>Ga0210382_10000205_pt1 | contig 23506 bp, 25 predicted proteins | sample PLMedo_FD_155452 | JGI IMG/M metagenome (GOLD analysis project Ga0210382, IMG submission 155452) | Groundwater sediment microbial communities from an aquifer in East River, Colorado, USA - PLM0_60_coex redo | ecosystem: Environmental > Terrestrial > Soil > Riparian zone | place: USA: East... | reverse complement strand
CGCGCCCGAGATCGTGAAATACCTTTTCCTGCGCCCGCTCGCGCACCGAGCAGGTGTTGAACAGGATCAGGTCCGCATTTTCAGGCTGGTCGGTGATCTCGAAACCCTTCGCCGCGCGCAGGAGATCGGCCATCTTGTCCGAGTCGTACTCGTTCATCTGGCAGCCGAACGTCCGAATGAACAGCTTTTTCGTCATGTCATCTGCCCTCGGGGCCCGGCCGCGCGAGCTCTTCGGGCGTCAGCAGCCAAACGCGAAAAATCTGGCCGTCGCGATCCAGGTCGTAGGCGGCCCAGGCCCCCTCGCGCGGAATGGTCACGGGCACGATGATCAGGTTCTGCCGATCGCGGATGACCGCGCCTGCGGCGAGCTGCATCGCTTTGTCGTCCACCGTCACTGCCATCTCTTGGACGTGCCGGATGTAGCCTCGCCTGGAGTCCTGAGGGATCGGGCTTGGCCGCGTCTGAGCGAGAACCGATCCCGCCCAAAGGAGGGCCGGCAGGAGCGCAAGGCATGCAGCTCGGCGTGGGGCCATGGTCGCTCGCTCGAGGAGAAGTGGTGGCGAATCAGGGACTCGAACCCCGGACCTGCGGATTATGATTCCGTCGCTCTAACCAGCTGAGCTAATTCGCCACGGGAAAACCGGAAATTATCCTTTTTGCGTCCAAGGGTTGTCAAGGAAGATTCCCTTCGCGGGTACAATCCACGAATGGATTTCGACATCGTCATCATCGGTGGAGGGCTTGCCGGGGCGAGTCTGGCGGCGGCGCTTGCCGAAAGTGGGCTCAGGCTTGCCCTCATCGAGCGCAAGGCGCCGCCTTCGCCGGGTGCCGATTGGGATTCGCGCGTCTACGCTCTGACTCCGGCGAGCACGGCGTTTCTCGATCGCATCGGTGCGTGGCGGCGCCTCGAAGCCGAGCGCGTCACGCCGATTTACGACATGCGGGTGTTCGGTGATGACGGGCGCTCGCGGCTGGATTTTTCCGCTTACGAGTCGGGGACGCTGCAACTCGCGGCGACCGTCGAATCGAGCCGGCTTCACCATGCCCTGTGGCAGGGTTTCGAACGTCAGCGAAATTTATCGCTGCTGTGTCCGGCGGTTCCCTCGGAACTGCGTCGCGCCGGGAATCGAGTCGAAATCGGTCTCGAAGACGGCAATGTGGTCACGGCGAAACTGGCGGTAGGCGCCGATGGAGCCGACTCATGGGCGCGGCAAGCAGCGCGCATCGAGGCCCGAAACGGGAGCTACGGGCAGCTCGGCGTCGTCGCCAATTTCACCTGCGCACGGGCGCATCGCAATATCGCGTATCAATGGTTTCGCAGCGACGGTGTGCTCGCCTATCTTCCCTTGCCCGACCGGCGCGTCTCGATCGTCTGGTCCGCACCGGAAACGCACGCCACCGATCTGCTCGCTCTCGCACCCGCGGCGTTTTGCGCTCGCGTGAGCGAAGCGGGCGACGCAGCTCTGGGCGCCCTGGAGCCGCTCACCCCGCCGGCCGCCTTTCCCTTGAGCCGCATGGTTGCCGATCGGATGGCACAGGGAAGGATAGCGCTCATCGGCGACGCCGCGCACGTCTTGCACCCGCTCGCCGGGCAGGGAGTCAATCTGGGATTGGGTGACGCGCACTCGCTTGCCGACCTGCTTCGCGGGGCCTCCGATCCGGGAGATCGCCTGCTGCTGCGGCGCTATGAGCGCGCCCGAGCCGAGGATATACTCGCATTGCGCTGGGTCACCGACGGGTTGTTCCGGCTTTTTGACGCGAACAACCGAGTAGCCGCGCGGATCCGGAACTTCGGATTGAACCTGACGAACTCCAATCCGGTCGCGAAGACGCTGCTTGCGCGCCGCGCCATGGGAATAGGCGGGGGCACTCACCACAGGGAACCATCATGAGTTTGCGACTGCCGGCTCTATTTCTCGCCGCGGTCTTTGCCGCGACTGCGCTCGCCGACGAGGCCTCCGTGAGGCGAGGCGTCGAGGCCCGCTTCGACGGAATGAAGGTGGACAGCGTGACCAAAACGTCCTATGGCGGCCTGTATGAAATCGTTGTCGGGGAGACGCTGTTCTATACCGACGAGAAGGTGAACTTCGTGTTCAAGGGGGAGATCATCGACGCGCGCTCCCAGAAGAATCTCACCGAAGAGCGCCAGCAAAAGCTTACCGCGATCAAGTTCGAGGATTTGCCGCTCGATCTCGCGATCAAGCAGGTGCGGGGCAACGGCAAGCGCGTGGTGGCGATTTTCTCCGATCCGTTCTGCCCCTATTGCAAGAACCTCGACCGCGCGCTGTTGCGGCAGGACGACATTACGATCTATACGTTTCTCTATCCCATTCTGCGGCCGGAGTCGCCGGACAAGGCACGTAGCATCTGGTGCGCGCCCGACCGGGCCAAGGCCTACTACGATTTCATGTTGAACGGCCGGGACCCGGCGGCCGCGCCCTCCTGTAACGCGCCGGTCGATAAGTGGCTTGCCCTGGGTAAGAAAATCGGCGTGAGAGCGACGCCAACCAGCTTTACGACAAATGGGGAGAGAATCCTCGGCGCCCGGCCCGAGGAGCTGGTGAAATTGATCGACGAGGCCAAAAAATAGACTTTTGAGCGGGCGTACCAGGCTTCAGGGCGTCACAGCGCCCGCTGGAGCGGGTTTCAGTTCCTTCGGGAGAAGGGCCCACATCCTTCCCTGTTGCCGCATGCGGCCCGCTTGGGCGCCCGCCTCGGGGCCGAACCCCCAGAAGAAATCCGCGCGCACCGGGTTGCGGATCGCACCTCCCGTATCCTGAGCGATGACCAGGCGCGTGAGCGGACTCGCGCTTGCTGGAAACGTCGTCGCGAGAAATACCGGAGCGCCAAGCGGGACGTAGCGCGGATCGACGGCGATGGAGCGGCCCGGCGCGAGCGGAACGCCAAGCGCGCCGACGGGGCCACTCGCCGGATCGGCGAGCGGCAGTTCGCGAAAAAACACGAAACTCGGGTTCTGGTTGAGCAGCTCCTCGAGACGCTTCGGATTCGCCGCGGCCCAGGCCTTGATTGCAGGCATCGAAGCTTCGCTGAGCTGGAGTTCACCGCGCTCGACGAGGTAGCGCCCGATCGATTGAAAAGGATGGCCGTTCTGATCAGCGTAGCCGAGGCGCAGCGTCTCGCCGCCGTCGAGCTGGACCCTTCCGGAGCCCTGGATCTGGAGGAAAAAGGCCTCGATCGGATCGTCGACCCACAGTATTTCCTTTCCGGCGATGGGTGCCGCGCCGCGGGCGATTTCCGCGCGGGAGTAATACGGCACGACGCGCTTTCCCTCGACGCGCCCGCGCAAGCGCATGCCGCGCAGCTCCGGGTTGGTCGCGGAAAGGTCGATGGTGAGCAGGTCGTCCGGCGGACCGTATAGGGGGTAAAGAAACGGCATGACCCTGGCGCGGCTGCCGCGCAGGAGCGGTTCGTAGTAACCCGTGACCATTCCCTCGAGCGCGCCGTCCGGGTTGGCGAGACGCCACGGAGTGAAATTTTCCTCCAGGAAGCGCCGCGCCTCTTCGTCGCTGGGCGAGCGAAGTTCCATCGCTCGCGCACACACACCGCGCCACGCCTCACGCCAGCGCAACGCCTGACACGATGCGAGGAAAGCGGGCCAGGCCGCCGCCTGCTCGCCGTCCCTCCACCCCGTCAGCGCTCCGAAATCGACGGGCTCGAGCGGGTTGATGCGAGGGGCAACGGAGGGCAGCCCGGGACAAGGGCAGGCCCCGTCCGGCGGCGGCAGCAGAGCGCAGCCGGCGATCAAGCCTGCCGTCCCGAGAAAAAACCAGCGCAAGTGCCCTATCATCGGCTTCCGAGGGCTTAGAGAAGGCGTCGCCAATTGAGTTCCGGACTGTGGATCATCGTGCTCGAAGCGGGGCTCGCCCTTGCGCTCGTCGGGCTCCTCGTGTGGTGGACGCTGCCGAGCAGGCCGGAAGACCGCGATCGGCACTAGTGCAAGACACGGGGTACGGACAGGGTGAACTCGGGAATCGGCGCATCAAACCGAGTGCCGTCTTCGGCCACCATCTGGTAGCTGCCTCGCATCGTCCCGACGGGCGTCGCGATCGCGGTGCCGCTCGTGTACTCGAAGCTTTCCCCGGGTTTGAGCAGGGGCTGAGCGCCGACCACGCCGAGCCCCCGCACTTCCTGCACTTGGTTGCGGCCGTCGGTGATGATCCAGTGCCGCGAGACCAGTTGAGCGGGGAGATTTCCGTTGTTGCGGATCGTGATCGTGTAGGCGAAGACGAAGCGGGCGTTCTGCTCGTCGGACTGTTCCGGGATGTACTGCGTCTGCGAGGAGACCGTGACCTCGTATTTTTTCTCCGCGACCATGCGGTCATTCCACACGAAATCGCGCGGACTGACAAGGGCGGGATGATCGCCGTTTCATGCGGCCCCGGGCGAATCCAAGTAGAATTTCCCTCGATGGCTGCACGCACGTTCCGAATCGCACCGAGCATCCTGTCGGCAAACTTCGCGCGGCTCGGCGATGAAGTGGCTGCGGTTGTCGCAGCCGGAGCCGACATGATTCACTTCGACGTGATGGACAATCATTACGTACCGAACCTCACCGTGGGACCGATCGTGTGCGAGGCAATCCGCCCGCTTACCGAGAGCTTAATCGACGTGCACTTGATGGTCCGGCCGGTCGATCGAATCATCCCGGATTTCGCTCGCGCCGGAGCCAACATCATCAGCTTCCACCCGGAGGCGAGCGAGCACGTCGATCGCACCGTCGGCTTGATCCACGACTCGGGCTGCAAGGCGGGCCTCGCGTTGAACCCCGCGACGCCGTTGTCCTGCCTCGATCACGTCCTGCACAAGCTCGAGCTGGTTCTCATCATGTCGGTGAATCCCGGATTTGGCGGGCAGCAATTCATCCCGCACGCCCTGGAGAAGTTGCGCGATGCACGCAGGAAAATCGACGACACGGGGCGCGCAATCATGCTGGAAGTGGACGGCGGCGTGAACGCGGGGAACATTGCCGGAATCGCGCGCGCCGGGGCCGATACCTTCGTTGCGGGTTCCGCGATTTTCGGCTCGAAGGACTACCGGGCGACGATCTCGCAGATGCGAGATGCGCTCAAGTCCGTCGGCTAGCGACGGGTATCGCGCAGTACTGCGCGGCCGCGCCGAGAGGCCGAATTGAGATCGTTCATCGAGGAAATCCAGGCCATCGTCGGACCGGCGGGACTGATCACGTCGCCGATGGAGGTCGCGCCCTACGCGACAGATTGGCGAAAGCGCTACTTGGGCAAGCCGGCAGCCGTCGTCAGGCCGGCGTCCACCGCCGAGGTGGCCGGGGTGGTGCGCGCGGGCGCCGGCTCGCGTACGGCGATCGTCCCTCAAGGGGGAAACACGGGCCTTTGCGGCGCGGCGACCCCGGACGCAAGCGGTACGCAGATCGTCCTCAATCTCTCGCGCATGAACCGGGTCCGCGAAGTCGATGCGCGCAACAACACCATGACCGCCGAAGCCGGCTGTGTGCTGGCCAACCTGCAAAGGGCGGCCGAAGAAGCGGGGCGTTTCTTCCCCTTGAGCCTTGCGGCCGAGGGCAGTTGCGAAATCGGCGGCAATCTTTCCACCAATGCGGGCGGCACGGCGGTGCTGCGCTACGGCAATGCCCGCGAACTCGTGCTGGGGCTAGAGGTCGTGCTGCCCTCCGGGGAGGTATGGGAGGGCTTGCGCGGCCTGCGCAAGGACAACACCGGCTATGACCTGAAGCAGCTCTTCATCGGTGCCGAAGGAACGCTCGGTGTAATCACAGCGGCGGTCCTGAAGCTCTTTCCCCTGCCCAAGTCTCATGCGACCGCAGTGGTGGCGCTGCAAAGTCCGGAAAAGGCGTTGGGGCTGCTGGAGCAGGCTTTGGACGCTTGCGGCGAGAGGCTCACGGGCTTCGAGCTATTTTCCGATTTTTGTCTCGCGCTCGTGCTGAAGCACTTCAGGGATGCTGCTGCGCCTTTTCCGCGCCGCTTCCCTCATTATGTGCTGATGGAACTCTCGGACACGCAGTCGGGTGGAGGTGTCAGGGCTTTGGCCGAAAGCGTGCTGGAAGCGGCTCTCGAGGAGAAAAACATTCTCGATGCGACGGTCGCGCAGAACGAGACCCAGGCGCGGGCTTTCTGGAAGCTGCGTGAATTCATCTCCGAAGCGCAGGCTCACGAGGGCCCGAATATCAAACACGACGTGTCGATTCCGATCTCGCGCATCGCCGATTTCATCTCGGCGACGGACCAGGAACTTGCACGCGCTCATGCGGGCGCGCGCATGGTGACTTTCGGACATCTCGGCGACGGAAACCTTCACTACAACGTATCCGCTCCCGAAGGGGTTGCCCCCGATATTTTTGTCAGGAATACGGCGGCGATCAATCGCCTGGTGCACGACAGCGTGGCGCGTTTCGGGGGCTCGATCAGCGCCGAGCATGGACTCGGTCAGCTGAAACGCGATGAAATCCAACGCTACAAGTCGCCTCTCGAACTGGAGCTGATGCGCAAACTCAAGCGCGCCCTCGACCCACACGGCATCATGAACCCCGGCAAGGTGCTCTAGCGCGCCGCAAACTGGACAAGCCGCGCAGGGGTGATATAGAGTAAGCGCTCTGAACGAGACGCAAAGGTAAGTCAACCGTGCTCTTCGAAAACGCCGGAAAACGGGTGCAATCGCGCAGCTGGCGCTGGTGGCGCAGCTAGCCTGTAGTCGCTTGCGCGCCCCGCGCGCACCCGCAGTACCCGCAACGTTTTCGTGGAGCAGTCATGACCGAAGCAGAATTCCAGCGGCTCGCCGCTCAAGGTTTCAACCGCGTTCCGCTCCTCGCGGAGACCTTCGCCGATCTCGAGACGCCGCTATCGCTATATCTGAAGCTTGCCAATCGCTCCAACACCTATCTGCTCGAGTCCGTAGTGGGTGGAGAGCGCTTCGGGCGCTATTCGTTTATCGGACTGGCGGCCCCAGTAAGGCTGCGGGCGGTCGGGAGCTTGGTGACAGTGATGCATGGAGACGTTATCGCGGAGAAGTCCGAGACCGCCGATCCGCTCGTTTTCGTGCGCGAATTTCTTTCGCGCTACCGCGTTGCGGAACTCCCTGGCTTACCCCGGTTCTGCGGGGGCCTGGTCGGATACTTCGGCTACGACACGGTGCGGTGGATCGAGCCGCGGCTCGCTGGAGGATGGCTCAAGCCCGATGCGCTCGGTTGCCCGGACATGCTGTTGCTGGTGTCCGAGGAGCTCGCCGTCATAGACAATCTTTCGGGCAAGCTCTATCTCGTCGTCTATGCGGATCCGACCAAGCCGAGCGCCTGGCACGACGCTCAAGCGCGTCTGCGCGAACTGCTGGGCGCGCTTAGACTGCCGCTCTCCCTGCCTCCCGAAGGTCGGGACGGCGAGGCCGAAGTCACCACGAACTTCGAGGGCGATGCGTTTCGCGAGGCGGTCGAACGCGCCATTCGGTATGTGCACGACGGCGACGTCATGCAGGTCGTGCTTTCGCAGCGCCTGTCGCGCCGCTTCGCCGGGTCGCCCCTTTCCCTGTATCGGGCTCTGCGCTCGATCAACCCGTCGCCGTACATGTTTTATCTGGATTTCGGCGATTTCCAGGTGGTCGGAGCCTCGCCGGAGATTCTAGTGCGCCTGGAGCGCGGCACGGTGACGGTGCGCCCGGTCGCGGGCACGCGGCGGCGCGGCGGAGCGCACGAAGAAGACCTCGCGCTTGAGCGCGAGCTACTCGCCGACCCCAAGGAGCGCGCCGAGCACGTGATGCTCGTCGATCTCGGCCGCAATGACGTTGGTCGCGTGGCGGTGACCGGAACCGTGCGCCTGACCGAAAACATGCTGATCGAGCGCTACTCCCACGTCATGCACATCGTGTCGAACGTCGAAGGCAGGTTGCGCGAAGGGCTGGATGGCATCGATGTCGTGCGCGCGGCCTTTCCGGCGGGGACGGTGAGCGGGGCGCCGAAGGTACGCGCTATGCAGATCATCGACGAGCTGGAGCCCGACAAGCGCGGTCTGTACGCCGGCGCGGTCGGCTATCTTGGTTTCAACGGCGACATGGATCTCGCCATTGCGATCCGCACTGCCTTGGTGAAGGACGGCCGGATGCACGTCCAGGCTGGCGCGGGGATCGTCGCTGACTCGGTGCCGGAAAGCGAATGGCAGGAAACGCGCGCCAAGGCGCGCGCCATACTCCGCGCGGCCGAGATAGCCGAGAACGGGATGGAAAAGCGGGAGGCGGCATGAGCAGGGAGCAGCGCGCCTCGGCGGCGCGGGAAGGGTCACCGACGGCGAGGTTTGCGTTCAGCGGCAGGCGACCGGCTGGAGCGGGCACCGGTCCGGGTAGTTCGTACTGTACTTCATCCGCCCCTGCATGTCGAAATGGATCTCGGCGACGTAGGTTTGCACGCCGTCCATGTAGCGGTAATCCCACACCTCCTCGCCGAGATTCTGAAACACCATGCTCGTCAGCGGCCTGCCGACAAGGCGTTCGACGTCCTGCTTGCCGGTCTTCTGGGGTGCGATCGAGGCGAAGTCGCCTGCGTGGAGCGTCCACTTTGGGCGAACGCCTTCCTGGGTGGCGCATCCGGCAAGGGCTGCCGCTGCGGCCAAGGCACAAAACAGGCTGAATCCTTTCATTTACGTTCTCCTTTCGGGCCGGACCGGGCAATCGACTGATCGGCACCGATTCCGGCTGGCTGATCGGCAAACACCTCCCGGGCCCGGTGCATTCCATGCGGCCTGCGGCCGGTGATTGACGGTTCGGCGTCTGTACTTTACATGCACGCGCCCGCCGTGGCTATAATCGGGGTCGTGAATCAGCACCTCCTTTTCCCCGCCTTTCAATGGCGTTGGTGCCAGCCAACAGCCTGAACTTCCCTCGTTGCCGCGCCGAGCGGATCTCGGCCACCCGAATCACCTCCTCGAGATGCGAATGCGGGTAAGACTGCGGGTATCCTTTTACTCATGCGTGTGGATCCTCTGCTGATTCAATAGATAGGACACTCATGATCCTGATGATCGACAACTACGACTCCTTCACCTGGAATCTGGTGCAGTATCTGGGCGAGCTGGGCGCCGCCGTCAAGGTGTTTCGCAATGATGAGATCGCGGTGGCGGACATCGCCGCGATGAGACCGGAAGGCATCGTCATTTCACCCGGGCCCTGCACTCCCAGCGAAGCGGGGATTTCACTTGCCGCGGTACGCGAGTTTGCCGGCCGGATCCCGATATTGGGCGTGTGCCTCGGCCATCAGGCGATCGGCCAGGCTTTCGGCGGCGAGGTTGTGCACGCGGGTAAAGTCGTCCACGGAAAAACCTCGACGATCGGCCATTTGGGCCGCGGCGTGTTTCGTGGACTGCCGAGCCCTTTCGTGGCAACGCGTTACCATTCGCTGGCGATCCGCCGGGCGACCCTGCCCAAGTGCCTCGAGGTTACCGCAGAGTCCGAGGACGGCGAGATCATGGGCGTGCGCCACCGTGAGTTCGCGGTGGAGGGCGTGCAGTTCCACCCCGAGTCCTTTCTCACCGAGCATGGGCACGCCCTCTTGAAAAATTTCCTCCAAGGGGAGGCGGCATGAGCATCACGGTCCAGGAAGCGCTGACGCGTACCATCGAACACCGCGAGATATTCCACGACGAAATGCTCGATCTGATGCGGCAGATCATGAGTGGAAAGATTTCGCCCGTCATGATCGCGGCCATTATCGTAGGCTTGCGAGTGAAGAAGGAAACGATCGGCGAGATCACCGCCGCGGCACAGGTGATGCGCGAGCTTGCGACGCGGGTGACGGTGAAGGATCCCGAGAACCTGGTGGACATCGTGGGCACCGGGGGGGACGGCGCGCACACCTTCAATATCTCGACCGCATCCATGTTCGTTTGCGCCGCGGCGGGGGGCCGCGTCGCCAAGCACGGCAACCGGGCGGTGTCTTCGCAGTCGGGCAGTGCGGACGTGCTGGAGGCGCTGGGCGCAAACATCAACCTGAAGCCCGAGCAAGTGGGCCGCTGCATCGACGAGATAGGGGTCGGCTTCATGTTTGCGCCGGCGCACCACGCGGCGATGAAACACGCCGCCGCGGTGAGGCGGGAGCTGGGGGTGCGCACCCTGTTCAACATTCTGGGACCGCTCACCAATCCGGCCGGAGCGCCGACGCAGCTGATGGGCGTTTTTCATCCTGATCTCGTCGGAATCCAGGTCCGGGTGCTGCAGCGGCTCGGGGCGCGCCACGCGATCACCGTCTACGGCCTGGAAGGCTTGGACGAGATTTCGGTGAGCGGCCAGACGATGATCGGGGAGTTGCGGAACGGGAAAGTTCTCGAGTACGCGATCCACCCGGAAAGATTCGGCTTGCCCGTGCACGATCCGAAAGCGCTGCGCGTCACGACGGTCGAGGAGTCACGAAGCGTTGTGGTCGCGGCGCTGGAAAACAAGGCCGGAGCCGCGCGAGACATCGTCGCGCTCAATGCCGGAGCCGCAATCTACGTGGCCGGCAAGGCGGCAAGTCTCGAGGACGGCGTGGAAAAGGCGTTCGACTTGATCAAGAGCGGTGCCGCGCGTGCCAAGCTCGACGCATTCGTGAAATTGACCCAGCAACTCGCGCGTGGCTGACATCCTGGACAGGATCCTCGCGGTCAAGGTCGAGGAAATCGCAGGGGCGAAGAAAACCCTGGACGCGGCCGCCGCGCGGCGCCAGGCGGAAGCGGCGGGAAAGCCGCGGGATTTTATCGGCGCCCTGCGCGCGAAAATCGCAGCCGCGAAGCCGGCGGTCATCGCCGAGATCAAGAAGGCGAGTCCGAGCAAGGGCGTTCTTCGCGAGCGATTCGATCCGGCAGCGATCGCCCGCTCCTATGCGCAGCACGGCGCAGCCTGTCTCTCGGTGCTCACCGACGAACGTTTTTTTCAAGGTCGTGCCGAGGACCTCGCTGCCGCGCGAGCGGCGTGCGACCTCCCGGCATTGCGCAAGGATTTCGTGATCGATCCCTACCAGATATACGAGTCGCGTGCCATGGGTGCCGATTGCATTCTGCTCATCGTGGCGGCGCTCGAGCTGTCGCAAATGCGCGAGCTCGAAGCTGTGGCGGCCGCGCTCGGCATGGCGGTGCTCGCCGAAGTGCACGATCGCGCCGAGCTCGAACTCGCCCTCGAGCTCGCGACCCCGCTGATCGGCATCAATAACCGCGACCTTCGCACCTTCGAGACTTCGCTCGAAACGACTCTCGAATTATCGCCCCATGTTCCGCCGCCGCGAATCGTGCTGACCGAAAGCGGGATTCTCGCCCCCGAACATGTAGCGCGCTTGCGACAAGCGGGGGTTCACGCATTCCTGGTTGGAGAGGCCTTCATGCGCGTTGAGGATCCTGGGAAAGAGCTCGAACGCATGTTTTTAACTATTTGATATAAAGCAATATGTATCAACTCAAGCTCCAGTGTTGCGAAAACGCAACACCGACCAATCTTTAAGCGCAAAAATTCACGCGTCATATTGAGTTTGCCAGTCCCGATGGGCAGAATTGCAACAACCTCGAAGAGGGGTTGGAGCGGGCGGCGCAGTCCGGCCGCCCTCGAGTCAAATATGAAGAGGAGAAATTCTCGATGAACAAGAAGCTAATGGCTGTGGCAGTCGCCGGCGCGCTTACCGCGCCTGCGGCGGCTCTGGCGCAGGCCCAGATCTACGGGCGCGCCAACGTCGGCTTGAATACTTACTCGGCCACCGGCGCGACTGCGGCGAACAGCGATTTCAAGAACCGCAACGTAGTCTACGACTCGGGCTCGCGTCTCGGCGTTCGCGGGACCGAGGATCTGGGCGGCGGCCTGAAGGCGGTGTACGTGATCGAGTCCGGCGTCAATCTCGATACCGGCAACCAGAACAGCCAGTTCGGCGGAGTGAATGGGAGCACGGGCTTCTTGGCGTCGCGCGATTCCTACGGCGGCTTGGAGGGCAGCTGGGGTCGGATGACGTTCGGGCGCCAATCGATTTACTGGGTGGAAGGCGTTCTCGCTCAGAGCGGTGCCAATTACATCAACGTCGACGTGGCCACGACCGGGGCTCTCGGCCGCGTGCTGGGCCCGACAACGCGCACCTCGAACGTGCTGGCCTACAATTCGCCGACCATCAACGGGGCCAACTTCACGGTGAGCTATGCGCCCAACGCCGAGGCCGCGGTAGCGAATGCCACTACCAATGCGAAGATCTACGGGGTAACCGCCCGTTATTTCGGGATCATCAACGGTCAGGTCGATTACGCGGTGAACGAGGGTGCGAGCGGCGGGGCCACGGGTACCCCGAAGAACAGCGGCTTCAAGGTGGGCGTGGGCTATCCGTACGCTCCCGGCGCCCAGATTGCGGTGGTTTTCATCTCGGAAAAGAATGAGAACCTCGCCGCCGCCGTAACGGGCTTTGCCGCAGCGGGCGACAGCGTCAAGGCAAAGGGCGTGATCGTCAACTGGGAGCACACCTTCGGCACGTTTCAGGCGCTCGCTGAGTTCGGCAAGGTGCAGAAAGCGACTGGGTGCAGCGGAACCGGCTGCGACAGCACCGGCTCGACCGGTCTCATGGTTGCGGGAAGGTATCTCATGTCGAAGCGCACCGCGGTCTACGCGAGCATCAACAAGATCCGCAACGAGGCCAATGCCACGTGGGATATATCCGGGGGTGGAACAAGCTCCGCTTCCGCGTCGGGCGGCTTTCTGCCAGCAGGATCAGCCGGGGCCGATCCGCAGATGGTCGCGGTGGGTGTGATACATAACTTCTAGGCTGGGAAAAACCTGTTGGTTTAGCAGTCGTCTATTGAAACGGGCACCTTCGGGTGCCCGTTTTTTTGGGTCTGTCGCGCCGTGGCGGGCGTAACATTGGCCCAGCGGTTCCTTTCTGCAAGGCGTTGGCTGAACCAGTATCCACATCGCGTGACTACGAGCATCGATAACATCGTCGTCGAGATCGACAAGGCTCTGCGCGCCGTCATCGGCGAGTCGCAGGCGACCCGCCCCATTCCGCGCGCCGCGGAAAATCCCGCGCTGAGCGAGCCCGAACGGCGCCGCGCGGCGGCGCTTATGCGAGTGAACCACTGCGGCGAGGTCTGTGCCCAGGCGCTCTATCAGGGGCAAGCGCTCGCGTCCTCTAGCGGGGACATCAAGTCTGCGCTCGCCACCGCCGCACGCGAGGAAGCCGATCACCTCGCTTGGAGCGCGCAACGCATCCGCGAGCTCGGAGGCCGCGCGAGCGCGCTCAATCCGTTGTGGTATGCGGGTTCGCTCGCCATTGGCTACGTCGCGGGCAAGTTCGGAGACGCATGGAATCTGGGATTCCTCGCCGAGACCGAGAAGCAGGTCGAGCGGCATCTGCAGGGACATCTGGAGCGGCTGAGCCCGCTGGATGCGACCACGCGCGCGGTCCTCGAGACCATGCGGCGCGAAGAAGCCGAGCATGCCAGAACGGCCGAAACGCTGGGCGCGCGCGAGCTGCCGGCGCTCGTCAAGCAGGGCATGCGCCTAGCCGCTCGCTTGATGACGACCCTGTCGTACTGGATCTGAAGTGCTGGAGGCTAGTCGGCTGCGATTTCGTAGTCGTGCGAGATCGCGGCGGTTTTGCCGAGCATGATCGAAGCCGAGCAGTACTTGTTGTGTGACAGCTTGATGGCGCTCTCCACCATCGACGGCTTCAGGTCTTTGCCGCGCACGACGAAGTGCATGTGAATCTTCGTGAAAACCTTGGGATCGGTTTCTGCGCGCTCCGAAGTGAGCCGCACCTCGCAGCCGGAAATTTTCTGCCCGCTTTTCAGGAGGATCAGCACCACATCGTAAGCGGTGCAGCCGCCGGTGCCGGCGAGCACTGTCTCCATGGGCCGCGGCCCCAGATTGCGTCCTCCACCTTCGGGCGCCCCGTCCATCACGAAGGCGTGGCCGCTCTCGGTTTCGGCCACGAAGCCCATGCCGTCCGGGCCGATCCACTTTACTTTGCACTCCATCTTGCCTTCCTTTCAGGTCGAGCGGCGAATGGTCCGTAGGGCGAGCCGGCACTCTTCTGTTGACACCTCGGTACTTCTTCAATAAAATCACGCGCTTCCGCCGGATTCCGACTTGCACATCCTATGAGCACGTTCTCCGCCAAGTCCCATGAGGTAAAGCGCAACTGGTATTTGGTCGATGCCAGCGGCAAGGTGCTCGGGCGACTTGCCGCCGAAATCGCTCGCAGACTACGTGGCAAACACAAGCCGGAGTTTACTCCGCACGTCGACACTGGGGATTATGTGGTCGTCGTGAACGCCGGTAAGCTGCGTGTTACGGGGAACAAGGGCGAAGACAAGACCTATTATCGCCACAGCACCTACCCTGGCGGGGTTTATTCGACTACATTCGCCAAGATGCAGGCGCGGTTCCCGACTCGGGCACTGGAGATCGCGGTCAAAGGAATGTTGCCCAAAGGGCCGCTCGGCTACGCAATGCTCAAGAAGCTGAAAGTCTACGCGGGTGGAGAGCACCCCCACGCAGCGCAGCAGCCCAAAGCGCTGGAGATCAACGCATGATCGGACAATATTATTACGGAACCGGCCGACGCAAAAGTGCCGTCGCGCGCGTGTTCATCAAACCCGGCAAGGGTGATTTCATCGTGAACGACCGTCCGGCGAACGAATACTTCGCGCGCGAAACCGGGCAGATGGTTGTGCGTCAGCCGCTGGCATTGACCGACAAGCTGACCCAGTTCGACGTCATGGTGAACGTATCAGGAGGAGGAGAGTTCGGCCAGGCGGGGGCCGTGCGCCACGGCCTGACGCGTGCACTGATCGAGTACGACCCGGCGCTCAAGCCGCTTTTGAGCAAGGCGGGTCTGGTTACCCGCGATGCGCGCGAGGTCGAGCGAAAGAAAGTCGGCTTGCATAAGGCGCGGAAACGCAAGCAATACTCCAAACGCTGATGTTCGGAGATTGGCACAGGAAAGCCGCCCACCCGGGCGGCTTTTTTGTTTGCGGTTCGAGTTTCAGCCGGAGCGGGCTTCCGGAGTATTGCGCGATTCGATGGAACCCGACTGGTAGACTGGATTTCTGAGGTGAGATGATCAAAGTCGGCATCGTGGGCGGAACCGGCTACACCGGGATCGAGTTGCTGCGCATTCTCGCGCGCCACCCGCAGTCGGAGCTCGTCGCGATCACCTCGCGCAAAGAGGCCGGCACTCCGGTGGCGGAGGTTTTTCCGAGCTTGCGCGGGGCCGTGACGATTGCGTACTCGGATCCGGTCAAGTCCGACCTTGCCAAGTGCGATGTCGTGTTTTTTGCGACGCCCAACACTGTCGCAATGGGTCAGGCGAGGGCGCTCGTTGAGGCTGGCGTGCGTGTCGTCGATCTTTCGGCCGATTTTCGCATCAAGAACGTAGCTGAGTGGGAAAAGTGGTACAAGGTCAAGCACGCCGCCCCCGAGCTTCTCGCTCAGGCAGTGTACGGTCTGCCTGAGGTGAATCGCGCAAAAATCAAGAGCGCACACCTGGTGGCGAATCCAGGGTGCTATCCGACCGCGGTTCACCTCGGCTTATTGCCCCTTGCGGAAGCCCGGGCCGTCGACCTCGATCACTTGATCGCGGACGCGAAGTCCGGGGTGAGCGGTGCTGGCAAGAAGGCCGAGGAACATCTGCTCTTCTCAGAGGCTTCGGATAATTTCAAAACCTATAGTATTTCCGGCCATCGTCATTGGCCAGAGATTCGGCAGGGGCTGGACGCGGCCGCAGGAAGGAGCGTGGGCCTCACGTTCGTACCGCATTTGGCGCCCATGATTCGGGGCATACACGCAACTCTGTATGCGCGCATCACTGCTAACATCGAGTTTCAGAAGCTGTACGAGGATCGCTATCGCAACGAGCCCTTCGTCGATGTGCTCCCTGGCGGAAGCGAACCGGATACGCGCTCGGTGCGGGCCACCAACACCTGCCGCATCGCGATCCATCGCCCGAATGGGGGAGATATGCTCGTCGTCCTCTCAGTGATCGACAATCTGGTGAAAGGCGCTTCGGGACAAGCGGTGCAGAATATGAATATCATGTTCGGATTCGAGGAGACCATGGGTCTCTCGCATCTGGCCATTGTGCCCTGACTCGGCTGCGGAGAATCCGATGTCCAAACTCTTCAAACAATTCCGCCAGCGCTTCGGGATTTCTGCGCCGAAGATGACGGTCCAGACGCACGTCGCCTGGTACTGGCGCTGGCTTGGAATGCTGGTGTTCCTCTCGCTCGCGCTTGCCCTGGCGGCGTGGATGTACGACGCCGGGCGTCGTTTCGCCGGTTTCGATCGCAGCGAGCTGCAAAACGAATTCGCCAGGCTTCGCGAATCGATGGGCCGGCTCGAGAGCGAGGCTGCGAGGTTACGCTCGATCGCCAACGCCAGTGAGTCGCGCCTGAAGATCGAGCAAACCGCGCAAGCTCAGCTTGCTTCTCAGGTGAAAACGCTCGAAGACGAGAACAACAGGCTCAAGGAAGATCTGGCTTTTTTCGAAAATCTCGTCCCGAGCGAGCGACGCGGCGAGAAAGTCAGTATCCATCGTTTCAAAGTCGAGCGCGACGTCCTTCCCGGCGAGTTTCGCTACCGGCTGCTCGTCCTTCAGGGAGGCAGGCTTGACCGCGAGTTTCACGGGTCTTTGCAGCTCGTGGTGGAGATGCAGCAGGAGGGCAGGGATGCTACAATCATCATCCCCGAGTCAAGCGAGACAGGCAGCACAGCTTTTAGGCTCAACTTCAAGTATTTTCGTCGAGTTGAGGGAACATTTCGGGTTCCGGCGGGAGCCAGGGTGCGGACCATACAGGCGCGTATCCTGGAGAACGGGTCCAGCGAGGCCCGTGCCAGCCAAAACATCAACCTTTCTTAGCAGGTAGAAAGCGCTATGTTTCGCAAGCAGCCTAGCAAGCCGCAAAATCGCATCGACAGCCTGATTGGTGTCGGCACGAAGATCGAGGGTAATGTCAATTTCACCGGAGGCCTTCGTGTCGACGGCGAAGTCGTCGGAAATGTAACTGCGGTTTCCGACGAACCTTCGACTTTGGTGCTGAGCGAAAAGGCTCGTATCGAAGGGGAGATCAGCGTATCGCACCTGGTCGTGAACGGCGAGATCACGGGGCCCGTGTATGTTGCCGAATTTCTCGAACTTCAGTCGCGCTCCAGAGTCAAAGGAGATGTGCATTACAACAGCCTGGAGATGCATCTCGGCGCGATAGTCGAAGGGCATCTGGTACACCGCTCGGGCGAAGCAAAAACCGTGGAGTTGAAGCTAGCGACGAGCAAGCCCGCGGTCTAACGTGCGGCAACGACTCTGCCGGCTTGAATACCCGTGCCCGCAGCCCCATCTAGCTGGCTGTGGGGTTTGACCGCTTCAGGTCACGGCTAGATAATGGAGTTTGCAACAGGAGTTGAGACATGAATGCAGTCGCAGAGATGCCCGCGCCGCTTGTCTTCACCGACAGCGCCGCCAACAAGGTCAAGCAATTGATCGACGAGGAAGGCAACACCGAGCTGAAGCTGCGCGTGTTTGTCACGGGCGGCGGCTGCTCCGGATTTCAATACGGCTTTACTTTCGACGAAGTGAAGAGCGACGACGACACGGTGATGGAGAAAAACGGAGTGATGTTGCTCATCGACCCGATGAGCTACCAGTATCTCGCCGGCGCCGAGATCGACTACACAGAAGGCCTCGAGGGTGCGCAGTTCGTGATCAAAAACCCCAATGCGACGAGCACCTGCGGTTGCGGTTCGTCTTTCTCCGCATAAGGTCATTGGAATCCTGAAGCGGGGGCGTTAGGCCCCCGCTTTGTTTTGGGTTTTCTTCGCAATAATTCGCCGTGGGTCAAGCCGCGTAAATCGCACCGAGCACCCGCGGCTTCTTCGCACCGGTGACTTCTGGAAGATTTCCTGTCTTTCCCTTGAGCGCCCGCTGCGCGAGCCAGGCAAAGGCCATCGCTTCCACCCAGTCCGGATGAATTCCGAGCCGCTCGGTCGAGGCGATTTTCATGCCGCCTAGTTCCCGGGTGATGCGCCTCACCAGGTCGTGGTTGCGTACTCCGCCGCCGCACAAGTAGACCTCCTCTGCGCCGGGACAATACTTTGCAATCGCCCTGGCGACGCTGCACGCTGTGAGCTCGGCTAACGTGGCTTGCACGTCCTCGGCCTTGTGCTTTCCGACACCGAACCGTCGCAGCCAATCGAAACCGAAGTGATCGCGGCCCGTGCTCTTGGGTGGTGAGTGGCGAAAATAAGGGTCGGCAAGCAGCCTCTTCAGCAAGGATGCAACTGGCCGTCCCCGGGCGGCAAGCGCCCCGCCGCGGTCGAAGTCGTGGCCGAATCGCTCACGCGTCCAGGCGTCGAGCAGAACGTTGCCAGGTCCCGTGTCGAAGCCTGTTACTGGCCCTTTGCGGGGAAGATCGGTCAGGTTGGCTATGCCGCCGAGATTGGCGATGACGCGATGGCGACGCGAGTCCCGGAAAACAGCGGCATGAAAGGCAGGTACAAGCGGTGCACCCTGTCCGCCCGCAGCGATGTCGCGGCTCCTGAAATCGGCGACCACTGTAATGCCGGTGCGCTCGGCAAGCCACGCAGGATTGCCGAGCTGCAAGCTGTACCCGGACCCCGGCCGGTGACGCACCGTCTGCCCGTGACAACCGATGGCGGATACGGTTTGCGCGTGGACGCCGTGTTTCTCAAGCAGGCGATGGGCCGCCTTCGCATAGAGCCTCGAGAGATCAATCCCTGCAAGCGCTGCACGATGCAGCTCGTCACCGGATGTCTCGTGCAGGGCAAGCAAGATGGCTCTCAAGCTCTTCGGATACGGTAGAAACCCGGAGCCCAGAAGAAAGGGTCGGCCCCGCAGGTCGACAAGGACCGAATCGACGCCGTCGAGACTCGTACCCGACATCAAACCGATGTAGATCTCGGAAGATGCTGATCTCGTGGAACCGCTCACTCGAGCAGTGCTAGGCCGCCACTTTTCAAAAGATCCAGTCGCGCGATGACCGGCTCGGCGGTACGCCTGAACGCGGCCAGTTCGATCGCGAGAATCGGCTGCGCGGCCGGGAAAGCCATCGTCAGCGGATTGCGGTTCTGGTCGTGGAGGTGGAATTCGTAATGAAGGTGCGGGCCGTTGGCCCAGCCGGTTTGCCCGACGTAGCCGATGATCTCGCCTTGGACGACGCGGCTTCCCACCCTCAACCCCAGCGCGAAATTCCTCAGGTGCGCGTAATACGTGCTGTATCCCCCATGGTGCCTGAGCACGACGAGGTTTCCGTACCCGTTCCGCCGTCCCGCGAACGCTACGACACCGTCCCCGGTCGACTTCACTCTTGTTCCGACCGGGGCTCCATAGTCGACCCCCTGATGCGCGCGCCATTGGTGGAAAATCGGATGGCGGCGCAGACCGAATCTCGAGGTGATACGCGAAAATTCGAGAGGCGAGCGTAGAAATACCTTGCGCAGGTTCTCGCCGTCCGGGGTGTAATAGCCGCCCCTCCCCCAGGGATCCTGAAACCATACCGCGCGGTAGGCTTTCCTTTGGCTGTAGAATTCGGCCGCGAGCACTCGCCCGAATCTGATCGTTTTGCCGCCGTGGTAGAACGTTTCGAAAACGACCCCAAAACGGTCCCCGCGGCGCAGATCGCGATGAAAATCCACCTCGCCTCCAAAAATGTCCGCAAGCTGGACCGCAATGCCGTCCGGAATATCCGCCGCATCGGTCGCTGCGAAGAGCGAGGTCTTGATCTTGCCTGATTTCATCTCTATTCCGCGCGCCACATCTGCCTGCTGCTCGAATCTGCCGAAGCCGTCGCCTAGGCGATCCACCGAGAGAAGCGTGTCTCTGTCGGTTAGGAACGATATCGAGCGCAGCCTGCCGACCTCGTCGACTCTTGCTTGGACGATCGTTCCGGGAAGCAGAAGGCGGAACGGCCGAGCCGCACGCGAAGAGCGGAGAAGCGTCGCCGCTTCGTCCTCATCGGCCCCAAGCCGCTCGATCAGAGTGGCCAGCGTGTCGCTGCGTCCGAAGCGATCTTCCTGAAAGTAGATGATCGTTCCCGAGTCGCCGACCGGGGTCGCGGACAGGGCGATCGGCTCGATGACAGTCCGGACGGGAATCAGTTCTGGGACGTGCGCGACGGTGCCGAATGCAGCTACGACACCGAACAACGGCACGGCGACGGCGGCCGCGTACCATCGGAGGCGCCTTCCGCCGGCGCGCGTTACAATTCCAATCTCGTCGTTATGCATGATCGGCAGAGGGTTGAATCAAAAAAGTCTAACAAATAACCGCCCGGTCAGCCATCTGCACACCATGAGCGACATCGATCGCCAACTGAGACTCATCAAGCGCGGCTGCGATGAACTGATCGTCGAGGCCGAGTTGCGCGAAAAGCTCAAATCCGGACGGCCGCTGCGAGTGAAGCTCGGCCTGGACCCGACCGCGCCCGACCTGCATCTCGGGCACACGGTGGTGATCAACAAGCTGCGCCAGTTTCAGGACTTGGGCCATCACGTCCAGTTCCTGATCGGGGATTTCACGGGGATGATCGGTGATCCGAGCGGAAAGAACGCGACGCGACCGCCGCTTTCGCGGGAGCAGATCCTGCGGAATGCGAAAACCTATCAAGATCAGGTCTTCAAGATCCTGGACGCCAACAAGACTGAAGTTCTGTTCAATTCCAGGTGGTCCGACGAGCTGGGCGCAGCCGGTCTGATAGGGTTGGCTGGAAAATGGACGGTCGCGCGTATGCTCGAGCGCGACGATTTCGGCAAGCGTTATGCGGCCCACCAGCCCATCGCCATCCACGAGTTTCTCTATCCACTCATGCAAGGCTACGATTCAGTGGCGATGAAATCCGACGTCGAACTCGGGGGGACCGATCAGAAGTTCAATCTACTGGTAGGGCGCGAGCTGCAGAAGCACTACGATCAGCCGCAGCAATGCATCCTGACGATGCCGCTTCTCGAAGGGATACGCGGCGTCGACAAGATGTCGAAGTCGCTCGACAACTACGTTGGTATCAGCGAATCCCCGGAAGCGATCTTCGGAAAGTTGATGTCGATCTCCGACGAGCTGATGTGGCGTTACTTGGAGTTGCTCTCCTTCGAATCCCTGGAAACGCTGGCCAAGTGGAAGAAGGAGGTTTCGGCCGGTCGCAACCCGCGCGACATCAAGGTGCTCCTTGCGCGCGAGATCGTCGCTCGTTTTCACAGCGCCGCGGCGGCGGAGCGCGCCCAGGCTGATTTCGAGGCACGTTTCAAGCATGGCGCGACGCCCGAGGGCATTCCTGAAATTACAGTCAAGATCCAGGACGTCGATCGGAAATCGACACCGGGCAAAGTCCCCGAGATGGCGATCACGAAGGTGCTCAAGGAGTCGCAGCTGGTCTCCAGTGCGTCGGAGGCCCTGCGCATGATCGAGCAGGGCGGCGTGCGCATCAACGGCGAGAAGGTCACCGACAAGGGGCTTTCCGTGAGGCGAGGGGAAACGGTCGTGTTGCAGGTTGGCAAACGCAAGTTCGCGCGGGTGACACTCGCCTGAGAGGCCGCTCGCTCAGGCGAGCCGCCTTGCCTTCGCAGCGGGCCATTTGCGAGACTATGACGTTGTGTTATCGTGTCGGCGGCCAAGACTGCTGCTAATTCGGCTCTCAATAACGCTCAAAGAGGAGATTCTCATGGCACGTACCGGGATCAGAAAAACTGCCCTTTCGCTCGCGGTGGCGGGGGCTTTCGCCGGTGGCGTTTCGCAAGCGCACGCTGCCGCATTCGCACTGATCGAACAGAACGCAAGCGGCATGGGTAACTCGTATGCAGGAGCCGCGGCGGCGGCGGAGGATGCGAGCACGATCTACTACAACCCGGCCGGCATGAGCCTGCTGCCCGGCGGAATGCAGATCTCTGCTGGCTTGGCGCTCATCAACCTGTCCGCGAAGTTCAGCGATTCCGGCTCGACGCAATCAGGCACACCGGCTGCCCCCTCCAGCCAGGCGCCTCTGGGCGGTACCGGAGGGAACGCTGGCGGCTTGTCGGCAGTGCCTAATTTTTACTTTGCGACCGATCTCGCGAAGGATTTGAAAATCGGCGTCGGTATAAGCGTGCCTTTCGGGCTGAAGACCGAATACGACCCGGACTGGATGGGGCGGTTCCAGGCGATCAAATCCGATATCGCGACCTTCAATGTCAACCCCTCCATCGCGTACAAGCTGAACGAAGATGCTTCTCTGGGTTTTGGCCTGAGTTACCAGCACCTCAATGCCGAGCTTAGCAACGCGGTAAATTTTGCCGCGGCCGCCTTCGGCGGGGTGTTAGCGGGAGGAGGAACTGTAGCCCAAGCTCAGGCAGCGTCTAACGCCGTGGCGGCAGCCGGCCAGGAAGGCACGGCTTCCGTCAAGGGCAGCGACAACGCGTTGGGATATAACTTTGGCGCGATGTTCAAAGTTGCGCCCGACACGAGAATGGGCTTGTCCTACCGGTCGTCGATCAAGTATCACGTGACGGGCACCGTGGTCTTCTCCGGCGTTCCTACCGCGACCCTCACAGCCATTGACCCCGCGCTCGCAGCTGCGTTTTCAGACGGAAATGTGAAACTGGATATCGAGCTGCCCGCTTCCGCTTCGGTCGCGGTGCAACACAAATTGGATCCGAAGTGGACACTGCTCGGAGATGTGACCTGGACCGGCTGGTCGAACATCAAAGAACTGAGGATTGTGCGCGACAATGGCACAACGCTGGGCGTGACGCCTGAAAATTTCAAAAATACTTGGCGCGTCGGTGCCGGCGCGACCTATCGCTACGATGATGCATGGTCGCTCAAGATGGGCGTCGCCTACGACCAGACCCCGGTCAACGATACCGATCGTACCGCTAGGCTCCCGGACAACAACCGCATTTGGTTGTCCGTCGGAGGTCAGTACAGGCTGTCCAAGGACGGGACGCTCGACTTTGGCTACGCGCATTTGTTTATTAAGGATGCCCCCATCAATCAACCGGCGAATGGTGGAAACCCTCTCCTCACCGGGCAGCTCACCGGAACGTACAAAGGCTCGGTCGACATCTTTGGCGCGCAGTTCGCGTACCGTTTCTAGGTATCGTCGGCGCCGAAAGGCAGTTCCGCACGACCCGGTGCGCGGCGAGTCGCTCACCAGGCTTTCCCCTATACTCCTGGCGCCCCGAGGAGGGACTGGAGGATGGCGCGGACTCATGCCATAGCGGCGCTCGCACTGCTTGCAGGCTGCGCGATGATCGAGCGCTCGCCTGAGCGCGTCGTCGTCCTGACTTCGGTCACCCAGTTTTCGTCCGGCGAGCCCGGAGAGCCGTTGCCCCCGGGCTGGCGCGCCTGGACCGTCGGCAAGTATAAAAAGGCCACCGAATACAGCCTCGTCAAGGAGGATGGCCGAACCGTCATCCGGGCCTCCGCCAACGATTCCGCGTCGGGTCTCTCGCAGGACGTGCGCGTGGACACGAGGGAGTTTCCGCTGCTCAGGTGGCGCTGGAAAGTGCCCGGGCTGATCGCGGGCGCCGACAACACCCG
>Ga0210382_10000203_pt1 | contig 23648 bp, 19 predicted proteins | sample PLMedo_FD_155452 | JGI IMG/M metagenome (GOLD analysis project Ga0210382, IMG submission 155452) | Groundwater sediment microbial communities from an aquifer in East River, Colorado, USA - PLM0_60_coex redo | ecosystem: Environmental > Terrestrial > Soil > Riparian zone | place: USA: East... | reverse complement strand
TCACTGTCTCCTCCTGTTCGGTCGATACTGCGCTGGCGGCTCGACGGCGTGGCACGCGAACGGCGTGCGGTAGCCTCGGGGCTTTGCGTCCCCGGCTTTCGCCGGGTTTGCCTTTGTCGCGCTCCCCCTGGCGGCCGGGCTGATATGGCGACGCTTGGTCGCCGAAGTTCCCTAGCTCTGCGTCACCGCCTTTCGGCGGTTTTGCTCTGAGCAGCGACTGCGGGGGCGGCGCCCGTGCCCCTCCGCGTGACGATCGACCGGCGCTAGATGCCAACTGCTAATTTTCTGCTAATGTTTGCGAGGCAATCGCGAGTAAATCCGGGTGTCCGTTTTGCGGAAAAGGGCCGAGCTTGTGCTCGGGAGAGTATTGGAGTGTGCCGGATCACTCCCCCACGCAACGGACTTTAATCCGTAGGTCCTGGGTTCGATCCCCAGCCGCCTCATTGCGCGTTCACCCCCCGTTGTCACGGGGCGAGATCGGAGCCAGATTCCTTCGCATGCCCTCCATCGTGTGGATCGATGGGACGTGGTACGACCGCGGCAGCGCGGTCGTTTCTGTATTCGACCACGGCCTCCTCTATGGCGACGGCGTCTTCGAGGGCATCCGTGCCTACGGCGGCCGCGTCTTCCGATTAGATGCCCACGTCGACCGCCTCTACGCCTCGGCCAAAGCGATCTGGCTCGAAATCCCCATGGCGAAGGACGCGATGGGGCGCATGGTCGAGGAGGGCGTCGCAAAGAGCGGGATCAAAGACAACTACATTCGCCTGGTCGTGACCCGCGGGGTCGGGGACCTCGGTCTCGATCCCCGGAAATGCGCCAAGCCGACCATCTTCTGCATCTTCGACACGATCAAGCTGTGGCCGCAGGACCGGTATGAGAAAGGGCTGACCGCGCTGACCGCTGCCACGCCGATCCATCACCGCGAAGCCCTCTCGCCGCGCGTCAAGTCGCTGAATTACCTCTCGCACATTCTCGCCAAAGTCGAAGGCATCGCGGCGAACGTGGACGAGGTGATCATGCTCGATTCCGGCGGCTACGTCGCCGAAGCGAGCGGCATGAATCTCTTCGCTGTGTCCAACAACACACTGCGCACGCCACCGCCGTACACGGGCATCCTGCGCGGCGTCACCCGCGACACCGTCATCGAGCTCGGCCGGGAGGCGGGATACGCCGTGGAAGAGGTGCCCATGAATCGGTATGACCTCTACACGGCTGACGAGGTGTTCCTGACCGGAACCGCCGCCGAGGTCGTGGGCATTTCAAAGCTCGACGGTCGTGCGATCGGAAAAGGTGTCTCCGGACCCGTCACGCGAGATCTAGCGACGCGCTTCCGGGCCTACGTAACCAGGGACGACTGACCTCCCACCGCAGTCGGCAGCAACGAGCTAACCCATTGACCGGCCAAGAGCTAACCCACATATTGGGGGCCCTTTGCGCCCTTTTCCCCGCTCGAGGTGAGCCATGTCATGGCGAATAATTGCGCACGGGGACCAGGTTTGGCATGTGGAGGCGGTCGCCGAGCGTCATGCGAATACGGCCGCCTGGCAGTTGGTGTTGTCGTTTCGCGCCGCGTCGTCTGAGTCGCTCCCGGGTCGGCGCCGGTCGTTCTGGACGCCGTATCCGTTGGAGGCCACCTCGAAGTCGTCACTATTCATCCAGGCTGAGCGGATTCCGGACGCTGCGCTGTCGCAGCTGCTCGCGGAGCGTCTCTCGTGAGCACGGCGAACCTGCAGGATCTCCGGCGCGTGGTTCTGGCGGTGACGCGACTGAAGGGTGAGACGGTCAAACATGTCACGGTGCGCTCCGACGTGCGGTACGTGAAAGTGGAATTCGACAGTGGGCTGATTCTACTCATCTCGGCCGAACAGGACGCGCAGGGACGTCCCCGTCTCGAGGTGGATGTGGTCGAAGCGAATCAGGATTCGAGCCTGAAGCAGCAGATCGAAGTTCGGTTCGACTGAGGCTGGTCCGTGCCCGAGGAGCGCCTGCGGTTTCAGGAGTTCGGGTTTCAGCGGCTGGCGAACGGCCGCTGCCGGGCCAAGGTGGTACTGACGTGGTCTGATGGCCGTCGCTTCGAAGGATCATCGGACGGCGTTTCGTCACAAACCGGCGAGCTGCGCTGTTGCGCGGTTGCAGCCGTGAACGCATTGGAGCAGGCCGTACAACCGCGGCTCACGTTTGAGTTGCTGGGCGTGAAGGCGGTGCGCGCGTTCGACGCGACGGTGGTGATCGTCTCGTTGTCGGCGCGCGCGGAAGAAGCGACGCGACTCGTGGGGTCGTGTTTGACGGAAGTCGATCCGCCCCGCGGCGCGGCACTTGCTGTGTTGAATGCGACAAACCGCTTACTCGGGAATTATCTGGCGACACGATGAAACGACTGACGGCAATGTGGTTCTCGATGTTGGGTGCAGCGGTGCTCGCCGCCTGCGCTGGCGCACGTATTCCTCCGGCTCCGCTGACGAGTTTGCCGGGGTCCGAAGTCACTGCCCGCGACAGCTCCGCCGTTCAGCTCGGAACGGCGCTCGCAACGGTCGAACAGGACTCCGCCGCCGATCAGTCCGCGCTGGACAGTCTGCACGAGCGGTCCCCGGATTCGCTCGCTCCGCGCCGCACCAACGTGGCGGTCCGTGGCGAGGACGTGCGCCAGGAGGCCGAGGATCTGTTCGGCAGGGACGCAACGGCGACGTTCGACATCGACGTCTCGAATTTCGCGGGCAACCGCCGGGTGCTCGAGTACCTGGAATTCTTCCAGCTCGATTCGCGCGACCGTTTCGAGATCTGGCTGTCCCGTCTGGGGCGCTATGAAGGAATGATTCGGGAGCGGCTGCGTGCGCGCGGCCTGCCCGAGGATCTCGTCTATCTCACGCTCATCGAAAGCGGACTGTCGAATACTGCCGTGAGCCGCGCCCGGGCGGTCGGGATGTGGCAGTTCATGGCTGCCACGGCACGCGGATATGGCCTGCAGATCGACCCCTGGGTGGACGAGCGGCGCGATCCCTTCAAGGCGACGGACGCCGCGGTCAACCATCTCCAGGATCTCGTACAGCGCCTCGGCAGCGTCTATCTGGCGGCCGCGGCCTACAACGCCGGCGCCGGCCGCATCGAGCGGGAGATCCGCCGCCTGCCGGGCGAACCCGACACCGTGGACGATCAGACGTTCTTTCAGATCGCCGACCGGCGCAACCTGCGTCGGGAAACGCGCGACTATGTGCCGAAGCTGATCGCTGCCGCGTTGATCGCCAAGCAGCCCAACCGCTACGGCTTCACCGACATCGAGCGCCTGCCGCCGCTGGTCTTTGACGAAGTTTCCGTTCCTGATGCCACCGGTCTCGACGTGCTGGCGCGCCTGGCCGATACGGCGGTCGCAGCGCTACTCGAGCTGAATCCGCAATTCGTGCGCGGCATTACCCCGCCGCAGCGCGCCGTGGTTGTGCGCGTGCCGCGGGGCAGGGGTGCGCGCGTGGCCGAGCGGTACGCCGATCTGTCCGTCAATGAGCGCGTGACGTTCGTGGATCACTACGTCACCTCTGGTCAGACGCTCTCCGGCATCGCGCAGCGTTACACGGTGACCGTCACCATGCTGCAGGCGGCGAATCCCCATCTGCGCGCGCACGCGCTGCGTGTGGGCCAGCGCATCATCGTGCCGATGAGCGGGCGGGTCGTGCCGCGCGGCGCCTGGAGCAACCCATCGGAGCCCAGGGTTCGTCGCGTTGCCAACCGCAGCCGCTATAGCACGGTCAGCTCGGACGGCAGCGCGCGCCACCGGGTGACGCGCGGCGAGACCGCCAGCGCGATCGCCCGGCAACATGGGATCGGCCTGATGGCGCTGCTGGAAGCGAATGATCTGACGATGCGCAGTGTGATCCGGCCCGGTGATATGCTGCTGATTCCGGGCCGGTGATACGGCCGGCACCCGAGGTTAGTGGTGCCGGAATCCCTTCATAACTTCTGCTTCATAGCCGTTCGCGGGATCGCGTCCGGCACCCAGCAGCTGCTCGACCTTCGCCGGCCCGCGGTTATAGGCCAGTAGCGCCAACGACATGTTGGCGGGATAGCGATCCAGCAGATCCCGCAGGTAGCGGAACCCGATCCGCAGGTTCGTGTCGCGGTCATACAGCTGCTGCGTGGTCAGCCCGGGTTCGTACAGCCGCGCCGTGCTGGGCAGCACCTGCGTGAGCCCGAGCGCGCCGACGTGGCTCGTGGCGCGCGGGTTGAACCCCGACTCGACCTTCACCAGACGGAACGCCAGGCCAGGGTCGATCCCCTCGCTCAGCGCGACGTCGTAGACCGCCGTCGCCATGTCGGCGGGCAGCCTGTAGTGCGTCGAGTACTGCATGATGGCATCGACGCGATCGAGCTGGAGCCGGGCGACTTCGAGCTCGCCCTGCTTGGCATCGAGTTGCTGGCGAAGCGACCGCAGTTCACCGAGGACCTCGGTGCCCGACGCGGGCGCGCGCTCAGTATCGGTCGTCGTACCGCCGGCCCACCCGCCCACAGTACTGACGAGCAGTGCGGCCAGCACGATCATCCCGCCGCGTAGCATCAAACGTTGAGTTTTCGTCTGCATATTCCTCCCTGTTTCATGACTATTCGCGAGTCCAGCATGCCGCACCTGCATCAAGCTCCCGTCAACCATCGCGCGGAGCCTTTTGCTTCTCCACGAGCTGCACATCTCCGATCACCATGCCGCTATCGACGGCCTTCACCATGTCGTAGACGGTCAACAAAGCCACGGCGACCGCAGTCAGTGCTTCCATTTCCACGCCGGTCCGACCAACCGTCCGCACCTTCGCCCGAATCCGTACGCCCGGCAGCGCTTCGGCCAGGCTCGCCTCGACCTCCACGTGGTCGAGACCCAGGGGGTGGCAGAGCGGGATCAGCTCCGCCGTCCGTTTCGCCGCCAGCGTTCCTGCGACCTCGCTCACCGCGAGCACGTCGCCTTTGGCGATGGCCTGCTCGGCCACCTGCCGGAACGCCTCCGGCGACATCCGAATCGTCCCCGTCGCGACCGCCGACCGATCCATCATCGGCTTGTCGCCGACATCTACCATCCGGGCGCGGCCGGCCTGGTCGAGATGCGACAGCTTCATGACCGTCTCGTCGCCTGCAGGTCCTCGGCCAATACGGCGGCGAGGAGCTGTGGGTTCACGTTGCCCTGCGCGAGATCGCGTGCATCCAGCACCAGGGCGATCGCCTCGACAAGCTTGTCCGTATCTCCACCGCGCTTGGCTTCGCTGCGCAATCTCGTCGCCAATGCGTCGAGCATGTCGGTGAATCCCCCACGCGCTTGAAACGGCACCTGCCCAAGCGCGAACAACCACGGAGCTTCCAGAAATCGGGCTGCCTGATCGTCCGCCGGTTGCCCGGAACGGGACTGTGCTGTTGCAAAGAGCTTGCCAATGCACCCTTCAGTAGCCGTAACTCGTTGTGCCAGTTCAGCTTTATTGCTAATTCCGAGCGTCTGCTGTGCGAAAGCTGTCACGTCACTGTCGGCGATTCGTGCCACACGAACGAGCACAATACGCGACATAATCGTCGGAAGCAGGGCGTTGGGATCCGCGGCAGTGATAATGATCACACTATCCGCGGGCGGCTCCTCGAGCGCCTTGAGCAGCGCGTTGGCTGCGACTTCCGTCCCCAGCTGGGGAATCAGCCGTTCCGCATCCCCGACGATGAAGACTTTCCGCTTTCCCATCGCCGGCGTCAGCGCGAGCCGTTTGAGCAACAGACGGACGGACGCGACCGGGTGACTCGCGAGTCCGGCCGGCGGACCGTACAGCGGTTGCTCTCGGCGCGCTGCCATTTCCTCGGCCAACGCATCGGCCGCCAGCTCGATCTGCTTGTCGGCGTCTCCTGTGCCCGTACTGCGTTTGCTCAGCTCCACCGGCACAAACCAGTGCACGTCAGGGTGCTGCAGCGACAGCACGAGCCGGCACGGGTGGCATTGACCGCACGGTTCCTGGCCCGGTGCTTCGCAATGGATCAGTTGGGCAAGCCACAGCGCGAGACGCTGCTTCCCTACGCCACGCGGACCGGCAAGCAAAAGCGCCTGCGGCAGCTTTCCGGAGGCGTGGGCGTCCGCCAGTCTGGTCTTAACCCTTTCGTGCCCGATGAGGGGCGGTAAAGGCATGGGCAGAATCTAGCTGGGGGGTCTGTGCGCGGCGCCACTTTCTGGCGTAACTCATTGCGGGCCAAGCTAGTACAATTGTGCTTCCGGCCTTGCGCATACCTAATCGCTTTGCGATGAGAGACTTAAGCAATTAAGTGAGCGCACACTCGCTAGATAGTATCGATATTATCGATTATTTTCGGGTTTTGTTTGGGGGCTTGGACAGGATCTCGACTCCGTGTGGTTGTATCAGGGCTCCTCGCCTGGTAGGGAAAAGTAGAAGGTAGCGCCCTGATTCACGGTGCCCTCCGCCCACACGCGGCCGCCGTGCCGTTGCACGATGCGTTTGACGATCGCGAGGCCGACGCCTGTGCCGTCGAACTGCTCGGTGCTGTGCAGCCGCTGGAAGACGCCGAACAGCTTGTCCGCGTAGCGGGCGTCAAATCCCGCCCCGTTGTCTTTCACGAAGTACACGGTCTCCCCGCTATCCGGCTGCGAGCCGACTTCGATGCGCGCGCTCGGGCGGTCGCGCGTGAACTTCGCGGCGTTCTGCAGCAGGTTGCTCATCACCTGGCGCAGCAGTCCGCGATCGCCGCGAGCTCGCGGCAATGGGTCGATCCGGATTTCCAGAGATCCCTGCCTGCCAGTGTCCCCGCGCTGGACTTCGTCGGCGACGATCTGGGCCAGCTCCTGCATGTCCACCGGCCCGGTCGAGAGGTCCGTGCGGCCGAGGCGAGAGAAGGCGAGCAGGTCGTCGATGAGCTGTCCCATGCGGCGAGTGTTCTGATCGATCACGCCGAGCAGCCGCTGGGCCTCGGGCTCGAGCTGGGCGTTGTGGTCCTCGAGGAGGATGCGCGCGAAGCCGTGAATGGCCCGGAGCGGCGCCCGCAGGTCGTGTGACACCGAATACGAGAACGACTCGAGCTCGGCATTGGTCCCCTCCAGCGCCTTGGTACGCTGCGCGACCTGTGCCTCGAGGTGGTGATGTGAGCGCGAGACCTGCTCGGCCATGGTGTTGAACGACCGCGCCAGCCGGCCCAGCTCGTCGTCGCCTCCCGCCGGTACGCGCTGTTCCAGGTCGCCCGACGCCATCGCCTCCGCGGCGCGAGTCACGCCGACCAGTGGGGCCGTCAGACGGCGACTCCCCCACCACGCGGCCAGGGCGCCCACGATGACGATGAGCGCGGCGATGGGGGCCATGGTGATGAGATACGCGCGCGCCGGAGCGGCGATGACGCGGCTCGGAAGCTCGGCGACGACCATCCATGGCGTGCCGGGAACGAGCGCGGTCGCGGCTCGCCTCGACTCCCGGTCGCGGTCGTAGCGGACCGGGGTGTGACTCGTGCGGACAAGTTCTGGGGGCGCGGGAACGATCGTAGCGAAATCGGTCCAGGGGTCGCCGGTGGCATTGCCGACGAGGAGTGTGACGTCGCCGCCCGCGAGGCCGGTCAGCGCCTGACGCGTTCGCTCATTGAGCGTCACGCGTCCCACCTGCTGCACGATTCCACCGGCCCGCTCCTGGCCCGCCGAGGCCGCGACGGCGATGTAGAGGATCGTATCCCGCCGCATGAAGGGCCCGAACCGCGCGGAATCACTTCCCGGGGAGACGAGGACGCTGTCCGCTATGTCGAACCGGCCCGTGCGCAGGAGCAGCTTGCCGCCGAAGTCGCGCAGCTCGAGACTCCCCGTCGTCGACGTGTCGTTGGTAATGCGATTCATGGCGGCGTGGGCCTGTTCTCTGCCGCTTCGCCCCCCGGACCGCAGGAATGCGACAATCGCGGGATCCTTGGCGAGTGCCGTGATCCCCGCGCGTTGCTGCGAGATCTGAAACAGATCCGCCAGCACTTTCGTGGCGAGCGGCAACCGCTTGTCAGCGAGCGCGCGGGACGCCTGGCGAACATCGCCATAGCCGACCGTGAGCTGCGCGATCGCTACGGCCAGCAAGAGAACGGTCACGAACAACGGGAACGTTCGCTGGATGGACCGCATCATCGCGCCTCCAAGACCTCGCGGACCCTGCGGGCAATCGCTTCGGTGGTGAAGGGTTTGGCGAGATACGCGACGCCCGGCTCGAGCATGCCGTGGCTGGCGATCGCGCCGTCGGGATACCCCGACATGTAGAGCACCCGTATTCCGGGACGCGCCGCACGAATGGTCTCGGCGAGCTTGCGGCCGTTGGTGTCGGGCATGATGACATCGGTCAGCAACAGGTCGATCTCACCCTTGTGACGCCGCGCGATGTCCAGCGCGGTGCGGCCGCGGTCGGCGATCAGCACGGTGTAGCCCTGGGCGTCGAGCGCACGATGCGTCAACCGGCGCAGCTGCTCGTCGTCCTCGACCAGGAGCACCGTCCCGCCGCCGCGCCCCACGGCTTCGGCGGGCGCGACTTTGCCGATATCCTCGGGCAGCGCTGCGATCGCGGGGAGATAGATCTTGAACGTCGTCCCTTTGCCGGGCTCGCTGTAGAGCCAGATGTTGCCACCGCTCTGTTTCACGATGCCGTACACGGTCGACAGACCCAGGCCAGTACCGCGCCCGGCGGGCTTGGTGGTGAAGAAGGGCTCGAAGATTCGCGACTGCGTCTTCTCGTCCATCCCGCAGCCCGTATCGCTCACGGCGAGCATCACGTATTCGCCCGGGGTCACCGAGACATGCTGCGCCGCGTACGCGTCGTCGAGTGTCGCGTTGCCCGTTTCGATCGTCACAGTGCCGCCGTCGGGCATCGCGTCGCGCGCGTTGATCGCGAGATTCATGATGACCTGCTCGATTTGATTCGGATCGGCGCGCGCGGCGGCGAGGTTCTCGGCCAGGTCCGTCTTGAGCTCAATGTTCTCGGAGATCAGCGACCGCAGCATCTTGTCGAGGTTCAACACCACGGCATTCAGATCGATGGTACGCGGCTCGAGCACCTGTTTGCGCGAGAAGGCGAGCAGCTGCCGGGTGAGCGCGGCGGCGCGCCGTGCCGCCTTGCGAATCTCCTCGAGATCGTCGAGCTGCTGCGCGTTGCTACCGAGCTCCGCCGCCAGGAGGTCGGTGTAGCCGACGATGGCAGTCAGGATATTGTTGAAGTCGTGGGCGACCCCACCCGCGAGCTGGCCCACCGCCTCCATCTTCTGTGATTGCAGCAGCTGCTCTTCCAGATGCTTGCGCTCGGTGATCTCTGTCGACACGCCCAGGAGCGTGGCGGTCCCCTCTTCGGGCGACCGCAACCGCAGCTTGATCGTTTGAAACCAGCGCGTCTCCCCGGCGGGATTCGTCACCGGCTCTTCGGGAATGACCTTGGCGTGGCCCGACGACATCACGTCGCGGTCATCGCGCAGGAAATGCGCGACTTCCTCCATGTTGCGATTGAAGTCCGCGTCGGTCTTGCCGACGAGCGAATCCACGGTGGTCCCGTAGACCTGCGCCGTCGCTTGATTGACGAGGACGAACCGGCCGTTCCAGTCCTTCACGAAAATCATGCTGGGATTTGCGTCGATGATCTGCCGCAACAGACGTTCCTGGCTCCGTAGTGCGTCCCGCTGGCGGGCGCGCTGCAGTGCTTCGAGCAGGGCGGGGCCGAGCCGAACGAGCCGGTCCTTCAGGATGTAATCGGCCGCGCCGCCTTTCAAATACCGGACTGCGGTCTCTTCATCGAGCGATCCGGTGACGAGAATGAACGGCACGTCCGGTCGCGTCCGCTGCGCGAGTTCGAGGGCTTCCCAGCCGCTGAATCCAGGGATGTTGTGATCGCTGAGAATGACGTCCGCTGCAAAGCCATCCAATGCCGCGACGAACGCGGGTCGGGTGCGGACGTGTTGGACATCGGGCGGTGGCGTGAGGCGCCCGAGCTCACGGTTAATCAGGACAGCGTCGCTGTCGCTGTCCTCGACGATGAGCACGCGAACTCGTTCCATGCCACAGGATTGATGATGCCGGGAAGTGTGTCTGTCGGCGGTAGAGAACTTTGCCAGTAGGGTTGTACCTACAACGGTTTATCGTGTCGCGCGCAGCGCCGCCGGACTGATGAGACCGTGTTGCGTCGCGTAAAACGTCAGCTCGGCGTTGGACCGCATCCCCAGTTTGTGCAGCAGTCGCGCCCGATACGTCGTCACGGTCTTGGGTGAGAGCCCGAGTTGCCGGCTGATGGCGGTGATGGGACGGCCGGCGGCGAGGAGCCGCAGGACTTCGAGCTCGCGATCGGAGAGCTGTTCGTGCGGCGCGGGCGGGGGTCCGCCCAGGCCGTCCGCCACGGCCTGCGCCATAGCCGGGCTCAGGTACTTGTGACCCGTCATCACCCGCTCCAGCGCGCGCAGCAACTCTTCGGGCGCCGATTCCTTCGTCAGATACCCGGACGCGCCCATCTCGAGCATACGGAGCGCCAGCTGGTCCTCCGGAAACATCGTGAGCACCAGGATCGGGAGCTGGGGCCGCGCAGCGTGCACCTCACGGAGGACCTCGAGCCCGTGCCGATCGGGCAGACCAAGATCCAGCAACACCACATCCCAGCGTTCACCGAAGGCAAGGGTGATCGCTTCGGTAGCCGTACCCGCCTCTCCGAACTGTACGCCATCGGGGAACCCCTGCAGCAGCTCGATGAGGCCCCGGCGCACGAGCGCATGATCATCGACGACGAGAATGCGAATCATCGCGGCGGGAACCATGCGGCGACACGCGTTCCGCCGTTGCTGCGAGGTGCGACTTCCAGGACGCCCCCGAGCACCGCCGCGCGCTCGCGCATGCCGAGAATGCCGAGCGAGCCTGGCCCCATGCCGGCCTCCGTGATTCCGCTTCCGTCATCATCGATCTCGAGCATCACGCACCCGCTTTTCATCCCGAGCTCGATGTCCACGCGCGTCGCCCCGGCATGCCGGAGCACGTTCGTGAGCGCCTCCTGGACGATGCGAAACAGCGCGGTCGCGAGCTCACTGGTAATGGCCCCATCGGTGGGGAGAATCGTGGTCTGGCAGCGGAGGCCGGTGCGGCGGGAAAAGTCCTGCGCCAGCCATTCGACGGCAGCCGGGAAGCCCAACTGATCGAGAATCGGAGGTCGCAGCTCTGTGGCGATGCGACGGACACTCTTCACGAGGTCGTCGACCATCAACGCGGTCTCCGCAAGCCGGGCGCTGAGCGCCGGCGCTTCTGTCGCCGCCGCGTCTTGGGCGGCGGCGAGTTGGAGCTTCAGCGCGGTCAGCGCCTGGCCGAGGCTGTCGTGGATCTCGCGCGCGATGCGGGTACGTTCGTATTCGCGGATGTCTTGTTGTCGCGTGGCGAGGCTGCGCAGCGCGGCCCGTGAGGCCCGCAGCTGCTCTTCGGCCCGCTTGGCCTCCGTGACGTCGCGATACGTCCCGAGGGTGCACTGCTGACCGCCGAGCTCGATGCGCACCAGCGACAGGAGCCCGGTGCGGGGCGCGCTGTCGCGCGGATGCATCTCGACCTCGAGATCGTTCACGACGCCTTCGTCGCGGAGCCGTTCGATAACGGACGCCCGCTGAGCAGGGTCGATCACACCGAGGGAGACGGTCGTTTGGCCGAGGATCTCTTCGCGCGAGCGATTCACGAGCTTCGTGAAAGCCTCGTTGGCGTCGAGCACCATCCCGTCGGCCAGTCGCGTGATGAGGAGGGGGAGTGCGTTGGCGTAGAATGCCTTGCAGAAGCGTTCCTCCGATTCCACCAGGGCGCGCTCCGCAATCCTGCGGCGGGAGATGTCGCGGGTGATGCCCAGCACCGCCTGGATCTTGCCGGCAGTGTCGCGCAGGGGGACGGCGTGCGTGGAGAGCCAGCTGCGCTTGCCCTTGAGACCGATCACCTCGAACTCCAGCGTGCCCGTTTTGCCGGCGAAGACGCGGCGGTGCAGGTTCGTGACCGCCGCCCGATACTCGGGCGCCACGATGTCGACGATGGGCAGGCCGCGCACCTTGTCGATGCTCTCGGCCTCGATCATCGCGAGGCCGGCGGGATTCATATCCAGCAACCGGCCCTGCTCATCCACCAGCTTCACGCATTCGGGCTCGGTCTCGATGATTGTCCGCAGCCGAGTTTCGCTTTCCTGCAGCGCGAGCTCGGCGCGACGCCGGTCCGTAATGTCGAAGCAGATCCCAGCCACACCGCAGATGCCCCCATGCGATTCGTAGAGCGGCTCGACCCGACAAGTGAACGTACGTCCACGGAAGCACACCTCGTACGTCGTCGCCTCGCCGCGGAGCGCAGCTCGATGGGCCTCGACGGCGCGCACCGCCTCACTGGGGCTTTCCACTTCGCCCACACGGAGACCCTCAGCGGGCCCGGGGACGGGTCCCACAAGGGCGAGGCCGCCGCCGTATCGTGAGGTGAGGCGCAGGTCTTCATCGGTCGACCAGACCAGCACTGGGAGCTGGTCCATCAGCCGGCCCAACTGCGTCGGGTCCAAGCCCCCCGGACTGAGGGTCGCGGGCGGGATGTAGGTCACTCGATCAGCGTACCACGTTCATGAGTGGGCGTCCAGTACGTCGCGCACCTTGCGCGCGAGTCCGTCCGGTGAGAACGGCTTCTGGAGGAAGGCGCTGCCGGAGGGAAGCGTGCCGTGCTGGACTACCGCGTCCCCCGGGTACCCGGACATGTACAGGACGCGGATCCCGGGCCGCTGCGCGGCCAGGCGATCGGCGAGCTCCCGCCCGGACAACCCCGGCATCACGACGTCGGTCAGGAGCAGGTGGATGGTGCCGCCATGGCGCTCCACGACCCGGAGCGCGGCGGCGGCATCGGAAGCGGCCAGGACGACGTAGCCTTGGGCCTCGAGCGCGCGCCGGCTGAGCGTCAGGACCGCGGGTTCGTCTTCGACGACCAGCACCGTCTCGCTGCCGCGGGCCGCCCCGCCTTTCTGTGGACCAGGTGGCGTGGCGGCGGGCGTCTCGATCCGCGGCAGGTAGATCTTGAAGCTCGTGCCCCGTCCCGGCTCCGAGTACACGGAGATGTAGCCGCCGCTCTGTTTCACGATGCCGTACACCGTGGCGAGCCCGAGTCCCGTGCCCTTGCCGACCTCCTTGGTCGTGAAGAACGGCTCGAACAGATGGGCGCGCACGCTGGCGTCCATGCCCGTGCCGGTGTCGGTGACGGCGAGCATCGCATAGGATCCGGGGACCGAGCCGAGATGCGCCTGCGCGAATGTCTCGTCCAGGTCCACGTTGGCCGTCTCGATCGTCAGCTTGCCGCCGTCGGGCATCGCGTCGCGCGCGTTCACCGCCAGGTTCACGATCACCTGCTCGATCTGATTCGGGTCGGCGCGGACCCGTCCCAAGTCGGGCGTAGGCACCGTCACGAGTGCGATATGCTCGCCGATAAGGCGCCGCAGCATCTTGTCCATCTCGGCCACGACGACGTTGAGGTCGAGCACTTCCGGCTGCAGCATTTGCCGCCGGCTGTAGGCCAGCAGCTGGCGCGTCAGTGACGCCGCCCGTTCCGATGCTTTCCGGATCTCCTCGACATCGCCGCGCTTGGAGTCGCCGGGCGGCAGTTCGCGCAGCAGGAGCTGCGTGTTTCCCAGAATCGCCGTCAGGAGATTGTTGAAGTCGTGCGCGATACCCCCCGCGAGTTGGCCGACCGCTTCCATCTTCTGCGACTGGCGGAACTGCTCCTCGAGATGCCGCTGCTCGGTGACATCCCGCTGCGTTCCCCACACCCGCACCAGATGCCCGTTTTCGACAAAGCCGACCACGTTATTAAGGAAGACGCGGGGCCGTCCCTCGCGGTCGTGCTCCCGCGTTTCGGAGTTTGTAACGCGGTAGCCGGCCCTGAGAAACGCCCGAATCTGTTCGCGATTGGTGGGATCCGCGACGTTATGGAGATCGGCGAGGTTGGTCCCGACGAGCTCGCGGGCTTCGTCGTACCCGTACATGCGAGCCATCGCGTCGTTGCATTCCGCGATGCGCGCCCCCGCATACAGCTGATCGATCTGCTTCTCTTCGGGCAGGCTGGTCGGGACCGGAGGATCGATCTCCAGGCGCGAGACGCCTTCCGAGCTTTGGGCGATGAACGAGCGGTACCGCTCCTCGGCGCGCTTTCGGTCCGTTACGTCCATGCCGATCGCCAGCCAGCCACCTCCCGTCAGGGGTGCGTTGGCCCAGATCGTGTCAAGGATCGCGCCCTGCCGGGTGCGGGTTCGGAAGTCTGTCCATTGCCCCATGGGCGCGCCGATCGAATCGCGCACGCGCTGGCGTTCACTCGGATCGGGATAGAGCTCGGCAAAGATGTCGCGCGCGCTCGCGTCGGCGACGTCGTACCCCAGGGTGCGTGTCCACTCGCGGTTTCCCCAGTTGAGGCGGCCCTGCTCGTCCAGGAACACGAGCATCACGGGAATGTTGTCCACGATCCGCTGCAGCAGCTCGCTCTGCTCGCGCCAGGCGTCCTCGACGCGCTTCCGCTCGATCGCCATCGCCATCTGGGAGGAGACGAACGTCAGGATGTCGCGTTCGCTTTCGCCGTAGCGCACACCCGGGGAATACGTCTGCGTCACGACGACGCCGATGGTGCGCTCCTTGACCTTGAGCGGCACGCCGAGCCAGTCGATGGAGGGGGCGCCGATCAACTCCGCTTCTCCGGCGGCGACGAGCTGCTCGTACACCTCGGGTGTGGCGAGCAGCGGGTGCCCCGTGCGGAGGACATACTCCGTGAGTCCTTTGCGCAGCTTGCGCGGTGGAACATCACGCGCGCTATCGTACTCATCGACGAAGTAGGGAAACGCGAGCCGGTCGTTCTCCGCATCGTAGAGCGAGACGTAGAAGTTCTTGGCGGGCATGAGCTCGCCCACGATTTCGTGGATCGCGCCCAACAGCTCCTGCAGACTGTCGGCCGTGTGCGCTGTGTGCGAAATGCGGTACACTGCTTCCTGGACGCACTCGGCCCTGCGCCGCGCCGTGACATCGCGGAAGCTCCACACGCGACCCACCGAGCGGCCGTCGAGGCGGAGCGGAATCGAGTAGCGCTCCAGCACTCGGCCATCTTTGAAGGTGAGGACGTCGAAGCTGTCGGATTCGGGTTCGGCATAGCGGTCCTGGATCCCATCAACGAACAGCTGCGGATTGACGAGCTGCTCGCGCACATGTTCAATCAGGCGCCGCCGGCCGGTGGCGTCGTTGTTTGCGGCGATCATAGCCGGAGGCAGGTGCCACATTTCCTCGAAGTGGCGATTGTGCGACACGATCTTCCCGTCGAGGTCGACCACGAGGATGCCGTCGGCGGTGGATTCGAGGGTCGCCTGCAGCACCGAGACCGTTAGGGAGTCGCCTACCCTACGGGGTTCCTTCGCCCTTGGTTTGGACTTGGCCTTCTTGGGCGCGGTCGATCGGCGTGTCGCCATGGGCCCGAATCTATGGGTGTGGGGTCCCGTGACCAGCCTCACGGGCCCCGGGGCGTATCGCACCTAGCTTTCGATCCCTTTCCACGGCACGGAGCAGGGGTGCGAGCGAAGCGGTTCCGCTGGCTGGGCGTCGAGGAGTCGAGCCGCGCCGAGCAGCAACTGCGCGCGGCGGCGCGCCAGCAGGAGGCGGTCGCGCACCTCGGCCAGCAGGCGCTCGCCGGAGTGGCGCGCACCAACCTGTTCGATACCGCCGCCAAGCTCGTGGCCCGGGGTTTGGACGTCGAGTTCAGCGAAATCCTCGAGCTGAAGCCTGAGCACCGCAGCCTGCTGGTGCGGGCCGGCGAAGGGTGGCGCGAGGGCTGTGTCGGCAAGACGCTGGTGACCGCCGACGCCGCATCACTGGCCGGGTACTCCCTCAACGCCGCCGGTCCCCTCGTTATCGCGGATCTTGCCACCGAAATCCGTTTCAGCGCGCCACCCCATCTCGAGGAGCACGCGATCGTCAGCGGGGTGTGCGTCGTCGTGCAGGGCCGCGAGCGTCCTTGGGGTGTGCTGGGCGCTTACAGCGCGCAACCGCGCGAGTTCAGCGGGCCCGACGTGCTCTTCGTCCAGGCGCTCGCGCACGTGCTCGCCACCGCGCTCGAGCGCGCGCGGGTGGAAGATGCCCTGCGCCGGAGCGAAGAGCACTTCCGCTCACTGACGGAAAACGCCTCCGACATCGTCACAATTCTTGGCGATGACGGCATCGTCCGCTATGTGAGCCCCTCGGTGCAACGGTTGCTGGGCTATGGCGCCAACGAGCTGCTGGGACGCAACGCGTTCGAGTTCATGCATCCCGACGATCTCGCGCCGGTCATGGAAGCGCTGGCAGACGCGATTCAGCAGCCCGGTTCGCCGCAGACCGCGACATTCCGATTCAAGCACGCCGACGGCACGTGGCGAGTACTCGAGTCGATCGGTCAGGCGCGACTCGATCAGCCGAACTCGTACAGCGTGATCGTGAACTCCCGTGATGTCACCGAGCGCATACTTCAGGAAGAGATCCTCCGCACCAGCAAGCAGCGGCTCCGCACCGTCGTGGCGGGATCACCCGTCATTCTGTTCTCGCTCGATCCGAAGGGCGTCTTCACGCTCGCCGAAGGTAAGGGGCTGCACTCGCTCGGCGTGCGGCCAGGGATGCTGATGGGCAAATCGTTCTTCGAGCTACTCGGCGATGTGCCGCAGGCGGTCGCCGACGTCCGCCGGGCGTTGGCCGGGGAGTCGGTGACCGCACGGGTCGAGCTGTTCGGGTTCGAGTTCGAGGCGCAGTACTCACCCGTGCGGGAGCGGAACGGGTCCATCTCCGGTGTCGTGGGCGTCGCGACAGACATCACGGAGCGGCGCCGCGCGGAGCAAGCGTTGCGGCGCGCCGACACCGCCAGCCGCATGCTGGTCCAACAGGCCCCGTTCGGCATTTTCCGCGCGACGCCGGAAGGCGCGTTCCTCTCCGTGAATCCCGCGCTCCTTGAGATGCTCGCGTATGAGACGGAGGCGGAGCTGCTGAGCCGTCATCTCGACCAGGACGTGTTCAAGGAGCCGGCGGCGCGCGCGCGCTACATCGCGCAGATGAACGACGTGGCGGGCGCGGTGGAAACCCAGGCGGTGTGGCGGCGCAAGGACGGAGAGGCGATCACGGTGCGTCTGTACGGCCGGTCCGTCCGCTACGAGGATGGCCGCGTCGAGTGTCACGAAGTCTTCGCCGAAGACGTCAGTGAGCGACGCGGCCTGGAAGAACAGCTCCGTCAGGCTCAGAAGATGGAAGCGATCGGCCAGCTCACTGGCGGTATCGCCCACGACTTCAACAACCTGCTGACGATCATCCTCGCCAACGCGGAGCTCCTGGCCCGCGGACCCGATGAAGCGAGCCTGCGCGACATCATCTCGGCGGCGGTCAGCGGCCGCCTGATGGTGAACCAGCTGCTGGGATTTGCGCGCCGCTCGACCCTGACGCTCGAGGGGGTGCATCTCGGCCACCTGTTGAACGATCTCGCCGCCGTGCTGCGCCGTGTGCTGCCGGCCGATATCGAGCTGCTCGTCTTCGCGGACGAAGATCTGCCCGAGGTCGCGGCGGACGGCCATGCCATCGAGCAGATCCTGCTGAATCTCGTGAACAACGCCCGCGATGCGATGCCGGATGGCGGCGTGCTGCGGCTCGAAACCAGCTGTTCCTGGATCAGCGACGCGCAGCGCGACGTGCTCGGCCCCGGATCGGCGTCGGAATACGTGTGCCTCGCGGTGGACGACACCGGCGCGGGAATGGATGAAGCGACGCGGCAACGCGCCTTCGAGCCGTTCTTTACGACGAAGCCGGTCGGCAAGGGCACCGGTCTTGGTCTGGCGACGGTCTACGGCCTGGTAAAACAGCACGGCGGCTTCGTCCAGATCGACAGCGCGCCGGGAGCGGGGACGCGGCTACGGGTCTACTTCCCGGTCGCCGAGGAGGTGGCGCGGCGGCGGGCATCGGGATCGCACGAACAAATGACCGTGGCGAGCGATGGGGGACATGAGACGGTACTCGTCGTGGAGGATCAGGCGCAGCTGCGCCGCGCGACGGTGTACACGCTCGAGCATGCCGGGTACACGGTGCTGTCGGCGGGCGACGGGATCGAGGCGCTGCACCTGCTGCGCCAGCACCCCGCGCCGATCCATCTGGTTTTCACTGATCTCGTGATGGCCCGGCTGGGTGGCCGAGGGCTATATCAGATCGATCGGCGGGAAGGACGCCAGACCGCCTTCCTCTTTACTAGCGGCTACGCCGGAGCGGGGCGGGGCGAGGACCCGCTCGATCCGGCGTTGCCGTTCCTGCCGAAGCCGTGGACGAGCGCGGCGCTGCTGGCCCGCGTACGGCAAGTCCTCGACGGAGCGGAACGCACCTAAAGCGTTAGTCCGGTGCCCCGAGCGGCTTGGACGAGGCGGTCAATGAGCGGAGTAGCGGGAGGGAGCCAGGCCAGGGCCAGCCAGCAGGCGATCGGCGGCTCACGAAACGGACGATAGACGATGCCGTTCGATTGTTTGCGATACGGTGTGGCGACGGCCTCGCTCACCAGCGTCCACGTATCTCCCGCGGCGATCTGGACGTTCATTGTCGGTGCTTCTCTCGGCCGCTCGAGACGCCGCTCGGGTACGAGGCCGCGCTCGCGCAGGGCGATCTCCAGGATCGGAAAGAAGCCGGGCCAGCGGCGCGGCGCCGAGTTGAGCCAGGTGAGCGCGCGGAGCTGGGCTAATTGAATGGAGGGCTGCGCGGCCAGCGGGTGACTGCCCGGGAGCAGCACGCCGGTGATAGGCGCGTCGATCAGCCGGTGCGCCGCGAATCCGGGTACGGGCCACTCGGCGACGAAGACCGATCCCACGTCGACCCGGCGTTCACGGAGCGCGTGAAATATCTCACCGTCATGACTGCTCGAGATCTCGACCTGTGCTTCGGGATTGGCATCGCGAAACCTGGCTAGAAGGTTCTCGAGGTCGGTTCCGTACACGCTCAGCTCCCCGTGCGCGAATCGGAGCGGGGAATCCCGGCCCACGGCGGCGCCCCGAGCCGACGCGACGGCGCGAGAGGCGACCTCGAGGGTGTGTCGCGCCTCCACCAGAAACGCGCGACCGGCGGCGGTCAAAAGCACGCCGCGCGGTCCCCGCTCGAGCAGGACGGTGCCGAGCTCGCTCTCGAGATCGCGAATCTGTTTGGAGAGGGACGGCTGGGCGACGCGGAGGCGGGTAGCCGCCCCAATGAAGCTGCGTTCCTCAGCAACAGCGACGAAGTACCGCAGGTGACGTAATTCCATTGCTCTTTGCTGTACTTTGATATACAGTGTTAGACACTCCTATGCAAGACCAGGCGGCGGAACTGCTCGACATCCGCGAGGCGGCCGAGTTTCTGCGGGTCAGCGAAACCTCATTGCGTCGCTGGACCAATGCGGGGCGGCTGCCCTGCCTGCGCGTCGGGGGGCGGCGCGAGCGGCGCTTTCGACGCAGCGACTTGCTGGCATTCGTCGGTAGTGAGAACCGCCCTGCCTTGCAGCCTGCCCCTAACCACTTCTGCGGCCTGTACAGCAGCGATCTGAGTCGCGCCCGCGCGGCCGCAGCGTTCCTGGACGCCGGCCTGCAAACAGGCGCGCTGTGTTTGCTCGTGGCCGCCAAGGATGTCCAAAACGCGGTGCTGAAGTTGCTGGGGCGAGCCGTCAACTCCAGCCGGTTCGTGGTGGCCGAGTATCACGGCTCTGCCGCGGCGCAGTTCGCATTCTGGCGCGCGCGTTTGGGCCGCGCGGCGCGAGACGGTGTGTCCCGCGTGCACGTGGTGGGAGATGTATCTGGGGGCGCGCTCGGCCGGTTGCCGGTTGCCGAGATCCTGGAATACGAGGCGGAGTTCGGCCGCTCCATTGCGCGGGAGTTTCCGGTGCTCACGCTGTGCCAGTATGATGCGCGCAGGATGTCCGGGCTCGACGTCGCCGGTGTCATCCAATGCCATGACGGCCCGCTCCATTGAGGCTATCGCTCGCAGCGCTAGCTCGGTGAACAACAAAGTATTGGACCGCTCGCGCGCCGCGCGCGTGCGTAGGGGAGGAGGGGGTTCAGAGCATGGCGCGCATCCTCGTGATCGATGACCAGGAGGCGATTCGCCGTGTCGTACGGCGGGCATTAGAGCGGGACGGACACGAGGTGTTCGACGCGAGTGACGGCGAAATTGGGATCCAAATCCTCGAGAGTCAGTCGTGCGAGGTCGTGATCACCGACATCTTCATGCCGGGCCAGGATGGCATCGTGACCCTGCGTCAGATCCGGAAACGGTTCCCCGCCGTGAAGGTCATCGTGATCTCGGGCGGGGATTCCAGCGGGATGCTGGATCTTCGCCAGGATGCCGAGTTTCTCGGCGCCGTTAAGAGTTTGCAGAAGCCGTTCAATGCCGGGGAAATTATGGATCTTGTTCGGGGTGTCCTGAACCAGTAGGAAGACGGGGAGCTCCCGAGGCTGGACGCGAAAACGGAGGGGCCGGACTGCGCCCCTCCGCCAGGCGCTGGAAGATGCGCACGTTGCGAACTCGGTGCACTTCGTCGAGGATGGCGAACAATTGCTCGACTACCTCTACCAGCGCGGCGAGTACGCAGGGGAGACCGGGAAGGCCCCCCGTCCCGGATTGATCCTGCTGGACCTCAACATGCCGAAGATGGATGGGCGCGAGGCCCTGAAGGTGATCAAGGCAGACGAGACCTTGCGCGACATTCCGGTCGTCGTGCTCTCCACGTCAGGGCTCGACCAGGACATCGTGCGCAGCTACCAGCTCGGCGTAAACTCCTTCATTAGGAAGCCGGTCACGTTCTCGGGGTTGGTGGAGGCGATGAACGTGCTGGGCCGTTACTGGCTCGAGATCGTCGAGTTGCCGCCGACGCCCGCATAAGGTCGCGGCGCGTGGGGTGATCAACCCGATCGTCGAACGTGGGGTAGTGCCACATGTCCGTCCCGGTCCACCAGCGGCGCGGGCGACGCCACCGCATGCCCCTGGGCATATCCCACCCCAAGCTCCCGCAGCTTTTGCAGAATGGTTTCGCTCTCTACTTCTTCAGCGATCGTGGTGATGCCCATGAGTCGACCGATCTCGTTGACGGCCCTCACGAGCGTGCCGTACACGGGGTCGTCGGCCACGCCCCGGACGTAGTGCCCGCCGATCTTGACGTAGTCGACCGACAGAGCCTTGAGGTGGGCGAACGAGGCCACGCTGTTGCCGAAGTTGTCCAGCCCGACGCCGCACCCCGTCGCCCGGATCTCGGAAATGAGGCGCACCAGTTGCGCAAAGTTCCCGAGCGCGGCGGCTTCGGCGATCTCGAAGGACAACGCGTCCGGCGGAAGCCGGTGCTGCGTCACGTACTCTCGCACGGCAGGGATCAGGTCCGCATCGTCCAGTGAGGAAACGCTGAGGTTGATCGAGCAAAGGGGGAGCTCGAGCTCCGGGTGGTCGCGATGCCACTGACTGAGGACGGCGACCGTCTGGCGCACGACCCAGCGGTCGATGGCCGGCATGAGGCGATGCCGCTCCGCTTGCGGGAGGAAGGCGTCCGCGGTCTCCACACCCCCATGCTCGTCCGGCAGGCGCAGCAGAATCTCGCACCGCGGACGTGCCGGGTGATCCGGCGCCAGGGGTACGATCGCTTGCGCGTACAGCTGAAGGCGGCCCTCGTCCACCGCTCGGGTGAGGCGCACGATCCGTCGGCTCTCCACCTGCCGCTGGAGCCCAGGGGCCGCCTCCGGCTGCGCGACCCGGACGCGGTTGCCCCCGGCGTCCTTGGCGGCGTAGCAGGCTGCGTCGGCGGCGCGCAGGACGTCAGCCGGGCGTCCGCTCGCGGCGGTGATCGCGACGACGCCGATGCTGGCGCCGAGCGAGAAGCTCCGCTCCCCCCATACGTAGCGGAACTCTTCGATCGCCCGCGCGAGCTTCCCGGCGATCTCTTCCGCCTTGGTCAAGGAACAGTACTCCAGGAGGACACCGAATTCGTCGCCGCCGAGGCGTGCGAGCGTGTCCCGGCTGCGCAAGCGACCGCTCAGCAGGCGGCTGATCTTGCGGAGCAGGTCATCCCCGGCTTCGTGACCGCACGAGTCGTTCACGAGCTTGAATCGGTCTAGGTCCAGGAAGCACAGCACGTGTTCCGCTACGCCGGCCGCCGCCTCCGCCAGAACCCGCGCCAGGCGCTCCTCGAACTCCTTCGGGCCGACCAGGCCCGTCAGGGCATCGTGCGTGGCTTCGTGCGAGAGTTTGCGAGCGGCGCGCCGCCGCTCCGTCACGTCGTGAAAGACCAGCACCACGCCGATCGTGGTCCCGTGGCGGTCCCGGAGCGGAGCAGCGGAGTCCCCGATCGGCACCTCCGTCCCATCGCGGCGCACCAGCAGCACGCCGTCGGCCAGGTCCACGGCGCGCCCTTCGCGGAGACAGCGGGCTGGGATGTTCTCCATCGGCTGGCGCGTGCCGTCGCTGATGAGCGTGAGGACGGTATCCACAGGCTGCCCCAGCGCTTCGGTGGTGCGCCAGCCGGTGAGCCGCTCCGCGGTGGGGTTCAGATACGTGATCGCTCCCGCCACGTCGGTCGTAATGACGGCGTCTGCGATCGATGCCAGGGCGACGATGGCCTGCTCCTTCTGCCGGAACAGGCTCTCCTGAATGTCCCGCCACTCGGTGAGATCGCGCATCGTCACCAGGAAGAGCCCGTCCTCGGGGGGACCGAGCGGCCTGCGGTGGATCTCCACTGGGAACTCGCTGCCGTCACGTCGCCGGGCGAAGATCCTGACCGGAGCACGCTTTGACGGGATCCCCGGCGAGTCGCCATCGCTCCCTCCGAGGGCCTCGTACACCTGCTGGAAGCGGTGGGGGATGAGCCGAGTGGACGGCTCGTTCTGGAGGTCTGCATCGGTCCACCCCAAGAGCCGCTCGGCCTCGCGATTGAGCACCACCACGCCGCCCTGTTGGTCGACGACGATCATGGCATCGGGGGCGGCGTCGAGCATCTGCCGAAATCGCTTGTCCTGCATGTGAGGCGTGGTCATAGTCGGCTAGACCTCCGTGCCACCGGGCGGCGTCGCCATCCAGATCTAGGCATCCTGCTTGAAGTTAAAGGTAAGAAACCTCCCTCTGGACAACTAGCCCTCTCGGTGTGAGGGACGGGCGAACGTGGCGATGGCCCAGCCGTGCATCGGCTTGAGGCTGAGTGCGGGGATGAAAGCCGTTTGGAGGGAAGCTCCCGAGGCAGGACTCGAACCTGCGACCCGCCGGTTAACAGCCGGCTGCTCTACCAACTGAGCTACTCGGGAATGAGGCGCGAAATATAGAGACGGTGAGGCGGCGCAGCCAAGGGCGTCAGCCGGCGTCGAGAACCGCGCGCACCTTCCTTGCCAATGACTCGGGCGTAAAGGGCTTCTGGAGATAGGCGATGCCCTCCTCCAGAATCCCGTGGCGCACGATGGCGTCATCGGTATAGCCTGACATGAAGAGCACCTTCGTCGTGGGACGCGTCTGCGCAAACAATGCCGCGAGAGCCCGCCCATTGATGTTGGGCATCACGACGTCCGCGAGCAGTAGATGGATATGCTCACCGCTTTCGTCGGCGACGCGCACAGCGACCTCACCATCCGCGGCATCCAGGACCCGGTAGCCATAGCGTTCCAGCATCTTGCGTGCTACCGCCCGCACGGCCGCAACGTCCTCGA
>Ga0210382_10000202_pt1 | contig 23733 bp, 26 predicted proteins | sample PLMedo_FD_155452 | JGI IMG/M metagenome (GOLD analysis project Ga0210382, IMG submission 155452) | Groundwater sediment microbial communities from an aquifer in East River, Colorado, USA - PLM0_60_coex redo | ecosystem: Environmental > Terrestrial > Soil > Riparian zone | place: USA: East... | reverse complement strand
CGACGTGATGATCATGATGTACGGGACGCTGTTCATGATGGCCGGCGCCTATACGCTGGCGAAGAACGGCCATGTGCGCGGGGACGTCATCTACGGCTACTTCTCGCCCCGGGCGCAGGCCATCCTCGATCTCACGCTGTACATCGTGTTCTTCATTCCCGGGATCGTCGCGCTGACCTACGCCGGGTACTTCTACGCCGCGGAGTCGTGGGCGATCAACGAGCATTCGAACATCACCGCCGAGGGCCCGCCGGTCTACCCGTTCAAGACGGTCATCCCGCTCGCCGGCGCATTCGTTCTGGTGCAGGGGATCGTCGAGATCATCCGCTGCATCATCTGCATCAGGCAGGGCGCATGGCCGACGCGCGAGCAGGACGTCCAGGAAGTCGACGTCGACAAATTGAAGGAGGAGCTGCACGTCAAGGACGAGGACATCCAGAAACTGGATCAGTATGTCGTGGCGAAGGAGCAGGGCAAGTGAAGCTGCGCCGGGAACTGTGGTTCGGCCTTTCGATGATGGCGCTGATCATCATCCCGGTGATCGCGCTCACGCCCTGGAGCCACCTCACGAACGGGCACCTGGGCCTGCTCATGCTCGCGCTGATCTGCGTGGGCATCATGCTGGGCTTTCCCACCGCCTTTACCCTCATGGGGATGGGCGTGTTCTTTGGCTGGCTTTCGTACCGCAGCGTGGACCCGGCGACTGCGGACCGACGGGTGCTGGACCTCTTCGTGCAACGCACCTATGGCGTGATGTCGAACGACGTGCTGATCGCAATCCCGCTGTTCCTGTTCATGGGCTATCTCGTCGAGCGGGCGAAGCTGATCGACCGGCTGTTCAGGAGCCTTCATCTTGCCACCGCACGCGTGCCGGGGTCGCTGGCGGTGGCGACGATCGTCACCTGCGCCATCTTCGCGACAGCCACGGGCATCGTCGGCGCGGTGGTGACGCTCATGGGCCTGCTCGCGTTTCCCGCGATGCTGAAGGCCGGATACAACGTCAAGGTTGCAGCCGGCGCGGTGACCGCGGGGGGCTGTCTCGGCATCCTGATTCCTCCCTCTGTGCTGCTGATCGTCTATGGCGCGGTTGCTGGTGTGTCGGTCGTCCAACTCTACGCCGGTGCCTTCCTGCCCGGCTTCATGCTCGCGGGGCTCTATATCGGTTACGTCATCGTGCTCGCGAAGTGGAATCCCAAGCTCATGCCTCCGCTTCCCCAAAGCGAGCGGCACGTGGAGCTGCCGTCGTTTGCCCAGACGCTGGCTGGCCGCAGTAACAACGCCTTCATCGGGCTCTGGCGCGCGCTCACCGGAGGCGGAGCTGGCGTCGCGCAGCGGACCGTGCTCGGGCAGTTCATGGTCACGCTACTGCCGGCGCTGTTCATTGCCGCAGTGCTGGGTGTCACCTATCGGATGGCGACCGCGCCCGAAGTCGAGGCCAGCACGGCCGGCCTGATCGAGGCCGGGGGCCTCGTCGCGGCGCCCGAACCAGAAAGGGAGGCGTCCACAGGCCTCATCGGCACGCCCGAAGCAGAGGAAAAGGACTCGGAGGCGAAGCAGGCTTTACCCGAGAAGCCCGCCGCAACTGCGCCCGCGGCCGCTGAACGTGATCGTCTGCCCGTGCCGCTATGGTTGTGGATCGCGTTCGCCGTCGGCATCGGCGCCGTCGCGGTCATTTACCGGCTCTGGAGCTGGGAGCGGCTGGAAGTATTCAAGATGCTGCTCAGCTCGTTCTTTCCGCTGGCCCTGCTGATCGTGGCGGTGCTCGGAGCGATCGTGTTCGGGCTCGCGACGCCGTCCGAGGCAGCGGCGGTCGGCGGCTTCGGCGGCTTCATCCTGGCGGCGGTCTATCGCTTCATCGGCCGCTGGCGCGAGGCGAATCCGGGCACCGCCAACCCCGGCCCCGTAATTTGGGCGACGGTGAAAGAGATGGGAAGCATCCTCAAGGAATCGTCTTTTCTCACCGCCAAGACCAGCGCGATGGTGTGCTGGCTGTTCGTCGGCTCCGGCATTTTCTCTGCGGCGTTCGCGCTGCTCGGCGGCCAGGAGCTGATCGAGAAGTGGGTGCTATCCCTGGACATGACGCCGGTGCAGTTCATGATCCTGGCGCAGTTCATCATCTTCATCCTCGGCTGGCCGCTGGAGTGGACCGAGATCATCATCATCTTCATGCCGATCTTCCTGCCGCTGCTGCCGCACTTCAACATCGACCCGCTGTTCTTCGGCTTGCTGGTGGCGCTCAATCTGCAGACGGCGTTCCTGTCGCCGCCGGTGGCGATGGCGGCGTTCTACCTGAAAGGCGTGTCGCCGCCGCACGTGACGCTCAACGCGATCTTCGCGGGGATGATGCCGTTCATGGGCATCCAGGTGATCGCGCTCGTGATCCTCTATGTCTTCCCGCAGATTGGCCTCTGGCTGCCGAGCGTCGTCTACGGACGCTAGCAGCATGGATGCGATGTCGCACGCCTGGTTGCCCGCCACCGAGGCCGCGAGCAAGATCCGCGATGGTCTGCTGACCTCCGAAGAACTGGTTTCGGCGTGCCTGCAGCGCATTCGCGCAACAGAACCCTCGGTGCAGGCCTGGACTTTTCTCGATGAGGAGCACGCGCTTACTCAGGCGCGCGCGGCCGATGAGCGCAAGCGCAGCGGGGAGCCGATCGGGCCGCTGCATGGCATTCCGGTGGGACTGAAGGACATCATTGACACGGCCGACATGCCGACCGAGAACGGCACGGTACTGCATCAGGGTCGCACGCCGCGCGACGATGCGGCAGTGGTGAAGGCGCTGCGTGCCGCGGGCGCGGTCATCCTCGGCAAGACAGTCACGACGGAGTGCGCCTACTTCGCGCCCGGAAAGACTCGCAACCCGCACAATCCCGAGCACACGCCGGGCGGCTCGTCGAGCGGCTCGGCCGCCGCGGTCGCCGCCGGCATGGTGCCGCTCGCGCTCGGCAGCCAGACCAACGGCTCGACCATCCGGCCGGCGGCGTTCTGCGGCGTGTACGGGTTCAAGCCGACCCACGGCCTCGTGCCGCGAACTGGAATGCTGCCGCTGTCGCGCACGCTCGATCACGTGGGTTTCTTTTCGAAGAATGTGGAGGATCTTGCGCTGCTCGCGGAGGTGCTCGTCGGCTGGGACGAGGGCGACCCCGATACGCGGCCGCGTGCCCGCATTCCCTTTCAAATGATTTCATCTGAAGAACCACCCATCGAGCCGATGCTGGCGTTCGTGAAGACCCCGCACTGGGAGAAGGTCGATGCCCAGACGCGCGAGGCGTTCGCGGAGCTGACCGGCGCGCTGGGCGAGCGGGTGGAAGAAGTCGAGCTGTTCGCTTCGGCCGCCGATGCCTGGAGCTGGCACAAGACCATCATGGAAGCCGAGATGGCGGCGAATTTCGAGCGCGAGTGGCAGCAGGGCCGCGACAAGCTCTCGGAGCAGCTGCGCTCGCTCATCGAGCGCGGTCGCGAAACGCGCGCCGTCGATTACCAGCGCGCGCTGCGCAGGGTCCGGCCGATGGTGGAGGGCTTCGACGAGCTTTTCATGGAGCGCTACGACGCCATTCTCACGCCCGCCGCGCCGGGCGCTGCGCCCAAAGGCCTGTCTGCCACGGGCGACCCGTCTTTCTGCACGCTCTGGACGCTGTGCGGAATGCCGGCGCTATCGCTGCCGCTGCTGCAGGGCGCCGACGGGCTGCCGCTCGGCGTGCAACTCGTGGGACGGCGCGGTTTCGACGCGCGGCTGCTGCGCACCGCGCGCTGGCTGGTCGAGGCGACGCGCTAGACCGAGGCGGCCTGCGCCCTCAGCGTTTCGAGCTCGGTGCGCAGCCGCTCGAGCTCGCTGCGATCGGAAAAGGAAACCGCCCAGTGGGTGAGGCGCCCGTCGGCGCAGCGGATCGCGCCGAGCGCGATCTCGACGTGGCGGGCGGCGCCGTCCTTCCCCCAGGCTTTCAGCTGGCAGCCGGAAGGCGCCTCGGACAGAACACGCTGCAGCAGCGCCTCGTCGCCGCGAAGCAGCAGCGCGGCGAGGGAGCGGCCGATGGCCTCGCGCCCGTCAAAGCCGAAGAACTTCTCGAAGGCCGGATTCACGTAGGTCACGATGCGCGCGGACGGCACCGCATCGAGCAACGCGAGCGGGAAGCCGCACGCGCCGAGCGCCGCCCGCGACAGCGCACTGTCGGAGAGCAGGCGGAAAAGCGCGGGAGCCGCCTCCGGCCTGGCCATCCTGTCAGGCAGCGTCATGCCGCGCGGCGCACGGGCTCGGACAGGGAATAGCAGTAGCGGCGCAGCCGGCTGAGGTCCGCGGTAGAGATGGCCCGCCGCAGGAACCCCATGTTGCGGTCGATCTCGGACTGGTACAGGTTCGGGCCGTCGAAGTGCGCCTCGGCGTAGCGGATCACGGCGCCCAGCTTCCGGTCGATGCGGTCGCGCGCCACGTACTCGTAGAACCCCGGCGTCTTGATGATCAAGTCGTCGCCGGAAGCGTAGCGCACCACTTCGCGGCCGTCGGGCAGCCGCTCGCGCGCGATATTGCCCAGGACGAACTCCCGGTACAGGAACTGACGGCATTTCTCCAGGTACATGCGATCGGACATTTGCCCGATCAGGTCGGCGGTGCCGACCAGGCAGCCGACCAGGCGGTCCTTCGGGTCGGCGACATGGATGTCCTCGATTTCCATCTCATAGCCGGTGAAATGCACCAGCTGCGCCGCGACCGCAACCTCGGCAGAGAACCCGAGCCGGGGCAAGTAGGCGGATATGAAGTCGGCGCTGCGGCTGACGTGGATCTTGGTGAACACCGCGCCGTTCTCGACTTCGGACTCCGACCGCCGCTTCATGTACCCCGCGTCGTGGAGCAGCGCCACCAGCACCCCGAGCATGGCGCGCCGTGCGCCGAGCCGGTCAGGCGCCGCGCTGCTGCGCTCGTGGCCGTCGATCAGGCGCGCCATGGCGAGCGTTACGTCGAGCGAATGCCGGATGTCGTGATACAGCGTGTCGCAGGCGAAGTAGCCCGGAAAGCTGCCTTCGAACAGCGCACGGAAGTCGTCGAAGGCGCGCCCCAGCCGATAGAGGTTTTCTCCAGGGTAGCGGACGGCGAAAAGGGCGAGGACCGCGTCGCGGACCCGCTGCGGATCCTCGACATTTATGCGGTTCGTGACGTCGTTCTGGTTCAGTCGGTCTTGCATGGCGCGCCCGTGGCGTCCCCCTTGCCGCGCAGGCCCACAACCCGACTGCGATTATTCTCCCGCGTCGTGCGGGAGGCAAGGAAAGCGCGCTATTTCCGCGCTGAAGAAATAGAAAGAAGGGGAGACGGCCGTTAAGCCGGGTTCTGTGGTCACCGGCCGGGCGAACCCGGCCGGGCCGGCAGCCATTCCTCTGGGCCCCGGGTTGCCCCGGGGCTCTAGCCACCTACCCGCAAGCTTCGGCCGAGCCGGCCTCGATCGCCTGCCTATTTGGTGTTGCTCCGGATGGAGGTTGCCGCGTTTCACCCCTCGGCTTTGAACCGAGGACTCGTCTCTGTGGCCCTGTTCGTCACGTCGCCGTGCCAGGGGGTTACCCTGCATCCCGCTCTGCGGAGCCCGGACTTTCCTCTATGCCGCCGCGAAAAACCGGCGGACAGCGGCTGCCTGGCCGACTCCCGGCCGCGATTTTACCGCCTGCGAGCGCGCAGGAGTATGCTTTGCGCATGCGCAGACGGCTGTATTTTCTGCTGCCGGATGTGGAAAGCGCGCGGTGCACCGCGGATGACCTGCTCCTCGCGCGCGTCGAGGACCGCCACATGCGCTTTCTCGCCAGGCGCGGCACCGACCTCGGCGAGCTGCACGAGGCGAGCTACCTGTTCAAGACCGACCTGCTGCATGGCGCCGGCATCGGCCTCATGCTCGGAGGCATCGGCGGCCTGATCCTTGGCGCCATCATCGTCGCCTACCCGCCGGAGGGCACCCAGCCGCAGCTGGTCGCGGTGCTGATCGCCGCCATCGTCGGCGGCATCCTGGGAGCGTGGATGGCAAGCATGGCTGCCGCCGCAGTGCCCAATTCGCGGCTCAAGGCTTTCCACGAGGACATCGAGCGCGGCAAGGTCCTGCTCATGGTCGACGTGCCCTACGGCCAAGTCGAGCAGATCCGCGAGGTGGTCGTTTCACGCCACCCGGAGGCGGTGGCCGGCGGCCTGGCGTCGCGCTATCCGGCGTTTCCGTAGGCGCGCCGGAAATAGCGCGTGTCGTCGTAGAACTCCGGCCGCTCGCTTCCCGGCAGCCATCCCGGGTACCCGAAGATGGGGACCGGCGCCAGCTCGCGCGGCGTAGCTTGCGTCGAGCACTGCGCAAGCCACGCGGCCGCCTGCGCGTCCGCGTCGGCGCCCGGCGCAACGAAAATGGCCTTGCAGGTGATGCCGGGCCACGGCTCGAGCGCCTTCTCCAGGACCGCGTGGCCAAGCACCGAGATGCGCATCGAACGCAGCACGCGCCGGCGATGCTCCCAGAACAGCTCCTTCCAGCGGAAGCCGCGCAGCAGCGCGAGCAGCTCGGCGTCGGCGCAGGCGACGATGGCTCCGCCCTCGTCGAACAGCGTCAGCAGGTCGCGCAGGCGGCCGCGACGGCCGCGCTCGTGCGGGATGCGCTCGGCGTGCATGGCGTTGATGCGCGCCTTGGTCCGGGGGAACGCCAGCCAGGCGAGCGCGTTGAACAGGTCGTGCAGGCTTTCGGGCCGCGTTTCCACGCAACCCGACTCGAACACGCGGACTTCATAGTAGGCGTCGGCAGCACCGGGCGGCACGAAGCGCACCGGCCGGCCGCTCTCGGTGCGCAGTCCCGCGGCGTCGGCAAGCGCGTTCAGATGGCCGAGGGTCGCGCCGCCCGTGGCTTGCAATCGCTCGTGCCAAGGCCTGATCGGGCCGAAGACGGGCTGTCTCAGAGAAGCTTCCACGGGATCGTTTCTCCGGCGCGAAGCGGCACCAGCTCCTCGCCGCCGAACTCGAGGTGCGCCGGCGCCTTCCATTCTTCGCGCACCAGGGTGATGCTGTCCCGGTTGAGGGGAAGCCCGTAGAACTGGGGCCCGAACACGGAGGCGAAGCCCTCGAGCTTGTCGAGCGCGCCGGCCTCCTCGAAGGCGATGGCGTAAAACTCGATGGCCGCGTGCGCGGTGTAGATGCCGGCGCAACCGCAGGCCGTCTCCTTGGCGTGCCGCGCGTGCGGCGCGCTGTCGGTGCCGAGGAAAAACTTGGGGTTGCCCGACGCCGCGGCCTCGACCAGCGTCTCGCGGTGGTCCTCGCGCTTCAAGACCGGCAGGCAGTAGTGGTGCGGGCGGATGCCGCCGATGAAAAGCGCGTTGCGGTTCATGAGCAGGTGGTGCGCGGTGATCGTCGCCGCGATGTTCGGACCGGTGACCTCGACATATTGCACCGCGTCTCGAGTGGTGATGTGCTCGAGCACCACCTTGAGCCGGGGAAAGCGCTCCACCAGCGGTCCGAGGACTTCCTCGATGAAGGCCTTCTCGCGGTCGAAAACGTCGATCGCAGGGTCGGTCGACTCGCCATGGATCAGCAGCGGCATGCCGACTTCCGTCATTTTTTCGAGGGCGTGGAAGCAGCGTGACAGGCGCGTGACGCCTTCGTCCGAATGAGTGGTTGCGCCGGCCGGATAGAGCTTCACGCCGAATACCTGCCCCGAGCGCTTGGCGAGCGCGATTTCCTCGGGCGGCGTGTCGTCAGTAAGGTACAGCGTCATCAACGGCTCGAAGGCGGTGCGCGGCGGCAGCGCGCGCAGGATGCGTTCGCGGTACTCGAGCGCCTGCTGCGTCGTGCGAACGGGAGGCTTCAGGTTGGGCATCACGATCGCACGCGCGAAACGCCGGGCGCTGTCGGCGAGCACCGAGGCCATGGCGGGCCCGTCGCGCAAGTGCAGATGCCAGTCGTCCGGGCGCTTCAGCGTGAGCCGGTCCATCGGCCGAATTCTACTTGGCGCGCTCGAGCGCCTTGCGGTACAGAACGCTCTTTGGAATCCCGGTAATGCGCGCAGCGAGCCGCGCTGCCTCGCTCGGCGCCAGAGCCTCGAGCAGCGCTTCGAGCACCCGTTCGGCCTCCAAGGTCTGTGCGGGCCTGGACTCGCCCGGCGCGAGCACCAGCACGAACTCGCCTTGCTGGCGATGCGGATTGGCGAGCAGCCAGTCGCGCGCTTCGCCGAGCGGCAGTCGTGCCACGTCCTCGAATTTCTTCGTCAACTCGCGGGCGATCACCACTTCCCGCGCCACGCCGAAGCGCTCCGCCAGGGCCTCCAGCGTCTCGAGCACGCGGTGCGGCGCTTCATACAGGATCACCGGCCAGGGCAGGTCGAGGCCGTCCAGCGCCTTGCGGCGCGCCGAGCGGCCAGCGGGCAGAAATCCTGCAAAGAGAAAGCGCTCCGCCGGGAACCCGGACGCCGAGAAGGCCGCCACGGCCGCGCTCGGCCCGGGAATGGGAATGACGCGGATGCCTGCGCGATGCGCCTGCCCGACGAGCAGCGCGCCGGGATCGGACAACGCGGGCGTGCCGGCATCGCTGATCAAGGCCACATTCCTGCCCGCGTGCATGGCCTGCAGAAGCTTGGCGGCGGCGGCGCGCTCATTGTGCTCGTGCAGCGCAACCGTGCGCGCCGGGATGGCGTGCCGCGCGAGCAGCGTGCGGCTGGTTCGCGTGTCCTCGCAGGCGATCAGATCGGCGGCGCGCAGCGCTTCGATCGCGCGCGGGCTGGCGTCGCCCAGGTTGCCGATCGGCGTGGCGACGACATAGAGGCTGCCTGGGATCATCAGGTCAACGGGGGCTCGTGTAGTTTCGTTAAGCCTGCCATGAACTGGGCCGGGGCGCGAGCCGAAGACCTCTGTGCAGGCCTGCTGAAGGCAGCAGGCTTGCGGCTGATCGAGCGAAACTGGCGCTGCCGGATGGGAGAGATCGATCTCATCGCCGAGGAGAGCGGCACGCTGGTGTTTGCCGAAGTCCGCATGCGCCAGAGCGGCAACTACGGCGGCGCCGCCGAAAGCGTGACCGCGGCGAAGCGCGCCCGCCTGCTTGCCGCGGCGCGCCTGTACCTGGCCGGGCGTCGGGACGCGCACTGCCGCTTCGACGTGTTTCTCATCGACGGCGTCGCCGGGCATGTGCAGTGGATCCGGAACGCGTTTGGCGAGTAGCGCTGCTGGCGGCCGCGCTCGCCGCGGGGCCGGTGCGCGCCGAGGAGCGCGTGCCGAGCGTGCGCTTGCTGGTGCAGAGCTCTCCGCTGGCGGGTTTCCGGTATCACGCCGCCGCGGATGTATGGGATCAACTGCGGGTGGGCGACGCCCTCGAGCTGCGTCGCGAGCCCGACAATCCTCATGATCCAGGCGCCGTGAGCATCGCGTGGCGCGGCCGCAAGCTGGGCTATGTGCCGAGGCGCGAAAATGCGGCGCTCGCATGGGGCCTGGACCGCGGCGAGCCGCTGCGCGCGCGCATCAGCCGCCTCGCGCCGCATCCCAATCCGGCGCGTCGCGTCGAGTTCGAGGTTTACTTCGAGTAGAATCGAAGACATGGGACACGCGGAGCAGAACGCAGTCCTCTCGGCGCGCGTGGCCGCGCACTTTGCCGAGAGCGCGAATCTCAAATTGGCCGCATCGCAGTCGCTGGCGGGGCCCGTGGCGCGCGCGAGCGCGCTGCTCGCCGACTGCCTGCGCAGCGGCGGCAAAGCGCTCGCTTGCGGCAACGGCGGCTCGGCGGCCGATGCGCAGCACTTCGCAGCCGAGCTCATCAATCGGTTCGAGACCGAGCGCCCGCCGCTCGCGGCGGTGGCTTTGACGACCGACAGCTCGACCCTTACGTCGATCGCGAACGACTATGCCTACCAGCAGGTCTTCTCCAAGCAGCTGCGGGCGATCGGCCGACGCGGGGACGTGCTGCTCGCCATCTCGACCAGCGGCAACTCCGGCAACGTGCTCGAGGCGGTCGGCGCCGCGCACGAGCTGGGGGTGCGCGTGATCGCGTTGACCGGGAACGGCGGCGGCAAGCTGGCCTCCCTGATCAAGCCTGACGATGTGCACATCTGTGTGCCGCATCGGAACACCGCCCGGATCCAGGAAGTCCATTTGCTGGTGCTGCACTGCCTGTGCGACGGCATCGATTTCCAGCTGTTCGGCGCAAAGGGATGAAGGCCCGGACGCGGCTGGCGCTTGCCGTCGTGGCGAGCGCGGCGCTGCTGCAGGGCTGCGAGCTGGCATTGATCGGCGCCGGCGCCGGCGCCGCTTACTCGACGCTCGAGGACCGCCGCTCCTCGGGCACGCAGCTGGATGACGACGCGATCGAGCTGCGCGCCGGCAGCCGTATCGTCGATCGCTTCGCCGACAAGGTCCATGTGAACGTTGCCGCGTTCAACCGCGCCGCGCTGATCACGGGCGAGGTTCCGGATGAAGCGGTGCGCGCCGAAGTGGAAAAGATCGTGCAGGGAGTGCCAAACGTCCGCGGCGTGACCAACGAGGCGCAGCTGGCCCCGATCACTTCGTTTGGCGAGCGCACCAACGACTCGCTCATCACTGCCCAGGTCAAGACGCGCTACCTCAGGGCGAATGCCTTCAACCCTGTGCACGTCAAAGTGGTGACTGAAGCGGGCGTGGTGTATCTGATGGGTGTGGTGACCGAGCGCGAGGCGGACGACGCGGTCGACCTCGCGCGTACCACCAGCGGCGTGCGCAAGGTGGTGAAGATCTTCGAATACTGCAAGGCGACCGACCAGGTCTGCCGGCCGCGTCCTGCCGGCCCGCCGGACGAGAAACCGAAACCCGCGGCCTGATCGCGTGCAGGCTTCGCCGCCGGCCTACGAATCCAAGATCCGCGCACCGGGCGAACTCGAGCGCTGGAGCGCGCAGCTGCCCCGGCCGCTGGTCTTCACGAATGGCGTGTTCGACATCCTGCATCGCGGCCACGTCGCCTATCTCGCGCGCGCCCGCGCGCTGGGCGCGGCATTGCTCGTCGCGCTGAACAGCGATGCCTCCGCCAGGCGCCTGGGCAAGCCGGGCGAGCGGCCGGTCAATGCGCTGGAAGATCGGCTCGCGGTCATCGCCGCATTGTCGATGGTCGACGCGGCAACGTGGTTCGAGGACGATACGCCGGCGCAGCTGATCGCCGCGTGCCGGCCGGAAGTGCTGGCAAAGGGCGGCGATTGGCCGGCCGAGCGCATCGTCGGAGCGCAGGACGTTCTTGCGCGCGGCGGGCGAGTAGTGTCGATTCCGTTCGAGCACGAGCGCTCGACGACGGCGCTCCTGCAGCGCATCCGCGGCGCTAAAGCCTGAGCTGATAGCACACCGCACCAGGCGTCGGCGCGGCGAGATACGGCGCAACTTCCTTGAAATCGAGCGAGCGGTACAGGGCGATCGCCCCACCCATGCTGGGCAGGGTGTCGAGCACCACCCGGCTGCGGCCGGTCTGGCGCGCCGCGGCGATCGCTGCTTCGGCGAGCGCGCGGCCCAGACCTTGTCCGCGGTAAGCCGGGCGAACGTAGAGACGCTTGATCTCGGCCGTGCCGGCATCGAGTGGCCGCAGAGCCACGCAGCCCGCACTGCTCAAGGCATCAAGCGCGAGGAGCAGGCGCCCGGCGGGCGGTGCATATTCCCCGGGCAGGGTGGCCAACTCGCGCTCCAGCCCGACGAAGCAACACGGCGCATCCACGGCGCGCGCGTATTCGGCGAACAGCGCACCCATGGCGGCGATCTCCGACGCTTGCGTCGCGTGGACGATATTGGCCATATACTATTCTTTCATGCGCCTCCACCAGCTGAAAGTGGACTACGACGCCGAGCAGGACCGGCTGCTGATGCTGGTGGCGACCAGCGAGGGCGTGGAGTTGCGGCTTGCGCTGACGCGCCGCTTCGTCAAGCTCTTGTGGCCGCTGCTGGTCAAGCTGGCCGAGGAAGCGAGCCCCCGCATCCGCACGCAGGCCAATCCGGAAGCGCGCAAGGCGCTGCTCGGCTTGGAGCACGAGCACGCGGTGTCGAAGGCGGACTTTTCGAAGCCTTACGACGCGGTGCCGAGCGCGACCCCGCTCGGCGAAGCGCCGCTGCTGCTCGCGCGCATTCAAACCGGCCACGACCGCAACGGTCAGCCGGTCGTCGCCCTGCATCCCTCGGAGGGGCAGGGCGTGACGCTGACCTTCGATTCAGTGCTGCTGCACTCGGTATGCCGCCTCCTCCAGGCCGCCGCACGTAAAAGCGATTGGGACATGGAGCTGAAGCTTCCGGGCGCCGAGCCCCAGGATAGCGCCGAGCGCCCGGCGCGCACCCTCAATTAGTTCGGCCTTCGACCAGCTCGGCCTGATCGCGCCGCTCACCGCGGCGGTCCGCGAGCTCGGCTACGAAAAGCCGACGCCGGTGCAGGAGCAGGCGATCCCCCTGGTGCTTGCCGGACGCGATCTCATGGCCGGCGCGCAGACGGGGACCGGAAAGACCGCGGCGTTTGCGCTGCCGATCCTGCAGCGCCTTGCGCCTCAGGCCAGCAGCTCGGCGTCGCCGGCGCGCCATCCGGTGCGCGCGTTGGTTCTCACGCCCACGCGCGAGCTTGCCATCCAGGTTGCCCAGAGCTTTGCCGAATACGGCAAGAACCTCCCGCTGCGCAGCACGGTCGTTTACGGGGGTGTCGACATGAACGCGCAGATCGCGCAGCTGCGCAAAGGGGTCGAGGTGCTGGTGGCGACGCCGGGACGGCTCCTCGATCACGTGCAGAACAAGACCGTCATGCTCAACCAGGTATCGGTGCTGGTGCTGGACGAGGGCGATCGCATGCTGGACATGGGATTCCTGCCCGATATCAAGCGCATCATCGCCCTGCTGCCGGCGCAGCGGCAGAACCTGCTTTTCTCGGCCACCTTTCCCGACGAGATCCGCACCCTCGCCAAGACTCTGCTGCGCAATCCGGCCGAGCTCCAGATCGCGGCCCGCAATGCGGCGGCCGAGCTCGTCACTCACGTGCTGCATCCGGTGGCGCGGGAGAAAAAACGCGAGCTGCTCGCCTACCTCATACAGACTCGCGAGCTGCGCCAGGTCCTGGTATTCACCGGCACCCGCATCGGCGCCAACCGCCTGGCCCACCAGTTGCGGCGCGACCATATCCACGCCGACGCCATCCATGGCGACAAATCGCAGGCCGAGCGGCTCGTCGCGCTGGAGGGCTTCAAGTCGGGCAAGACCAATGTGCTGGTGGCGACCGACGTTGCATCGCGGGGCCTGGACATCGAAGGCCTGCCGCAGGTGATCAATTTCGACATGCCGCATTCGTCGGAGGATTACATCCACCGCATCGGCCGCACCGGCCGCGCCGGGCTGACCGGCGAGGCTATTTCACTGGTTGCACCCGAGGATCTCGAGTCGATCGCCGCCATCGAGCGACTGATCAAGAAACGGATCGAACGGGTGCTGGTTCCCGGATTCCAGCCCAACGCCGGCACCGTCGCCACGCTGATGGGCGGGCAACCGTCGCGGCCGCCTCGGCCGGATGCGAAAGTACGCGCGGTCGACCCGATTTTCTCCAAACCCTACGAGCCGGGCTTATCGCCATCGTCGCCGGCCCCGGCGCAGAAGCCCGAGCCGACGCAAGGCAAGCGCAAGCAGCCCCAGGTCGCGGCGCTTCTGGGCGGACTCAAGCGCGCTTGAGCTCTATACGCATCGGGCGCCGTCAACCTCGATGCAAACACCGCTCACAAAGGCGGCATCGTCGGACGCGAGGTAAAGGCAGGCGTTGGCTACGTCCAGCGGCGTAGCGAAGCGCCCGAGCGGAATGCTCGACAAGAAGCGCTGCTTCGATTCCTCGGTGAGCGCGCCGCCCGCGAACTCGGCCGACAGCGCGGTCTCCGGGCTGAACACCGGGTTGACGCAATTCACGCGGATGCGATCCGGGCCGAACTCGGCGGCCATCGATTTCGACATCAGGATCACCGCTCCCTTCGAGCTGTTGTAGACCGTCAGGCCGGGCCGTGGACGAATGCCCGCCGTCGAGGCGATGTTCACCAGGCCGCCGCCGCCGCGCTTGCGAAACACCGGCACCGCGTGCAGCGCCGACAGGTACACGCTTTTCACGTTCACCGCGTAAACCTTGTCGAACTCGCCTTCCGTGACTTCCAGGTAAGGCTTGTTGCGGTGCGTCCAGCCGGCGTTGTTGATCACGATCTCGAGGCTCGGACCGGCCGCCTGAACGAGCTTCGCCCAGTCGGCGCTTTGCGTGACGTCGGCGGCGACGAATTGCGCTCCGATCTCCCTGGCCACGCGCGCGCCCGCCTGCGCATTGACGTCGGCGATCAGCACCTTCGCCCCTTCCCGCGCGAAGCGCGTGGCGATTCCCTCGCCGAAGCCGGAACCGCCTCCGGTGACGATGGCCACCTTGTCCTTGAGCCGCATCTAGCCTCCAGGCAGGTCCTTGAACGGGCTATGGTCGCATAGCTCGTCCACATAGCGCGTGGTCCCGGCGGCTTCGCGCTCGAGGAAGCTCTCCACGGCGCGCGCGAATTTTGGATGCGCGAGCCAGTGCGCCGAAAACGCCTCGACGGGCAACAGACCCCGGAACAGCTTGTGCTCGCCCTGTGCGCCGCCCTCGAATACCTGCAGACCGCGCGCGATCGCGTATTCGATCGCCTGGTAATAGCAGCATTCGAAATGCAGCAGCGGCAGGTGCTCGGTCGCGCCCCAGTACCTGCCGTAAAGAGTCGTGCGGTCGGCGAGAAACAGCGCCGCGGCGATCGCTCGTCCGGCCCGCTCGGCGATCACCATCGCCGCGTGGGAGGACAGCGTTGCGCCCAGCCGCAGGAAAAAATCGAGGCTCAGATAGGGCGTGGAGCGGTGCGCCGCGTAGGTGTCGCGGTAGCAGCGGTTGAAGAATTCCCAGTGGCGCCGCTCGATCGCGCCCCCTTCGAGCCAGCGGCAGCTCACGCCGGCTGCGCGCAGCTTGCGCCGCTCCTGGCGGATGTTCTTGCGCCGGGCGTGCGACAGGCGCGCGAGAAAGCCTTCGAAATCCGCGTACGCGTCGTTGCGCCAGTGGAACTGCACCGTGCGACGCAGCAGCATGCCGTGCTGCTCGAGCAGGCGGGCCTCTTCGTCGCGGGGAAAAAGGACGTGCAGGGAGGAGCTGTCCTTGGCGACCTCGAGAGCCGCGTCGATGAGCACGCGCCGCTCCGCATCGGACTTGGCGAGCAGCCGCGAACCGCGCACCGGCGTGAAGGGGACGGCGCACAGCAGCTTGGGGTAATAGTCGATCCCGTTGCGCTCGTGCGCGTCGGCCCAGGACCAGTCGAAGACATACTCGCCGTACGAATGCGACTTCACGAAAAGGGGCATGGCGCCCACCATCGCCCCGGCGCGGCGCAACACCAGGATTTGCGGCAGCCACCCGGTGCCGCCGCTCGCGCATCCGGTCTCGATCAGCGCCGACAGGAATTCATGGCGGATGAACGGCTGCTCTCCGGCGAGCGCATTCCATTCAGCCGGGTCGATGCCGGCGAGCGAGTCGACGATCCTGACGCTTTCCACGGGTAATTCTACGGGCGCGTCCCGGCGCGATACAATGATCGCTCGCCGCGGAGGACAGGATGAAGAAGATCGAAGCCATCGTGAAACCGTTCAAGCTCGACGAGGTGCGCGAAGCGCTCTCGGAAGTGGGGGTCACTGGACTGACGGTCACCGAAGTGAAGGGATTCGGCCGGCAGAAAGGTCACACCGAGCTGTACCGCGGCGCCGAGTACGTGGTCGATTTCCTGCCCAAGGTGAAAATCGAGGTGGTGGTGCCCAACGGCCAGCTCGAGAGCGCGATCGACGCGATCGTCAAGTCGGCGCGCACCGGCAAGATCGGCGACGGCAAGATCTTCGTCACGTCGGTCGAGCACGTGGTGCGCATCCGCACCGGCGAGACCAACGAGGCCGCGGTCTAGCGCGCGTTCCTGAGCAGGACCAGCACCGCGCCGGCGCCACCCTGCGCCGCCGGTGCCTGGCAGAAGGCGAGCACCTCGTCGCGCAGCGACAGCCATTTGCGCAGCTTGCCCTTGAGGACCGGCTCGCGATGCGGCGAGCCGAGCCCCTTGCCGTGAACGATCCGCACGCAGCGGATGCGCCGCGCCATGCAGCGGCGCAGAAAGCCCGTGACGCCGAGCGCCGCCTCGAGGCGATTCATGCCGTGAAGATCCAGGCTGTCTTCGACGACCCAATGGCCGCGGCGCAGCTTGCGCAGCACCTGGCGCGACAGGCCTTCGCGCAGGAAGGACAGCTCCTCGCCCGAATCGATCGCGTCGTCCAGCGACACCGGTCCGGCGAGGGACTCGGCAAGGGCCGCGCGCTCGTCGCGCTCGCTTTGGCGGGGCAGCGGCGGCGGCGGGTCCGGCCGCAGCTCGACGCGGCGCGATTCGGCGAGCGGGGCCACGCCGGCAACCGCCTTGCGGAACTCTGCGTCGTCAGGCGGCGAGCCCATCGAGAAATTTCTCCGCGTCGAGAGCGGCCATGCAGCCGCTCCCCGCGCTGGTCACGGCCTGGCGATAAACGTGATCCTGCACATCTCCGGCGGCGAACACCCCCGGGACGCTGGTCGCGGTGGCAAGACCCTCGCGCCCGCCGCGGGTGACGATGTAGCCGTTTTCCATCTCGAGCTGCCCGGCGAAGAGCTCGGTATTCGGCGTGTGCCCGATGGCGACAAACAACCCTTTCGCGGCGATCTCGCGCGCGGCGCGGCTCTTGAGATTTCTTGCCTTCACGCCGGTCACGCCGCTCTGGTCGCCGAGCACTTCCTCGACGACGTTGTCGAGCAGCAGCGAGATCTTGCCCTCCGCGACGCGCTTCATCAGCTTGTCGACCATGATTTTCTCGGCGCGGAACTTTTCGCGGCGGTGGACCAGCACCACATGGCTGCACAGATGCGCCAGGTAGAGCGCCTCTTCGACCGCGGTATTGCCGCCGCCCACCACCACGACGTTCTGGCCCTTGTAGAAAAACCCGTCGCAGGTCGCGCATGCCGAAACGCCGCGACCCATGTACTTCTGCTCCGAGGCGAGCCCCAGGTACTTGGCGGAGGCGCCGGTGGCAATCACCAGTGCGTCGCTGGTATAAGTCGCTGCATCGCCTGCGAGCGAAAACGGGCGGCGACTCAGATCCGCGCGCTGCACATGATCGAAGATCAGCTCCGTTTCGAAGCGCTTGGCGTGCTTCTCGAAGCGAGTCATCAGCTCCGGGCCCTGCACGCCGTCGGCGTCCGCCGGCCAGTTGTCGACGTCCGTCGTGGTCATCAGCTGGCCGCCCTGCGCGATGCCGGTAATGAGCACCGGCCGCAGGTTGGCCCGCGCTGCGTAAACCGCCGCGCTATAGCCGGCCGGCCCCGAGCCGAGGATGAGGAGTCGGGCACGGCGCGTCGGCATTTTCCGGAAGGCTCTGGATATTCAGGGAATATGGCGATTATAAAGAGAAAGGGTTTTTTACATGTTCCGACGTTCTGCTACCATGTCCGGATACGAAGGGAGGTTGATTTCGGCTATGCCCACCCCGGTTTCGACGGCGGTCTTGAAGGCGGTGCCGCTGTTCGCCAGCGTTCCGGAAGAACAGTTGCGGATGCTCACGGTCGTCGTCACCCGCAAGAGCGTTTCCCGCTCGACCACCATCATGGCGGGCGGCGACACGACCGATTCCATGTACATCGTGCTTTCGGGGCGGCTCAAGGTGATGATGAGCGACTCCGAGGGCAAGGAAGTGATCCTCGCCATCCTGGGCCCCGGCGAGTTCTTCGGCGAGATGGGCCTGATCGACGACAGCCCGCGCTCGGCGAGCGTGGTGGCGATGGAGTCCTGCGAGCTCCTGGCGGTCACCAAGCGGGACTTCAAGAAGTGCCTGGCCGAGAACTTCGAGATGTCGATGGCGGTCATGCGCGGCCTGGTGCGCCGGCTGCGCGAGGCTGACCGCAAGATCGGCAGCCTCGCGCTGCTGGATGTCTACGGCCGCGTTGCCCGGCTCCTGCTCGACATGTCGGAAACGGTCAATGGCGAGAAGGTGGTGACCAAGCGGCTTCCCAAGCAGGACATCGCCAAGATGATCGGCGCCTCCCGCGAAATGGTGAGCCGGGTGATGAAGGATCTGCAGATGGGCGGTTACATCGAGGTGCGCGGCTCGACCATCGTCCTGCGCGACACCATCATGCTGCCGGAGTAGCCAAGCGGGCGCTCAAACCTCAGGCGCACCCCTTCCCGCAAAGCTCGCGGGCTTGTTGCGCGAAGCCAAGTGGCTGGTCCTGGTCGCCGTCGCCGGCTATCTGCTGCTGATCTTCGCCACCTTTCACCGCGGCGATCCGGGCTGGTCGCACAGCGCCACCGGCGGCGTCGCGCGCAACGCGGGCGGCGTGGTCGGGGCATTGGTTTCGGATGTCGCGCTCTACCTGTTCGGTTTGTCGGCTTACTGGTGGGTCGCGCTCTGCGTGTACGTCGTCGTCTGGGGCTACCGGCGTCTCGACGGCACGCGCCTCATCGACCGTCGTCCGCTGGTCCTCGCGGTGGCCGGATTTGCGGTTCTGCTGGTCTCCAGCGCGGCGCTTGAGCGGCTCCGGCTCCACAGCCTGCCGGTAGAGCTGCCGCTGGCGCCGGGCGGCTTGATCGGAAACGTCGTCGGCGCGCTGACCGGCGCCGCCTTGGGCTTCACCGGTGCCACGCTGGTGTTGCTGACGCTCGCTGCCATCGGCTTCAGCCTGTTCACCGGGATTTCCTGGATTGCGGTTGCCGAGGTCGTCGGCACCATGCTCGAGGCGGGTTATGGCTTCGCGATACGCGCCTGGGACCGGCGGCGCGACCGCAAGCTGGGCGTGCGCGCGCGCGAGGAGCGTGACTTTGTCGTCGGCGCCGAGAAGAAGCGCGAGGACGAGCATCCGCCGCTGCGCATCGAGCTGCCGCTTGCGGAGATCAGGCAATCCGAGCGGGTGCAGAAGGAGAAGCAGGCGCCGCTGTTCGAAGACCTTCCGGATACGCCTTTGCCGCCGCTGAAGCTGCTCGACGAGGCGAGGGCCGGCGGCGAGCAGGTGACGCCGGAAACGCTGGAGTTCACCTCGCGGCTGATCGAGAAAAAACTGTCGGATTTCGGCGTTGCGGTCAAAGTGATCGCCGCCTACCCCGGCCCGGTGATCACCCGCTATGAGGTCGAGCCGGCCGTCGGCGTCAAGGGCAGCCAGATCGTCAACCTGGTGAAGGACCTGGCCCGCGCCCTGTCGGTGGTCTCGATCCGCGTGGTCGAGACCATTCCCGGCAAGTCCTGCATGGGGCTGGAGATTCCCAATCCCCACCGGCAGATGGTGCGCCTGTCCGAGATCCTGAGTTCCGAGGCCTATCACGCGCTGCACTCCCCGCTCGCCCTCGCGCTCGGCAAGGACATCGCGGGAAACCCGGTGGTGGCGGACCTCGCCCGCATGCCGCACCTCCTGGTGGCCGGCACCACCGGCTCGGGCAAATCGGTGGCGCTCAACGCGATGATTCTGTCGCTGCTCTACAAATCCGAGCTGCGCCACGTGCGCCTGATTCTGGTCGATCCGAAGATGCTCGAGCTCTCGGTCTATCAGCACATTCCGCATCTTCTGACGCCGGTCGTCACGGACATGAAGCAGGCGGTCAACGCGCTCGGCTGGTGCGTCGCGGAAATGGACCGCCGCTACAAGCTGATGAACTGGCTGGGGGTGCGCAATCTTTCGGGCTTCAACCACAAGGTGGCTGAAGCCGAGAAGCACGGGCGCAAGCTGGAAGATCCGTTGACGCTGGAATCCGGCAACCCGCAGCCGCTGCAGCACCTCCCCTATATCGTCGTGGTGATCGACGAGCTCGCCGACCTCATGATGGTGGTGGGCAAGAAGGTCGAGGAGCTGATCGCACGGCTGGCGCAGAAGGCGCGCGCCGCCGGGGTCCACCTGGTGCTCGCCACGCAGCGGCCTTCGGTGGACGTGATCACCGGGCTCATCAAGGCCAACATCCCGACGCGTGTCGCGTTCCAGGTCTCGTCCAAGGTCGATTCGCGCACCATCCTGGACCAGTCCGGCGCCGAAGCGCTGCTCGGCGCCGGCGACATGCTGTATCTGCCTCCGGGAAGCGGCCTGCCGCAGCGCGTGCACGGCGCTTTCGTAGCGGACCACGAGGTGCACAAGGTGGTCTCGCACCTGCGGGCGCTCGCGGCGCCCGAATACCTGGCCGACGTGCTCGAGCCCGCGGCGTGGGACGAGGGGAGCGCTGCAGGGGGCAACGGCGAACCGACCGGCGAAAGGGACCCGCTCTACGATCAAGCGGTCGAAATCGTGCTGCGCACCCGCCGGCCTTCCATTTCACTGGTGCAGCGGCACCTGCGCATCGGGTATAACCGCGCGGCGCGCCTGATCGAGGACATGGAGCGCTCGGGCATGGTCTCGCCGATGCAGTCCAACGGCAATCGCGAGGTGCTGGTTCCCGCCAAGGCGGAGTGACCCCGCGCGATGCGGTTCCTGCTTCTCCTCGCGCTTCTCGCGGCGTCCGGCGTTCAGGCGGCCGCCGTCGAGCGCTTCAAGAGCTTCGTGCGCACGACGCAGTCGGCGCGCGCCGATTTCGAGCAGAAGGTCTATGACCGCGACCGCAAGCTCGTGCAGCAGGCAAAGGGAAGCTTCGTGCTCCTGAGGCCCGGCCGCTTCCGCTGGGTCTACGACAAGCCGGTGGATCAGCTGATCGTCGGCGACGGCGAACGGGTCTGGATCTACGATCGGGACCTCAAGCAGGCTACGGTGCGCAAGCTGTCGAAGGCTCTCGGCTCGACCCCGGCGGCCCTGCTCGCGGGCGCGAGCGAGGTCGAGTCGGCGTTCGAGCTCAGCGACGCCGGCGAGCGCGACGGCCTCGAATGGCTCGAAGCGAAGCCTCGCGACCGCGAAGCGGGGTTCGAGCGCATCCGCATGGGGCTGGGCAGCGGCGGGATCGAGGCGATGGAGCTGAGCGACAGCTTCGGTCAGACGACCTTGCTGCGTTTTTTCAACCTGCTGCGCAACCCGCAGGTCGACCCGGCGCAGTTCCGCTTCGTGCCGCCGAAGGGCGTCGACGTATTGGGCGATCAGTGAACGATCTCTTCGGCAAGAAGCAGCCGCTTGCGCCGCTTGCCGAGGCGCTGCGCCCGCGCTCGATCGACGAAGTCGTCGGCCAGCAGCATCTCCTCGGCCCGGGCAAGCCGCTGCGCCTGGCTTTCGAATCCGGCAAGCCGCATTCCATGATCCTCTGGGGCCCGCCGGGATCCGGCAAGACCACGCTCGCGCGCCTCATGGCGACGGCCTTCAACGCCGAGTTCATTGCGATTTCGGCGGTGTTTTCCGGCGTGAAGGAGATCCGCGAAGCGGTGCAGGCGGCCGAGGCCGAGCTTGCGCGCGGCGGCCGCCAGACCATCCTCTTCGTCGACGAGGTCCATCGCTTCAACAAGGCGCAGCAGGACGCGTTCCTGCCCTACGTGGAGCGCGGCCTGATCACCTTCGTCGGCGCGACGACCGAGAACCCCTCCTTCGAAGTCAACAGCGCGCTGCTTTCGCGGGCGACGGTGTACGTGCTCGAGCCTCTCTCGCAGCAGGACCTGGAGATTCTCCTCGTCAGGACCCACCTCAAGGCCGATGAGGAAGCGAAGGCGCGGCTCATCGGCTTCGCAGACGGTGATGCGCGTCGTCTGCTCAACGCCGTTGAAATTCTTCTGAATACAGGTGCGCAAACCGTCGACGGCGCGTTCGTCGAGCAGACGCTCGCAAGGAACCTGAGGCGCTTCGACAAGGGCGGCGAGCAGTTCTACGACCAGATCTCGGCGCTGCACAAGTCGGTGCGCGGGTCCGATCCCGACGCCGCCCTGTACTGGATGGTGCGAATGCTCGACGGCGGCGCCGATCCCCTCTACGTCGGCCGCCGCGTCGTGCGCATGGCGGTGGAGGACGTCGGCCTTGCGGACCCGCGCGCGCTGCGCATCGCGCTCGACGCCTGCGAGACTTACGAGCGGCTCGGCAGCCCCGAAGGCGAGCTGGCGCTCGCCGAAGCGGTGATTTACCTCGCGGTGGCGGCGAAATCGAACGCGATCTACGAGGCCTATAATTCGGCGCGCGCTTTTGTCGCCGAGGACGGCACCCGGCCGGTGCCCATGCACCTGCGCAACGCGCCGACCCGCCTGATGAAGCAGCTCGGCTACGGCAAGGGCTACCGCTACGCCCACGACGAGGAGGGCGCGCACGCGGCCGGGGAGACTTACCTCCCCGAAGGCATGGACGCGGTCGACTGGTACCAGCCGACCGACCGCGGCCTGGAAGCGAAGATCCGCGAAAAGCTGGCAGAACTGCGCCGCAGAAACGAACGGGCGCGCAAGCAAGTCGAATGATCGACATACAGCTGCTCAGGACCGACATCGACACGCTTGCCCGCCGTCTCGCGACGCGCGGCTACCACCTCGATGTCGCCGCGTTCAAGGCGCTCGAGGACGCGAGAAAGAGCATCCAGAGCGCCACCGAGCAGCTGCAATCCCAGCGCAACGCGCTCGCCAGGCAGATCGGCCAGGCCAAGGCGAGGAAGGACGAAGCGCAGGCGGCCGCCCTGATGCGGCAGGGGGCCGAGCTCGCCGAAAAGCTCAAGCAGATGGAGGCGGAGAACACCGCCGTGCAGGCGAGGCTGCACGAGTTCGTCTCGCAGATCCCCAATGTTCCGCACGAGAGCGTCCCGCTCGGCAGCCGGCCCGAGGACAGCGTGGAGCTGCGCCGCTGGGGCGAGCCGCGAAGGTTCGATTTCCAACCCAGGGACCATGTCGACGTCGGCGCCAGGCTGGGCGGCCTGGATTTCGACACGGCGGCGAAGCTCGCCGGATCGCGCTTCGTGGTGATGAAGGGGCAGGTGGCACGCCTGCACCGCGCGATCGCGCAATTCATGCTCGACCTGCATACGTCGCAGCACGGCTACACCGAGGTCTACACCCCCTACATGGTGAGCGGCGCCTGCGCCGACGGCGTGACGAGCCTTGCCAAGTTCAAGGACGATCTCTTCAAGGTCGAGGGGCGCGACCTGTACCTCATTCCGACTGCGGAGTATTCAGTCACCAATTTCGTGCGCGACGAGATCCTGCCGCTGGACAGGCTGCCGCTCAGGTACGCCTGCCATTCGCCGTGCTTCCGCTCGGAAGCGGGAGCGGCCGGCAAGGATACCCGCGGCATGATCCGCAATCACCAGTTCGACAAGGTCGAGCTGGTGCAGATCGTGCATCCGGCGAAGTCCTACGAGGCGCACGAGCAGCTCACCGGGCACGCCGAGGCGATCCTGAGGAAGCTCGAGCTGCCTTACCGCGTGGTCACGCTGTGCACCGGGGACACCGGCTTTTCTTCGGCGAAGACCTACGACCTCGAGGTCTGGCTGCCGTCGCAGAAGGCATATCGCGAGATCTCCTCGTGCTCCAACTTCGAGGCCTTCCAGGCGCGCCGCATGCAGGCGCGATTCCGCAACGAGCAAGGCAAGCCCGAGCTGGTGCATACGCTAAACGGCTCGGGTCTCGCCGTCGGGCGCACCCTGGTCGCGATTCTCGAGAACTGCCAGAACGCCGACGGGTCTGTCAGCGTGCCGGGCGCCTTGCGCGAGTACATGAGCGGGCAGGAGAGGATCGCGCGCGCCTGATAAAATTCGCGGTTCGTTCGGACCGCGGAGAGATGCCGGAGTGGTCGAACGGGGCAGACTCGAAATCTGTTGTGCCCTTCGGGGCACCGGGGGTTCGAATCCCTCTCTCTCCGCCAAGATACAGTCTGTA
>Ga0210382_10000201_pt1 | contig 23781 bp, 24 predicted proteins | sample PLMedo_FD_155452 | JGI IMG/M metagenome (GOLD analysis project Ga0210382, IMG submission 155452) | Groundwater sediment microbial communities from an aquifer in East River, Colorado, USA - PLM0_60_coex redo | ecosystem: Environmental > Terrestrial > Soil > Riparian zone | place: USA: East... | reverse complement strand
GGGACGCCTGTCCGTGGACGGACCGCTCTCGATTACGCGGCTCAGCCGCGGCACCGGCGTCACGCGTCAGGCGATCACGAAGCACCTCCACACCCTCGGCGCGGCGGGGCTGGTGCGCCACGCCCGCCGGGGGCGCGAGCGGCTCTGGGAGCTGGATCGCCGGCGCCTGGAGACGGCGAAGCGGTACCTCGATCAAATCAGCGCGCAGTGGGACGCGGCGGTTAACCGGTTGAGGACGTTCGTGGAGGAGTAGCGCTCCTGACCACCTGGCTAGTGGTGCGCTTGCCCCGAGCAGTGCACCCTTCGAGAGCACACACAACTCTCGAACCCCAGGTGATCACGTGACTGACTCTCGCTCCAGCATCGCTGCACTCTCCGACCAGCTCGCCGACGCCGTCGCGGCGGCGGGCGCGTCAGTTGTCGCCGTTCACGCCCGCCCGCGCTTGCCCTCCAGCGGCGTGCACTGGAGTGACGGCGTCGTCGTAACGACCGAAGGCACCGTGAGGCAGGAAGAAGACATCACCGTCTCGCTCCCGGATGGCAAGCGCATTCCCGCGACTTTTGCGGGCCGAGACCGCGGGACGGACCTCGCGGTGCTGCGCATTCCGCCTGGATCACTCCCCGTCGCCGAGCTCGGCGATCCTGCGGTGCTCCGTCCCGGCAATCTCGTTCTGGCACTGGGGCGTCTCGACGATGGTGGCGCGCGCGCCGCATTCGGTGCCGTCAGCGCGACCGGCGGCAAATGGCGCGCCTGGAAAGGCGGCGAGATCGATCGCTGGCTCCAATCGGACCTCACGATCTACCCCGGTTTCGGCGGCGGACCTCTAGTCGACTCGGGCGGGCAAATTCATGGTATCAACTCGGGTGCCTTGAGTCGACCACTGGCGACCACGATTCCGGTCGGGACGGTCAACCGCGTCGTCGCTCAGCTCCTCGAGCGCGGCTACGTCGCGCGCGGCTGGATCGGCGCCGCCATGCAACCGGTTCGTTCCGATGAGGGTGGCGGCTTGTTGCTCGTGTCGATCGAGAAGGACACCCCCGCGGCGACCGCAGGGTTGCTCCTTGGCGATGTCATCGTGACGATCGACGGCAAGAGTCTCGAGAGCTTCGATCAGCTGCTCGATGTGCTAAGTGGCGATTCGGTCGGGAAGAAGGTGAGCCTCGACGTGGTGCGCGCCGGGAAACAGCGCAAGATCGAAGTGGTGATCGGCGAGCGGCCGCGCAGGCGCGCGCGGCGGTAAGCGTGCCGAGTGGCCTGTTTCTCGGCGACGCGGCGGCGCGACTGCGCGCGAGCGTAGTCGCGATCGTCGACGGCGGCCACGGCGCCGGCTTTGCCTGGCGAGACGACCTCTTCGTCACGAGCGCGCACGTCGTCTCATCGGGCAAAGCCGTTGTGGTGACGCCCGACGGGCGCGCCGTCGAGGCCACCGTGGTCGGCCGCGACGTGGACCGCGACATCGCGCTGCTACACGCGCCCGAGGCTCGCGTACCGGCGGTCACGTGCGGTGATCCGTACGCGCTGCGGCCCGGCTCTCTCGTGTTCGCGGTCGGTCATCCGCTGGGCGTGAAGGACGCCGTGAGCATCGGCGTGTTCCAGGCGGTGCGCGCGGTCCCGCGAGGCTTTGGAATGGCGGAACAGCGGCCGAGGCGTGGCAGGAACCCGTTCATTCCCTGGGTTCAGGCGGACGTGAGACTGGCTCCCGGGAACTCCGGCGGCCCGATTGCCGATGTAGAGGGGAATGTCATCGGTGTGGCGGCGATGATCGTCTCTGGGCTGGCGCTTGCAGTTCCGGCGCCTGATTTGGAACGGCTGCTTTCGAACTCATAATGAAGCTTCGCGTGTACCTCGATCTCTCCAACGCCGTGACGCGCCGCCGTGTGGGCGCGTTGCTCCGGGCTGACGGTGAGGTCGCGCTCGTCGGGACTGCCGAGGACGCCGACCTGGTGGTGAGCGAGCGCGTTGTCTCGACGGCTGCGCCAGGCGCGGCCGCGCACGCGGGCGCCACGCTCACCGCTCGCGAGCTCGAGGTGCTGCGGCTCGTCGCCCGCGGGCTCGGCAATAAGGAAATCGCCGCGGACTTGCGTATTACCACGCACACGGTCAAATACCATCTGGCCGCCGTGCTCGAAAAACTCGGCGTCCGCTCGCGCACCGAGGCTGTCTCACTCGGCGTGCGCAAAGGCCTCGTGCCGCTCTGACGAGGCAAGTCGTCTAGTTCGCGGTACCTGGACTAGAGACGACGCTCGTTGTGATGAACGATCCGTCCTTTTGTGTCTTCGCTAGCACGAAAACGTTGTCCCCCGGCTTGAGCTTGTCGGCAGTGGGGGTCAGAGCGGTCACGCTTACATCGCGTGGAACGCTGATCGTCTGCATCCCACCGCTGTACTGAACGGAGAGGGTCGATGCGCCGGACTTGGTGCTGACCGTTCCATTGGTCATGCGCGAGGCAGGACCAGCTACGGTGCCATTGGTCATTCTGCTGCGACTCGCACTCTGCCCTGGATCCGGATTCATCAAATAGCTTCCCTCGCCGATGCCGCGCAGCTCTTCGGGGAAGATGTTGATGTTCGTCGCACGCTCCGACCCGTCGGGCTGTTTGACAGAAGTGACACCCACAAACGACTCGCTGTTGACGTGACTCAGATCAGACGGAGTCCTCTTGTACACCTTCAAGGGGCTGCCGAGCTGAATCTTCACGGGACCGGTCTGTGAATTCACCGTCAGCACATTTCCGGAGACGCTCGTCACGACACCGCGAACCGGAGTGATCCCGGCCGGCCAGGATTGAGCGGACGAAGGAGCAGCTGCCACTGCAGTAAAGACCACGATCCAGCCGAGCAACGATAGGAATGGGGTTTTCATGGCTTCCCCCTTAGGAATGGGTTTTCATGGCTTGCTCTTTGTAGCTCCACGAACGACGCCGGCCCGCTATGGGTTCCTATCGCTATCTTCCCCCTATCTCGGGCCCTACGCCGCCGCAATCTCCCGGGTGTATAACGGCTATGAGCCCTCCGCCGCTTCCCACCCGCATACTCGGCCCCCAGGCACTCACCGTCTCCGCCATCGGTCTCGGCTGCATGGGCATGACCCAGTCGTACGGCACCGCCGAAGAGCGCGACGAGCGCGAGTCCATCGCTACGATCCACCGCGCCATCGAGCTCGGCGTCACCTTCTTCGATACCGCGGAAGCCTACGGGCCCTATGCGAACGAGGAGCTCGTCGCCCGCGCGCTCCGCGGCAAGCGCGACCAGGTGGTGCTCGCGACGAAGTTCGGTTTCTCCTTTGGCGAGAGCGGCATCACCGGCATGGACAGCCGGCCCGAGCACGTGCGCGCGGCCGCCCTGGGCTCGCTCGAGCGTCTCCAGACCGACCACATCGATCTGCTCTACCAACATCGCGTCGATCCCAACGTGCCGATCGAGGACACCGTCGGCGCCATGGCCGCCCTCGTGCGCGAGGGCAAGGTGCGCTATCTCGGTTTGTCAGAGGCGGGGGAGAACACGATTCGGCGCGCGCACGCCGTGCATCCGATCACCGCGCTGCAAAGCGAATACTCGCTCTGGGAGCGCGGCCTCGAGGCGCGCATCATCCCGCTGCTGCGCGAGCTTGGCATCGGGCTCGTCCCGTTCGCGCCGCTCGGCCGCGGATTCCTGACGGGCGCGGTGAAGCGCGCCGAGGAGTACCCTGAGACAGACTTCCGCCGCAACGACCCGCGCTACCAGGGCGCGAATTTCGACGCGAACATGAAGGCCGCTGCGGCGGTGCGCGACATCGCCGCCCGCAAAGGCGCGACGCCCGCGCAGATCGCGCTCGCCTGGCTGCTGCACAAAGGGCCCGACATCGTCCCGATCCCCGGCACCAAGCGGCGGCGCTATCTCGAGGAGAACGTCAGAGCGATCAACGTACAGCTGAGCGCGGAGGAAATGATCCAGCTCGATGCGGCGCTACCGCCCGAGAAAGTGGCGGGACCCCGCTACAACGCGAAGCAGATGGCGATGGTCGACCGCTGAGCTACGAGTGGCGGTGCCGGCGGCTTGGACGCTTGCGTCAATGGCGGCGGCCTGAGCTTGTTTTCCGTGCATCGTCTGCATGGCCTTCTCCTTCGCTGAAGCGATCAGAGCTTCAACTGCACTCCCGAAATGAGCGACCGCAACGTGCGGTTGACGGGAGGCGGCATGCTGCTGTCGTACTGGTCCTTGAAAGCAATGGAGAGGCCGAAGTGCGTCGTCATCATTCCCAGCAGACGCCGCCGCGGCCGTACCAGATTTCGTCGTGCAGGTTCACAGTCGCGCACACATGGCTCGGCACCACCCAGACTTTGTCTCCGACGCGGGCTGGCCCCTGGATCTCCACGTAGCCGTGCTCCTCATTCATCTTGCGCATGGTCCAATTGTGCCCGACGAAGTGACCGAATGTTCCAACACCGACAGTCTGATCGCTCGAGAACGTCTTTGACCCGGCATCGATCACGCACTGACCCGGCACCGCGGTGCTGACGACCGTGGTGAGCACGCGGAGCGCGCAGTCCGCCTCGTCGCAGATCTTCGCCGCGAGGCTGCTCGCGTCGTAGAAGACGTAGGTGCCGGGCCGAATCTCCGTTGTCTGTGGAATCAACGGCGTCTTCGCGGCGCCTGGCGTCGACCCGCCGGAGACGATCTTGGCCTCGAACCCCGCGGCGGCGAGTGCGTCGAGCACGGCGTTGATCTTCACGCACGCCGCCCGGAAGCCCGCCTCGTCGAGCCACGACGGCCAATAGAAGATCCCCTGGAAATCCGAGCACGTCTGCGCGATCTCCACCGCGTGCTCGGGTGACTGCGCGCCACAGCGGCCCACGCCAACATCGATCTCCACCAGCGTTGCGATCCCCTGGAGGTCGCGCGCGACGTCCACCGAATCCACCGCCACCTTCACGCGTCGCCCCTTCGCCAGCTCGCGCACCCGCGGCAGCTTCGGCTTGAGCAGGGGGTAAGCGACAAGCACATCGTCGCCGGGCAACACCTCCGCCTCGCCCAACTTGGCGACCGTGATCCCGATCGCGCCGGCATCGAGCTGCATTTGCGCGATCTCGGCGATCTTGTGGGTCTTCACGTGCGGCCGGAGCGCGACGCCCCACGCCCGGCATTGCTGTTGCATCTGAGCGATGTTGCGCTCCAAGACGTCGAGATCGACGAAGAGGACAGGCGTGTCGAGGTCGAGCGCGTCCACTAGCGCGCTTTCTTTGCGATGCACTCGATCTCGACGGCGATGCCGCCCGGCAGCGCGCCCGCCTGAATCGTGGTGCGTGCCGGAAATGGCGCGGTGAAGTACGTGGCGTACACCTCGTTCATCGCGGCGAAGTCGTTGATGTCCCGCAGATACACATTGCACTTCATGACGTGATCGAGTGACGAGCCCGCCGCCTGGAGGATCGCCCGGAGATTTTCGAAGACTCGCTTCGTTTCCAAGCGCACGTTCCCTAACTCCAGACTCCCGGTTTCCGGGTTGATGGGTCCCTGGCCGGCGACGAAAATGAAATCTCCCTCGATCACGGCCTGCGAGTACGGACCGACCGGCTTGGGCGCTTTCTCGGTCACAATGGCTTTTCTCACGCGCTCCTCTTCAATCGTTTCCAGAGGTAATGAACGGGAAATCCGGCCGCCGCAATGGCCAGACCGTAGAGCGGCGAAAACTTGCCGACCTGAATCTGCCCCCAGACGATGGCCGACAAGCCAACGATGGTACCAATCACGAACACCAGCGGCACCCACGGATAAGCGGGCGTGCGGAACGGCCGCGGGGCTTCCGCCATCTTTTTCCGCAGCACGAACACCGCGCCGACGGCAAAAATCAAAGCGGCCCACTCGACGACCACGAAGTAGGTGATCAGCGTATCGTAGTCCCTGAGGACGAGAACCATGATGATCGCGATCACTCCCTGAATCAGCACCGCCACCCAGGGTGTCGACCAGCGCGGATGCGTTTTCCCGAGAACTGCGAACGTCAGTCCGTCGCGTGCCATGGCGTAGGCGACGCGCGGCTTGGCGAGCAGGTTGCCGTTGAGCGCGCCGAGCACGCTCGTCATGATCGCGAGCATGATGAGGACGCCGCCGGCCGGACCCGCAATCGCTGTCATGACCGTCCGCGCGATGGCTTCCTTTTGCTGTGCCATGACGCTGACCGGCATGATGTACAGGTAGGCCAGGTTCGCGCCGATGTACAGCGTGACGATGACCAGCATCCCGACAATGATTATCCGCTTCATCAGTCGCTCCGGTGCCACGACCTCGCCCGCGATCATACTGACGGCAATCCAGCCGTCGTAGGTCCAGATGACCGCTGCCATCGCTCGCGCCAGCCCGCCGCCTTGCACGGTGCCGCCCTCGGTGAAGTGGGACAGACTGCCGTTCCCGAGCAGAAACGCGCCGAGGATGATCGCCGCCAGCGCGGTCACCTTGACCAGGGTGGTCACCTCGCTCACCGCTGCGCCGACTCGCGCGCCGAGCACGTTGGCGCACGTGAGGGTGACGATGGCGGCGATCGCGATGATCTGTACGGTCGAACCGCCTGCCGACCTGCCGAGCACGTTGAGCAGGAACTCCGCAAACACGACGGAAAGCGCGGCGATCGTGGTGGGGGTCGTGATCAGCACATACAACCAGCCAAATACGAACGCGGCGGCACTCCCATATGCCTCGCGCAAGAACACATAGACGCCGCCCGGCTGCGGCAGCAGCGAGCTCAGCTCCGCCACGGCGAGCGCTCCGCAGATGCTGATCAGCCCGAAGGCCGTCCACAGTCCCATGATGACGAGCGGATTCGGGACGAGTCCGGCGATCGTGGGGGGTGTGCGGAAGATCCCGCTGCCGATGGTGATGCCGACGATCAGCGCCGTTCCGCCGGCGAACCCGATGACTCGGCGGAGATCCTGCGCCTGTGACTCAGCCATTCGTGAGCTTCAGGACCGCTTCCGGAAGTCGTTCCCCTTTAACGGAAATCTTCGACGCCGCTTCCTCAAGGTCGCGCAGGTCGGCAGGGGTGAGCTCCAGGTTTGCCGCGCCGAGATTCTCTTCGAGACGCCCGAGATTCTTCGTGCCGGGGATCGGGACGATCCACGGCTTCTGCGCGAGCAGCCAGGCGAGAGCGATCTGCGCCGGGGTCGCGCGTTTCTGCTCCGCGACGCGCTTCAACAGGTCGACCAGCGCCATGTTGGCGGCACGGGCGTCCGCGGCGAAGCGCGGCGAAATGCTGCGGAAGTCTTTCGGGTCGAGCTGGGTGCTCGTGTCGATCTTCCCCGTGAGGAAGCCGGCGCCCAACGGGCTGAACGGAACGAAGCCGATTCCCAGCTCCTCGCACGTGGTGAGGACGCCGTTGCGCTCGGGATCGCGGGTCCAGAGCGAGTATTCGCTCTGGACCGCGGCCACCGGCTGCACGCGATGTGCGCGCCGGATCGTCTGCGCCCTCGCCTCCGACAGTCCGAAGTGCCGTACCTTCCCCTGTGTGATCAGCTCTTTGACAGTGCCCGCGACGTCCTCGATGGGGACGTTCGGATCGACCCGGTGCTGGTAGAGGATGTCGATGGATTCGACGCGGAGCCGCTCGAGCGCGGCGTCGGTCACCTGCCGGATATGCTCGGGCCGGGAATCGAGGCCGTAGCGCGTGCCGTCCGGGTTGATGCCGAAGCCGAACTTGGTGGCGATGACCACGCGGTCCCGAACGGGCGCGAGTGCCTCACCGACCAGCGCTTCGTTCGTGAACGGGCCGTACGCCTCGGCGGTGTCGAAGAGTGTCACGCCGCGCTCGACGGCGGCGCGGATGATCGCGATTCCCTCCTGCCGGCCGGCCGCGGGCCCGTACACTCCTTCCAGGCCCATGCAACCGTAGCCGATGGCAGAGACTGCGAGGTTACTGCTTCCGAGCGTGCGGGCTCGCATCACGGCGGCGTAAGCAGTCTAGTGAACGACAGCGAGCCCAACTTCCAAGTGCCGTCTTGCTGCACATACACTTCTGTCACCACGAAGGGATTGATGACCTCATTGCCGCCGACAACGGCTACCAGGCGAATTCTGTTCAAGAGGATGGCCGTCGCGCCAATGAACCGCACCGACGCTTCCTGGATCTCCGCGTTCTTGTATTGAATCGCTCCACTGCGGATGACATCGAGCTCCTGGCTCCTGGACATGGTCCCGCCCATATGGACAAAAACAGCTTCCGCATGGAAGAGAGCGGCCAGGGAATCGACTTTGCGCTCTGACATCCAGCGCCACTTCGTCTTGGAGAGGCTAAGGATCTCTTGTTCCTGGGGAGTTCCTTGTGCTGCGCCGGACAATGCGGATGCATACTCGACATCCGTTACACGCTCGTACCACTCGACGGCGCGGCCGTCCAGGTACTCCTGCACGGCGATATGCGTCATCGTCTGGTTCGGCGACGCACCATGCCAGCTCTTGACGCCTGGTGGGATCCAGACGACGTCGCCCGTCCGGATTTCTTGCACCGGCTTTCCGAATCGCTGCACACGACCGACGCCGGATGTCACGATCAACGTCTGACCGCGCGGGTGGGAATGCCATGCGGTGCGGGCACCGGCCGCGAAGGACACCGACGCAGCGTATGCGCGGGTCATCGCCGTCGTGTCGAACAGGGTTTGTGCGTGCACGGTCCCGGTGAAGTTCTCGGCGGGTCCCACGCGCGGCGGACGCGTTCCCACTCGGCTGATCACGATGTCTGCCCTGTCCTGGGCCCGCAGATCGGTCGCCGCGAATCCAACCACGGCCGTGAGTGCAACGAAAATGGCTCGGTTCATTTCTTACTCCCTCACATCGAGTCGCTTCGTCCGCAGGAACTCGGACAGCTCGTCCGCGATCTGAACGTTGTTCAAGTCCGACATCGCGAAATGCGTATTGCCGCGAATCCCGATCGACGGGAGCTCCACGAGCGTGACGTCGCCACCATGCCTATTCACCGCGTCACGCCACGCCCGAGCCGTCGCGCGAAAGACCCGCCACTGCTCCTGAGCCGGATTGCTGCTGGGTTCTTCAGGAATATTGTCGCCGTAGTACACGATGATGGGAATCCTGGTGAGCTGCAGGAAGTCAGCGAGCGGTACCGTGGGCGGCGAGACGGTTCGTGCGCCGAGTACCATCGGCGCCGGCGCTTCGCCTTCGGGAAACACGAAATCGCCGCCGGGTTCGTACGACACGATGGCGCGCACGTTCCGGTTCTTTATCGCGGAGCGCCACCCGGGCCCGCCGCTCTGTGAGTGCGTGACCAGCACGCCGCGCCCGATCTTGTCGAACACCGCGGAGACCGCTGCGATGTTCACGTCCGCGTCGTACGGTCCCGTGTTCGGCACAGCCTGGCGGAAAAACTGGTTCAACGCCGCCGAGTCATGCGAAAACTGGACGTTCGGGTACAAATTCGGCCAAACACCCAGCCGGAAGATCCCAAACCACAGCTGGTCGTCGGGCGCTGCTGAAACTGTGGTGGGTTGCGTGCTGCGACTTGCCCGGCCGCGTCGTGGCTGATCGATCAAGTAGACAGAGAAGCCGCGCCGCAGGAAAATCGTCTGAAAGCCCTCACGCCCATCCGGGGTCGTCTCCCACGTCTTGGCCGACTGTCCATGACCATGCCAGAAGACGAGAGGCAGGCGGCGCGCATTGACTGGGCGCTGATAGGACACGTACGCATGATCGCCGTGCAGAGTCTGGCCGCGGGGGTCTGGACCGGCGGGGTTGTACGCGCCCTGCGCAATCGGGTCGAACGTTCCCGGAGCCGTCACGATAGACCCGCCGACTGCGAAACTGCCTTGCTCCTCGATGACCAGAGGTGCCGGAGCGCTGTTCCGTGTCGGGCTGGGCGGAGCGCAGGCTGCGAGCACGCACACCATGATCGCGCAGGGCCCGATGACGCGGCGGAGATCGTGCGGCCCGTTCATTTCCGCGACTTCGCCCTGAGCTCCTCGAACCAGTTCTCAACAACGATCAGCTTGTCGGTGCTGGTCTCCAGCGGCCGAATCATCAAGAAGCGCTGGTCGTCTGGGGCCACAGCATACTTGGGGGTAAATCGGAAGGACGTGAACCCCGCGGCCGAAAAGAGTGCTGTGGACCGGCCGAGCGAGAATCTCGGCTTCGTATTTACTGCGACGACCACGAGGTTCCCGGAGGCGTCGCGATAGAACAGCTCGCTCCCGCGATGGGACCAAAGCGGCTCCGTTCCCCCGCCCGCCGAAATCTGCCACTGTGCCGCGCCCGTGTTTGGAAATGGCACCACGTGGATCTCGTCCGCGCCGGTCTCGTTCGAGACGTACGCCAGCCACCGCCCGTCGGGTGAAAGGGCTGGAGACAATTCGGTGAACGGGGTCGCCACGACGGGCACCGGCGCCGTATCGATTCCGGGCCGGATCGCAAGAATGTCACCCGAACCGGGTGACGCTATGTCGGTCTGGAAGATCAGCCACTTCCCGTCGGGAGACCAGCGCGGATTGTACAAGTTCCATTTCTCATGGAGCTGCATCAGTGCCGGTGCGCCGCCATCAGCCCGCTTGGTCCACAGATCGGTGGCGCCTGTCGCGAGGGTTGATGAGAACGTCACGGATCTGCCGTCTGGTGTCCACGCGGGGCCGTAATCATAGTTGCCATCGAGCGTCAACTTGATGCTCGGGCCTCGGTCGAGCCGCTTGATCCAGATACTGAAGGACTCCTCATCAACGACCCTCGCGACGGCGAGCCACTTCCCGTCCGGTGAGAGGGCCGGGAACCCCAAATACATGCCCGGCCAATCGGGATCGACCGGCTGTGCCCTGCCGTCGCGCGTGACCCACACGAGCTCCTGCTCACCCCGTCCCGTACCAGTGGCGTATACCAGCGACCCTGTCGCGGACACCGCAAGGTCCGCTGAGCCGCCCGAACCCAACCGCATACCTCCCGTGAGCGCCGTCGGCTCGCCCGTAAGTTTCATGGTATTCTGATCGAAGGGCACGACCATCAAGGTCTTGTTTGCCGCCACGTAGAGGAGGTGTCCGGAGGACGCGTAGCGCGCATACATCGCGTCGTTCACGATCACGCGGTACTTCCCGGACGGGATGTCGGCCACAGCGATCGCGTAGGAGATCTTACCTTTTGCTCCGCTCTTTCCCCTGAACCTGACGGTCAAGAGCACGCCCTTTCCGTTGGGCAGCACGTCGGGCCATGCGTGATCGATCTCTCCACGTGCGGTGTCTAGCGTCGTAAACCAACTCGGCGTCGCCCCCGCCTTGGCCTCCACGCGGACGAGACCACCAAAATCCCTCCACGCGTCGGCGTAAATGAAATTGTCTGGTCCCCATGACGCGCCGGACACTCCTATGAGCGAATCCAACACGGTGATCGGTGGCCCCCCGTCGAGCGAGGCGATCTGAACGATGAAGTTCCTGAGGAAGCCGACCTGACGACCGTCAGGCGAGAAAAACGGTGTAGTCGCCCCTTCTGTCCCTGGGACAGCGATGGCATGCAGCTCGTTGCGTGCTCGTATCAAGAGCTGCGATCGCGGACCACCGAAGTAAGCGAGGCGCGATCCATCCGGGGAGATGCCAACCCGTCCCGACCACCCCGTGCTGGGAACCATCGCCTCGCTCGAGTCGATCGCCAGCGTGTACCGCACGACCTGCTTCGCGGGCGCGGGGCGCATCCAACCCCAGATCGCGGCACCAGAAACCACAATGGCGAGCGCGATCACGGCGTACAACACCGTCCTGTCGCGACTCGATGCGGCGACGGACGGCGTGACCGATGGATGCCTCGGCGCTGCGGCCTCGGTGATCGCCTGACGGCTCAGAGTCGCGGCGAGATCTGCGATCTCGGAATCCGGCTCCATCTCGAGCTCTTGTCGTACGAGTTCCTGGTACAGGCGAGCGTGTTTCACCGCGCCGGCGCGGTCTCCGGCGGCGGCGAGAGCGAGCATGAGCTTTCTTGTCGCGCCAGCTGAAAGCGGATCGGAGTTCGCAAGTCTACGCAACCACATTACGCTCTGCGAATGGTCACCGGCTTCGGCCGCGAGGCTGGCAAGGAATTCGAGAGCCTTTTGATACTCGAGTCGCAGTCGCGTTCGGCTTGTGTCGATCCACGACTCGAGCTCGCTGCTATCTGCAAAATGGGAGCCATCCAGGAGCGGCCCCTTGTAATGGCCGACCGCCGCTGCCCACTGATCGGCGCGAATCGCTTGCTCGAACTCCCATACGTCGACCCGAACCAAGTCCGGATCGAGCCGGAGCTCTCGTCCTGTCGCAAGTATGAAATCGCTTCTCAGCGCATGTCGGATCGCGTAGACCGTCTGATCGAGCGCGTGCTGTGCCCGTGGGCCAGAGCTTTCCGGCCAGAGGTAGGCCTCGATGCGGTCGCGCGAGAGACCCGGTTTTCCGCCCAGGCCAAGGATCGCAAGCAGACCCAACGGCCGCTTTTGCCGCGCGGCTACGGGGACCGGGCGAGTCTCGTCGCGCAGGGAAAGCGTTCCCAGAAGCTCGAGGATCAACATTTTCCGGCTACGCGAGCCCTGTGAGTTTTATCTGATGTTCTACTGAGGGGGACGGCCTATGATGGAGGGGTGTGTCCGCCCGGTCAAGCGCGATGCGTGCCCGGCTGCGAATCTTAGTTGAACGGAGGCTCAGATGGCGTATCGCGTAGCACACTCAAGGAGACACGCTCTATGATTACCGACCAAGCCTCGGCCAACCAAAGCAAGCCCGGCAGCGGACAAGAACCCACCAACGTTGAAAGGAGAACTTTGATTGGTGCGGGGCTAGCCGCTCTGCTAACCGCCGCGTGCTCGTCACCGACGGAGAACAGGGCGCAGGGCCGTTCATCCTCTGGACTTGTGACCGCCGACGAAAGGGATGAGGGAACGGATGAGGGAAGGAGTGTGCCCAACGATCCGTTCATCCTTCTGCTGAAGGGAGTCTATAAGCCAGTGCCCAAGGGTTCGGGGCAGCACAACTTCGGCCTCACCACGGTGGACCTGGATGATGGGTCGTACTCCAAAACGCGGATCTATCCTATTTTCGGAATTCGGGGTAGTACGCACCAGGACAAGTCTATCGGCACCTTTTACGTGTCACTCGTCACGCGTTTGTGTGCCTACGACCTCCCCGGAGGCGCAATTGCGATGAAATTCATCCCAGGTGGGAATTTTCCTGTGGTTGTCCCCGACGGGATGGGTGGGCAGTACGACGAAGGATACCTACCACTAACGATTCTGGAGGCGACGGGGATTTATCAAGCTTTTGCAGGTGGTCATAACCACATGGTCGATAAACTGCATCAGCTAGTAGCTGGCGCTCCGTTCGCTGGGTTCCCGTCGTCCGGCTATGACGAATTGTGCTTCTGCATGATTTTTCAGCGCAGTATTCCGAGTTTCCCATAAGGTCCGTTTGAACCAAACGGAATCCATGTGTACCGAGGAGGGGCTGAGATCAGGAGCCGGGGAACCGCAGGCAGACGGGGCTGGGTAGCGCGAGCCGCTGGCGCGTCGGTGTCAACCTGCCGTTGTCCGGATCGCGCCCGAACACGACGACGGAGTCAGATCGCTGATTGGCGACGAGCAGCCACCGCCCGGTCGGATCGAGGGTGAAGTTGCGCGGCCAATCGCCCTCCGTGGAGACCACCTGCTCCAGCGCGAGCGCGCCCGTGGCCTCGGCCACGGAGAACACCGCGATGCTGTTGTGGCCACGGTTCGACAGGTACAACGTCCGGCCGGTTGATGCGACGTGGATGTCGGCCGGGTAATTCGTGCCGGTCCATCCAGCTGGAAGAGTCGAACGTGCGTCGAGCAGTGAAAGTGCGCCGCGCTCGGCGTCGAACCGAAGGGTAGCCACCGTGGAATCGAGCTCGTTGGCGACGAACACCAGCGGCAGCGTCGGGTGGAAGGCTAGGTGACGCGGGCCCGCGCCGGGGCGGAGACCCGCATCCCCTTCCTCTATATGGCGCAGCGATCTACCCTGGAGATCGAGCCGGTAGACGAACACGCGGTCGGCGCCGAGGTCCGCGGCGAGCGCGAAGCGGTTGGAGGGATCGGGAAGGATGCAGTGGGCGTGCGGCGCTTCCTGACGCTCGGCGTTCGGTCCTGTTCCCGTGTGCTGAACCACGGACGCGGCCGGGGCGAGTGTATAATCCATCTGAATCGACAGTAGTGCGACGCTGCCCCCCGCGTAGTTGGCGACGAGTAGGGCACGGCCGCTCCGGTCCACGCTCACGAAGCAGGGCGCACCACCCTCCGACGGCTGCTCGCCGCGTCGAGTGAGCTCTCCGGTACCTCCGGCGATTGCGAAGGCGATCACCGCACCGTGCTCGACCTCGTTCACGGCGTACAGCACGCGTCTGTTCGGGTGGATACTAAGGAAGGACGGGTTTGCGCCAGCGTTGACCGCGCCGACTTGCAGCAGCTCCCCGGACGCCCGGTCCATGCGGACGAGGTAGATGCCCTCGGACCGCGTGCCTTCGGTATACGTCCCAACGTAGAGAAGATCGGGATCCGTTCGCGCCTCGGTCATCGCTGCGTCATGTTCCTGGGTGGCAGGGACCTCAACATTACACGCCAGAGGAGAGCTGACCATGACCGACCGTCGCGAATTCCTTGGTACAATTGCTGCATTGAGCGCCGGCGCGGGGCTCCGGATCGACCACGCCTCGGCCTCCGACGCTTGGCTCGATCAGCTCAAGGGCAAGCATCGCCAGCTGTTCGATGCACCTGATCCGGATGGCGGGACTGTCCTGCGGCATGTGCGGAATTATCTCGACACGTGGCGCGAGGCCTATGGCGTCGGGGAACGGGACGTCAGCGTCGTGGTCACGCTCTACGCCCGGACCACTCCGTTGGGATTGCAGGACGCGATGTGGGCGAAATATCGACTCGGCGCGGCGTTGAGCCTCACCGATTCAACCACCAGCGCCCCGCTGATCCGCAACTACTTCGCTCACCCGCAACCCGGTGACCCGGTCGCCGATGGCACACCGGAGAGCTCGATGGAGTCGCTGCAACGTCGGGGCGTGGTGTTCCTGCTCTGCAACAATGCGCTGAAGCGGTGGTCGGGGCGGCTGGAGAAGCAGGGGTCCGGCACCGCGGCCGAGATTCACGCCGATCTGACCGCGCACGCTGTGCCGGGCGTGGTCATCGTACCGGACGTGCTGATCGCGATGACCAAGGCGCACGAGCGCGGCTTCAGCTACGCGCGTAGTTAAGGAGCCAGCACCGCCCGCACCGCTTTCCCCGGCGCGACGCCTTCGACTGCCTGCCCGTTCGTGACCACGGACACCCCGTTCACGATCACGTGCTGAATGCCGACGGGCGAGAGCGACGGCTCTCGGTACGTCGAGCGATCCAGCACCTGCCTCGCGTCAAAGATCGTGATATCCGCGTCTGCGCCGACACGGAGGCGTCCCTTCTGCCGCATCGCCGGGACTCTGGCTTCGAGTCGCTGCGCCGGCAGCAGGGTCATTTTGCGGATGGCATCCATCAACGAGAGTGTCCTCACCCCCTGACCCCCTCTCCCGTTGGGCCTCACCCCCTGACCCCCTCTCCCTTCGGGAGAGGGGGGACGAAGCGCGTAGCGGCCCAGCACCCTCGCGAATGTGCCCGTGGTCCGCGGATGGCCCGTGCCATTCTGCCAGTACGCATCGCTCGCAATGATGGTGAGCGGATTCTTGATCGCCGCAACGACCATCTCCTCGGTGTTCGTATGGACGACCACCGGTCCACCGATTCGGGTATACCGCTCGAAGCTCTCGCGATTCAACCGCTCGCCCGTTCCCGCCCATTCCAGCTCGGCCAGTCGCTCAGCGGGAGCGCTCTTATAAACGTCCTGGATGGTGGCGGATTGAATTTCCGTCATGCCGGCATCATAGGGATACGCCTCCGTTGTCACGTCGCGTCCGTGAGCTCGTGCGGCACTGATCATCTCGAGCATCACCGGCGTGTCGGCAAGGCCGGCACTGTTGATGTGCACCACGTGCAGTGCCGCACCCGTTTCGCCGGCGAGCGCAAGCGCTTCGGTGAGCCCTGCGATACTCGGGCGAATGTGCACGTGTATCGGTGTCTTCGTCTTTGCGGCGACGCGGAACACGGCGAGCAGCTCATCTCGTGTTGCCGCCGGCGTGTACGGAAACCCCGCGCCGATGCTGACTGCGCCCTCGCGGAGACCGGTCTCGATGCCTTTCGCGATCTCGCCAATCTGCGCCGGCGACGCGGCGCGATAGGCTCCGTCGCTCACCGGCATCCAGGTGCCCGAGTCGTGCATCACCGCCATCCGAACTTTGATATGGCCGATGCTGACGCCGTAGTTGACTCGCTCGCCAGCTTCTCGCTCGCGGTACCAGGCAGCGACGTCGGAGGTGCCGAGCTCGAGCTCGAGCGCTGTCGTGACGCCGTCCAGCGCGTAGAACCGATATGTCTCAGGGCTCTGGCCGTGCGCGTGCAGGTCGGTGAAGCCGGGGGCAACGACTAGGCCTCTTGCGTCGATTGTGTCCCGGCCGCGTATGGCTTCGCCCGAGATGACGGCGATTCGTCCGCCCGTGAGCCCGACATTTCGGGGCCCATCGAGCTTGGAGGCCGGGTCCATCACGTGTCCGCCGAGGATCACGCGGTCGTAGACCGGCGGCGTGGCTAGCTGCAAGAGTAGTAGCAGTCCGGTAATCATGGGGTGACATCCTATCTCTTTTTTCTAAAACGCGCGCCCCAGCATGTCATCCTGAGCGAAGCGAAGGACCTGCTTTCGAGGGAACCTGGGCTAGCCGCGGCGGGTATATTGGTTACTATATCGACTATCGATATATCGCCGGAGGAGGGGAGCTATGGTCACGAAACGGCGGGCCGGCCGGCTGCCGGAGGCATACTTGCCGCTGCCGCCCGCAACATTCCACATCCTGCTGGCGCTCGCGGACGGGGAGCTACACGGCTACGCGATCATGAAGGGTGTGGCAGCGCGTTCCGAGGGCAGCGTGCGGCTGGGGCCGGGCACGCTCTATGGATCGCTGAAGCGGCTGCTGAAGGCGGGCCTCGTGGAAGAAGGTGGCGAGCGGGCAGACCCGGAGCGGGGCGACGAGCGACGCCGCTACTACCGACTGACACAGCTCGGCCTCTCCGTGGTGCGCGCGGAGGCGCGGCGGCTCGACGCGATGGTGCGTGCGGCGCGGCGTAAGAAGCTGATCGGCGTGAGGCCTGCATGAGCGCCGAACGTATCTACCGTCTCCTGCTGCGTGCCTACCCGCCGGACTTTCGCGCCGAGTACGAACGAGAGATGGTGCTGCTTTTTCGGGACCAGTGCCGGGAGAGCGACGTGCGAACCATCGGTTTCTGGGCGGCGGTAATCTGGGACATCGCACGCAGCGCGGCGGCCCTGCGCGCAGAAGCTACTCGAACAGTTGAGGTCATTATGAAGCTCGCTGCAATCCTCACCGTGTTGCTCGGCGCATTTGGCATCCTGGGCGCTATGAACGAATGGGGCGCCGCGTCCCAACACGCCGGCACATACGTGCTTGCGATCGTGCTCGGCGTCGCCGCGAGTCTGCTCCTCCTCGGCGCCGGTGTCGCGATCCTGCGCCAGAAGCGCCAGGCAGCGCGGCTGGCGCTCGTCGCGTCGCTCGTATGCTTTGTGGCCGCGCGGCTGGTGTTTCCCTGGATGTCCATCTTCCTACAATTGATTGGCTTTGTGCTACCCGTTGGGCTCTTGATCGTGCTGTATTGGCCGCGCAAATCCTCAACATTGGGAGCAGCCTCGATCGTTCTGGTGGGGCTTGCGGTCCCGCAACTTTGTCGAGCTCAGGCCCTCCCGCTCGGCCGTTGGACCGGGTCGGCAGGGCCGATGGATCGACCGGCGGCCTATCCGTTCACGCTCGACGTGACGGCAGTCGGCGACTCCTTACAGATCATGCTCCACCCCGAGACAGGAGACGACTATCGGCTCGACGCCATTCGCCTCCGCGGCGATACTCTGGGGTTCACACTTCTGCTAGCGCACGCACTCCCGCCAGGCGACCTACCTGGGGGCGCGCACGGGGTCCGCTGCATGCTGCTGCGTCAAGGCGATCGCTCTTACACGGGGACGTGTACCGGCCCGGATGGCATGCGCAGTGACCTACGCATGGTTCCTCCCGGGTCGACGCAGGCAGCCGACACCGTACGGGATCTTCCGCTCACCGCGGCACAACGCCAGTCATTACGTTCGTGTTCGACGCCGGTCGTGCGACAGGGTTCACAGGGCGCAGGGAGGACGGAGTCCTGAAAGCAACGCGGATGCAGTAAAGCGAGACGCGATCGCGCGACAGAGCGGCACGAGCTCCTGCATCGCGCCGGCGTCCCGCCTCCGTACGTCCTGGTCGGCCGTTCGCTGGGCGGATTGAATGCGCGGGTCTACAACGGCATGTACCCGGACGACGTGGCTGGGGCGGTGTTGGTCGATGCGGCTCACGAGGACGAGCCGAAGCGTGCACCAGCGTTCATGCTCGGCCACACGGCGCCACGCTCCTTTTGTCGCCCGCAGCGTGTTGAAACTGCACGGTTGCCACACGGATATCGCGCAAGCGCTTAACCTTTTCTCGCGAGTACGACGTGCGTCGCGGCCGGCGTCGCGACATGCTCGGTGCACGCATAGCCCAACGCCGGCAGGTCGATCCCCGCAAAGAGCGCCTCACCACTGCCGAGCAGGATCGGCGCGATCGCGACGTGCATTTCGTCGATGTGGCGCGCCTGGAGATACTGGCGCACCGTGGACGCCCCGCCGCCGACCTGGATATCGCGCCCGCCCGCGGCCTCCCTGGCGCGACGGAGCGCTTCCTCAATTTCGCCGGTGACGAAATGAAAGACGGTCCCGCCTTTCATCGTGATCGGTTCGCGCGCGTGGTGCGTCAGCACGAACACCGGCACGTGATACGGCGGGTTCTCGCCCCACCAGCCCCGCCACTGGTCGTCGGGCCAAGGCCCGCGCACGGGGCCGAACATGTTTCGGCCCATGATATACGCACCGATGCGTTCCCCGAAGCGCTTGGCAAAATCGTTGTCGGGACCCGTCGTCCCGCCCGTTTGCCCGTGCATCTCGCGAAACGCGCGCGTGCCGACGTACCAGCCGTGCAGCTCCTCACCACCCACGCCGAGTGGGTGCTCCCGTCCCTGGCGGGGGCCGGCGCCGTACCCGTCGAGCGAGATCGCGAAGTTGTGGACGCGCAGTTTGGACATGGAATCCTCCGTTGGTTTCATATGCGTCGAATGGGCCGTCCCGAAATCGACAGGCGAAGGATTGGTCTGTACGGATGTCGCGCGTAGAGCGGACCAACGGTCAGGGGGTGGCCAAGGCCGGCTCCTTGCGAGGGGCGAACACGAACAGCAGCACGGCCCCCAGGCCGGCCACGGCCGCGCCGGCCAGCAGCTCGCCGCGTCGAGTGGGTAGTTGCATCGCCATCAGCGCCATGATCGCCGTATGCGCGACACTGGACCATGCGGCGTACGCGATCAAGCTGCGATAGGCGGAGGGATTGCGTGCCGCGAGCACCAGGAAGACGCCGAGCATCGCCAGGATCGCCCAGAACATCGGGGCCGCCGTCCCCTCATTCGGGCGCAGCCCGGCCAGGAAGAAGGTCACCAGCGCATAGACATTGGTGACGATCGTCCCCAGACCCAACACCACCAGAACGACCTGCTGCGCTCGGTCTCGCCTAGACATCACCGCCATTGGAGTCCTCCCGAAGTAGATGCGAACACGACGAAGACGATCCACACCCCTGCAGCGGCGTGCTGCGCATGGTCCATTTTACGAGCAGCGATTCATCCTCGCTACATACCCCTAGAGCGTTTTGCGTCTTTCAGGACGCGCGTCGTTGCCGAGCCGGCGCCGGATAATCGACGTCGACGACGATCACGCGGAGGAGGGACACTGAGCTGGAGGATTAGGCGCCGCGGACGATCAGCACCACCGCCACGAGCGCGGCCGCAACACCGGCGGTCTGCCACGCGTTGAGCCGCTCACCCAGAACGGCGCGAGCGAGCAGCACGGTGCTCGCGGGATAGAGCGAGCACAGCGTCACGACGGGGCTGAGCGGGCCGATCTGTGCCGCGAGCATGTAGAGCGTGTTGGCCAGCATGTCGACCGCGCCGCCGGCCACGGCGAGCCCGAAAAGCCGGATCGGCATCCGGAGTGACCGTTGCTGTGCGATCGCAATAACGGCAAAGAGGGACACGGACGTCGAACGCGCCATGAGCAACGGCCACAGACCGCTCGCCGGACGCGTTTGCGCGAGCGCAATGAGAAAGAGCCCGATCGCGACGCCGGAGAGAAGCGCCGGCCGCAGACCGGACGGGCGTGCCGCATCCGTCGGCGTTTGCGTTTGCCGGCTCACCAGCGTGATCGCCGCGATCCCCAGGGCGATCCCGGCGACGGCGAGCCAGCCCGGTCGCTCTCCCAGCGCGATCGACGTGATCACTGGAATGGCGACCGCCGCCACCGCCGTGGTGGGCGCGACGACGGACATCGTGCCGGCCGCGAGCGCATAATAAAGGAGAGCGACACCGATACCGCCGGCGAGCCCGGCTCCGGCGCCCCACCACAAGTCGGCCGCCCGAGGCGATGCCGCCGGCAACAGGGGCAGGACGAGTGCCACCAGCACCAAGCCGCTCGCCTGAGAAATGAGGACCACCGGAATGGCGCTGGTGCGCCGCGTAACGATGCCGCCGGTGAAGTCGGCCGCTCCGTAGCACACGGCCGACAGGATCGCGAGCAGATATGGCACGCGAGGAACTTAGTCCAGCAGCCCGGCGCGGGAGTTGGCCGCCCTACACGCCCTAGCGGGAGGGAGTGGGGGCCAACTTCAGAAAGCCCTCGGGCGCGAGCGCGGTCGCGAGCATCACGTCGTTGATGTCCTGATGCTCGCGCCACAGCGCTGTCTGACGGTGCCGCGGATCGATCCAAAACGACTCGATCCGCTCGCGCAATAACTGAAATGCGGGCAACGGCTCGGCCGCGAGGCCGATCGCGAGGCCCAGCTCGCGGAACGCGAGCCGGCGATCGACAGGGGCGTCGAGGTCCGTCTGGTGTTGATAGGCGCGCAGTCCCACCACCGCGGCGCCGAGCACATCGTTCAGGAGCTGCTCTGCTTTGCCGAGCTGCTGCAGCCGTGACGCGTCGATCAACAGTCCGCCGATCCCCAGGGCATCATCGGTCGCGAGACTCGCCGGCTCGATCATCGCGGCGAAGTCCTTGATCGCGTCAACGAGCGATGGCGCCGATGGGTTCGGCGTCGCCTCGAGCTGCACGCAGGTGACATATCCATCGAGCGGATCGTGCTGTCCCATCGACGGGACGAGGGGACGCGAGAGATCGATGCTCATCTTCCACGCCATGCGCGTGCGCGACGCATGCACAAACGCGCGATGCGCCCGGACCGCGAGCTCGCGGGCCCACCGATTGAACGTGAGCTCCCCGGTATGTCGCGTCGTCTGATCGAGCGCGTGCATCCACTTGGTCAGAGAGTGGAAATACTGGCCGTCGCGATCCCACTCGAGGCGCTGGTCGAACGAATCTGCCGGCGTACGCTCCGCGAGCGGCTTTCCGATCCGCAGGCCGCCGGCCGTCGGATGCGCGGCGCCTTCCGATTCCGCGAGTCCGCTGATCCAGCCCGTCGTCGCACTATCCGGCCGATGGCGGCCGAGCGTGTGATGGACGCGGTCGATGAGCTTCAGGGCCAACTCGCGCTGGTGGAGGCCGAGGAAGTTTGTGACCGCGAATGCGTCGGTCCATAGATAGCGTCGCTGCGGACCCTCCGGCTCGAGGCCGGTGCGCGCGGCGAACTGCATCATCAGCTCGAGCGCGAGACTCGTGCGCGTGTCGAATGCGGCCGTGGTGCTCATCCTTGAATACGAAAACGCGTCACGCGCGCCGCCATCCCTCCTTCGAGTTAACCACGCCCGTTGATGCCCCGTTGATGCACTCGCGCCATCATTGCTTGCTATGACTGCTGAGCGCGCCTACGTTCCGATCGTGGCGCCGCCTACCACCGTGACCGCCGACGACCTCATCGAGCGTCGCATTCCCGACAAGCACGTGGAGTTGGTTCGGGGCGTCCTCATGGTCCGCGAACTCCCGGGCTATACGCACGGCCGCATCGCGGCGGCCCTCGGGTTCCGACTCGGCGCGCACATCGAACAGACCGGCGCGAACCTCGTCCTCCTCAGGTTTCGCGCCCTGTTCGCGGCGGACCTGCCGGAACGCCAGACGCGTGTCCTCGCTGTTACGCAGAAACCCCTCGCCGCGACAGCCTTCGGGGAAACGCTCGACCAGGCGGCCTGGCGGACGATTCCCTCGTGGTTCCTCGTGGCTCGGGAGGATCAGGCCATCAACCCCGACCTCGAGCGCTTCATGGCCCGGCGCATGGGCGCCCGGACGAGCGAGATCAGGTCCAGTCACGTCCCGTTCGCTTCGCACCCGAACAAGGTGGCCGAGCTGATTGAGGAAGCGGCGAGCGCCGGACACGAGTAGGAGGCTGATCACCCTGGTGAAATGAGGCGCGTTATGTCCAAGAAACCCGATTTCGATCGCCGTCGCTTTGTCGGGGTTGCAGCGGCAACCGTTGCCGCTGGCCCATTAGGACTTTTTGGGAGGGTCAACGCCATGACACAAGCTCTGTCGGACGTCGCGCAACCGACGGGTAGTGGTCAGACCGACATTCGTCCATTTCGTTTCACCGCTTCGGAGGCGGACCTGGCCGACCTCCGCCGGCGCATCAACGCGACCAAGTGGCCCGAGCGGGAAATCGTCAACGATCAATCGCAGGGCGTGCAGCTCTCGACGATGCAGAATCTCGCGCGCTATTGGGGCACGCAATACGACTGGCGCAAGTGCGAGGTCCGACTCGCCGCGCTGCCGCAGTTCACAACGACTATCGACGGCGTTGACATTCATTTCATTCACGTGCGCTCGAAGGAAAAGAATGCGCTGCCCGTCATCGTCACACACGGGTGGCCGGGCTCGATTATCGAGCAGTTGAAAATCATCGATCCGCTGACGAATCCCACCGCGTTTGGCGGGACCGCTGCAGAGGCTTTCGATGTCGTGATTCCGTCGCTGCCGGGCTACGGGTTTTCCGGGAAGCCCACCACGCTCGGCTGGGATCCAATCCGCATCGCGCGCGCGTGGGCAGTCCTGATGGATCGCCTCGGATACAAACGATATGTGGCGCAGGGCGGCGATTGGGGGAACGCGGTTACCGAGCAGCTGGCTCTGCTCCAGCCTGCGGGATTGATTGGCATTCACACCAACATGCCTGCCACCGTGCCAGCCGACATCGACAAGGCGGCTTTTGCCGGTGCGCCGGCGCCATCAGGTCTCTCAGCCGACGAAAGGCAGGCGTACGACCAGCTTGCCTATTTCTACAAGCACGGTCTGGGCTACGCAGGAGAGATGGCGAACCGCCCGCAGACGCTCTACGGGATCGGAGATTCGCCGGTCGGGATGGCTGCCTGGATGCTCGACCACGACGCGCGCAGTATGGCGCTCATGTCGCGTGTCTTCGACGGTCAGCGTGAGGGACTTACGCGCGACGACATCCTCGACAACGTCACGCTGTACTGGCTCACGAACACGACGATCTCTGCAGCTCGCCTGTATTGGGAAAGCAAGCTCGCGTTCTTTGCGCCGAAAAACGTCCCGATCCCGACTGCAGTGACGGCGTTTCCGGACGAGCTCTATCAGGCGCCGAAGAGCTGGACCGAGAAAGCGTATCCCAAGCTCATTTATTACAACAGGGTCGCCAAGGGTGGCCACTTCGCCGCGTGGGAGCAGCCGGAGACGGTCG
>Ga0210382_10000200_pt1 | contig 24012 bp, 19 predicted proteins | sample PLMedo_FD_155452 | JGI IMG/M metagenome (GOLD analysis project Ga0210382, IMG submission 155452) | Groundwater sediment microbial communities from an aquifer in East River, Colorado, USA - PLM0_60_coex redo | ecosystem: Environmental > Terrestrial > Soil > Riparian zone | place: USA: East... | reverse complement strand
CGTCGCGCTCGAGGTGATCGAGACCGTCCCCGCAGGCCAGTTTCCCCGCAAACGCGTCGGTCCGGGCCAGGCGACGCGCATCTTCACCGGGGCGCCGCTCCCCGACGGCGCGGACGGCGTCATCCGGCAGGAAGACACCGAGGCCCTCCCCGACGCCCGCGTCGCGATCCGCAACCCGCGCGACGCGGGGAAGAACCTGCGCCGCCGCGGCGAAGACATCCGGAAGGGCGCCATCGCGCTCCCCGCGGGCACGTCGCTCGGCCCCGCCCAGCTCGGCGTGCTGGCCTCGATCGCCTGCGACTCACCGCTCCTGTACCGGACGCCTCGCGTCGCCTTCATGGGCTCGGGTGACGAGATCGTCGACCTGGACCGCAAGCCGGAGATTCTGGCCGGCACCAAGATCGCGAGCTCCAACTCCTACACGCTCGACGGCATGATCCGCCGCGCGGGTGCCGAGCCCCTGAACTTGGGCGTCGCCCGCGACACGAAAGAGAGTCTGCGCGAGCACCTGGAGCGCGCACGCGAGCAAGGGGCGGACCTCCTCATCACGAGCGCGGGTGTGAGCGTCGGGGAGCACGACCTGGTGCGCGACGTGTTACAGGAGCTCGGCGGCGAGCTGAAGCTGTGGCGCGTCCAGATGCGCCCGGGCGCGCCGCTCGGGTTCGGATCGCTGCACGGCAAACCGTGGATCGGGCTCCCGGGCAACCCCGTGAGCACGATGGTCACCTTCGAACTGTTCGTGCGACCGGCGATTCGCCGGCTCGGTGGCCACGCCCTCCCCTTCCGGCGTACGGTGCCGGTCGTCGTGCAGGAGTCCATCACGCTCGGGCCCAGGCTTCGTCACTACCTGCGAGCGGTTGTGCAACCGGGAGAGCCGGTCGGAGCGCTCGCCGCGCGTTTGACAGGGCCGCAAGGCTCTGGCATTCTCACCAGCATGGCCCGCGCGAATGCCCTGCTCATCGTCCCGGAGGACCTGCCGGCTGTCCCATCGGGGACGGTCCTGCAGGCCCTGCTGCTGGACGACTCGCAGCACGTGGCGGAGCCGCCCTACTAGATGACGCTCTCCCCCGCACTACGCCGCGCGCTCCGGCTCGCGGGGTACGCTGCCCTGACCCTGTCACTGTATTTGGCGAACGCCCAGACGCCGCCGACCGTGCGCCTCGGGATCCTCTATATCGTGCCGGTCTTGCTCGCCACCTGGACCGAGGGGCTCGCCTGGGGGATCGCCTTTGCCGCGGCGACTACCATGTTCCGTGAGGTGGTCGCCTGGGAACAACTGCCCCCGGGCACGCCGACCCTGTGGCGCGTGGTCAACGCGGGGTCGTACGTCGTGGTGCTCGGCGTCGCGATGGCAGGGCTCCAAAGGCTGCGGGGCATCCAGCTGCAGTTGGCCCGGCTGGCCACGCAAGACCAGCTGACGAACCTCCTGAACGCCCGGTCGTTCACCGCCCGGCTCGGCCAGGAGTTGGAGCGGAACCGCCGCTACGCGCGGCCGCTGGCCCTGCTCTACCTGGATCTCGATGACTTCAAGGTGATCAACGACTCGCACGGCCATCAGACCGGCGACGCGGTGCTCCGGCTCGTGGCGGACGCGATGCGCACCTCGGTGCGCCAAGCCGACATCGTGGGCCGGCTCGGCGGCGACGAGTTCGGCGTCCTGATGCCCGAGACCGACGCCGCGCTCGCCGACGCCGTCGCGCAGCGCCTCGCCGCTGGTCTCCGCACGGGATTCAAGGGCACGCCCAGCGTCACTGCCAGCATCGGAGTGGTCTCGTGCGCGACGGCCGACGCGAATACCGACGAGCTGCTGCGTCGCGCCGATCAGGCGATGTACGAGGCGAAGCGGGCCGGGAAAGACCGCGTCGTACAGGTCGCGATCTGATGATGAGCCGTCAGCGCTCAGCCATCAGCCTGCTCGTGCTGCTGTGGGCGTCCACGGCGTCCGCGCAGACGCCGCTCGGGACCTACTCCGACGCGGTGCTGGAGCAGGCACGCCGCACCGACCCGCGGGTTGATTACACGTTGAGCGTCCGCGGCGCGGACCGGTCCGCGTATTACGTCGAGCTGCGGATCGCGAACGCGCCGAACCCGGCGCGCCTCGTGATCCCCAACTGGGCGCCGGGCGCCTACCGCCTGATGGACTCGGGCCAGAACATCGCCGGGGTCACGGCCGTCACCGCCGCGGGCGACACGCTGCCCGTAACGCGGGATTCCGACATCTCCTGGACCGTGGACACGAAGGGCGCCACCAGCGTGCTCGTGCGCTACTCGGCCGGCCTGCGCGATGCGGTGCAGTGGCACCAGCCCAATAACCGGTGGTTTCTGCGCCAGACGTCGGGGATGGTCGACGGGCCGCGCACCTTCATGTACCTGGATGGCTGGAAGTTGACCCCGACGCGGGTGACGTTCCGCCTGCCCCGGGGCTGGCGCGTCGGTACGGGGCTCGTGCCCACGACCGACAGCGCCACCTTCTGGGCGCCGAGCTACGATGTCCTGATCGACTCGCCCGCACTGCTCGGCCGGTTCGCCACCTACGCGTTCACGGCGGCCGGCGTGCCGCACCGCGCCGTGGTGGATCTCGGCGGCCGGCGGGCCACGGCCGGCGCCGGCCGCGTGTTCGTCGACATGCTGCGGCGCATCTCCACGACGACGATCGGCATCTTCGGCATGGCGCCGTACAAGGACTACACCTACATCTTCGTCGCCGGCCGGGGCGGCGGGCTCGAGCACCTCAACTCCACCACGATCGGCGTCACCACCGAGACGCTGGCGCGGAACCCCCGCGCGGCCGAGGGAGTGAGCGCGCACGAGTTCTTCCACACCTGGAACGTGAAGCGCATCCGGCCGGTCGAGCTCGGGCCGTTCGACTACGAGCGCCCGGTGCGGACCGTCAACCTGTGGGTGAGCGAAGGGGTCACCGACTACTATACGGAAGTCATTCTGGCGCGTGCGGGGCTCGATTCCCCTGCCGACTTCGCCCGGAGCTTCGGCGCGGCGATCGCCAATCATCGCGGCAACGCGGCCCATCTCGTCGTGTCGCCCGAGCGCGCCTCGTGGACAGTGTGGGACAGTCCGGAGGTGAACGACAGCTACACCATCTCCTACTATCTCCAGGGCCAGCTGCTTGGCTTCCTGCTCGATCTCGCGATCCGCGATTCGACCGACAACGCGAAGTCGCTGGACGATGTGATGCGCTTCCTGTTCGATCATCACGCCGGGGAGCGCGGCTTTACGACCGACGACCTGGTAGGCGCGGTGCGCACCGCCACCGGCCTCGACTTTCGCGACTTCTGGCGCCGCTACGTCCGCGGCAGCGAGGAGATCCCGTGGAACGACTACCTCGCACTGGCGGGGTGGGAAGTCGCCTTCGCCGAGGAGCCGGCGGTGGACGCGCGGGTCGGCGCGATCACGCCGGCCGTCCAGGGCGGCCGCTGGCGCGCCGTGGCAACGCCGGGCAGCGCCGCGGCGGCGGCGGGCCTCCGCACCGGCGACGAGCTGGTGCGCGTGAACGGCCGCCAGATCGTCGATGGGGGCGACGTGACGGCCGCGGCCCGCGCCGTGCGGGAGGGCGGCGCCGTGCGAGTGGAGGTCGTGCGTGACGGGCAGCCGCTGACCATCCGGTTCAACGCCGGCGCGTATCCGCGCGTCCGTGCCGAGCTGCGGGACCTTGCGGCGCAGACCGAACGGACGACGCGCATCCGCGCGGGAATCCTCACGGGCCGCTGATGGAGCTGCTCCTCGTCTTCACGTCGGTCCTGTTCATCGTCGATCCGTTCGCCGCGGTGCCGACGTTCCTGGCGATGACGGAACGCGACTCTCCCCAACAGCGCCGCCAGCTCGCCAAACGGGGCGCGTTGACGTGCGCCATTACGCTCACCGCGTTCGCGGTCGGGGGCAGCGCGATCTTCACGATCTTTGGGATCACGATCGGCGCCTTCAAGATCGCGGGCGGCGTGCTGATCGGTCTCAACGCGCTCGACATGGTGCAGGCGCGGCGCAGCCAGCAGCGCGAAACCCCGGTCGAGAAGGCCGAAGGCATCCAGAAGGACGACATCGGGATCATCCCGCTGGGCGTGCCGATGCTGGCGGGTCCCGGTGCGATTTCGACGGTGATGGTGCTCGCCCTGGGCTCCAAGGACCTGCTGACGACCGCCGCGGTCTACGGCTCGATCCTGCTCACGGCGCTGATTTCGTTCTACGTCCTGGCCGCCGCATCGATCGTAGAGCGGCGACTCGGCCAGACGGGAATGCGGATCCTCACCCGGCTCATGGGCCTGGTGCTGAGCGCGATCGCGGTGCAATTCATCATCGACGGCATCAAGTTGAGCGGCCTGGTGAAGGGGTAGGAGGCGAGCCTTCACATCCGCTTGTACTTCGGCCCGCTCCCGCCCTCGCGCGGCGTCCACCGCGGCCCCAGCACGTCGGTCGCCTTGCAGTCGACGCAGTTCGGGGCGTTGACCCGCAGGACGCCGCCCGCTTCCTCGTACACGCCCGCGGGGCAGACGTGGGAGTAGAACCGCGCGATTTCCGCGGACACGTCCTTCCCCACCACCAGATGGGTGGAGATCGTGTCGCGCGTCGCGTTCCCCGACTTGAACACCGCGTCCACCTTACTGAAGGTGAGCTTCCCGTCCGGAGGGTCGGCTGACCCCGGGCGCAAGCCCGGGGACCCCGGGCTGTCGCCCGGGGTCAGCTTTCGCGCCACCTCCGCATCGGCGTGCATCTCGTACATCCATCCCGGGAACAGGCCACGCGTGAGCGTCATGAGCGCCGCCTCCATCCCGCCGAGGATGAAGCCGTGCTTGAACGCCAGCCGCATGTTTCGCGTCCGGAACAGGTCCTGGGCGATGTACGAGTGGTCCACCAGGCGGTCGTACTCGGCGAGCTCGAACGCCGATGGCCTGCCCGCCTTCAACGCGCGGAAGATGGCCCGGGCACCGTAAATCCCCGACTGCACCGCGTAGTGAATCCCCTTGAGGGAGGGCACGTCCACGAACCCGGCGTCGTCGCCCAGGATCACGACGCCGTCTCCCGAGCGACGGTTTGGCAGCGCGTAGTACCCGCCCTCGGGGATCGTCTTCGCCCCCCACTCGACCATTTCGCCGCCCTCGAGGTAGGGACGGAACAGCGGATGCTGTTTGAGCCGCTGCAGCAGGACGTGGACGTCGAGCCCCGCGTCTCGGTAATCGAGGCCGACCACCAACCCCAGCGCGACGAGCTTCGGCTCCAGCGGGTACATGAAGCTGCCGCCGAACGCGTCGGAGGGGAGCGGCCACCCCAGCGTGTGGATCACGCGGTCGAGCGGCTGCTTGATCTCCCACAGCTCCTTCACGCCGAGCGCGAAGATCTGTGGGTTGTCCGACGTCACCCCCTGCCACTGGCACCAAGCTTGAGCGAGAGGGCCGCGCGTCCCTTCGGCGAGTGCCGTCACCTTGGCCACGAGATCGTTCGGTGCCGCGTGCGAGGGCCCCGGTTTCCCGTCCCTGTCGAGCCCGCTTGCCGCGGTGCGGACGCCGACCACGTGGCTCCCCTCGGTCAGCAAACTCGCCGCCGGAAACCCGGTGAAGATGTTGACGCCGAGGCCCTCGGCCTTGGCGCCGAGCCAATGGACGATCTCGCACAGCGACGCGACGTAGTAGCCCTTGTTGTGCATAGTCGGTGGCGTGGGCAATCTCAAACTCCCACCCGCGCTCAACAGATAGACCGCTTCTTTGGTGACAGGACCACGGAACGGAAAATCGGCCTCTTTGAGTTCGGGGAACAGCTCGCGAAACGCGCGGGGATTGACCACCGCTCCGGAAAGGGCGTGTTCCCCCAGAGCCTCGGCCTTCTCGAGCACCCCGATGTTCAGCTCGGCGCCGTCGGCCTTTGCCAGGTTCGCGAGCTCGATCGCGCAGGCCAGACCCGCGGGCCCGGCCCCGACGACGAGCACATCCAGGTCCATCCGGTCCCCGGCGCCCGGGGTGCCGTCCTGGAGGATGAGCTGGTCGAGGGGCAACGGCGGCTGATACTTCGCGGGGACGAGTTCAGCCATGCAGCTTCTTGATTTCCTCGGTGAGCCTCGGGACGACTTCGAACAGGTCGCCCACCACGCCGTAGTCCGCCACCTTGAAAATCGGTGCGTCCTTGTCCTTGTTGATCGCCACGATCACCTTCGACGTGCGCATTCCGGCCAAGTGCTGGATCGCGCCCGAGATGCCCACCGCGATATACAGCGTCGGGCTCACGGTTTTCCCCGTCTGGCCGACCTGGTCGGCGTGCGAGCGCCACCCCGCGTCCACTACGGCCCGCGACGCGCCCACCGCTGCCCGGCCCCCGAACGCCCGCGCCAGCTCCTCGACCACCTTGAAGTTCGCCGGCTCCTTGAGCCCCCGGCCGCCCGAGATGACGATCGTCGCCTCGGCGACGTCGAGCGCTCCGGCCTCGGCGGCCTTGATCTCCCGCACCGTCACACGGCCGGCGGGAACCGTGACCGCGACCGTCTCCGCTGCGCCCGCCTTCGGCCGCTCCACGGGGGTGAACACGTTGGGCCGGAGCGACAACACCGCCGGCTGGGCGGTGACCTTCACGCGGAGCAGCGCCTTGCCGGCGTACACCGGTCGCGTGGCGAGGATAACACCGCCCTCGGCGGCGACGTCCGTGACGTCGCCCGCGAGCCCCACGCCGAGCTTCGCCGCGACGCGGGGCGCGAGGTCCCTTCCTGTGGCGCTCGCCGCGAACACGATGGCGCGGTAACTCCCCGCTTTAGCGCGCTCGGCGATCGCCTGTGCGTAGCCTTCGGGGGCGTATCTCGCGAAGCCGGCGTTCGTAAGCGTCACAACTGTGTGTGCGCCGAACCTCCCCAGCTGGTCGGCGCCCGCCACGGGACCCGCTGCACACAGCACAGCCTCGACGTCGCCGAGGCGGTGCGCACCGGTCACGACCTCGTGCGAAACCTTCCGTAACGTGCCATCTCTGTGTTCGCACACCGCGAGAATCGCGCTCATAAGACCTTCGCCTCTTCGCGAAGCAGCCGCACCAGCTCCGGCACGGCACCCGGGCCCTCGCCCACGATCTTGCCTTCTTTGCGGGTCGGGGGCGGCGTCATCGCGAGCACCTCGATGCTTCCGGCACCGAGCTGCACCGGCCTCACGTCGAGCGGCTTCTTCTTGGCCGCCATGATTCCTTTGAGCGCGGGATAGCGCGGCTCGTTGAGCCCCTTGTCGGCCGTGAGCACGGCGGGGAGCGGGAACTCCACGACCTCGATGCCCCCCTCGATCTCCCGCTCGGCCACCCCGTGGCCGCCGTCGAGCTCGAGGTGCGCCACGGCCGTCACGCACGGCAGGCCGAGCAGCTCGGCGACCATCGGGCCGACCTGATGGTTGTAGTCGTCGATGGCCATCTTGCCGAACAGGATCAGGTCCCAGCCGCCGTCCTTCAGCTCGGCGGCGAGGGCCTTCGCGGTCTCGAACCCGTCCGCGGGGATCCTATCGGTCTGGAGCAGAATGCCGCGGTCAACACCCATGGCGAGCGCGGTGCGGATGGTCTCTTGGGCTGCGGCGGGGCCGAGGCAGATCACGACGACCTCGCCCGCTCCGGCCTTCTCCTTGCGCTGGAGGGCCTCTTCGACCGCGAACTCATCGTACGGATTGAGGATGAACTTGACGCCGGCCTCGTCGAGGGTCCGGCCATCCGCAGCAGGCCTGACGCGCGTCTCCGTGTCGGGGACGCGCTTGACGCAAACGGCGATCTTCATGGGGCGATAAAGCTAACCTACCGCCGTGGGGCGCGGGACACCGTGATCCCCCAGCTCTCGGGATCGTCGGGGGGATCGGCGTTCCAATTGCTGTACGCGTGCGAGCCGTCGGACCGGTAGCGCAGAACGTACGCGCCCGCCGGGAGCCGAATCATCCCGTCGAACACGCGGTTCTTGCGTGCGCCACCCGCGGGCTCGGCAGTGCGGTACGTCATCTCCCACACGACGCGCCCGCTGCCAGCCTCCTCGATCCATCCGTAGTCGACCAATTCGCCGTCGCCTTCACCCACGGCATACACCCGCAGCGTGGTCTCCTGGTCCAGCTGGAACGCGGCGCGCGCCCGCTCGTTGTTTCCCATCCGCACCAACTCCGCCACCACTGCGCCACCCCCCCCCGCCCCCCCCGCCCCCCTCGCTCCCGGCCGCTCGAACGGTCCGGCGGCTGCGGGGTCGAGGCGGCCACTCGCCGGGAACACGCTGACGCCCCAGTACCGGGGCTCGGCGGGCGCCGCCGCGTTCCAATCGTCGGCGGAGTGCGACCCGTCGCTCGTGTAGTAGACGAGGTAGCTCCCCGCGTCGAGGTGCACCGTCCCGTCGAACAAGCGGTTCTTCTCCGCACCGCCTGCGGGCTCCGTGTCGTCGTAGCGCATCGTCCATGCACGGCGGTGGTTCGTCGCATCCACGATCCACGCGTAATCGACCATGTCGCCGTTCACGCCCTCACCGATGGCGTACACGCGCACGTCCATCGGCCGGCGCAGCGTAAAGCCCGCCGAGCGCGATGCGTCGTCGCCGATGCCGGTGAGCGCGACGAGCGTCTGCCCCGCCGGCACCGGCTCGTAGTCGAACGGGCGCACCGCCGCGCGCGCTGCGGCGTCGGTGACGCGCAACGTCAGGCCCCAGAACGCAGGGTCGAACGCCGGCACGGCGTTCCACTCCTCGGGGTCGTGCGAGGCGTCGTTGGCGAAGTAGGCGGCGTAGCGGCCGGCGGGGAGGTGCAGCGTCTCGCGCACCATGCGGTTTTTCTCGGCTCCGCCCGCGGGCTCGGAATGGGCGTAGTCCATACTCCACACGCGCGTGCGCTTGTCCGCGTTGACGATCCAGCCGTAGTCGAACGCGCCGTCGCGCCGCGCCTCACCGATAGCGTAGACCTCGACATCGGTCGGCCGGATCAGCTCGAAGGCGTACCGCGCGGTGGCACTCGGCTCCGGCTTGAGCGATGTGATCGCCGACGCCGCGAAGGCTCCCGTCGTCTCATCCGCCTTGCGCCCCGCACCTACGATCGTGAGCGCGAACTCCCGGTATGCGCCGTCGTCCACGTACGGGCCGCCGGACACGGCGCGCCGCCCCAAGCGGGCGAGTCCGCGCAACGAGAAGTCTCCGTTCGAGGACACCCATGCCGCCGGATACGACGCGTAATGGGCCTCGTAGACTCCCGCGCGGAGTCGCACGGGGCCCGCGAAGCGACGCAGGCCGTTGGGGGACCGCTCCGTCTCGGCGGCCCGCAGGTCCCACACGACTTCCCGCGTGCGCGCATCGAGGATCCACGCCGCCGCCGGCCACGTAGTCCGCTCATCGTCCTGCCAGTTCCACGACTCGCCGTCGCGCTCCTGCCGGTCGGGCCGGGGCTCGGCCCCGACGGCCTCGACGCGCAAGTCCTGCGGCGCGGTGAGGACGAACCCCGCCACACGGTGCTCCCGGGGCGTGAGGTCTCGGATTTCGACGAGCGTCGGTGTTTGAGCGAGCGTGGTGATGCAAGCGAGAACGAACGTCAGCGACATGGCGGAACCTCGGGGGGGGGGGCGTCTAGTCCCTTAGACAACGAGACCCGCCGCACGGTTGTTTCTAGTTGAACGCGGAGAGGCCGGTGATCTCTTGACCTAGAATCAACGTATGAATGTCGTGCGTCCCCTCGTAGGTGTACACCGATTCGAGGTTTGCGAGATGGCGCATCGCCTGGTACTCGGCCAGGATCCCGTTCGCGCCGAGCAGCCGCCGCGCCTCCCGCGCGACGTCGGTGGCCATAGCGACGTTGTTCCGCTTGGCCAGGGAAACCTGCTGCGGCGTTGCTCTGCCATCATCTTTTAACCTTCCCAACTGGACGCAGAGCAGCTGAGCCTTGGTAATCTCCGTCAACATCTCGGCGAGCCGCGCCTGCTGCAGCTGGAACCCGCCGATCGGCTTGCCGAACATCGTGCGGCTCTTGGCGTAGCTCACCGCCTCGTCGTAACACGCCATCGCGGCGCCCACCGCGCCCCACGCGATCCCGTAACGCGCCTGCGTGAGGCAGGACAGCGGCGACTTGAGGCCGCCCGACTTGGGGAGGATCGCGTCCTTCGGCACCTGCACATCCTGCAGCACCAGCTCGCTCGTGTCGCTGGCGCGCAACGAGAGCTTGCCCTTTTGGTCCTTCGCCGAAAACCCCTTGGCGTCCGTCGGCACGACGAACCCGCGGATCGACTCGACGTCCTCGATTTTTCCCGCCTTCGCCCACACGATGGCGACCTGAGCGGTCGAGCCGTTGGTGATCCACATCTTGGCGCCGTTCAGGACCCAACCGTCCTTCGTCTCCTTGGCGACCGTGATCATCCCCGCGGGATTGGAGCCGTAGTCGGGCTCGGTGAGTCCGAAACAGCCGATCACCTCGCCGCTCGCCATCTGCGGAAGCCAGGTCTTCTTCTGTGCATCCGAGCCGAATGCGTAGATGGGGTACATCACGAGCGCGCCCTGCACTGAGGCGAACGACCGCACGCCTGAATCGCCCCGCTCCAGCTCCTGCATGATCAGGCCGTAGGCGACGTTGTTCAGTCCGGCGCAGCCGTACTCCTCCGGCAAGTTGGCGCCGAACAGCCCCAGCTCCGCCATCCCCGGCACGAGTTGCTTGGGGAACTTGCCGGCGATGTAGGCGTCGCCGATCACCGGCATCACGTTGTCGTCCACCCAGGCGCGGACGGTGTCGCGGACGGCACGCTCTTCCTCGTTGAGCAGCCCGTCGATGTCGTAAAAGTCCACGCCTTGAAACTTCGGAGGCATGCGAACCTCGGTATGGGTGGCGAGCCCCGGGGCCACGCCCCGGGGTCACCAAAGCTAACCCTGCGCCTGGGCGGCGGGCACGCCGCCGGTCACGCGCTGCTCGACTCGCCCCGACCCCCGCCCAAATGCGAACGTGTCGGAGGCGCGGAACCGGCCCCGCTCGCCCTCCCAGCGGAAGAAGGTGATGTGGACCGCGGTGGGCTCGATGGTGACAAAATTGAAGCAGGAGGGGCGGCCGCCGCGGGAACGCGTCGAGAGCGTCCCCGCGGTCGAGACGATGACCTTGTCATCGATGACGCCGGCGCCCTCCTGGTGGTCGTGGCCGCACAACACCACCTCCGCCCCCGACTCCACGATGCGCCGCTGCGCCCCGCGCCAGCGCGCCAGGCCCATGCGCCGCGAGATGTCGCCCCGGAGCACGTTGTGGTGCACGACGAGCACGCGGGCGAGCCCTGCTCCTGCCTCGGCGAAGACCTGCTGGACGCGCAGGATCTCGGCCTTGGGGAGGTGCCCCTTCACCGCGATGTCCCGCACCCGCGTGGTGAGCGAGCCCCACGCCACGCCGTGCGACGTGAGGGCCGAGGCGATCACCGCGCCGCCGGGGATCGTCAGGGTGGGAGCGACGTCGTCCCCGAAATAGCGGCTGTACTTGTGATACAGCACATCCTTCGCGAACGGCACGAACGGCCGCCACCACCACTGCACGTCGTGGTTACCCGGGATGACGACGACGGACGTGGTCTGGGCGGCGACGGCGGCGAAGGCGCGGGCCCGTTGGAACTCGCCGTGGCGCGCCCGCTGCGACAGGTCGCCGCATATCACGACCGCGTCGGGCCGGAGGTCGGGAATCATCCGCTCCAGCGCCTCGATCTGCCGGATGTCGGCGAGGCCGCCGAAGTGCAAGTCGGCGACGTGCAGCAGCTGGACGGTCACGACTCGATCTGCACGGTATAGGTAAGCGTCGCTTCACCCTGCGCGGGAACCGTGACGCGGAACCGCATCTCGGTGGATGACAGCTTCTCGGGCGGCACGCTGCTCTCGACGATCTTCCAGGCCCCCCCCCCGGAGCGCGCTTCGCGCACGTCCACTGTCACCGGCTCGGCCTTGGCATTGGCAATCGTGACGCGATACGCGGCCGTCACACGCTGGCGAGTCGGGAGGCCGCGGCGCGCGGGCGGCAGCGCCTCCTGGTTGAAGTCCGTCTGCACCCGCTCGGCGCTGACGTCGAACGCGTCCCCCGACTGGACGCGCAGGTCCCGGCCCGACGCGGTGTGATCGTTCCCGGCTTCGCCGACGAGTTGCACCCGGCCGCTCGAGTCCGCCTGGTATAGCTGCACCGTCCCTGCGGGGAGCGGCCGGTCCCCGAACGGCGTGTTGCGCGCACGCTTGAGCGTGTACCAAACCTGCACCGGCACGCGGTCCGGCTCCGGCGACTGCCCGATCCACCCGCGCCACGGCAGCACACCGGGGACGATCAATTCCTGCGTGACGGGCGCCGAGCTGCGGGGAAACAACGCGGTCGCTACGGGGACCCCGGGCTCGATCGTGAGGCGGCCGGGGAGTTGATAGACGTGCGTTTCGCCCACCGATTCCTCGGACGTTGAAACCTCCTCCATCGCGACCGCACGACCAGCGCGAATCTGCATCACACCAGACCGTTCATCCGCGTAGTCCTTCGGCGTCCGGGTCCTGCGAATGGCTCCCGCCACGAGCTGAACGTCGGCGCTGTCGGCGCGGAGCGCCTGCGATGTCAGGGTTGCAGTCCCTGACACCTGGCACCTGGCACCTGTCAGAATCACCTGATACAAGGCTTCCCACGTGACGCCTTGAGCCACGTACGCCAGCTCGGTGTGCGGTCGCGCGCGGGAGGCATCGAGCACGACCGCCGCCTCGGGGCTCGTCCGCACCAACTCGGCGGGGAAGAGCGGCTCGCCCGGCGATTCGAGCAGCAAGCGCCCGTCGGGCAGCCGATACTGGGGTGGGTCGGCGCGGACCACCGTCGCCCGGATGGTGTCGCCCTTGGCGCGCACGAACGACAACGTCTGTCCCACTCCGCGCGCCAGCGCGTCTCCCTTCCCGCTGGGGTAGCGCACGGTCGCCGAGGTGACGGCGACCGATGTGTCGGGAGAGAAGAGTGTCGCGGGGTCGAGGCCCTCGAGCTTGAGCGTCACGGCATTGCGACCGCGCTGCAGCGCCTGCGGCAAGCTCTGCCGCACCACCACGCGGCCGTCCCGATAGATCGACAGGGATGTTTGTGCCGCCAGCGGAGCCGCCAACAGAGCCCCCACGCACCACGCACCACTCACCACGCACCGTCTCATTTGAACCATTCCAGGGCGACCCTCTTAGCAATGAGAAACGTCAGGCCGTACCACAGCAACACACTCGCCGCGCCTACGAGGCGCGCGGTGCGCTCTGCGGGTAGGCTCCACGCGACGTACAGCGCCAGCGGCAGTGTCGTGCCCATGGCCGCCAGCCGCCCGACCCGCACCGCTCGCCGTTCCAGCAGCCGCGCGCAGCTCGGGCACAGCCCCCCGATGGCGATCCCGGCCACGAGCTCGCCGCACTTGGCGCACGGGTGGCTAGGCCCGACGGGCCACGGCGCGGGCGAACTCGGCCGTAGTAGCACTGCCCCCCAGGTCCTTGGTCCGCACGTTGTCCTTCACGATCGTCGTCTCGACGGCGCAGCGCAGCCGCTTCCCCGCCTCGAGCTCGCCGACGTGATCGAGCATCATCGCCGCCGCCAGCATCTGGGCCGACGGGTTTGCGATCCCCTGCCCCGCGATGTCGGGCGCCGAACCGTGCACCGCCTCGAAGATGGCGGCGCTCGTGCCGATGTTCGCCCCGGGCGCGAGCCCCAGCCCGCCCACGAGGCCGGACGCCTCGTCGGAGAGAATGTCGCCGAACAGGTTGGTCGTCACGATCACGTCGAACTGCTCCGGGTTGATCACGAGCTGCATGGCGGCGTTGTCCACGATTTTATCGTCACTAGCAATGACGTTCTGGTACTCCTTGGCCACCATTCGCCCCGTCTCGAGAAACAACCCCGACGTCGCCTTGAGGATGTTCGCCTTGTGCACGATGGTGACTTTCTTGCGGCCGTGCTGCTTCGCGTACTCGAAGGCGTAGCGCACGATGCGCAGGCACCCCTCGCGCGTCACGACCGACATCGCCTGCGCCACCGCCTTCGGATCCCCCCCCACCTTGAAGGTGTGATCGAGCCCCACGTACAGCCCCTCGGTGTTCTCGCGGATGATGACCAGATCGACGTTCGCGTAGCGGCCTCCCGGTACGATCGTCTTGGTGGGCCGGACGTTGGCATACAGGTCGAACTCCTGGCGCAGCGCCACGTTCACCGAGCGGTAGCCGCCCCCCACCGGGGTCGCGAGCGGTCCCTTGAGGCACAGGCGCGTGCGCCGGATGCTGTCGAGCGTCGCGTTGGGGAGCGGCGTGCCCGCCTTCTCCACCGCCGCCATTCCGCCGTACTGCTCGTCCCAGTCGAACTGCATCCCCAGCGCGTCGAGGACGTGGATCGTTGCCGCGGTGATCTCGGGCCCGACGCCGTCGCCCGCGATCAGGGTGGCTTCGCGCGTCACGGCAGTCCCGGTGTGAGACTCTTCACGGCCCGGGTCAGGGCCGTCCAGGGATCCTCGCCTTCGCCCCGTGCCACCGTGCGCCAGCCGACTCTTCCGACGCGCGTGTCCACCAGGACGATGCTCAGCTCGGCCGTCGCGACACCCAGGGCGGAGCCCGGCGCGCGGCGGAACACGAGCCCCGCGGGCACCAGCGCGTACCGCCCGCCCGCGAGCCCCACGAGGGTGCGGAGCTGGTAGCGCAGCGGGTCGGGGACGTCGATGATGGCGTCGGCCCGGAGGAACGCGATGCCCATCTGGTCGGGATCGGCGGCGATCCCCGCTGCGCGCCGGGCGGCGCGCCGCAGCTCCGCGGGCAGAGTCCACGACACCTCGGGCGAGCGCGCCACGAGCAAGGTGCCGATGATGCTGTCGGTTTTGTCGAGCGTGGCGCGCCGGTCGGCGATGAGCGCATTCCAATGGAGCGTGTCCTCGGCCGCCACCAGCGTGACCGGCAGGACGCTCACCTTCTGGCCGGCCAGCCCCGCGGTCGGGAGGGGCGCCGCAGGCGCGGGCGCGGGCGGATGGTCGGCCTTTTTCCCGCCGCAGGCGGCGAGCAGCGCCCACACCCCCACGCCCCACGCCCCACGCAGTAAGTATTTGTCTTTTAACGGATTAGTCACGCCGCGCAATCTAAGCGAGCGTCAGGCCGCCGTCCACCACGATCACCTGTCCGGTGATGTGCCGCGCCCCGTCACTGCACAGAAAGACGATCACGCGTGAGATGTCCTCCGGCTCGGCCACGCGGCCCAACACCGACTCGTGCTCGGCGCGCTCCAGCACCTCACGCGGCAACGTCGCGAGCAGCTCGGTCTTCACGAAGCCGGGGGCGACGGCGTTGACGTTGATGTTGGACGACCCCAAGTCGACGGCGGCGGCTTTGGTGAGACCGATCAGCGCCGCCTTGCTCGAGGCGTAGTTGGCGATTCCGAACCCCGGCCGGAACGCCTGGTGGCTCGCGACGTTGACGATCTTCCCGAAGCGCTGGGCCCGCATCGGCGGGGCGACGGCGTGGATGCAGTTGAAGGCGCCCGTGACGTTCGTATCCATCACTTCCTGCCACGCCTCGGCGGTGAGACGCCACAGCGCTCCGTCGTGCGTGACCCCGGCGTTGTTCACGAGGTAGTGCACGCCCCCGAGGCGTTCCTTCACCTCGGTGATGAACCGCTCAACGTCGTCCATCACGCGCACGTCGCAGCGTGCCGAGTGACAGGGGACCCCGGTCGCCTTGATGGCGGTTTCGGTGAGCAAGGCCTGGGCGGTCACGTCCCGCCCGGGGAGGTCGAGGTAGTTGAAGGCGACGGCGCAGCCCCGCTGGGCGAACTCGAGGGCCACCGACCGGCCCAGGCCGGTCGCACCGCCCGTGACGACGGCCACCCGACCCTGCAAGCCGTCACCGGCGCGGCGGGGCTCGGGGCGCTCCTGCGCGACCGCCGCGCCGGCGGGCGCGGGCTCCGCCCGCGCGCTCATGGACCACGAGGTGGGAACCACGCGTTTCGAACCTATGTTCGAGCTTGAACATCGGCAAGGCGCGCCGCAACTTAGCGCCCGTGTCCCGGCCGCTCTCTGTCCTGCTGTGGGGCGCGGTCTCGCTGCTCGGCGCCGCGGCGTTCGGGGTGCTCGCCCTCGCGCGGGGTGAGACGATCAGCGCCGCGTGGCTGCTCGTCGCCGCCGTGTGCACCTACAGCGTCGCCTTCCGGTTCTATTCGAAGTTCCTCGCGGACACCGTCTTCGAGCTCGACCCGCGGCGCGCCACGCCCGCCGAGCGGCTGAGCAACGGCCACGACTTCGTCCCCACGAACCGCTGGGTGCTGTTCGGGCACCACTTCGCCGCGATCGCGGGCGCGGGGCCGCTCGTCGGACCGGTGCTGGCGGCCCAGTTCGGATTCCTGCCCGGCACGCTGTGGCTCGTGATCGGCGTCGTGCTGGGGGGCGCCGTGCAGGACTTCACGATTCTATTCTGCTCGCTGCGGCGCGACGGGAAATCGCTCGGCCAGATGGCGAAGGAGGAAGTCAGCAAAGTCACCGGCGTCACGGCGATGGTGGCGGTGCTCGCGATCATGATCATTCTGCTCGCGGTGTTGGCGCTGATTGTGGTGAACGCGCTGCGCGCCTCGCCCTGGGGGCTGTTCACCATCGCGTGCACGGTGCCGATCGCGCTGCTCATGGGATGGTGGATGAAGCGGTGGCGCCCCGGCAAGGTGGGCGAGGCCTCCGCCGCCGGCGCCGTCCTGCTCCTCGCCGCGTTGGTGGGCGGCGGATGGGTGGCGAACCACGAAGGGCTCGCCGCGGCCTTCACCCACACGGGGCCCTCCCTCACCTGGATGCTGATCGCGTACGGCTTCATCGCCTCCGTGCTGCCGGTGTGGATGCTGCTCTGCCCGCGCGACTATCTGTCGACGTTCCTGAAAATCACCACGGTCGTGGTGTTGGGCGTCGCCATCCTCATCATCCTGCCGCCGCTGCGTATGCCCGCCCTCACACCCTTCGCGACGGCGGGCGAAGGCCCCGTGTTCGCCGGGAAACTGTTCCCCTTCGCGTTCATCACCATCGCCTGTGGCGCGATCTCGGGGTTCCATGCGCTCGTCGCCTCGGGCACGACCCCCAAGATGATCGCCCGCGAGCCCGACGCGCGGGTCATCGGCTACGGCGGCATGCTGATGGAGTCGTTCGTCGGCGTCATGGCGATGATCGCGGCATGCACGCTCGACCCCGGCGTGTATTTCGCGATGAACACCACGCCCGCGGCGCTGGCAGGAGCATCGGACATTCTGAATCAGGCCGGCTTTGTCGTCACGCCGGAGGCGATGCAGGTCCTTGCCGCTCAGATGGGGGAGCAGACGCTCATCGCGCGTACCGGCGGCGCGCCGTCCCTCGCGGTCGGCATGGCGCACATCTTCTCGGGGCTGACCAGCGTACTCGGCGGCAAGACCCTGACCGCCCTGTGGTACCACTTCGCGATCATGTTCGAGGCGTTGTTCATTCTGACGACGATCGACACGGGGACCCGGGTCGGGCGGTTCATGCTGCAGGAGATCGTGGGCCACCTCTGGCCGAAATTCGGGGAGACCTCGTGGTATCCGAGTGTAATCCTCGCCAGCGCGCTCGTCACGGGAGGCTGGGGGTACTTCCTCTACCAGGGCGTGGTCGATCCGTTGGGCGGGATCAACTCGCTGTGGCCGCTGTTCGGCATCGCGAACCAGCTGCTCGCGGCCGTCGCGCTATGCGTGGGGACGACGATTCTCATCAACATGGGCAAGCAGCGCTTCGCCTGGGTGACCCTCGGCCCGCTGGCCTGGCTCGTCGTCGTGACGATGACCGCGGGGTGGCAAAAGGTCTTCTCCCCCGACGTGAGGCTCGGATTTCTGGCGCACGCCGCGTCCCTCGCCGGTTCGGCCGACCCGAGCGCCGCGCGCCTCATCTTCAACGACCGCTTGAACGCCGTGGTCGCGCTGTTCTTCATGGCCGTGGTGGCCCTCCTGATAGTCACCTCGGCGCGGGAGTGGTGGTTGGTCTTGTCGCGGCGCAAGGCCGCGATGGTGCACGAGGCGCCGTTCGTGGAGACTTAAGGCTTCCGCACCCGCCGGTCGAGTTCGTCCGCCACCATCCGCGGGCACCTCATCAGCACCATGAACGGGGGCAGTTCGTCGTCTTCCGCCGCGCGGATCTCGCCGATGCGGCGGCCCGTCGCCCCATCGATCAAGACGCTCGTGAACCGGCAACGCGTCCGCGGGCCCTCGAGCATCAGACCCATCCCGCCGCTCCGAAAGAACGTGAGCCGACTCTCGATGCGCAGGACGGCCGCCCCCGCCCCGCGCGCCGAGTCGCCCGGGGCGATCGTGAGGCCGCGCTCCCGGAGGCGTTCCACCAGCCTGCTCCGCAATGAATCGGTGATGGCGTAGTTCTCGGGGAAGGGCCAGCCAGTCTCATCCTGCACGGGTCCGACGTCGAACAAGCGGTACAAGGCGAGCGATGCGCCCGGCTCGAGGTCGACACTCGGCCGCCGCACCGGGAGGCAGGCGCCGAGCGCCGCGAGGAATAGGATCAGCGCCCTGGTCACTTACAGCTCGACCTGCGACCCCACCTCGAACACTTGATTGGGCGGAATCTTGAAGAACGCGGTCGCGCGCAGCGCGTTCCGCGTCATGAACGCGAACAGACGCTCGCGCCACTGCACCATCCCGGGACGCTCCGACGCGATCACGGTCTCGCGCCCGAGGAAGAACGTGGTGCCCTCGATCGGGATATCGAGCTGCTGCACCTTGCATCCCACCACGATCTCCTGGATGTCCGGGTCTTCCATGAAGCCGTACCGCGCCACGACGCTGTGGAACCCTTTTCCGATCCGTTTCACGGTCACGCGCTGCGCCGGCGGCACGTGCGGCACGTCCTCCGTGATTACGGTGAGAAACACGACCTTTTCATGCAGCACCTTGTTGTGCGCCAGGTTGTGCACCAGCGCCGGCGGCGTGCCGTCGCTGCTGCCGTACATGAACACCGCGGTGCCCGGCACGCGGATCGGCGGCTCCGCCGCCAGGTCGGCGAGGAGCAGCTTCAACGGCACCGTCTTCTCCATCATCCGCTTGGAGAGGATCTCGCGGCCCCGCTTCCAGGTCGTGAGTACGACGTACAGCCCGACGGCCATCGCCAGGGGCACCCAGCCGCCGTGCCGGATCTTGAGCGCGTTCGCGATCACGAACGGGATGTCCATCGCGAGGAACAGGCCGACCACCGCGGCGGCGCGCGTGAAGCTCCAGCGCCACACCTCGCGGCTCATCACGTAGAACATGAACGTCGTCATGACCATCAGGGTCGAGAGCGCCACCCCATAGGCCCCGGCGATGTTGGTCGAGTTCTCGAAGTACAGCACCAGCGCGCACGTCGCGATCATCAGGGCCCAGTTGACGGTGGGCACGTAGATCTGGCCGATCTCGCGCGACGAGGTGTGATCGATCCGCAGCCGCGGGCTGTACCCCAGTTGTACCGCCTGGCGCGTCAGGGAGAACGACCCCGAAATCACGGCCTGGGAGGCGATGGTGGCGGCGGCCGTGGCGAGCGCGATCAAGGGATACAGCGCCCAGGCAGGGGCCAGGTGGTAGAACGGATTCTCGGCGGCGGCGGGGTTGGTGAGGAGCAGCGCGCCCTGCCCGAAATAGTTGAGTAGCAGCGCCGGAAACGCGACCGTGAACCAGGCGATCTGGATCGCCTTGTGACCGAAATGCCCCAGGTCGGCGTACAGCGCCTCGCCGCCGGTGACCACAAGAAATACCGCGCCCAGGACGATGAACCCTCGGCCTACGTTCTCGGCGAAGAACCGCACGGCGTGGTGGGGCGACACCGCGGCCAGCACCCCCGGCTGCCGCACGATCTCGGTCAGGCCGAGCACCGCGATCGTGCCGAACCAGAGCAGCATGACCGGGCCGAACACCGCACCGATCCGCGCGGTCCCGTGACGCTGGAAATAGAACAACCCGAACAGGATTCCGAGCGTGAGCGGCAGCACCCAGTGGGTCAGGGCGGGACTCGCCACCTGCAACCCTTCGACCGCGCTCATCACGGAGATCGCCGGCGTCAGGGCGCCGTCCGCGTAGATGAGTGCAGCCCCAAAGATCCCCAGCACGATCATGATCCGCCGCGGCGACAGCCCGCGGGCGACGCGGCTGCCGTTGACGAGCGCCATCAGCGCGACCACGCCCCCCTCGCCCTTGTTGTCCGCGCGGATGATCACGACGTGATACTTGATCGTCACCACGAGGACCAGCGACCAGAACATGAGCGACAGGACGCCCAGGACGTTCCCGGGGGTCACCGGGATACCGTGCGCGGCGTGAAACGAGATCTGCATCGCGTACAACGGGCTCGTCCCGATGTCGCCATACACGACGCCGAGCGCGCTGAGCGCCAGGCCGGCCAAGTAGCGCCCGCGGCGCGCGGTGGTGTTGCTCATGGTCGATTGGGGGGTGGTCACCGGGCTGGAACCCTACGCACACCACTGACAAAAGGCCAGAGGAGGGCCAAACCGAGCCCCAATGCGGCACTTACACCGAACGCCAGTGCGCCCCCCGAGCGTTGAAACACGACCCCCAGCGCCACACCGCCGGCGAGTGCGGCGACTCCACTCGCCGCGTGGTACACCCCGAACCCGCTCCCCTGCCGCGCCCCGGCGTACGTCGCCACGAGCGCGCGCTCAGGGCTCTCAGTGAGCCCCGCGACGAGGCCGAGCGCGAGGAACAACACCCACGCCGCCGCGGGACCGCTCGCCCACGCCATGCCAGCGGCGAGGGCCGCGTAACACATCCACCCGAGCCACATCGTCGCGGACGGACCCAGGCGGTCCGACAGCGCGCCGCCGACGAAGCTCGAGGACGACTTCACGACGTGTACCGCCGCCCACAGGAGCGGCACCACCGCCACCGCCACCCCGAGGCCTTGGGCGTGCAGGATGATCAACGTCTCAGGCATGCGGAGGAGGTAGAAGAAGGAAATGGCGAACAAAGGCAAAGGCGGGAGAAGGCGGGGAGAGGCGGGAGCAGGCGGAGACGGCCGGGGCGCACCCACCGCGCCTTTCTCCGCTTCTCCCCGCCGTTGATCCTTTACCGCCCACATCGCCAGCAGCACCACCGCGACCCCCGGCACGATGCTCGCCAGGATCACCGTGCGTACGTCCGCGGACCCCGACGTCAGCACCGCCCAGGCCGCGAGGGGGCCAAGCACCGCACCCGCGTGGTCGAGGCCGCGCTGCAGCCCGAAAGCCCGTCCGCGCAGCGGCTCCGGCGTCACGTCCGCGATCAACGCGTCGCGGGGCGGCGTGCGGAGCCCTTTGCCCAGCCGGTCCACGACCCGCAGCCCGATCACCTGCCACGCCGCGGCGGTGAGGCCGATGATGGGCCGCACCAGCACGGCGAGGAGGTACCCGGCGACGATCAGGGGCCCGCGACGGGTCGCGCGGTCGGCGAGGCGGCCGGCGCCCAGCTTCACGACCGCGGCGGCGGCGTCCGCCGCGCCGTCGAGCGCGCCGAGCGCCATGGCCCCACCACCGAGCACCCCGGTGACGAACGCCGGGAGCAGCGGGTAAATCATCTCGCTCGCGAAGTCGTTTAGGAGGGAGACGGCGCCGAACAGCTTGACCTGCCGAGGCAGGCGCTCACTCACCGAGGCCGAGTCCCCACCGGATCAGCGTGACAGGAAGGCCGCCGTACGGCAGGACGGCGTCGTGGAAGCCGCGGAGGGTGAAGGCGCCGCCGCGCGCGGCGCGGAAATCGTCCCGCAAGCGGAGCAGTTCGCGCCGCCCCACGGCGTAGCAAAGCTGGTAGGCCGGCCAGGCGCAGTAGCGGCGTACTTCGGCTTCAGCGTTGCCGCGCTCCACGTGCAGGTCGCGCTCCATCTGGGTCGCCGCCTGCTCGACCGTCATGCCGCGTGTATGGAGCCCGACGTCCAACAGGATCCGCACCGCACGCCACAAGAGATGCACGCGCTGGAAGAAGCGCTCTTCCTCGGACTCGTAGAACCCCTGCTCCGCCATCATGTCCTCGCAGTACAACGCCCACCCTTCGACGGTGAGCGGCGTCCACAGATTCTTGCGGACGTGGGACGGGAGTCCCTTGGCGGTGACCAGGTGCAGGTGGTGCCCCGGATAGCCCTCGTGCAGCGCCGTCGCCGCCAGCTCGTAGCGGCTGTGATCGCGCAGGATCCGCTCTTGCTGCGCCTTGGGAAGGCGCTGGTCGGGGACCGTCACGTAGAACCAGCCGGTGCGGTCGCGGGCGTAGGCGCCCGGGCTGTCGTAGGCGGCGTACGGAATCACGGGACGCATGAAGGCCGGCGTCGGGACCACCCCGAGCGGCGCATCGGGGATCGGGGCAAGACCCTTCGCCGCCACAAAGTCGCGCGCGCGTGCCATTTCCTTCGCGTAGGCCTCCACCAGCTCGTCCGCCCTCGGATGGTCGGCCCGCAGCCGGTCCACGACGTCGGGCCAGGCGCGACCACCGTTCAGCCGGGAGGCTCGCTGATGCAGGTCGGCCTCGATCTCCTCTTTGAGGTGCAGGCCGTAGCGCCACAGCTCGGGCGCGGTGTCCCGCAGGGCGTGCTGGTAGTGAAGCAGGAAGTTGAAGGAGTCTTCGCCGATCGCGAAGTGGTCCCCACCGGTGTCGACCCAGCGCTCGAGGTCGCGGTCGAGGGCCGTGAGCGCCGCTACGGCGCGGTCGGCCGCGGCGCGGAGCCGCTCGGCCTGCGCCGGCGCGCCCGCCGACAGCGTGGCGGCGACCTCGCGAAGCAGCAGGCGGCCGCCCTCGCTGACGCGCAACGCCGTCTCCGCAAACACGCTCACCGGATCGGTGAGGGTCGCCCGCGCGTCGTCCACGAACGCGGGGATGTCCTCGAGCCGCCCCATCGCCGCCCGCGCCTTCTCCTCAGGCGTCCGGTCGCCGGAGAGCAGCAGGTGGTGCAGCCCGCCGAGCAGGTGCGACAGCCAGAACTCCGGGTTCGTGGCCTGCGGGCGAAGCTTCTCGAACCGGTGCACCGTGACCCGGATGTCGTTCAGCAGGGCGGTGCGGTCGATCTCTTCGTCCAGCCCCTCGACGGCCGTCCCCTCGAGGGCGGCGGCGAGCGCTTTGAGGGCCGCGAGGTGGGGGGCGAGGACGACGGGGCTGAAGCGACCATAACGGTCGTCGTAGCCGGCGACGCCCGCCTGCGTGGCCGCGACGGGATCCAGGTGCCAACGGAGATCGAAGAACGATCGCTCGACCGCGCGGAAGCTCATGCGCCCTGCTTCAGCAGCCGATGGCACTCCTCGTCTGACAGGACGCGGTCGGTCCGCTTTGCCGCATCGAACAGCGCCTTGCAGGCGTCGGCGTCCTCCGAGTCGTAGCCGTGCGTCTCGAGCCAGTACTTCACGTTCGAGAGACCGGAGACGGGCGAGATCTCGATGCGCTGCTCGAGGCCGAACTCTTCGGCCGGGACCGAGCTGTACACCCGGTCGGCGAGCCAGGCGTGCCCCTTCTTTTTGGCCTTGATGATCGCCGCGGCATGTACGCCGGTCCCGGTGCGAAACGCGTCCGTGCCGAGCACCGGGTAGTTCACGGGGATCGGGACGCCCACGGCGTCCGCGACGAGCCGGCAGTACTCGGGCAGCCGGCGGATGTCGTGGCGGTGCGCACCCAGCAGCTTGAGGTTCACGATCAGCAGATCCATTTCCGCGTTGCCCACCCGCTCGCCCACGCCGAGCGCCGTCGCGTGCACGCGGTCCACGCCCGCTTCGATCGCGGCGAGGCAGTTGATGAGCCCCATCCCGCGGTCGCGGTGGCCGTGCCAGTCGATCTTCACGTCTTGCTGTTTGACGATTTCTTTCTTGACGAATTCGACCAACGCCTTTACGCCGTCAGGTGTTGCGTGTCCTACCGTATCCGCTAGGCAGAGGCGCGTCGCCCCACAGGCGATCGCCGCGCCGTACAGCGCCTTCAACGTCTCGGGGCGGGCCCGGGTCGTATCCTCCGTCACGTACATCACTGGAAGCCCCTGCTTCACGGCGTATGTCACCGCCTCCTCGCTGGCCTTGAGGATGCGCTCCAGCGTCCAGTCCTCGGCGTACTGGCGGATGGGGGAGGACCCGATGAACGT
>Ga0210382_10000199_pt1 | contig 24031 bp, 28 predicted proteins | sample PLMedo_FD_155452 | JGI IMG/M metagenome (GOLD analysis project Ga0210382, IMG submission 155452) | Groundwater sediment microbial communities from an aquifer in East River, Colorado, USA - PLM0_60_coex redo | ecosystem: Environmental > Terrestrial > Soil > Riparian zone | place: USA: East... | reverse complement strand
TACCATACTTTGCTAGAAAAGTACCGTTAGTATCAAACTTCTGGATGCGTGAGTTCTCTCTATCAGCTACATAAATATTATCTAAATCGTCTATGGCTATACTATACGGAATACTAAACTGCCCATTTTTGTCACCTTTTGAACCCCATGTTTTTATGAATGTTCCATTGTGAGTAAATTTCTGGATACGATTGTTATCCCTATCACTCACGTAGACGTTCCCCATGGAATCAAAGGCTATGTCATGAGGTCTATTAAATTGGCCAGGACCTGTGCCAAATGAACCCCATTTTTCTATAAATGAGTAATTCAATAGTACGTCCTTGCCTGTCGTGATATTTTGTGCCGAAGCTGGAACACAAGCACTAGTAACAATCGAAACAACAGCAAAAGATGATACCAATATGGGTAAAACGAAAATTAAGTATTGATTTTTTTCCATTCAGAGATGTGTACTTTTTAGTTTTCGATTAGTTAAGTGATCTGATACATCTATCTAAGTGTATAGGGTTAAAAAACGGTAAAGTATGCATAATTCCAAAGTAGATTTACTTCATATTCCGATTTACATGAAACACAACAGAAGTACCCTCGCTTTTTGCAAATTTTAGCACACGAGGGGTTTCACCGGTAATAGAACCTCAGCAGAAATCACAACCAAGGGATATTTTGTCCCTTACTTTATCTCACTTTATCTGGAAAACTTGAACTCTAGAATTCTGGGTGTCTGTAATAAAGACCTCGCCAGTTTTGTTGTTTATGGCAATATCCTCAGGTTTATTAAGGTCACCTAAAGAAGAACCTTTAGCACCCCATTTTGCTATCAAAGTACCCATGCCGTCGAATTTTTGAATACGAGATTCCAATCTATCAATCACATATACAAATCCTTTAGAATCAACGGCAATTCCAGGAATGCTGTCTGAAAATTGACCATTTCCAGTACCGTAGGAACCCCATGTTAAAATAAACGTACCATTCCTATGGAACTTCTGGACTCTTGAGTTTCCCATATCCGTGATGTACATATTATCTTCCGAGTCAAAAGCAATACCGTGTGGTTTCACGAATTGTTTGTCTCCTGATCCATGCGTCCCCCATTCTTCCATAAACCTTCCTATATTATTGAATTTTAAAACTTCAGATCCTCCCCTATCTGTGAGGTAAACGTATCCATGGGAATCTACAGCCAATTGGTGAGGTCTGCGATTGGCTCCTGCGCCGCCAGTATCACCGAAACCCCATTTTGTAATAAAAGTACCATTACCATCGAATTTCTGAACACGGTGATTTGCAAGTTCTACTGTGTAAACAAAATTCCCTGTTAGATCAACTGCAATATCGTGTAATTGATCGAATTGTCCATCCCTATTACCTTTTGATCCCCATTTTTCGAGCAGTGTACCGTTGGAAGAAAATTTCTCGACCCGGTTGTTACCGGTATCTGTAATATATACATTGCCAAATCGATCTATTGCAAGACTATGAGGATTCATAAATTGACCGTCTCCTGCACCTGTTGATCCCCAACTTCTTTCAATAGTATAATTCTCTGCTTGATCTTTTATTTGGTCTTGTTGTTGACCAAATACTATTAGTTCCGTACCTTGGTGAAAGTTATCTATATAGAAGGATAAATAAAAAATGGAAAAAATGATCTGTCCCATCACGAATCCAACAAATGTCTTCCTACTTGCAAGCAGTCTAAATTCTATCATATCATACAATTTTAAAAATATATCTTCAATTTTTATCTTTTTTCTATCAATTTCATTTTTTTATTTGTTCTCTCTATCTTTTGGGTCTGAATATATGATAAATGCTCAAAACCAAAACCAAACAATAGTCGGACTTTCATTGACAGACCGGGATCTTAGGGTAGAGTTAGTAGCTCGCGACTTTGATTTCCCAACAAGCATAGAATTTCTAGGAAAAGACGACTTTCTATTACTGGAGAAAAATACTGGAGATATATACAGGATACTTAACGGTAATGTTACTGGTCCGCTAATCCACATTGATGTATCACAAAAAGATGAACGTGGGTTATTAGGAATTGCGATATTGGAGAATCACAATTTAAATGAAGATAAAGATAATACCTTTGTTTTTCTGTATTATACACTCTGTACAAAAGATCACAGTAAATATAATTCTCGAGATTGTGGAAATTATGTGTACAGATATAGATTCGAAACAGAGAATAATACACTTACAGATCCTAAATTAATTCTGAGTCTACCTGCTTTACCAGGACCAAGTCACAATGGTGGCGTACTTGAGTTAGATAAACACAAGAATCTTTATCTTACTGTTGGAGATTTGGAGCCAACTAAATTTATTCAGAATCAGTCAGTTTTTAATACTAAGTCACAGAATTTTATAAATGGCACTGCTCCTGATGGCCGTGCAGGCATTCTTAGACTAACTAAAGATGGCAAACCTGTTGGTCATGGAATAATTGGTGATAAATACCCCATTAACCTGTACTTTGCCTATGGTATCAAAAACAGTTTTGGCATTGGTTTTGATCCACTTACGGGAAATTTATGGGATACAGAAAATGGACCCCAGTTTGGAGATGAAATTAACCTAGTTAAACCAGGTTTTAATAGTGGATGGGAAAAAGTTCAAGGAATTTGGAAATTAAACCAGACAAGGGAGAAAGATGGAATACTTAATGAATCGAGTAAGGAAGTAGAGCTTGTAAATTTTAATGGTAAAGGAAAATATAGTAAACCAGAATTTGTTTGGGACAAAACTGTGGCACCTACCGCTTTGATATTTTTAGATTCAGATAAACTAGGAAAGAAATATAAAAATGATATTTTTGTAGGTTCAGCAAAAAATGGAAGAATTTTTGATTTTAACCTTAAGGAAAATAGGAAATCATTGTCTTTATCACGCAATCTTACCGATTTAGTATTAAATGAAAAAGATAACTCGAGTAAAATTATCTTTGGTAAAGGTTTTGGAATTATAACTGATTTAGAAGTTGGACCTGATGGATATTTGTATGTTGTTTCAGGATTCAGAAAGACAGACGAAGGATCAGTTTATAGAATAATTCCTAATTTGAATTAATTATCTTTTTCAGAATTTGAATGAATCAGTAAATCCCTGAAAGTTTTAGCACATCTGTTGTAAAACTCTTGATGAAATGTTTGCCCTCTTGGGAAAGTATGTATTGAAATGAAACGTCTGGAGCCGTCTAATGCATATTGTTAACAATTTGGATCCAATTCGCAGGGATATGACTGAATATTGTAGCTCTGTATTTTCGGGTTCGGAGGGATGAATCTGATTTTTCAGACGGATTATAATTAGAGTTTCTAAATCTAGTAAAATAAAATGAATTTGAATAGCTATATCATAATTCTGTCGTTTAGAAGACAAGTGGACAATTCCTTACGTGCTGATGGCAAATATACCTCATTTTTACATAATATCCATAAGCTTTAAATTCACTCGTATATACATTATGTTGTGACTGATAATAAAGAAAATGGAGACCCCTCCAACAATGAAAAAGCAAACTTAAAACCAACAAAAGAAACCAGCGTTACTGCTCAAACGTCCTCAATTTCAAAGGAAAATGTTCCATCAATTAGTAAAATCCTAATTACTGATGATGGAAAAGATGAATCAAACATGGTATTTAACTATGCTGTATCTCTATCCAGATACTCAGGAGCAGAGTTACAAATTTTACGAATTTTGGACAAAGTTGAGAAAATAGAAGGTGCCTCTGTAGAAGGTGTCTCCGTACAAGGTTCTAACAAGAATATAAAACAAGAGGTTAAAGGACAGGTAATAGATGAAATGGAATCAAAGGTAAAGAGATGTAGGGAAGCTGGCTGTGAAAATCAAATTTCGTATAAATTCAAAGTAGGTAATCCTTTAGAAGAAATAGTGAAAGAGATTAAAGCGGGAAATTACGATTTATTAGTCTTAAGGAGTGTACATCTAGATTCTGGGGTGAGAGCCCTATTCAGTAGTGCACGAAAAATAATTGGTAACGTAGACATACCTGTTTTGATAGTTCATTAATTAAAACCATTTTTCTATCATACCAATTAAGATAGTTGTATCTATTTCAACTATTTCGAATGAACTAGGCGATTCCAAATTACAGTAAATAAATATTACGTTACTAAGCAGAACATCTAAATTTTTGAATCGGAAAGGATGCGTGACGATATCGGTGTTATTGGAGGATTTCAAATATATGAACAAAGTACTAAGCATTAAGTTTGCCTAAATTTCAAATAAAGAGATTATTTTCCTTTACTATTGATAGTACCATTGGTTGCAAGTTTCAAAGATTCTTCGATTGTCGCCCCATTCTCTTTTATTAATTATTCACGAGTTAAATTACTAATATTATTTTTCTTCAAGATTTACCTTTGATTTATCGTATTCTCGCTGATGTCTTAAAAGTTAAACAAGTCACCAAAAAATCCTCTCCTTCCATATTTATTATTATAATAATAGTCATCATAGTCTCCGTTTCTATAATGGTATTTGTTATAATGTTCATCTTCGTAGCTACTTTGCATTTGGATTATCTTGTCTATCTCACCCTTATCCAACCATACTCCCCCGCAAGAAGGACAGTAATCAATAGATGTCTCGTACCTTTGCTTTAGCATCATTTCAGTTGAACATTTTGGACATTGCATATCTGAATATCTATCGCCTTAGTCATTATATAAAGAAAACGGGTCATTTAAGTTAATGCTGGCTTTCATTTGCTTTTTTTCATCTTAATGCGTATTTTCGTCTCCCAATTCAATATGACCTCATTCTGATTAACTTAAGGTTTGCTAACTAGATGAAGGAGTTTAGTACTATTAATACAGATTGGTAGGATTTTTCAATCATAATATCAGATCATAAAGCTTTATACGAATTTAGCTTCAGTATTCAAGTCCTATTAAATTTGTCAAGTAAAGTGAATATTTCTTAATCAATGGTAAGTATGATGAGGGTCTAACTGTTACTCCATATAGTACCCAGACTATTTGTTGGTCTAGACACGGAGGGATGCGTTACGATAACCGTGCTAAAAATAGATTCCCTGATATTGGAATGGAGTGCTAAGCTCTAAAGTTTTTCTTCTTTTAGAGAATTTGAATGAATTAGTAAATCTCTGAAAGTTTTAACACACTCGTTGTAAAGCTCTTGATGAAATTTTGTTCCTTCTTGACAGTATCTGGGATTTGTATCCCCATGTGGATGCTCTATGTTCTGACAATGTCCATTTTGTGTCTTTCGTTTAAGATTTGTGATGGACCATGACATAAACATTAATGCCATCACCCAGACTACATATTCAACATTATTATGATCATAACTAACACGGCATTCATCGTCTTTTCTCCTATCTAGGTATTTGCTTGCCTCAACAGGGCTAATTTCGCCCAACTTCCACATTAAAAAAGGAACAAATACTCCCTTACCGCTCCTTTCCTTACTTTCTGCCACGACTTTTTTGAAGGATTGCGACCAAGCATCAATATCTCCTTCTTTTATTTTGGATATATCACTTTCCAGAAGCGAATTTTCTAGTATCCTGTAAAAATGCAAGATAGTATCCTCATTCATTTTGCCCATACCATAAGTTGTTTTTATGACATATAATCCGTTACTTAGAATCAGTGTTATTTTAGAAGCCCGAATTAACGCTCAACCGTATTGGAAAGACCTATTATGTTGTTCTCCAGTCATTAATTATCGTAAATGAACGTCGATAGTTATCATAAGAGTATAGATTTTTCAGATAGCATTTGCACGTGTAAGGAATGTAACCATAAGATGAGTAGAGAGTGTTTCAAACTTCATTGTGACTGTTGTAAAAAAGAAGACCATTCGATGGTGATGGATGGGTTTGAAGGATTTGAAGCAACAGACAAAAAATAATATTAAAAATTTAGATAGTGACAATATTAAATTTACTTGACGTTACTAATCACAGGATAATAATATTCGAGGTCGGATGTTTGTGAATCAGACTGCATATTGTTATTGTATTCTCAAACTATCTACTGCGTCCATGATAACTTGAGTAGCGTGTACTCCAAACTTTGCCTTACAATAGTTTTCATTCGTCAGCTTTGAATCAAGTCTGTTTGTCCTTATCAACTGAGAGACCCTATTTACTGCAGCAAGATAATTCATCGAAGATATCCAAGTCAGTATGATTGTACATTTGTCGCAAACTTCAATTTTAGCATTAGCCCCATATATCTCACCACAAAAAACGCATTTGTTATATACTATTGACCTATTAGCCCTAGGAGCATTAATACCAAAATGAACCATATTAAAACACTCAATACATAAGTGTTGGTTGCATGTTAAACATGTGTGGTATTCTTGATGTTTACGACATTTTTCACACACTGTCATTCCTTAGAAGCACCATGCGCAAGACATCATCAAGAAACGATTGTTCTCATGAATTAAAATATTCATTATATATCTACTAGTATTAATAATTAGGTAATCTCTCCTATATCTAGTATACAAATAACTACAGGCGTGACAAATCTTTAATAATTGTTTTCGGTATGGGACGGGAGGGATTTGGAACAAAATTGGCACTTAAAGAGCACTCTGATTTATAAAAATAATAATATTTTGTGTCAGTATAATGGAGTCGGTGGGATTTGAACCTTTGCTGGTAAGTGGTTTCAGTTATTTTTGATATTTACATTTTCGTCATCTAATTAAAGCGGGATTATGGAAGATTAGTCTAAACGTGGTGTGACGATTGATTCGGGCAAGGGGATTAGTCTGGTTATTCAGATGGGTCTAACGTATCGATGGCTAACCCTGAATTATCGTTAATCCTCCTAAAAATGATAAAGTTTTAGTGATACTAGTAGTGAATAACGAGTATATTTGATCGACATATGATATTGCTGACGATTGGTGACAGTTAATTAGTTTTTATTTGAAAATTAGCGTAGTTAGATATTAATAGTATTGACATTGTATATGAGTTAGTTTAAAACAAATGCCTATGCTGATGTTAAAATGCAAGAACTGTGGTGAAGTGTTTCCCGGTGTTTATATATCTGAAGATACCAAAAAAGGTTCCAAATTAAATCCTAATTCTACAACTTCACATGTGTGTTCAAGGGGACATAAAAACGATTATTCACCTGATGATTATATGGACTGGTCCGGACCTGAAACATTCTGAAAATTAAACAATATCTTCTTGTAATTCTTGTCTACCATTAACTCTACCTTTGCTTTTAGTCATACTCATACTTTGAGGCAGGTTAAGTAATTCCATGGTCTAACTTTAGATGGCTAAGGAAAGCTATACCGTTATTTACAGTATCTTTAACTATTAGGTCTCTTCCACATTCAGTACATCGAATTATATGCTCATCTATTGTAGGCATTTTTAGATTAATTTTAGTATTGATATCCTAAAAGGGTACTGATATGTCGTTTTGAGAAATGACAAGTTGGTAATACAATATTCAAAATTCCTCATCTTAAAATTGGACATGTTAGCTCATGTTACATCTTTGATAAAATTGGAATAAAGAATTAAAGCTCTCTAATATTGCTAATACAAACATCGCAGTATTTTTCTATGAGTGTAACATTGTCTTCAACCTCAAAGCATGCTATCTGTGTCGCCATATTCGAACACGTCACGCAGAATTTACTCTTTTGTCTTGGTTGAGGAATAAAGGAGGTCACAAACTGTAAGGTTTTCATTTAAGTGAACATCCTAGAGTGTAGTTGCCACTTTTGTTGGTATGACGATATAAACAATCGATTCGTTTCATTATTGTTCATTATTAGTATTATTATCTTGCTCTTAAGAACCTATCGATGAGATCAATTTCTATACTTTAAGTTGGAATACAAGAGACAATGTTAACAAATGACGACAATTTATTCAATATACTAGGTTAATAAAGAAATACCTTATGTATGAATTTACGTTACTATTCAGCAGTTCAATTTCTTTTTTTGAAGTCTCACAAGTGTACGTAATCCATTTTAAAAATCCTATCCAGTAAGGTGTAAAAGTTTAGAGTTTTAGGCAGTACGCCCTTCAATATTGATTCTGAATAGAATTACTAAACGTGACTTTATATTAAAAGCACTAGTTTATCAGATATTATGAAAATTGGAATAATATCGGATACACATGATAACATTGAGAATATACTAAAGGCTGTTAAAGAATTTAATAATAGAAATGTAGAAATTGTTCTGCATGCAGGCGATTTTGTAAGTCCAATCGCTGTTGAATCTTTTGCAGGTATCAAACTTATCGGTATATTGGGAAACAATGATACAGATATTCCTGGACTAACGTCAGCCTTTAATAAGATACAAGGAGAACTCAAAGGAGAGATTTTTGAAGCAGTATATGATGGAATGAAGCTTGTTATTTATCATGGTACCAGTTCATCAAAAAAAGAATTTTTAATCAATTCTGGAAAGTATGATATCGTTATTTATGGACACACGCATAGAAAAGCCAGTAACAAGATTGGAAGGACAATAGTTGTCAATCCAGGTACAGCTAAAGGATGGTTCTTTGGATTTTACGCAACAATCGCTGTATTTGATACACATACTAGAATCATAGAGTTTGTCAGTTTATAATTTTCATATCTGAATTAACTATCAATTTTATAACATTTGCATGATTATTCTTAAAACATAAATTTGTAAATTTTGTTCGGCTTCGGTGGGATTGATAATGCTGCAGTGCAATTTTAGAACCTTTCTACTCAAACTCCGTTTTAAATTATTCAACGGCATTTTGAGCAGACCGAAAGTGAGAAACTAGTCAACAGCGTCGAATCATAGTTCTACGACTACCTATCGCTATTTGCCGAACCAAAATTCCTGTCCAGATAATCGGCTATCTCATCGAATGTCGCACCAGAATCATTCAACTCTATCAATAATTCTTTACTGATGCCGGCTTGTCTCAATGCAACTAATGCAGCATATAATCTTCTTTCTGCGTTAGTGATGCATTTGCCGTCCCAACCGTAATAAGACATTATGACGCCCATAACGCATCTGCCTCCAACTCCGTCGGTGTATTGCTTTCTAATCTGTTTAAACTGTTTTCCATATGTACGTATTATTTGGGAAATAGATGATTCTTGGTTTGATTGTTTATTAATCGTACCCGTATGCAAATGAGTATATTGTTCGATATTCTGAGTTAACTGCTTCTTATGGTTGCTTAGAATTTGAGAAACAGACGATTCCTGTTTTAAAAGTTGTTGGTGAGCCATAGATTAACAATATACACACAAACAAATTATTTAGGATTTCCGTTCAGTGCATTTCCTTTGGCAATAAAATTTGGTTTCCCTAGTGGTATTGCAAATTACCGCGCCATAAATTTAATTATTATCTATTTAACTAGTCGTAATTTTCGTATTCTTTTAGAAGTTCCTTAGGCGTATGACTGCAGTTTTCTTCCTTAATGTGCTTGTCTAGTACATCTAGCAGTTTAGATATTTTGTCAATACTTACTCCCTTTGTAGTCATTTTTCTAAAGTACTGTTGCACAACAAACTTCATAAAAGCTAAACATGGATATTAGTTATGGTACTCGGAGAAAAACTCTTTGAGGAGAGTGGCAAGGTAACCAGTTTTAAAGTAACAAAGGTTCACCCTATTGAAGGAGTAACAACTGAGGTAAGCTTCACATCAGATATAAGAGGAATAGGAAGGTTTCCGAGTGGTAAAAATCTTGGCTCGGGTGTAATGACTAAATATTCTCATGGCATAATTGATGCGACTTGGCATGGTTGTTTGACGACGACCGAGCAAGGCGAGCAATTCATGTGGTGGGGACACGAAAAAAGTAAAGTACTTGAAAATGGTAAAATCACAGGTCTGAACATTGTAACGGGATTTACTAATTCTCAAGAACTATCTTGGATGAATAGTCAAATTATCGTAGTAGAGTTGGCTGGCTCGGTGACTTCCGAAGAATTCACTGCAAATGCATATGAGTGGAGCTAATGCGACTGGAAATATATTAGTAGACTCAACTATATGAACCCACTAATTCTATGGGGCCAATAGCTTGTGAATCAAATTTGACACTATTTTTAGACCCAATTACTTAAATCACACACAAAATAATCATAACTAAATTATCTAACTAATCTTATAAACATCCAAGATGATCACAAGGATAACGCGAAATTCGCAGTCTTATAATCTCGTTACTTAGTATTGAAATCCATATGATGGAATTTCTGGCGGAGGCGCACCATATACAATGACAATGTCATCGTGATTTACAATTGGTATATCTCTATATGAGGTCCGCTGAATTGCGGTTCCATTCAAATAAACAGAAAGGGCTGTATCAGTTGAGTTATCAACCTTAAAGTCAAATATCTGACCGTCGTTGAATTTTTGGCCCCAAATATCAAAGAATTGGCCCAGCTTGAAGGTATTATTTTCAGGAGATTCTATATGTATTATTCCCGAAGTGTCGTGAGTGTGCAACCAATATATGCAATCAGGAGGTTTAATGCCGATTCCTCCCGGGACCAAGTATGAGAAACCATTGATGAAAATACTGATATGTGCATGATAATGAAAATTAAAATGCTCGCTTGAATCGCATCTAATACCATCAATAATTGGATATTGCCCCGACACTTCATTTTCCGTATAGTCCTTAAGAAAACCTATGAAACCTGGCAAAAATGCTCCAACTGCTAATAAAGCAATTAACTGAAAATATCTCATTATGTCCACATAATTCACAGTATTAAAAAAGGTTGAGATGACACGGTATTTACATGCGGGCCCGGAGGTTTGTGAACCATTTTTGACTCAATTTATGGGCCCAAAGGGTTTGTATTTTGATTTCCAAGATATTGATAGAGTAAACTGAATTTGAATTAATCATATTCTTCAAAATTTGAATAAATCAGTTATCTTTGAAAGTTTTAACACATTCGTTGTAAAATGGCATTTAACAATATCTAATATCTGCAATAGCAACTGAGCGGCTGGATGGGTTAGAAAATATGAATAAGAAGTTACAGAATGATTTAACGAATATTTCCTCCTAAAAGAAATGCATATAGCTAATCCACTTTAGTTAATAGTGGGGATGATACTAATACTAATTATTCCCTCAAACCATAAACTAATAACAAAGTTTAAAAATCAAAGAAAATTATCTTCAAATCTCTCGTTTAAAAAATGCATTTTTAATATTATTGGTTACTACAAACTTGAATAGTAAGAAGAAGAAGATATCAAGAGAATTAAGAAAAGGGAAATATTGTTGCGATAATAGAAAGTGTAAGATTATTGATTGTTTAATATCCTCCACTGAGAAATAATTTAAGTGCCTTCTCGCCAATGTTTACAAAAAGTTCTGGTTTCGCTTTAACATACCCCCAAATTTTTGTTATTCTCGTTCTCTGATCTGATTTTGCTATTAATTCAATTTTGTTTTTTACAATCGTATTATCTTGTTGATTAAGTATATTTACAATAATCTCATTAATAATATTCTCGACGAGATCTATACCTTTATTAGTTATAATAATTGAAGGTGGATAACCTCCGTTACCAATACTTCTTTTTCCAGTTACTAAATCACTGCTATACAGATATGCAATGTCCCCATTTATCAGATTCCTATCAATATTTTTTAATTCTGTTTCTTGAATTATTTTCTCTACCGAGTGAAGTTTTCCTGTTTGTCCGCCATAATATTTATTATATAAATAGTAAAGAATTTGAAATCGAATTTCTGGAGGTTCCATTAATAATATACTAATCTTCTGTCTCTAAATCACTTATCTCTTCATTTATCGAAAATTTAATTTCAAGACCCTTATCTGGTTCTAACTGGTATTCATACTTTTCATCCAAGTTTAAAGGGATCAATTCAACATTCTCGCCACGGCAAACAGGACAATTGTAACTTTCTATCCTGGTAAAAATAGTTGCTGTCCAGTAACACGATTCGCAAAGCGCAAATGAACGATTGTTATAATCATATTTATTTTCTAGAATTACTTGATACATCTCAAGGATTAAATTCAATAAATTATAAAAAGGTTAAAGTCTTATGGGAGGCTAAATTGTCACCGTCTTATTAAAATCTGATGGGCCTATTATAATGAATCGTAGATTGTGGCCCACCAGACGTATACCTGCTTGCTAACTGATGGGAAAGGTGATCTACATTGGCTACAGAGAAGACCAACGAACCCATCAGTTGCATTAATAATTATAATGTACAGACAATAAATAACAAATGGAAAAGGTAAAAATTTCCAGATTAATTATTCTCTTTTGCAATTTTTGCAGAAGCATCTAATTCTTCTCGCACTATTTGGTATAGCCTGTTCATTGTGACGGGTTTTTCAATAGTTGAGTTTATCAGTGTTTCTTTCATATATTCCTGGTACAATTCCTCTTCCTCAAAATTATAAGCACTCATGAGTATAGTCCTTACATTGGGATTCGAAGTCTTTACTTTTTTCAGTAATTCTAATCCATTAAGACCTGGCATTCTTAGATCAGAAATAACTAAAGCATAGTTCTCTTTGTTCTCTGTAAAGTGCTGAAACGCCATGATGGGATCGTTGAAAGAGAAAACCGAAATTCCATCAATATTTTGGCGTAAGGCTCATCAAACAGTTTAGTGATATAAATATCATCATCTACTACGCTAACGAATCTGTCATTACTGGACATGCAAGCTCAAGCCGCCAAGGCGAATATAAGCATCGAATTATAAAAACTTAAGCTTAGTGGGAGGTTTAACTTGGTATTAAGGACAAAAATTCTCCCGTGGTCCCGTTTAGTAGAGCGGTTCAATAAAAGATTACCCAGTCCAAACTTAGACATTTCCTAGGGCAGTACAAAATGTAATTTGATTATTTAAGTATCACAGAGTGAATTATCAGGATACACTGGACAGAATCGCCATCTGACATTTGCCTCACAATGATTTTGACCCCACAGTTCAGGAAATGCTATTTGCGTTCTTCTTTATTGTACCAGGCAATTCAAAACCAACTAAAGATTTATGCAAAATGTTATTAGGCAAATAAGTAGATCTAGAATAGGGCCCATAATAGTGAAACCAAAGCCTATCGTTGAACCAATTAAAATAGAGAAAGTAAAACTGGAAGAACTAGATTCAATATTAAAATCTATTAAAACTACAGACAGTTTAAGATACGAGGCAATTAAAGAATATGCTGGCGGAGTATGCATGCTTTGTGCTCAACTTCCCACTAGATTAGTAAGTTATGATATGGATGGCGCTCAATTAGTCGAGAGATATTGTGAAAAGTGCTTTGAGAAACAGAAATGGGACAAATAAGAGAAATAAGATTATTAAATTCTGACTCCGGTTCAAATGAGGAAAAAATCAGTTACTATCAAGAATGTGAATGGGTAGGAGTTTACGTTTGTTGTGGGTGTGGAAAGATAAACAAATGATAATAAATAACCCGAATAACGAAGTCCAATTACAGTAAATCAACGATTATAATTCGAGGTTGATTGATAAGCCGCAAATTCATCTCTTACACTTTGACATAATGTATTAATTCTTACGGGTTTAACAATAAACGAGTTTATAATTCCTTGTTTCAGATAATTTTCGAAAACTGGATTATTTTCAAATTCGTAACCGGTCACCAGTATCGTTCTTACCTTAGGATTAAGTTTTTTGACTTTTTTTAGTAATTCCAATCCGTTCATACTAGACATCCTCATGTCAGAAATAACCACAGCATACTGCTGTTTATTTTTCGTATAATGTTTTAGAGCAGTCATTGGATCGTTAAAACTAACAACAGAAGCACCTTCTATTTTACCACATAAAGCCTCCTGAAAGAGCACAGAGATGTCTAAATCATCTTCTACGATACTAACAATTTTATTGTTAGTAGACATTGGAAGCACCGCTCCACTTGATGCCGTTTATAAACACCCCAAAGTACTTATGTTTTATTGATTTTTTAATGTTAAAAACTAAGACACTGGCGAGAGCAGGTATCAAAAACTCTCGCCAATGTATCGTAATACTAGTGAGAAGTAACCCAATATAAACATGAATCCGAACAGGTGGGAGGAATTAGGACGATAAAACACTGATGGGTTGAGCATTCCAGCCATGAAGCCCAACAACAACACGTAGGATTTCCTCACCAGCGAACGTATCATGTCTTCTACCTTGTTCATTTACTGACAACAAAATATATGATAATTTAAGCAACTAGCGGTTAGTGTGCGTATCTTCGATGAACAAGAACCAGCCCCATTAACCACTAGTTGCGGTAATTTAGTCTGTTTATAGATTAAATAAAAAGGAGTACGATGAAATGTTCTGTAAAAAAGAATGTAATTATTATGAAAAATACGATAATATAAAAATAATTTTAGTAAATACCGGTGGAACTGGACACAAATGCAGAGAATCCCACCGGCATGCATGATGGTGTTAAAATTGATGAGAGGTATGCAACTAAGGATAAGAACTTGGCTTACCTAGGTTACACCGTTGAAATACAAGTCTATTCGTTAATGCAAACTTGATAGAATATTAATCTAGAATCCTTAATTTCTTTGATTCATCAATTTCTTTTTGTAACAGTTATTCTAAACTCATTCAACTTGGAAAGAGGTTTTTACTCTTATAACCATGAGTGTACTTTTACTGGAGGGAGTAGCAGTGTATGTCAATAGAATACGGAACATCAGTGGGAGTAGCGAGTCGATATCAGTGCTAAAGGTAGGTTTCTAATACTGGAAACAAGAATGTAAGCTTTAAACTTTTCTCATTTTATATTAATAGGACGATTCTAGCTTTATCTCAAATATTAAACAGAAACATTAGGTGCCATGTAATTTGCTACTATAGAACCATGATGATGTATCATTAGCCATTCATTATTAGATTTGTGGTTGTTTACATTCTGTTTTTCGAATACATTTGTAGCAATTACGCCCATTCTAATTCTATTTTCATCCTCTATAACAGTATCAATATTTTCTAAACAAACAACCATTGCTATATTTTGAAACACTTTTATCTTTATATTTGTAATAGCGAATTTTATCATCCTAGTATTTTCAAATATCCTTATCCAACTTTCTCTTATTGCCGTCCAACTGGTAAACATCTCCCAACCGGGATGTATACAGATAGTATCATTGCTATGTTTCCAGACTTCCTCCATTTTTTCAATTGATAAGCTTTCAAATGCTTTATAGAATATGCTATTACTGTCCTCTATAGTTTCTTCTACACCTTTTTCTTCATCCATTAGCAATTACGCTATAGTTCTAATCCTTTAAAAATAATCATTTGCTTAGCATGATACGGTAATGAAAAATAATAATCGAGAATGATCAATCCTTTCTGGCTTACTAGTAAATGAATGTCTTTGGCCGTTAATGTAGGACTGGTCGTCTGTAAACCATTTTTGACATAAATTTTGAGCCCACCTTATCACGAGAATTAAGGAACATTAAATCCTATACCTTAATTCGCTAGATGTTTAGAGTTATAATGTGGAACAGAATTGATTCTAAAAAAACTTCAATAATTTTGGATTAGAAATTCTTATCTAAAAGTTGGGAGTTATAACTTAAGTTGACATTTAAATGTAAGATTTGTGGTTCACAATTCGAAGAAAAAGAGCGACTCAATATTCATAAAAAGGTTCACGGGAGAAAGTCAAAGATCAGTGAATATGGAAGTCCAGAATTTAATCAGGATAGATTGAGAGGATAACCTAAAGTACGTTAACTAGAATCACTCCAAGAATACAAAATATAATAAAACTAATTATAAATGTTTAATATCTTTTTATTAACAAAATTAGAACCAATTGACCCTCAAAATAGGCTTTCATGTTTCTTTAGACTAGACCGTAGGGAACTGATCTGATTTTTCAGATGGGTCGTAATTAGAATTCCTAATGTTCCTTTATAAAGAGCTTGACCCAAATAATATTAGAACAGAAACTAATATAATTATGGGCTTTAGGGGTTAATAAATTTCGCGTTTAGCAGTAATTATTAAGATTTTCCAGCAATTAGGGCTTATCGGGATTCGAACTGTTTCTGTAGTTTAGGAATATAATGCAACAAGCATGATGGTCATATTAGATTTATCTAAACTCTAATAAGTCATGGATACTCCATTAAACATGTTGGAGATCATTGCATCGGTTGTCCAGTGACATAATTATCATAAAACGGTGATACCATGAGTAATGCAGAGAGAAGGAGACTAAAGATAATGATACTTGAAGACGAAGAGGATATTCTTACTCTCTACAAAGACTACCTATTAGGGCGAGGCCATGACGTAGTTTCAACGTATTTGACTGCAAACAACGTGATGTCAGAATTTGGTGAAAAATTTCCAGATGTTTGCCTAGTAGACTATCGATTACCAGGCAAGACAAACGGACTTGACGCCGCGACCGAAATTTTGAATAAGTTTCCTTCAATGCCAATTCTTTTCATTACTGCCTATGAGCCCTTAGTGAGGGAAATAAAACTAAATCCCTTCCTAGAAGACAAAAAAATATCAGTCTTAGTGAAGCCTGTCATGCTTGAGGAAATTGAAAAAACGATGACGAATTTGGTTAATGGATAGAAGTATTTGATGCACACATCAGAAGCAAGGCTTGTCTTGTCTATCAGAAGTTAACCTCTTAGGGCTCAAATCAATATTTGGTCTATAGCCGTCAAAATCGTCAAACTCTTAATAACTTGCGCTGCATAAGCTGTCCCTACAGCGTTGTCTTGTTATACCCTGGAGGTTTGATGTAGTGGCTACTAGGAAGAAAATTGTTAGTATTGTAGATAACGAGATAGATATAACTGAGCTATTTCAGTATGCTATATCCGCAAGTATCCACGGAGTTTCTGTTATAACTTTTAATGATTCGGTCATAGCTCTAGAACACTTCACAGATAACAAAAAAAATTACGCTTTAGTTATTTCTGATTTAAGAATGCCTAATCTGAATGGACTAGAACTGCTTAAAAAAGTAAAGCAGCTTAATCCTTCCGTGAGAACGATACTTGTAAGTGCTTACGAACTTGATGATGACCAAGTATTCCAAAATTATATGAAGCAAGGAATAATAAATCTATTCGTTAAAAAACCTATCGGTTTACCTGAGTTGTGTCAAGAAGTGGCAAATCAAGTGCAGGACTATCAGCTCTCCGTTAAGAAACAATAATTTTTTTGTTCAAGATGTCTTGAGTCAATTGAAGCAATTTATCTTGTATATCAGCAGGTATCTTCTTTTGGAAACTATGGAACGGTGCTATGTATATCATTCCGTTTTCAGCTGTTGAATTCTTTGACGATTCCAGTCCCGGAGTAAAAATAGTTCCTGTAAAGTTATTCATACGTATCATGTTAAAAACCGAGTCGTATGCCTTTGCTGGGTCTAAAATAAATGATGTGACCACAGTATCAGGCGCTAGTTTGTTTTGATCCGATACAGCACCGAATGCATATACTCCCTTTTCTTTGGCTGCCTGAATTACACCTTGCCCTGCGTTATCGGCCACATGCAATAAAAAGTCTGCGCCTTGTTCAATTTGAGACAGTCCTGCCGATCTTCCCTTAGTTTGATTATCCCAATCTCCAAGATATCTCACAAGCACTTTGGATTTCGGATTAATGTATAGAGCTCCTTGTTTATAACCTTCATAAATGTTCTTCAGGTTAGGATACTTTTGGTCGCCCCCAATAAAACCTATTGTATGGTTTTTGGAGAGCATACTTCCGAGGGCTCCAAGAAGATAGGCAGCATCTTGTTGTCGCGGGAAGATAGAAGCAATATTTTTAGATTTTACAAGACCGGTAAACACAATAAACTTTGTGTTAGGATAGTCCTTTGATAATTTTAGTATTGGGTTACCCCATTCATATCCTTGTGCTATTATAACGTCATACTTTTTATCTGCATAGGTTCTGACAGTCTTTTCTATATTTGGGATTGATACATTATCCAAGAACTTGACATCGTAACCATATTTGGATATTATTCCTTGCCCTGCATTATAACCAAATGCTCCCCACCCCGCATCGCTAAATAAACCGTCTGTTAGGTATGCTACCTGTAAGGCTTTACCAGTCTCAGGTGATTTATTTGAAATTTGTCCCTCTGCATAATCAAATAAGAGATATAGTCCAATAACGGAAACAATCGAAATAGTTATGACAACATGAATTAAGAATTTTCGGAGATGTATACTCTCTATTGGTCTATCATAATTTACCATATACATTCCCATCCTTGTCATCGAGATTATTTGCCAGAGGAAGCGTAAAAAAGAAAATAGCTCCCTCATGCTGGGGACTATTTTCTGCCCATATAATGCCACCATGGGCCTCTATTATGTTTTTCGCAATAAATAAACCCAATCCAGTCCCCCTATCAGATCTTGTTACGAACTTGGTAAATAAATGTGGTAGTATTTCGGGATCTATTCCAGATCCTGTATCTTTTACCGTAACTTGTATGGTGTTTGATTTAATTTGCGTTGTAACCAAAATAGACCCGCTTTTGGTGAATTTACCAGCGTTATCAAGTAGTATAAACAGAACTTGACCCAATCTCAATTTGTCGCCATTGACAATTAAGTTTTGAACAGCACTTTCGTAGTTTATGATCAAATCTTTGTAAATAAACTGAATATTTTTTTTGTATTCTTCAATAGTATTTAAAATTAAATCATCTAAATTAAGCGGTTCAATTGTTAATTTTAGAGTATCGCTCTCAATTTTAGTAACATCCAATATATCTTCTGCAAGTCTGCCTAATTTTTCAATATTTCTACGGATAATATCTAAATACGGGGCTCTTTTCTCCGATTTCAAATTTGCAGATTGAAGCAGATAAATAGCGTTAAGAATGGGCTGTATGGGAGTCCTAAGCTCATGAGCGGCGATGTTGATAAATTGATTCTGTGCCTCATCCTTCTTTTTGAGCGATTCGTTTGCAATCATCAGTTTTTCATTTGATTCGTTCAAATCTTGAGTTCTCTTCCGAACTTCATTTTGCAACATGCTATACCATTTTCTTAAAAGAAATACAAGAACTATTATAGCTGCAGTTGTTCCTGTGAGCAAAGAGAACATCTTAATACTTTCGCTGAATAATTCGGAATTTATCGTCGTGTATATCCTGTCTGTCGGGGTAACTACTTGGAGAAAATATACAGGCTTAGTTCCAAGCAAAATTGGAGACTCGGTATTCAATCTCTCTCCTCTTCCGTAGTCATATAACCCATATCCCTTGTTTCCAGCTAATAATGAATGAGTTAGGTTATTCAGAACGTCGTTCTGATTGATAAAGGCCTGCGTTTCGTTACCAAAAAAATCTTTACCCACTAAATCCTTGCTTGCTCCCACAGCCAGAAGATTTCCTTTCGTATCAAAAGCCACCAAAAATTGGGAGTTTATATTTTCAACATTGCCATATGTCTTAAAAAAATCAATAGTAGGTAAGCTTGCTATTGCCGTTCCAATATAGTGACCGTCCGCTAGACTAACTATTGGATATGTAATTGCGATTCTATATTTTCCGTCGATGCCGGTGAAACCATTACTGTATACCGGTTGCAAATTACTATTTGTTTGTTTAATGTAATCTCTGGATGATATGTCAATGTTGACAAAACTTTTCATTCCCTTTGAAGCCTTATGAACATTTATGATACCATCTTTGTCTGTTAACAAGAGACCGTCTACGTCTGTGACAGAATTTAGTTGTCTAAATTTTTCATCTACTATTCTGTCAACTTTATCTCCTGATAGATTTTCATTCTGTAAATAGACTGAATCAGCTAAATCCTGAAGCACCGAGGTAATATACCGCAAATCAGAACCAATATGCTGGGATATAGAGTTGGTGGATTTTATTTGGCGATCTAATTCCTGTTGAAATATGCTTTCTCTAATATTCTTCTCGTTATCATATTGAAGAAGAAAAAACAATCCATAGGATGTTATCACAATTATAATAATAGAAATGACACCTAATAGCACAACTTTACCAGAAAAAAGTGTCATTGTTACTTGCCTTGTTTTTCTATTATTTAATTATGTTCCTACTCAGTTTTTTAATTATCAAAAAATATTACTTCTATTGGGGAGACCTACTACATAATAAATTCAAGTCACCTGCATCGGTTCTTCGCCTCTATTTAATAAAATCTTCTTTATAATGCTCGGAAGGGACTAGTCTGAAATTTCAGATGGGTCGTAATTAGAATTTTTAGTTTCTAGGTATAAAGAACTTTACTTCACAACAATATCGGAGAAGAAACTAGAATTAATTTTCGGCTAATTTAGTAAATTTAGGCTTAAAGAGAAAAGCAATGATAGTGCTGCCCATAAAAGTTGCCGACCAAATGAACCATAAATTACCTCCATGGCCTTTTAATACAATCAACAAATTACGTCATTTCAGGCTCGGAGGTTTGTGAACCATTTTTGACCTTTAAAAACAGTTCAGAACCTTTAATGTGGTTCAGAAATAGTTATGAATGTATATTTTATAATATCCAAATAATGACTGAAGTTGGGTTAGCCGAAATATTCGGCATGGGAGAAGCGATAGGAATAATTGCTACACTGTTTGTGATTCTGTATTTTTCCAGAAAACAAATGGAAACTCTGTCTCTAGATATAGAAACCAAGATTCTCAGTGATTTGGATGAAAAATTACGCGAAATTACCGTTATGGGGATTGAGCGACCAGAACTAATTAGAGTAGTAAGTAAAGTTGAATCAGACTGGTCATCTGAAGTTGCATACTCGTATCATATTTTGTTCACCTTTGCGCACGTGTTTCATATGCGCAAGAGAAAGGTGTTAAGTGACAATGAATGGATCGGGTGGTTGCGATGGATGAAAAGTGCTTTCGAACAAGGAACGATAAATGAAATATGGAAGAGTAAAATAGAAATGGAGAAATGGTTTGATCCTGCCTTTCAAGAATTCATTGATAAGGAGTTAATTCCTCTACGTAAGAAATAACTCCGGCGATAGTGTAGATTGGTCACTAAATTATCGCTATAATGTTGTCCGGAGCTTTCTGAACCATTTTTGACTCGATTTCCAGGCTCACTATTAAAGGGATTCAAAAGCATTTTTGATGGAGCATAAGACGTTGGCCCGGTTTCGTCGGTATCGAAGATGCTATCGGTTCTAAAAGTGAGTTCTTGATATCAGTAAGGAGGATTATGAAGCTTTAAAGTCCATAGAAGTATGCTCGCTTAACTGGATTTAAGAGATTTCATATCGATGGAGAAGCGATACTTAACATTAGACTTGAGTAGTCTCTCATAAGCCTCGTTGACCTTCTGGATTGGGATGACTTCAACGTCTGCAGTAATGTTGTGTTTGCCGCAAAAGTTGAGCATCTCCTGCGTTTCGGCGATACTACCTATGAGCGAGCCCGAAATGCTGCGACGCTTGAACAAAAGTCCAAAGGCAGAGACGGCGTGAGGCTTATCTACACCGCCAACAAGGGTGATGTTACCGTCACGGCTGAGTAATTGTATATAGGCGTTGACGTCGTGCTCAGCGGAAACAGCGTCGAGGATAAAGTCAAAACTGCCGGCGTGCTTGTTCATCTGGTCAGCATCGCGGGAAAGGACAACTTCGTCGGCGCCCAGGGAAAGCGCATCATCCTTCTTGTTAGGTGAGGTGGTAAAGACAACGGTGTGAGCTCCAAGCGCATGCGCAAACTTCACAGCCATGTGGCCCAGTCCGCCAAGACCAACCACACCAACCTTCTTACCCTTCGTAACTCCCCAGTGACGCATGGGTGAGTATGTTGTGATTCCGGCACAGAGGAGTGGAGCGGCTCCGGCGAGGTCGAGATTGGAAGGGACACTAAAGACAAAGTGTTCCTTAACCACGATGCTCTCAGAATAACCACCGTAGGTCATGCCTCCTAGGTGCACGTCGGGTGAGTTATAGGTGAGAATCAAGTTGGGACAGAACTGTTCAAGACTAGCTTGACATTCGGGGCAGGAGCCATCGGAGTCAACTAGGCAGCCAACCGCGGCGATCTCACCGGGCTTGAACTTTGTGACTGCAGAGCCGACGTGTGTAACACGACCAATTATTTCATGGCCTGGAATGCAGGGATAGACAGTCGGCATAACGCTCCACTCATCCCTAACTTGGTGGAGGTCAGAGTGGCAGATACCGCAGAAAAGGATTTCAAGCCGAACGTCGTGTTCGCCAGGTTCCCGCCGAGCGATTATGGTTGGAGCAAGCGGTGATGTTGGACTTCCAGCCGAATAAGCTTTCGCGTTATACTGACCATATGATTTAGAGTCAAGCTGAGTTGTTGACATATCAATCCGCTTTTAAATAATACAATTTAAGTATTTAAGGAATATTGGCGTTATTGTCTTTGCTATTTTTTTACATTTATTGCAAAACCCGTGTGGACCAGTTCTTACAGAATTTTATTGCACTACTCATTCATGCATAACAAGCATTCTTAATTATAGTCTTGTAAATCATAAATGGTAATTCCGCGGTTTTGTTCTAATCCTTTGGTAAAGATGGATATTGATGTAAATTATGAAATTTATTTTTATGCCCCAACGATATTAAGATGAAAAGAACTAAAGTCTTCAGCCCATTTGAGATTTTCTTTAGCCTTCAACCACTTCAAGAGAATCTTCTAACTTCAAGAAATCTAAAAATGGTTTGAACCTTCTTGGATACTGTCTCCGAGATTCTGCTGCTTTCAAAGCGTATGAGAAAACTTGAATCGGGTCGTAATGTCGTTCTTGTTCTAATACAGACATCTCCATTACCAATATAATGAATATGGGCTTAAATAAAGGGACCAGATTGACACGGGCTCGGAGGGATACGATTGAATATTCAATCGGAACTTTTTTTAGAATTCTAAATAGTAAGTCGGTTGTCGGTTGTATGGTTTCTAATATAGCCACAAGTTTACAGTATATTAATTTAATTATTCATTACTTCTTGAGAAGAATTAAAGACAAATTAGTCCCTAGAAAAGGACTTACCCTAAAGAAAACGGAAAACCTAATAAGGGAATGCAAAAGTGGAAATATTTTATAGATCAAGAGATCATAAATATCTGATTTACATGTAGTTATCAAAACCTAAATATTCACAAAATAATTAAATAGTATATTGCAGTAAGAAGCCTATGTCTACTAACACTGTTCATTTACATCGTGTACTTACAGCAAAGCCAGAGAAAATTTATCGTGCTTTTCTTGACCGTGATGCCATGGCTAAATGGTTACCGCCCGATGGTTATACTTGTAGCGTTCATCACATGGATGCGAGGGTAGGAGGAACCTACAAGATGTCTTTTACAAACTTCACCACTCAAAAGAGCATGTCATTTGGTGGAGAATACCGTGAGCTGGTTGAAAACGAAGGCTTACGTTACACGGATAATTTTGATGACCCAAACTTATCTGGAGAAATTCAAGTAACTGTAACCTTGAAGAAGGTTTCACTAGGAACAGAAATGACCATTGTACAAGAAGGTTTACCCACTGTCATTCCTCTTGAAGCGTGCTATGTAGGCTGGCAGCAATCATTGAATAATCTAGCAAAACTAGTTGAACCTGAAATTCCAGAGTAAAGTTAGATTTTCTATAACGCCGATTCTGCCAAAATATTAAAAGTCGTCAAGTGTTCGGATGTTGGGATTAGAACCTTCATGTAGTAGGGTTCTACTAACTTGTATATAGCTTTTCTGATAACAATTCAACTTATGCTAAAAATAGGAATTGCACCAGAATGCCTTTCTTAACACAAACCTTCCACTATACTTGCCACAAAATTTCTAGTCATTGAACCATCTTTATCAAGAGTAGGATTAAAAATTGTGATACTCATTCCCATTGCTTTTTTTGACAATATTAATAACTCTAATAAATTACTTAATTCTGAGAAAGTTATTCCCCCAGGTAA
>Ga0210382_10000198_pt1 | contig 24144 bp, 23 predicted proteins | sample PLMedo_FD_155452 | JGI IMG/M metagenome (GOLD analysis project Ga0210382, IMG submission 155452) | Groundwater sediment microbial communities from an aquifer in East River, Colorado, USA - PLM0_60_coex redo | ecosystem: Environmental > Terrestrial > Soil > Riparian zone | place: USA: East... | reverse complement strand
GTGGACCTGCGGCGGCACGGGCACCAACGTTCCGCTGAAGTACCTGCCCGGTTCCTGCCGCGGCTAGTCATCGGAGCTTAGCTTCAATAAAAGGTACCCTTCGGGGTACCTTTTTTTTTAGCAGCGCGGGGGCGCTCGATGACCGAGCTGACGATTCTCATGCCCTGCCTCAACGAGGCAGCGACCGTGGGCAGTTGCATCGCCAAGGCGCGCGGCTTCCTCGAGCGCACCGGGATCGCGGGCGAAGTGCTGGTTGCCGACAACGGCTCCGACGATGGCTCGCGCGCGGTGGCGGAGGGGGCGGGGGCTCGGGTGGTGGAAGTCGCCGAGCGCGGGTACGGGGCGGCGCTTGCCGGAGGCATCGCCGCGGCGCGCGGCCGTTACGTCATCATGGGCGACGCGGACGACAGCTATGACTTCGCCCGGCTGGAGGGCTTCGTTGCGAGGCTGCGCGAAGGCTACCCCCTGGTCATGGGCAACCGGTTCCAGGGTGATATCCGCAAAGGCGCCATGCCTTTATTGCACCGCTACCTGGGCAACCCGGTGCTCAGCTTCGTCGGGCGCCTGCTGTTCGGCGCGCCGGTCGGCGACTTCCATTGCGGCCTGCGCGGCTTCGACCGCGACGCGGTCAGGACGCTCGATCTGCGGACCCGCGGGATGGAATTTGCGAGCGAGCTGGTGGTGAAGGCGTCGCTCGCCGGGTGGCGTATTGCCGAAGTTCCCACAACGCTGCATCCGGACGGCCGCGGACGGCCGCCGCACCTGCACAGCTGGCGCGACGGCTGGCGGCACCTCCGCTTCCTGCTGCTTTTCAGCCCGCGCTGGCTGTTCCTGTACCCCGGGCTCGCTCTGCTTGCGCTCGGCATCGCGCTGACTGTGCTGCTGTATTTCGCGCCGCTGCATATCCTCGGCGCAGGATTGGACATTCACAGCATGCTTTACGCCTCCGCCGGTGCGTTGCTCGGCATGCAGCTGTGCCTGTTCGCACTGTTCGCGCGCGTCTCCGCGCAGAACGCCGGCCTGCTGCCGCGGCGGCCGGGCCTCGACAGGCTGCTGAAGACGCTTACGCTCGAGCTGGGCTTGCTGCTCGGCCTGCTGGCAGCGATATCCGGGCTGCTGTGGAGCGCCGCGGCGTTCTGGCAGTGGCGCGAAGCGGGCTTCGGCGCATTGGACCCGCGGGTGGTCATGCGCGACACGATTCCTGCGGCGGCGCTGATGGTCGGCGGCATGGAGATCATGCTCGCCTCGTTCCTGTTGAGCTTGCTCAATTGGAAGCAGTGAATCCACCCGCCGCCTTGACGCGGCTCAATGGGCGCGCCGCGATCGGATACATGATTGCCAATTTTTCCACGCTGCGCGCGGCGTGATGAGCCCAGCGTTCGACCTTCGACGAACATCGTGGCCCTGGCTCGGCGGCTTGGCCGTACTCTGCCTGGCCATGTTTTTCGACGCGCTCGTGGCGCCCGCGCAATGGGTGCTGGGCCGCGTCGACACCGACCTGCCGTTTCAGTTCCTGCCATGGCGGGAGTTCGGCTTCCGGGAGCTCGCCAAGGGCAACCTGGCGCTATGGAATCCGCATATCTTTGCCGGGACGCCATTCTTCGGCGGCATGCAATCGGCGCTGCTTTACCCGCCCAATTGGCTGTTCATGGCGCTACCGCTGCCACTCGCCGTGAACTGGAGCATCGCGCTGAACGTCTGGATGCTCGGCGCTTTCATGTACTTGTGGGGCGTGCAAAGGCGCCTGCAGCCGTTCGCCGCGTTCGTTTCGGCGGCCATACTGATGTTCTGCGCCCCTCACTTCCTGCGCGTCTCGGCGGGCCACCTGACGAACCTGGCCGCGATGGCGTGGGTTCCGCTCATCTTCCTGTCCATCGACGGATGGCTGCGCGAGCGCAGACCGCTCTGGTGCCTGCTCGGCACGCTCGCCGTAGCGATGCAGATCTTTGCGGGGCATCCGCAGTACGTCTACTTCACCGCGATGGTGGCCGCAGGATACTCGCTGCTGCGGCTCCTGGAATACCGCGACGGCAGGCTCGCCGCGGCCACGGGTCCGGCAGCTATCTACGCTGGCGGCGCACTGCTCGCGGCTGTGCAGTTGCTCACCGGCATCGAGGCGACTTCGGAGACCGTTCGCGACCTCGCCCTGCCGTTCAAGTTCGCCGCCTCGTTCAGCTTCCCGCCGGAAAACTTCATTACGCTGCTCGCACCGGCCTTCCTGGGTGACGGGCCGACGCTGCCTTATTGGGGCCGCTGGTACCTGTGGGAGGTCTGCGCCTTCATCGGCGTCAGCGGGCTGGCGCTCGCGACCTACGGCATCGCAGCGGCCAGGACGGAGGGCAAGCGGGCGCTGCTGGCCATGACCGCCGTCACGGTGCTCCTTGCGCTCGGGGCGAACACGCCGCTGTTCCGCGTGCTGTTCGAGTGGCTTCCACTCTTCGACCGGTTTCGCGGCGCCGGCAAGTTCATCTTCTTCACCGCGCTCTTCCTGGCCTTGCTGGCGGGATGCGGGCTCGATCGGCTGCTGCGCGAGCGCGCCGTGCCGCGCGCGGCGATCTGGACGGCTTGGGCGCTTGCGCTCGCGCTTTTCGCCGGGGCGGCCGCGATCCGCGCGATGGACTGGAGTGCCGTGGTTGCGCTGGCGCTCGCAAGCGGGGAGAGCTATGCGCCTGCCAGCCGCTACCGTGAGCCGGGATTCGTCCTGGCGGCGCAGGGTTTCGCTTCCCGCGGGCTGCTGCTGGCCGGACTCGTCCTTGCGGCGGTCGCGGCCCTAGCGTTCTGGGCACGCTTTCGAAAGCGCGCCGCGCTCCTGCTTGGCGCTCTCGCCGTCGCCGAGGTTTTCCTGTTTGCACGGATGCACCGGCCGATGTTCGACAGCGCACGGATATCGACCCCCGAGCTGCGCGAATTTCTCGTGCGCCATCCCGGCGACTATCGTATTCTCAACGTCGCCAATCCCAACGGCGCGATGTCCATGGGGGCGCTCGACGGCTGGGGCTATGATCCGGGCGTCACCCGCCGCTACGCCGAGTTCATACAATGGAGCGAGGGCGGAGATCCGGCGCTGGCCACCCAGCAGATGACGTTCGGCCGCTTTCATCGCCTGCTGTCGATGCTGCGTGTGAAGTACGTGATCGACGTCGAGAATGGCGTGATGACCATCTTGCCGGCAGCGGTTCCGCCGCTGCGGCGCGTGGAGCTCATCGGGTCGTACCAGGTGCAGTCGGGCCGTGCCGCAATCCTGCGTGCGCTTGGAGAGCCGTCGTTCGATCCGCTGAAGCAGGTCATTCTCGAGAGCGAACCCCGGCCGGCGCCGGTCGCCGCGGCGAGCCAGGGTCGTGCGATGGTCGTCAGGGATGGAACGGATTTCATGGAGATCGAGGCCGATGTCGCGATGCCGTCCGTGCTGCTTGTAACGGATGCCTGGACCCCGGCGTGGCGCGCCACGCCGCTCGCGGGAAGCAGTAGCCCCAGCTATCAAGTCGTGCCCGCGAACTACGCCCTGCGGGCCGTTGCGCTCAGTCCGGGAAAGCATCGCCTGCGTCTGGAGTACGCGCCGCGGTCCTTCCAGGTCGGCGCTGCCCTGTCCGCGCTCGCGTGGCTCGCGTGGTTCGCCGGCGCGCTGCTGCTCTGGCGGCGCCGCGGAGATCGCGCGCATGCCTGAGCTCAGCGTAGTGGTTCCGGCGTTCCGCGAGCGCGACAACATCCCGGCGCTGCTGCGCGCGCTGGATCAGGCGCTCGAAGGGCTGGACTGGGAGACGATCATCGTGGTCGACGACGCCTTCGACGGCTCGGAGGATCTGGTGCGCGAGCGCGCCCAGCAGGACCGCCGCGTGCGCTGTATCCACCGCATCGGCAGGCGCGGGCTCGCCTCGGCGTGCATCGAGGGAATGCTGGCCAGCTCCGCGCCGTATCTCGCGGTGATCGACGCCGACCTGCAGCACGATGAGACGCTGGTGCCGAAGCTGCTCGAGGCGGCGAAACGCGGCGACGCCGATATCGTGGTTGCCAGCCGGTACATGGAGGGCGGGAGCACGGGCGCGCTGGCTGCCGAGCGCGTGCGCGTCAGCCGGGCGGCCAGCGCGCTGAGCAGGGTCCTCTGCAGGGGTCTTACCGATCCGATGAGCGGTTTTTTCGTGGTGCGACGCGGATTCCTCGAACGGGTCGTGCGCAGGCTGTACGGCCGCGGCTTCAAGATCCTGCTCGATCTGGTCGCCGCGGCGCGCGGCCAGGTGCGCATCGTCGAGCTGCCGTATCGCATGCGCAGCCGCGAGCGCGGCGAAAGCAAGCTCGGGGCGCGGGTGATCGCCGAGTTTTTCATGCTGCTTCTGTATCATCTTACCGGCCGCCTGTTGCCGGCGCGGTTCTTCCTTTTCGCGGCAGTGGGCGTCACCGGCGTCGGCGTCCAGCTCGCTGTGCTGTGGCTGCTTTTCACCGTCTCGGGGAATTTTCTTTTCAGCCAGTCGGTCGCGACGGCGGCGGCGATGACGAGCAATTTTTTCTTCAACAACGTCTTTACCTATGGTGATCAGCGGCTGCGGGGGGCCAGGATCTGGCGCGGCCTCGCCAGCTTCTACGCGGCATGCGGCATCGGTGCCTTCATCAACATCGCGATTGCCGAATGGTTGTTCTTCAAGTCGCTGCCTTACTGGGCGGCGGGCCTTGCCGGCGCGCTGGTCGCCGCACTTTGGAATTTCTTCACCACGGCGTCGTTCACCTGGGGCGGCTCGAGCGCCCGGAAGCGCTGATGCTGTCCCCGCCCGAGCCCTTCCGACCGGCGCGGGCCGACTGGCTGCAGGCCGGAATCGTCGCCGTCGCGCTGTTCGCGCTTTATGCGCTTACCGCGCCGCGCACGGTGGCCTTGGAAGACGACGGGCTGTTCATTTTGTCGAGCTATTTTCTGGGCATCGAGCATCCGCCCGGCTATCCGCTTTTCACGCTCATCGGCCACCTCTTCACCCATCTGCCGTTCGGATCAGTCGCTTACCGGGTCCACTTGGTGAGTGCGCTTTTCGGCGCGCTCTCGGGCGCTGCCGTCTGGTTATGCGCGCGCGCGCTTATTCCCGGGCGCCTGCCGGCCTATGTGGCGGCATTCGGCCTCGGCCTGTCGCCGGTGTTCTGGTCGCAGTCGATCATCGCCGAGGTCTACACCCTCAACAGCTTCTTCCTTCTCGTCCTGGTCCTTCTCGGTCTGCGCGTCGCTCCGCCCCTTGCACAACCCCCTGCGCCTGCGGAGCAGGGACGCATTCTTTCGTGGATGGCGCTTATTTTTGGCCTCAGCCTGAGCAATCACTGGCCCCTGATGCTGCTGGTCGCGCCGGCCTTCGCGGTGCTCCTGTGGCCCGTTCGGGACGGGCTGCTGCGGCGCTTCGGATCCTTGTTGTGGCTCGTAATCTTCGGCCTGCTGCCCTACGTGTGGATGGTGATGCGCTCCTGGATGGCCCTTCCCATCAGCTTCAACGGCCCGCTCGAATCGCTTCCCGAAATATGGTTTTTCCTGACACGGAAGGGATACGCCGGAATAGATCAGTCGGTGTCTGCCGACTGGCTCGACCGCATCAAGTTCTTCGAGTTCCTGGGAGGGCAGCTGCTCCTGCAGTTCGCGGTCGCCGGCACGCTGCTGGCCGCGGCGGGATTCGCGGTTCAATGGCGCATCCTCGGGCGCCGGGTGGGGGCGTTTCTCACGCTGGCCTTCCTCATGCCCTCCGTGGTGCTGCTGCTCCTGCTCGGCTTCGATTACAGCTCTGCGACCAAGCATGTATTTCACGTGTACCCGCTGCCCGCCTACGCGATCGGCGCGCTGTGGATGGGCCTGGGCTTCGCCTGGCTGGCGAAGCGTTACGCGCTGCGCCGCGCGCACGCCGTGGCCGGCGCCGCGGCATTGCTCGCGCTGATCCTGGCGATCGGCTCACGCGCCAATCTGCTCGCCAGCTACGATTGGGGTGCGCGCTATGCCCAGACGGTATTGAAGATGTTGCCGCGGAACGCGCTGGTATTCGGGCAGGGAGAAAGTGACCTGGCGCCCATGGCCTATTTCCACATGATCGAGAACTGGCGGCCGGACATCACTCTGTACCAGTGGAAAGGCCTGGTCCTGGGAAATCGCCTGTTTCATCCGCTGAGGACCAGGGAAGAGAGCGGGCAGCGCATCTTGCGCGAAATGATCGAGCAGCAGACCGACCCGGTGGTCTTTACGCTGGACGCCTTTACGGCTCTCGCGCAACGCGATCGATGGCTCTACATCGAGGTCGACAAGTCGTCCACCGATCCGCAGCAGGTGACCGTAGACATACCGGAAGAGGCGGTGCGCTTCTTCGAGGAATCCATAGCGGGGGTCAACGACCCCAATGCCTGGATCGCCTATTTTCAGGACGAGCTGCGGCGCCGCTATGCGACGCTGATCGCCCGAACTCTGCCGCGCGAACGAACGCCCGATGCGCGCACCCTGCGCCATCTCGACCTGCTCGCAAAGAACTACTACGGCGCGCTCGGGATTGCCGAGGGGCTGATGTTGAACAAGGAGGGCTACTCGGTCGGCGCAGTCGCAAGCTTCCTCGACCGCGCACGGGACATAATGCCCGCCGACATCCCCAAGTCGCATCAGTCGCGTTTTTTCTACCTGCGGGGAGCGGTTCGTGCCGACATGCGGGACACCGCCGGCGCCATTCAGGACTTCGAAACAGCGCTGTCCATCTGGCCAACGCCGGACAACACGGCGATCAAGACGCTCGAGGATCTCTACCGACAAACCGGCAACGAGAGGGCCTTGCAGGCCATGCGAGAGCGCGTGAGCCGATTCAAGGCCCTCAAACGCTAGCGCCGCCGGAGCACGGGGTGGGACGTACGGCGCTGCTCCTCGCTTTTTGCCTGCCGGCCGCAATTTGCGCGGCGTGGACGGTCTTTGCCGGCAAGGACGTCAACTGGGACCTGCTCAATTACCACTATTACCTGCCGTTCGAGCTGCTTGCCGGCCGGCTCGGCCAGGACTTCTTCGCCGCGAGTGCCCAGAGCTACCTGAACCCGATCGGCTATCTGCCGTTTTACCTGATGGTTTCTTCCGGCTGGCACAGTGTCGTCGCATCCGTGGCGCTTGCCGTCGCGCACAGCCTGAGCATCGCCCTGCTTTACCTCGTTTCCTGGAAGCTTTTTGCGCACCTGCCGCCGCGCGAGCGAGCCGTCTTGGCGTGTCTTGCGACCGCGCTGGGCGCCGCTACGGCGGTGTTCTGGGCGACGGTCGGCGGCTCCTTTCTCGATCCGCTGCTGGTCCCGCCGATGCTCGCCGGCCTGCTCCTGCTGCTGGAGGGGGATCGCCATGTCGCGCGCCGTGCGCTGCTTGCCGGGGCGTTGTTCGGAGTGGCGGCAGCGCTGAAGTACTCCAACGCGATATTCGTGCTCGCGGCGCTACCCCTGACACTTACGATGCCGGGCCAGCCGGGCGCTTCGCGGCTGCGCGCCTGCCTCGGCTACGTCGCGGGCGCTGCGCTGGCGCTTGGCGTCCTGGCGGGCCCGTGGCTCGCGTTGATGATGCGCGAGTTCGGCAATCCCGTTTTTCCGCTCATGAACGCGTGGTTCAAGTCGCCCTACGCGCCGGCGGTCAACCTGATCGGGGAGCGCTTCACGCCTCAGGACCTGGCCGCGGTGCTCACTTTCCCGTTCCGCATGGTTGTGCTGGACCGTACGCTGTACTCCGAGACGTTTGCGCCCGATATCCGCCTCGCCGCACTGCTCGCGGCCGCAATGGCCCTGCCCGCGCTGGTGGCGCGCCGCGGCGCAACTCAGGCGGGCGCTCTGCGGGGCACCGACTGGCGGGTGCTCGCGTTCTTTGCCGCCGGATCGGTGCTGTGGCTAGCGAGCTCGGCAAACGGCCGCTACGGGATGATCGTGCTGCTCCTCGCCGGCGTGTCTCTCGCACGGATCACCGAGCGCCTGCTGCCCGGCAGCGCGGCGCGCGTTGCGCTCGGCGTGCTGCTGGTCGTGCAGCTCGCCATCTCCGTCGTGGCGGCGCCGTCTCGATGGTTCATCGCCGAGCCGTGGTCCAGACACTGGCTGCCTTACGATGTGCCGCAGCGCGCGCTGCATGAGCCCGCGCTCTATATCACCGTCGAGGTGCTTCCCATGGCGGTGGTGGCGCCTTTTGTGCATCCGGCCTCTTCTTTCGTCAACTTTCGCGGCCAGCACAGCCTGCCTGCCGATTCTCCGAAATTGGCGACATTGCTCGAGCGGCATCGCGGCCACGTGCGGACTCTCGGCCGCGGCCTGGAGCTCGTCGATGGCAGGCCGAGCGCAGACCAGGTGAAGGCCTACGACGATACGCTGCTGCGCCTGGGCTACCGCGTGGACGCAGCCGACTGCTTCACCATCGCATGGCGGCCCGATGACGACGACCTCCTTTCGCGAATGGCGAACCGGCTGGCGGGCCCCCGCCTGCCGCATGAGCCGCTCTCGGTCGTGAGTTGCGGCCTGCGCGCGGCAACGCGCGATCCGGTCGACGTCAAGAAGGAGCGCCATGCTTCGGCGCTCTTCGACCGGATCGAAAAGGCCTGCCCCCGGCTGTTTCGCGGGCAGACAGCGATCACGGAGCCATTGGGAAGCGGCTGGTCGCGTCAATATCCGGGTCTGGACTCAAGGCTGGAGGCGCTAGCGGGCAGGGTGATCCTCAATCGCTACCGTACCATGACGAATCTAGACCTCGGGCCAATGTCGGAATGGGAGGGAACCAACGTGCCCTTTATCCCGGTCTGCGAGAACCGCCGTTGAATGAAGCGATGAACGAAAAGCACAGGGCGGCGCCGCACATCTGGCAGGCGGATTGGCATGTATTGCGGTCCCTGGCCAATGCCATCCGAGCAATCCTCGCCGACCGCAGGCTGCGCCTGCAGGGCGCCCGCGTCATCGATTTTGGCTGTGGAGCCCGGCCCTACGAAAGCTGGTTCACGGCTGCACAAGCAGACTATGAGGGCGCCGATATTGGCGACGATGCCGAGGTCAGGGTGCTGGCGGATGGAACGCTCGATGCCGACGACGCGCAATACGATCTTGTCGCATCGTTCCAGGTCCTCGAGCATGTATGGGATATCGGCACCTACTTGCGCGAAGCGCGGCGCGTGCTGAAGCGGAACGGGTGGCTCCTTCTTTCGACTCATGGAAGCTGGCTTTATCATCCGCATCCGGGCGATTTTCGACGCTGGACCGCGCAAGGATTGCAGCGCGAAGTCGAAGCATACGGCTTCCGCCTGGTCCGGATATCGCCCGTAGTGGGTCCGCTCGCTTGGACTACAGTCTTCCGAAGTCTCGGCGCCGCCCAGCTTCTGCGCAGGTTACCGCTTCTCGGCACTCTGCTATCACAAGCCGTCGCCGTAGCTCTCAATATTTGCGCATGGGTAGAGGATAAGATCACCCCTGCGCACATGACCGCCGACAATGCCTGTATTTATCTTTGCTTGTTCACCCGCGATGCCTAGGCCGCTCCACGTGGTCGTCAGACGCTTCCTCACTGTCGGGCTCGCGTGCGCGTTGCTGCATAACGCAATAGTGATCGGTGCCGACCGGTTCGGTGTGCATTACGTCATTTCCTCTGTCATTTCGTTCGCCATAATCGTTGTTTTCGGCTACTGGCTGCACAGTGCGTGGACCTTCCCCGGCGCAGAGCGCGGCAGCACGCCTTTCGCGCGCTATACCCTGATGGCAAGCGCAAATCTCCCCCTGTCCATCGCCGGCATGTTCGTGTTTGTTGACCTTGGAGGATTCTCGGTGCCGATGGCTGCACCGGCAGTCACCGTGCTGCTCGTAGCGTTCAATTTCGTCGGAAGCAGGTGGGCGTTACGGGCCGGGCGCGCGCCGCTTGGGCGCGCGTGAGCGCTCTCGCATCCCCGTTGCTCAATCTCGATCGCCGGGAGCGTCCAAGCTGGTTGCCTGAGGATGCGGCCATCGCGCGTCATCTCGCCGATCGCGATCCCTGGTTCCAGCACCGAAAGCCGCGCTATCAGCTGCAATTGATCAACGACCTGGCGGCTTTGCTACCGGCCGGGCGCTGCAAGGTTCTTGACGTCGGTGCGGGGAACGGCTTGATCGGGGAGACGATTGCTGCGCTTTTCCCGGGAAAGTCGGTAGTCGGCGTCGACGTCGCCTCTAGGTCCTTGCCGAAGCTCAGCATCCCACTCATCAGATTTGACGGTCGCCGGCTGCCCTTCGCGGACCGATCCTTCGATTGCGCCTTGTTCTGCAATGTGCTCCATCATGTCAAGCCGGCCGCGAGAACCGGCCTGCTGCGCGAAGCCCTGCGCGTAACGGGCGGCAAACCTGTGCTAATCAAGGACCACCTCGCCGGCAGACCTCTCGATGGATCGCGGCTGTGGCTCCTCGATGTTCTCGGCAATGCACCGCGCGGCGCTATGGTTTCGGCGCAATATCTCGGAGAGCTGCAATGGGAGGATCTGTTGCGCGAAGTCGGCTGCGCCGGGGAGATCCTCCCTGTCTCCGCGTACCGGGCCGGCATATGGGAGTGGTGCTTTCCGAACCGGCTTGAAATCTGCTTCAGGGTCAGCCGGAAATTGGCCGGCCGGCAAGGCCTTCGCTAGGGTCCATCCAGCCGCCAGACTTGCCCATTTAGCCCGTCGTAAGTCAATCGCGCCCCTGGAAAGCGCCTTTTGATAACGTCCTCGTAGTCACGCTTCGCGCCGCGGGACATCATGAAGATCACCGGATCTCGCAAGAAGGGGTCGTTCTGTACGAAGTCCTGGGCGTAATGCTCCCAATTCGGAGCAATGAACACAATCTGCCGCACGCCTTTCTCGAATGGGGGTCGCAGCGACAACTGATCGTCGATGAACAAATGAATCTGAAGAAATCGCAGCACCGTAGCGAACACCAGGCTCAGAACGGCAACGCGGGCGACGTAGCTCCGTAACCGGTCGGCGGCGCCGGGGTGAATCCACACCATGGCGGCCGACGCGAGGATGGGCAGCGCGCTCCATGCGGAATGGACGTAGCGCGCGCCCCAGCCATACCCCTGGTCGAAACTGACGAAAAGATATCCGAGCAGCGTACTCAAGAGCGACAGGCCGAAAAGATTCACCTCCGCAATGTTTCGACGTAGCCACCACCCGGCGAGCGCGAGTAAAGGCAGCCCCGGAACCGCCCAGCTCCAGAGCCGGACCTGCTCCGCCATGCGTTTCCCGATCGCCTCGCTGCCAGGCATCGCGAATACGGTCCTGAACTCGACGTGAAGATACCAGAGCAGGTTCGCCAGTTGATGGAGAAGATCCCCGTCGTGCGGAAATGGCACCGCCGAGGTTCTTCCTTGAAGCTGCCGCAAAAAAAGCCACCAGCCGAGCCCCAGCAGGAGCGTGAGCGGCGCATAGCCCGCCCCGAGCGCCAGCAAGTTGCGCCGCCCATCTGGCCGGCGGGCGATCCATATGATCCAAGGCAGCGCAAACAGCATATGCGGCACTGGATTGCTCTGCACGAGGGCGAAGGACCCCACTAGGCCGGCAGCAAGGAGGTGCCTCGGGCTGCGCTCCAGCAGCAGCCAGGCAAACAGCAGATTCAGGAACAGCTGTGCCGTCATCGAGAAATACGAAAGCGCCATGCCGGTAAATCCGGGCGATCCCAACGCGAAAAGCATCGCCCAACCGGCTGCTTGGGTGATGCCGGTCAAGCGCGTGGCGACCTTCGCCATTAGCACCAGCGAGAGCGAAACCAGCAGCGGATTGCAAGCCCAGGGCGCGCCGAGCAGGCTAAAAGGCGCCAAGAGCAGCGAAAAGCCCGGCCAATAGATGGCCGCAACTGCGCCGGAGCTCTCCGAAGTCACCAACCATCGCCATTGGTAAGTCCCGGGTACCAACCGGTAGAACAGGTCAGGCGGAAATTGCCCGGTCAGCCGGCCCGCGGCAAATGCCCGGCTCTGAAACAACGCAAGGTGCTCGTCTCCCGCCAGAGGATGGTTTTCCGCGACCGCGAACATCGCCACGCTCAGACTGATGAACGTGACTGCTGCCGTGGGCCACGGGTTGCGGGCAAGCAGCTCGATCAGCTGCAACGCGGCGCTGCGCGTGCGAGGCAGGTACGCGGCGATGGCGATGCAGATGACGAGAACCGAGCCAGCAAGGTCCTGCTCCCGCAGCAAGTATTGAAAGATCAGAGCGCGCCATACGGGGTCCGGATACTTGGTGTAGTCGAGAATGTGGATGACGCATAGCAAGCCGGCCAGCACCGTAATCGCGGCAAGCGTCCGCACCCACAAAATACTGCCAATGGATTCTGGGTGGATGCGTTGCAGTTCCAAGGCTAGGACGCGCAGGCCTGGAGAACTTCCGCGTAGTGTGCTGCGCAACGCTCCCAGGACCAGCTCGCGCGTGCGAATTCTGCAACGCGCGTCCTGAGCGGGCGCAATGTTCCGGGCGACGCCAACAGCGCTTCGATGCGCGCGGACCAGCGCAGTACCGAATCTCCTGGTTCCAGCGGTTCTCGCAGCAACATTCCGGCAGCCTCCGGACAGCCGGCCGCGGTGTCCTCGCTAATCAACGCAGGCGTGCCGCATGCCATGGCTTCTTGCACGACGAGGGGGAATCCCTCGCCGACGCTGGGAAGCACGAGCAGGTCTGCAGCCTGGTAGAGCGGAACCAGTTGTTGTTTGGTCAAGTTGTACTGGACGGAGACATTGGGAAGCCTCCAATTGGAAGGGTCCAGCGGTCCCCAGCCGACGAAGATCCAACGCATCTGCGGCAGGCTCCGCGCGAGGCGATTGAGCAGTCGAAGCCCCTTCTTCTCGACAAAACGCCCGGCGAAGAGAAGCAAGGGCGTCTCCACCTCTATCCCGAGCCGGACGCGCAGCGCGCGCCGGCCTTGCTCATCGACGGTAACGAATACGTCGGTGTCCACGCCGTTGCGCACCCGCAAAGGCGGGCTGCGGAAACGAACGAACTTCTGGAAATAGTTCAGTGCCGCGTCACTGATAAAGAAAGTCTGGGCCGCGCTGCCGAGAAGAAGCGTACCGAAAAGCCTGTTGGCTCCCGCCAGAAGCGCGCGCAAGACGGGATTTCGGTAGGGAATCATCCCGATGTGCTGGGTAATGATCACGGGACGCCGCGCGAGGCGAGCTACCGCCCAGGCGATGAGGTTGGGAAGATACAGGCAATCGTGCAGATGGACGACGTCCGATTCGCGGACCCCACGGACCAATTGCCCGAGCCCGGAAATACTCCATAGCGGAAAAGGAAAACCTAGGCGGCGCTCGATCATGTTGCAGGCACTGACCGATATGCAGCGCAGTCCCGGCAGATCGGTCGGCGCCTTGTCCGTATTGCTGGAGTACCAGGTAATCTTGGCTTTGCCGCTCGCTGCAAGACGGGAGGCGATTTCCCAGGCCACCGATTCCACTCCGCCCCCATGGCTTGGGAAATAGTGAGTGACCAACGCAACCCGTACGGGTCCGGCATGCGCGGACATGCTTAGCCAACCTTCGGTAGACCGCGTGGCTGAAATGCTAGCGACAGCAGATAGTAGCCGGCTGCCACCAGCAGCAGATAGTTGAAGCCGAGCACGAGGGACAGGTGCTCGCTCAGCCCGCCGAGGATGATGCCCGCCACGTTCGAGCCGAAATCGATGTCCGGCTGGCGGCTCTCTCTGAAGGCGCACGCGAAAATCACCCCGGCGAAGAATACCGGAACGAACACCACCAGGCAGGAGGCAGCGATTCGCGCGACCGGCGGCAGCGACAGGAACACGTTCATCGGCACGAGCGCGTTCACGAGCAGCGCCGCGACGAGCAGCACGTAGTAGGGGGCCAGCTTGCGCGGCTTCACCGCAAGGACGTAGAGGTTGGCGCACAGGATCATGACCAGGATGGCGAAGAACACCACCGAATTGACCACCCACGTGCCGCCGAAGAGCAGCGCCATGTGCACCACCGCCTTGGTTTCGAGCAGCATGAAGCCGGCGCCGAGGAAGAACATCTGCCAGTTGAGCCGTATGCGCCGCACCGGTGCGAAAGCGAGCAGGATGGCGAGCGAAAGAACGGCCACGGCGAGCATTCCCTGGCCGATGGGCGACCACGGAATCTCGCGGCTGCGCAGGTAGAGCTGCGGCCAGTCGTCGCTTGGCACGAGGTCGATGCCGCCGAGATCGACCTGCGCCGGCGCGCTCCTGTGCCAGAAGGGTCCAGGGGGGGCGGCGGTACCGAAGGCGTTGATCGCCTCGTTCATGCGCGGCTCCGGATGGATCCAGAAGCTCTCGCCCTTCTCGAACCTGGCCCGGATCGCCTCCAGGCGTTTCGAATCGGTGCTGACGAGGAGGAAGGTGAAGTAGCCCGACTGGCTGTCCCCGGGCCCGATCCTGTCCCGGTAGGGCATGGAAATGACCAGCGGCTTCGCGCCGAAAACCTCCTCGGCCATTTTCGCCAGCCTGCCGACTACCCAGCCCTGCCGGTAGTAGTTGTACATGGCGAAGACGCCATCGGGCTTCAGGGTCCGCTTCACGTCCTCGAAAGCCTCGCGGGTGAAGAGGAAGTTCTCCAGCCGCAGGCTGGAGTAGCCCGAATGCAGCACCAGCGAGTCGACCAGCGCGTATACCGCGAGGTCGTACTTGCGGGGCGTGTTGCGCGCGAAGCTGCGGCCGTCGTCGAGGTGGATCGACACGCGCGCGTCGGCATAGGGCTTGTCGGGATGCAGGCGGCGGCCGATCTCGTTGATCCGTGGATCGATTTCGACGGCATCGACATGCCCGACTCCGGCGTGCAGCGCCGCTGCCACGTCGTTGCCGCTGCCGGCGCCGATGATCATCACCTCTTGGAATGGCGTGCCGCCGGCGTCGCGGTTGAGCAGGTACGGCAGCAGATAGGCCGGGCCTAATTTATCGATTTGCACCATCTGCTGGTGCCCGATGTCGTTGGTGGCGATGGCCCCGAACGCGGGTGCATAGGCCACCTTGTAGTAAGGCGACCAGAACACTTCGCCTTGGACGGTCAGGCCATGGGCGCCGATTCCGATGAGCGCCAGGGTTGCGACGGCGGCCGCGACCTGGACCGGCCTGCGCCACCCCGCGAAGTGCAGTATCAGCAGGACGATCGGGGCGAACCAGACGGTCGGCGGCCATTGCAGGTAGCTCATCGCCGCGAAGGCCGCAATGCCGCTCAGGCTGCCGGCGACGTCCACGGAGTACGCCATGACGCGGTCGGGAATGGCGTCGAACGCGCGGCCCATCACCTGTCCCAGGCCAACGAAAGCGAGCGCGATGAGCGCGAAGAACGCCCCGCCCACCGCCCAGATCGGGATGATCCAGCGGCTTGGGTCGGCGGGCCGGTACTCCGTGCCGAAATAGACGAGCTGGGGTGACGCCTGCTGATTGCCGAGGCTGATCGTGATGCGGTCTGACCATTGCCAATAGAGCAGGTGGATGGCGATCGCCGCCGCGAACGCGAGCATCGCCACGGGGAGCGCCATCTGCACGAAGTTCTGCGGCCTGCGCGCCGCCAGCAATCCGACGCTCATTCCCAGGAAGCACGCGAGCAGCACGATGTTGGTGAAGAACGTGAGGAACACGACGGTGCCCGCGAACCAGCGGATCGCCGCCAGCTCGAAAAACAGGATCAGGAAGCTGACCAGGAACAGATCCAGATACGCGCGGCGCGGCGGCATGGGACCTCTTATTTTTGTTGCTCCCCGCATACTACTCGAACCACTTCGTCAGCTCATCCCGGGATTTCCTTGCACGCCGATCAGGCGAGGACGGTTGGCTTCGAGCGGCGGGACTGTCTTCCTGCTGCGCAGGTAGCGGCTGGCGAGATCCCAGATCGGCTCGCCGCTCGCCCCTTCGGCGACCGGCGCCCAGCCGGCCACCTTGTAACGCCTGCCGGCTTCGATCGGTTTACCGCCGAGGCGCATGTCGGAGATGCGCGCGCCGACCTTGTTGTTCGGCGCGATGGCGTAGCTCATCCCGCCGACGCGCACCATGTCGCCGCCCTGCTGCAGGTAGGGGTCCGCGTTGAACAGGTTATCGGCGATGTCCTCGAGGATCGCCTTGATCTCGCCGCCGGTGAGCTCGCTGAGCGTGGTATGAGGGTAGGTGATGGCGGTCTGGTCCATCAGGTGCTCAAGCGTGATCGCATCGCCGGGAAGCAGCGTCGTGCCCCAGCGGAAGCCGGGGGAAAACGCGATCTGCGCGCCTTTCTCGGCGAGCAGCGCGTCGAGCAGCAGCTCATCGAAGCTGCCGTTGAAGTTGCCGCGCCGGTAGAGCAAGCCCTCGGTGACTGCCAGTTTTTCCTGCAGCCTGGTTTCATACGGCGCGCGCGCCTTGGCGATATACCGCTGCATCCCTTCATCGGCGGGCAGCAGGTTGGAAAACACGGGCAACAGGCGATAACGGTAATCGGCCACTCCCTGTGCACCGACCTGCAGATCGAGCACCGCAAGGAACTTGCCGCAGCAGCCGGCGTTGGTGACGAGCGTGCTGCCGACGCGTACCGGCGCCGGCACCGCGTCGTGCGTATGCCCTCCGAGAATGGCATCGAGCCCGCGCAGGCGGGAGGCGAGCTTGAGGTCGACGTCCATGCCGTTGTGGGACAGCAGGACGACCGCCTTCGCACCCTTGGCGCGCACTTCGTCGACCAGCTTCTGCAGGCGCGGCTCCTGGATGCCGAAAGTCCAGTCGGGCACCAGGTGGTGCGGATTGGCGATCGGCGTGTAAGGGAAGGCCTGCCCAATGACCGCCACCGGCACGCCCTTCACGCTGCGCAGCGCGTAGGGCTTGAACACCGGCTCCTCGAAATCGAGCGTGCGGACGTTCTGCGCGAGGAACTCGATCGGCGCGAGCTCGCGTTCGACCGCCTGGCTCACCCGCGCGGCACCGTAAGTGAATTCCCAGTGCGCGGTCATGCAATCGACGCCGAGCAGCTTCTGCGCGCCGATCATGTCGGCGCCGCGCGTCCACAGCGAGGTCGCCGAGCCCTGCCAGGTGTCGCCGCCGTCGAGCAGCAGGGCCTGCGGGCGCGAGGCGCGCAGGCGCTTCACCAGCGTCGCGAGATGCGCGAAACCGCCGACCTTGCCATAGCGCCGCGCCGCATTCTCGAAATCGAGGTGGGTGAAGGCGTGCGCGAGCGAGCTCCCTGCTTTTAGGTTGTATTTCCTTAGAAAATGCTCACCTACCAGATGGGGTGCCTGTCCAGACCCAAGATTCATGCTCGGCTCGCGGAAATACACCGGCAGCAGCTGCCCGTGGACATCCGTGAGATGCAGCAAAGAGACATTGCCGAACGGCGCTGCGTCGTAGAGCCCGGCCGCGGCTTGCGCCTCGCTCGACCCGGGCCGCAGCCCGGCGTCCGCCGCGGCGGCCAGGGCGAGGAGCCGGAGGAATTCGCGGCGCTGCAAAACTACTGATTCACCGGCGAGCCGGCGTCGAGCAGCAGCGCGACGAGATCCCTGATCTGCTCCTCGGTCAGCGTGCCGGAAAGCCCGAGCCGCGGCATTTGCGAGCAGAGGTTATACGCCTTGGCGTTATAGATCTTGCCGTAGACGTAGCGCTGGATCTCCTGGCCGTTGCCGCGCAGCTTGCCGAATTGCCGCAGGCTCGGGCCAAGGGTGCCGAACGATGCTTCCTGCGGCGAGATCTGGTGGCAGTTGTAGCAGCTGCCGCCGGCTGCGTCGCCCGGCTTGTCGGTCCACTGCAGGCCGCGGCCGTTTTGCGCGATGCTCTCGCCGCGCTTCCAGTCGCCCATCAGGCTGCCTTCGGGAAACACGATGGTCTTCATCTGGTCGGCCTCGATGGCCTTGGCGGCACCGGCCGGCGGGTTGTCGCGGCTTTCGGTGCACAGCCGCTGCAGGCCGTCCTGGACCACGCGGTCCATGCCAGCTTGTCCACGCGCGTGGAAATCGCGCTGCATGAGCTTCTGCACGTCTTGCGGCGTGGGATCCGCCAGCGCGAGCGGCGCGACAAGCATGGCAATGAGGAAAATCCTCTTCATCGCTTGGTTCCCGGGCCGCGGTAGGGTTCGCCTTTGCCGGTCGCAGTGAGGAACAGGATGAGCGCCACCGTGGTGTCGGAGCCGAAGTCAGGTTCGGGCATGCGCATCTGCTGATAGCAGTTGTTCATGCGCCACTGCAGCGTGACGAGCTGGCTGGTGGAGACGCGATACGCCGGCCACGTCGAAACGACGGGGCGTGCATGCTCCGGCTTGTACAGCACCGGCAGGTCCTGCATGCGGATGCGCTTGCCTTCCTCGCCGTGGCAGCTTGCGCAGGAGAAATCCCACGCGCCGGCGCGATGGAAGTACACCGCTCTTCCCATCGCGTAGGCTTCCTTCTCCTTCGGATGCGACAGCCCCGGCGCCATCTTCATGCCACGCGACTGCGCGGCGATGTAGGCCGATAGCGATTCCATCTCCGAGGGGCGATCGGCGCTGCCGAAGACCCGCGCGGCGGCTTCCTCGCGCTTGCGTCCCTGCAGCGTGACCATGCAGTGCAGGAGGCGCGTCTCCAGGTCCATCACCCGGTCGGCATCCTTGAAGTAGCGCGGCAGCCCTGCATACGCGCCCTTGACGACGCCCGCACCGAGGCCGAGGTCGCATTTCTCCAGCGAGACCTTGTTCGGGCCCTGGGGTTTTTTCCACAGCTCCTCGCCTTGCAGCTCGAACAGCTCCACCGGGCTGCCCTCGGCGATCATCCGCTGGTAGCGCTGGATTTCCTTTTTTGCGTCCTGTGCGGGCAAAGAATTGCAGAACGCTGCACCCGCCACCACGCAGAAGAAGCCTAAAAACTTTTTCACGCGACGGCGGTTTCGGTCTGGTTGGTCTCGCCGTGGTTGTCGATCCAGCTGACCTCGATCCTGTCGCCTTTGGCGCCGCCCTTGATGCGGAAGGTGAACACGGGATTGCGCGAGATTCCCTGGCTGATCTGGCTCTCCACCACCGTCTTGCCGTTCACTTTCAGCGTGACGTTCTGGATGAAATGCAACGGCACGAGCTTGCCGTCGGGGTCCTTGCGCTGCCCGGTTTCCATCGGATGGGTCATCAGCACGCGCACGTCGGTCACGCCGCCGGAGAGCGTCGCGCGCATTTTCATCGGTCCCGCCATCGTCGCTCTCCCTCGCTACCCGCCGCAGCCACCGATGGTGACCTTGATTTCCTGGGTGGCGACATAATGCTTGCCGAGCGCTTCGGCGACGACCCGCACCTCGGAGGTCTCGCCCAGCTTCGCGTTCAGCTTCACGAAGGGCAGCGCGCCTTCCATGAAATCGAACTTGCCGACCAGCGGAAACGGGTTCTTGTCGATCAGCACCGCGATCGAAGTGGTGCCCGGGACGTTGCTCATGATCTCGATCGGCACCACCGCGCCATTCTCGGCGATCTGCGGCGCCTCGATCACTACGTCCCTGCTCGCCACCGGATTGCTGGCGCCCAGGGTTTTCAGCGCGTCGGCCGCGGTTTTCGCGCCAAAGCCGTCCTTGTTCCACGCCGCGGCCAGCGCCGCGAACGGCTTGAGCGCGATCGCCGCCAGGACCGCCACCAGGCTTCTTCGGATCGGATTTATCCGCATCTCCCTCGAAGTCGGTATTCTATCGCCCCCGACGGCGGAATACCCCTGATTTGCCCCCATGCTTCTCCTCGAGCCGCAGCTCGTGCAGCGTCATGCCGCGGTCGACGGCCTTCACCATGTCGTAGATCGTGAGCAGGCCCGCCGCCACGGCGGTGAGCGCCTCCATCTCGACGCCGGTCCTGCCGCGGCATTCGACTCGCGCGATCACCGCCACGGACGAGATGCGCCGCCGCAGCTCGAAGTCGACCGCCACCCGCGTGATGGCGATGGGGTGGGCGAGGGGAATCAGGTCGGCGGTGCGTTTGGCCGCCTGGATCGCCGCCACCCGCGCGACGCCCAGCACATCGCCCTTCCTGGCCTTGCCCGCCGCGACGAGGCGGAATGCCGCCGGGCTCATCGCGATACGGCCGGAGGCGACCGCGATGCGATGGGTGCTCGCCTTGGCTCCGACGTCGACCATGTGTGCGGAACCACGGGCGTCGAAATGTGTCATCTGAGCGTGCGATTTTCTGGCCATGCCGGGCGCTATCATAAACACATGCGTGCTACCGCGTGGCTGATCGCCGCATGCGTCGCGCTCGCGCCGCGGGCGTTTGCGCAGAACCTGCCGGACCTCGGCAGCGCCGGGGACAGCGTGCTGTCGCCGCAGATGGAGCGGCGCCTCGGCGAGAGCATCGTGCGCGACATCCGCTTCCGGGAGCCCGCGTACATCGACGATCCCGAGATCTCCGAGTATCTCGGCAACCTCGGCGCGCAGCTGACGCAGGTCACCGCCGGCGCGCGGCACGACTTCGAGTTCTTCGCTCTGCGCGATCCCGCGATCAATGCTTTCGCGCTGCCGGGCGGTTTCGTCGGCGTGCACACCGGGCTGATCAACGCGGCGGACACCGAGTCCGAGCTGGCCTCGGTGCTGGCGCACGAGATTTCGCACGTCACGCAGCGGCACATCGCGCGCATGATCGGCCAGCAGCAGCAGATGCAGCTCCCGGTGATGGCGGCGCTCGCCGCCGCGATCCTGTTCGGGCGCTCGCGGCCCGACCTCGCCTCGGGCGCCGCCGCCGCGGCGCAGGCCGGGGCCGTCCAGGCGCAGCTCAGCTATTCCCGCGACTTCGAGCGCGAGGCCGATCGCGTCGGCCTGCAGGCGCTCAACGCCGCCGGCTTCGACGCGCGCGCGATGGCGGTGTTTTTCGAGAAGATGCAGCGCTCCGCCCGCGTCAGCGACGACGGCTCGGTTCCCGGGTACCTGCGTACCCACCCTGTGACCACCGAGCGCATCGCGGACGCCCAGAACAGGGCGGCGAGCATGCCGTACCGGCAGCACCTGGACAGCCAGGAGTTCCAGCTGGTGCGCGCCAAGCTGCGCGCCGATGCGGGCGAGGCGCGCGATGCGGTGGAGCATTTCGACAGCTCGATCCGCGAGAAGCGCTACGCGAGCGAGGCGGCGGCGCACTACGGCCTGGCGAGCGCCCTGCTGCGGGCGCGCCGCGCGCGCGAAGCCGATGCCGAGGTCGAGCGCCTGCGCGCCGCGGGTGGCTCGGACCCGATGATTGAGACCCTCGCGGCGCGCGTGAAGCAGGCGCTGGGCGAGCCGGCGGCCGCGGCGGCGCTGCTCGCAGCGGCCCGCGTGCGCCATCCGTATTCGAACCCGGTGCTCTACGCGTATGCCGCGGCGCTGCAGGACAACGGGCGCAACGCGGAGGCGCTCGCGCTGCTCGCCGAACCGCTGCGGCTGCATCCGCGCGATTACAGGCTCTACGCGCTGCAGTCGAAGACCTACGCCGCGCTCGGCAAGCGGCTGCTGCAGCACCACGCGCAGGCCGAGTTCTACGTTCTGCAGGGCAGCTTGCCGGCGGCGATCGAGCAGCTGCAGCTCGCGCGCTCCGCCGGCGACGGCGATTTCTACCAGCTGTCGGTGGTCGATGCGCGCCTCAAGGACCTGCGCGCGCAGTACTCGCTCGAGATGCGCGACGCGAAGCGCTAGACCAAGTCCTTGATAGCGTCGGCCGGCGGGCGCGGCTTGTCCATGCGGCATAATACTTTATGGATTTTGATCTGGAACTCGACGCGCGCGGCCTGAATTGCCCGCTGCCGATCCTGCGCACCAAGAAGGCGCTGACCGGCATGCAATCCGGGCAGGTCCTCAAGGTGCTCGCCACCGATCCCGGAGCGGTCAAGGATTTCCAGACCTTTTCCAGGCAGACCGGGCACGAGCTGCTGTCGCACGCCGAGGCGAACAGGGAATTCACCTTCTTCATGAGGAAGAAGTGAAGCGGGCTTACCTTGCCTGTTTGCTGTTCTTGGTTCCTGCCGTGCATGGCCAAGCCACGTTCAACGTGAAAATCCTGACCCCTGAAACCGCGCTGAAAGCGGCGCAGGCGGCAATGAAGAAATGCCGCGACAGCGGCTACCAGGCGACCGTCGCAGTGGTGGACCGCATGGGCGTCGTGCAGGTGCTGCTGCGCGATCGCTTCGCCGGCCCGCATACCACGGACATGGCGAGCGCCAAGGCCTACACCGCGGTGAGCTTTCGCACCAACAGCACGGAGCTGGCCGAGGCGACCCAGCCGGGGCGGCCGCAAAGCGGCGTGCGCAACCGTCCGGGCGTCGCCGCCGTCGGCGGCGGGCTGATCATCGAGGCGGGCGGCTCGCTGCTCGGGGCGATCGGCGTCTCGGGCGCGCCGGGCGGGCGCGAGGACGATGCCTGTGCCGCGGCCGGGATCGCCGCGATCCGCGAAGACATCGAGCTCTAGGGAAAGCGCCCCGGTTTCTTGTCGTAGAGCTTTTCGCCCAGCGCGAAGGCGCGTTTCTGGAGCTTTGCGCGGCGGCGCTGGATCAGCGCCTGCAGCGCCTTCATCGCCTGGGTCTGTTGAGACAGCAGTGCAAGATCGTGATCTTCGCCAAGGCGAGCGGCGAGCTTGTCGGCGCGCTTCACGAGCCTGGCCAGCTTGCCTTTTTGGGCCGGGAAGAGAATCTCGATCGCGTACTGCAGATATTTGACTTGCTTGCGCCATTCGTGAAGCGCCTCGGGTGTGCCGGCGGCTTTCGCTTCGGCGAACGCCTTGCGTCCCTTGCGGTAGATGCGCCGCAGTCCGGACCTGAATGCTTTGCAATCCAGGCGCGAGACGTCCGCCTGCTCGGCCTGCCGGCGGCAGTCGTCGAGAAGCTGGATGCAGTTTTGCAGCCTGGCAGGTGAGGCGAACAGCTCGCGCCGCGCCTTCGCGTGATTCGCATGCAGCCGCCTTTGCAGGCGGCCAAGCTCGACGCCGCGCAACTCGCTGGCATATTGACGCCGCAGTGCCTCGAGCGCATCGGGGAGCGACTTCGCATCGCGCAGCGGCGACAGGCAATGGCCGGCGTCGCGCAGCGCGATGTTCTGCGCGCGGTAGGAGGCCTCGCCCAATCCGCCGCGCAGAAGCCGTAACGCGGCTCGCGCCTTCTTCAGGCACTTTCGCGCATCGTGCACCGCCTCATCGGGGATAGGCGGCGCGATCCGCAGGCTCTCGCGTGCCCGGTCAATCGCTGCGAGCAGCTTGCGCTTGATCACGACGTCTTCTGCCGCAAATAGCGCTGCTCTGCGGCAGCGACATGTTTGCCGTTTGTCAAGGGCTACTCCGAATCAGTATCGACGCAGCTTCTGACGCGGCTGCAAGTTGTGGTCGCGTGCTTGAGAATCAAGAGATCGCGCGCGTTTATAATCCTTCGCATGATGGCTCGCTGGATCCGGCTCGGTGCGATCGAGCCGTTCGATTTCCGCGCGGCGTATTCGGCGCTTGCCGCGGCGCAGTCGCCCCTGGCCAGGCCCATCCTTCTGTGGGGCCAGGGCGACGGGCAGTATTTGTTCGCGCTGATCGCGCCGACGAGGTTCGCGCCCGGGCGCAAGCCGCGCTGGGCTTCGTGGGCGCTTGCACCCGCGATCGCCGCTTACCGCCAGTTCGGCCTGCCCGCCTATCTGGATGGCGAGTCGATCTGCCTGCACGGGCGGAAGATCGCCTCGGCAACGATTGCCTCGATCGGCGAGTGTGCCGTGGTCGCCTCCAGTTTCCTGAATCGCTTCCCGGCGAAGTGCCTTCCCACTCCATCGGCCGAGATGGAGGAGGCGTTCCGCCTGCGGCTCGAGGCGCAGCACGGCTGGCAGTTCGACCACTCCTGGCCGAGCGAGCACGAGACGCTTAAATACGCGATAGCCTGAAATGCCGTCGCGCCGCAGATGATTCTGCGGGCGCCGGTGGTGAACCACACCGACGCCGAGCTGGTGTTCCTCGAAAGCCTGGTCGGCCGCGAGCCGCCTTTCGTCGGCAAGGGCTACAGGACCTACTAGGCGCCGAGGCGCTCGTACACCGGGCGGATTTCGCGGCGGATGGCCGGCAATTGGCTGGCATACGCAGCCGCTGCGGCCAGCGCCAGAACGCCGCACGCGGCGAGGGTGACCGGCGGACCGACATAGTCGGCGATCCAGCCGGTCGCGAGCGCACCGAGCGGCGTGGTGCCGATGAACGCCATCACGTAGAGCGCGGCGACGCGACCGCGCAGCTCGTCGGGCACGATCGTTTGCAGGACCGTGTTCGTCGACGCGGCGGACAGCATCAATCCCAGGCCGACGAGGTAGAGGGAAGGCAGCGCT
>Ga0210382_10000197_pt1 | contig 24320 bp, 17 predicted proteins | sample PLMedo_FD_155452 | JGI IMG/M metagenome (GOLD analysis project Ga0210382, IMG submission 155452) | Groundwater sediment microbial communities from an aquifer in East River, Colorado, USA - PLM0_60_coex redo | ecosystem: Environmental > Terrestrial > Soil > Riparian zone | place: USA: East... | reverse complement strand
CGAGCCGCGTGTTCGGGGTGGACGTGTTCCGCCGCTCGACGACGCAGTTCCTGCCGCTGCTCGCGGGGCCTGTCCCCGCCGACTACCTGCTCGGCGCCGGCGACCAGCTGGTGCTGATCCTCACGGGCGACGTCGAGCTGACGTACGCGCTGCCGGTGACGCGCGAGGGGTTCGTCCTCATTCCGCAGGTAGGCCAAGTGTTCGTGTCGAGCCTGACGCTCGACCAGCTGCGCCGCGTCCTGTACGACCGCTTGGGACGCGTGTATTCCGGCGTGCGGCGCACCAATGCGACGACGCGGTTCGACATCACGGTGTCCAACGTGCGAGCGAATCAGGTCTACGTCGTGGGCGAGGTGGCGCAGCCCGGGGCGTATCAGGTCAGCTCGCTCGGCACGGTGCTGACGGCACTGTACGCGGCGGGCGGCGTCACCGAGCGCGGCAACCTGCGCGCGGTGGAGGTGCGGCGGGGCGGGAAGCCGGCGGCGACGCTCGATCTCTACAGTTATCTCTTGCACGGCGATGCGCGCGCGGATGTGCGGCTCGAGACGGGCGACGTCGTGTTCGTACCGGTGCACGGATTGCGCGCCGAGCTGACGGGGGCGGTGACGCGGCCGGCGGTCTACGAGCTGCGCGCGGGCGAGACGCTGGAAGACCTGGTGGAGGCGGCGGGCGGGTTCCGGCCCGACGCCGCGCTCCGGCGGATCGCGGTGCACCGCGTGACGCCGGCGCCGCAGCGCGGGCCCGGTGCGTTCGCGCGGCAGGTAGTGGACGTGGAGATCGACGTTCCCGGTTCGCTCCCGGCGATCGCGCTGCAGGACGGCGATTCGGTGGTGGTGGACTCGGTGCCCGTGCTCACGCAGCAGCTGTACGTGGGGATCGCGGGGATGGTGCAGAAGCCCGGCGCGTATCCGTGGCGGCCGGGGCTGACGTTGCGCGATCTCGTGGCATTGGCGCGGGGTCCGCGCATCGGGGCGTCGTTGCGCGAGGCCGAGATCGCCCGGCTGCCCACCGAGCGGGGCGAGGGACAGCTGGCGACGACCATTCGGGTCCCCCTCGACTCGACGTACCTGTTCGAGCGGGACGCATCGGGCCGGTACGTCGGGGCGGCCGGAGTGTCGTTCCCCGCGCCGGGGACGGCGGCCGACGTGCCGCTCGATCCGTTCGACAACGTGTTGATCTTCCGGCAGCCCGACTTCGAGCTGCAGCGCACGGTGACGATCACGGGGGAGGTGCAGTATCCCGGGACGTATGCGCTCAAGGCCAAGGACGATCGGCTGCTCGATCTGATCGAGCGGGCGGGCCGTCTCACGCCGCGGGCGTACGCCGAGGGGATTCGCTTCTTCCGCCCCCTGAGCAACGTCGGGCGGATCAACGTGGACCTGCGGCGGGCGCTGGCCGACGCCGGGTCCCGCTTCAACGTGACGCTCCAGCCTGGCGACTCGCTCCACATTCCCGAGTACGTGCCGAGCGTGAAGGTGTCGGGCGCGGTGAACTCGCCGGGGAGCATGTTGTGGCGGCGGGGAGCGGACCTGGGCTATTACATCAGCGCGGCGGGCGGCTTCGCGCCGCAGGCGCAGAAGGGCCAGGTCAGCGTACGGTTCGCGAACGGCGAGATACGCACGCGGCGCCTCAGCCTGTTCGCGTCGAGCAACCCCACGCCCGGGCCGGGGTCCGAGGTGTTCGTGCCGACTGCAGATCCGAACGCGAAGAGGACGGACTATGTGTCGTTGGTCGGAGGCCTAGCGCAGATCGTGGCGAGCACGGTGGCGATTATCGTGGTGCTGCGACGACCGTGAGCGGCGGATGACGCGGAAGGGCATCGTCCTGGCGGGCGGCGCCGGTACGCGCCTCCACCCGCTGACGCTCGGGGTGAGCAAGCAACTCCTGCCCGTCTACGACAAGCCGATGATCTACTATGCTCTCTCGACCCTGATGCTGGCCGGGATCCGGGATGTGCTGGTCATTTCCACACCTCAAGATCTGCCGCGTTTCCGAACGCTGCTCGGCGACGGCGTTCAGCTCGGGATGAGTTTCCAGTACGCCGAGCAGCCGCGTCCCGAGGGGCTGGCGCAGGCGTTCGTCATTGGGAAGGACTTTGTCGGGAGCGCGCCGTCGGCCCTCGTCCTGGGCGACAACATCTTCTACGGAGGCGGACTCCGTCCGTTACTCGAGGAAGCGGCTGGCCGCACGCGCGGAGCCACAGTCTTCGCCTACCACGTGAAGGACCCGGAGCGCTACGGTGTGGTCGAGTTCGACGATCGACGCAAGGCGAAGAGCATCGAGGAGAAACCCAAGGCGCCGAAGTCGTCTTATGCAGTGACGGGATTGTACTTTTACGACAACGACGTACTCGACATCGCCGCCAAGTTGCGGCCGTCCGACCGGGGCGAGCTCGAGATCACCGACGTGAACGCGACTTACTTGAAGCGCGGCGCTCTTGACGTCACGGTCCTCGGCCGCGGGATCGCCTGGCTCGATACCGGCAACCCCGACGCGCTGCTCGAGGCCGCGAACTACGTGGCGGCAATCGAGCGACGCCAGGGTTTGAAGATCGGCGCGATCGAAGAGGTGGCCTACCGGATGGGCTTCATCGACGCGGCGCAGGTCGAGCGACTTGCGGCGCCCTTCAAGGGCAACCCGTACGCGCAGTACCTGCTCGCGATCCTTCGCGAGGATTCGTGAAGACGACGCCCACCGACCTCCCCGGCGTCGTCATCATCGAACCCCGAGTGTTCTCAGACGCGCGCGGCTTCTTCTTCGAGAGCTATCACGCGGAACGGTATGCGCAGGCAGGGCTGCCGCCCGTGTTCGTGCAGGACAACCACTCTTCGTCCGTCAAGGGGACCATCCGTGGTCTCCACTATCAGCTGCGCCGTCCGCAGGGCAAGCTTTTGCGGGTTCTCCGGGGCACGGTGTTCGACGTTGCCGCCGACATCCGGCGGGGTTCGCCGACGTTCGGCCGTTGGACGGGGGTCGAGCTCAGCGCCGAGAACAAGCGACAGGTCTTCATCCCCGCCGGCTTCGCGCACGGGTTCTGCGTCACCTCGGACGGCGCGGAGGTGGAGTACAAGTGCACCGACGTCTATGTGTCGGACGATCAGCACGGCGTGGTGTGGAATGACCCGACGATTGGTATTCGCTGGCCGGTGGCAACGGCAGTGTTGTCGGATCAGGACAAAGCCTTTCTCCCCTTGATGGCCGACCGGAATGATCTCCCGGTCTTCGCGTCGTGACCTTCGCACCGTCGTGTGTCCTGGTGACCGGTGGCGCCGGGTTCATCGGGTCGAACTTCATCCGATGGTTGTTACGGCGAGCCGCATCTACTCGAGTGATCAACGTCGATCTGCTGACGTACGCTGGCAACCTCGAGAGCCTCGAGGATGTGGTACGGGCTCATGGCCCCGACGGTGATCGCCGGTATCATTTCGTTCGCGGGGACGTCTGCGATCTTGACCTAGTAATGCGATTGTTGCGAGGGGATGGCCCTGCCCTGCCGGTGCCCGACTGTGTCGTACACATGGCCGCCGAGTCGCACGTGGATCGGTCGATCATGGGGCCGGCGGCGTTCGTGGACACGAATGTTCGGGGGACGCTGACGCTGCTCGAGGCGTGTCGCGCCGACCTCGCGGCCCGGCCGCGACCATTCCGTTTCCTGCAAGTGAGCACGGACGAGGTTTACGGGACGTTGGGCCCGACCGACCCGGGGTTCACCGAGTCCACACCGCTCGCGCCGAACAGCCCCTACTCCGCCAGCAAGGCCGGCGCGGACCTGCTCATTCGGTCCTACGTCGAGACGTTTGCCTTCCCTGCCATCATCACTCGCTGCTCCAACAACTATGGGCCCTACCAGTTCCCCGAGAAGCTGATTCCGCTGATGATCACGCGGGCATTGGGCGATCAGCCGCTGCCGGTGTACGGCGACGGTCTGAACGTGCGCGACTGGCTCCACGTGGAAGATCACGCGAGCGCCATCTGGGAGGTGCTTACGCGAGGCCGACTCGGTGAGGTCTACAACATCGGCGGCGGCGCCGAGCACGCGAATGTCGATGTGGTCCGTACGCTGCTCCGGGCACTCGGAAAGCCGGAGTCCCTCATTCAGTATGTCACCGATCGCCCGGGCCACGATCGTCGCTACGCCATGGACACCGACAAACTGTGTCGGGAGCTAGGCTGGCAGGCGGACCACACGTTCGAGGCGGGGCTCGCCGGTACGGTGAGGTGGTACCTCGATCATCGAGGTTGGTGGGAACGGGTCCTGAGCGAAGCCTACCGCGCGTCCAACGCGATGTACCTCAAGCGCGATTGATGCGCGTGATGATCTGTGGCGCCGCTGGGATGCTCGGCCACGACCTTGTCGCGACTGCACCGGTGACGACTACCCTGTTCCCTTTCGGGAAGGCGGAACTGGACATCACGGATCTACGGTCGCTGGCCGCGACCATCAAAGACACACGCCCCGACATCATCGTCAATGCGGCTGCATATACAAATGTCGATAAAGCAGAGTCAGAGCCCCAGCTCGCCCTTCGAGTGAACGGCGAGGCAGTCGGTATGATCAGCCAGATCGCCTGTAGGGCAGGAGTACGCGTCGTCCACTTCAGCACCGACTATGTCTTCGACGGAACCGCCGTCGAACCATATCGAGAGGCAAGCCCAACGAACCCCGTCAATACCTACGGATCAAGCAAGCTGGCTGGCGAGAGGGCGCTTGCGCAAAGCGGCGCCAGTTTCCTCCTCATTCGAAGCCAGTGGTTATTCGGTGCGGTTGGGCGATCCTTCCCTAGAAAGATGTGGGACCGGGCGAGGGCCAGACTCTCGACAAGGGTTGTGGCTGATCAAACTGGTCGTCCGACGTCGACACGGACCCTAGCCTGCGCCACTTGGGACCTCATTACTCGTGAGGCCTCTGGCCTAATCCACGTGGCGAACGCGGGGGAAGCCACTTGGTTTGATGTAGCGTCATACGTCTTTGCAAGTCTCGGGAGGACAGGTCTTCTGAGTGCTTGTGCAACTGATGACTATCGAACCCCGGCCCGGCGTCCCCGGTATAGCGTCCTTGACACGCGACGAGCGGAACGCAGCCTCGGCGTACCCCTAGGTCCTTGGCAGCTTGGGATGGACGAACTGCTTCAGCACTTCCTGGATTTGGGTGATCGTGCGTAGCGCGGCGGCTATCTGAAGACGGAAGCCTCGGCGATGCCAAATCACGACCCCCCTGTGCCAGAGCCGTCCTGCCCTTTTGTCGGAACTCGGGGACGCGTTGGTCGAATGCGCGCACGTTGATGACACCAAAAGCAGAGGAGTCTGGCGCGATGTTTGACGTGAGTCGGATAGCGATGCACCTGATCCGCGCTTCCCAGCGGGTGGCGAACCTTCTTCCAACATCGTGGTATGCGTTCTTGCGTGTTCGGTGGCGCCGGTTGCGCGGCCTATTGCCGGCGCGCATCGCATCCGAACGATTTGAAGGCGTTCCGGGACGCATCCACGTCACTGACTACATGCATCTCGAGGGGGAGGTTGATCGCTTCGCCGCGGTCGGTCAGGATGCTGTGAGAAACCTGCAGGCCTCACTTCGTGCGGGAGGACGGGCTTGGGAAGACGTACATAGATGCTTGGATTATGGCTGTGGGTATGGCCGTGTCCTCCGATGGCTCGTCGGCCGGGGCTTCGAAGTCGTCGCAGCAGACGTTAACGCACAGGCGGTGTCGTTCTGCGCTGCCGAGTTCGCTAGCACTCCCTTCCTAATCCCACCGAACCGGAACGATTGGGCGTTGCCCGGTAAGTATGACCTCATTTGGGTAGGCTCTGTTCTCACCCACTTGACCCCTGAAGCGTGCAGAGCATTGCTCACTCGCCTTGCAAACGCTTTGACGCCGATTGGCTTGCTTGTGTTCACGACCCATGGCGACGTATCCGGCTCTGGAAAGCAGTACGGAAAGGACATCGCAAAAAACGCAAATACCATTCGCAATGCTCTGGCCGCGGGGGAAGTTGTGTTCGTGGGGAGCCGCGAGAACCCAACCTGGGGCCAGACGTTCCACCCGCCCGAAGCAGTAAGGGCAACCATCGAAGAGCTCGGGCTGCGACTTCTAAGGGAGGCACCGCGTGGGTGGGACGATCACCAGGATGTTTGGACGGTTGAGAATCCGGGCACAGCGACCAATCAACGTCAGTTGCTCGAATGACGACGACGGAGACATCGACGACCCCTGGACCACACCATAAGGGTATCCTCTCGCGTTGGCGGCATCAGAGTCCGCACGTCGTTGACGTCGGCCGCGAGTTGAACGCGACTGCCGCCGACCTCCCTCCTGACCCCTAAGGCGGCGCTGCCTTCAATGGTCGTGATTCATGGGCGGATGGTGGCCAGGAACGCCCTACTCAACCTCGCGGGACAGGGCCTGCCCCTTGTCGTGGCGGTTTTCGCTATGCCAGTCGTGATAGGTGGATTGGGACCAGAGCGGTTCGCTCTCCTCTCGTTCGCCTGGGTCGCCCTGGGGTATTTCAGCATCTTCGACCTGGGTCTAGGGCGGGCCGCTACGAAGCTCGTGAGCGAGGCGATCGGTCAGGGACAGGACCGTCGCGTGCCGCGCATCGTGTGGACTGCGGTCGTCGGTCAAACTGGCCTGGGGATTCTTGGGTGCCTTGTTTTGGTGGCGGGCACGCCCCTGCTAGTAGATCATGTGCTCAGGGCACCACCGACGCTTGTGATTGAGGCGCGAACCACCTTCTACGTCCTGGCGCTGTCCATCCCATGCGTACTCGTGGCCAGTTCCTTTCGCGGCCTGCTCGAGGCTTTACAGCGGTTCGATCTCGTGAGCATCGTTCGAGCAACCTTTCTGATCGCCACGTTCCTAGTACCTGTACTAGGAGTGCTGCTAGAGTGGAGTCTCCCGGGGATCGTCGTATTCCTTGTGGTCGCGCAGGCACTCGCTGCAACTGCATACCTCTGCCTGTGCCTTCGAGCGGTCCCCCAACTCCGCGCCGGTATCGTCATCGATCGCTCGGAGCTTCGCCTGCTCACCTGGTTCGGCGGCTGGGTAACGGTTTCAAGCATTGTATCACCGCTACTCGTGTACATGGAACGGTTCATGATTGGTATGCTCCTGTCGATCAGCGCAGTGACCTACTACGCAGCGCCCCACGAAATAGCTGCGCGCCTCCTGATCGTCCCTGCCAGTCTTGTCGGCACTCTTTTCCCTGCGTTGACGACGTTACGAAGCCAAGGGGACTCACACCGCTCGGACGCGATCACCGCTCGCTCGATCAAATACTTGCTCCTGTTACTGACGCCGATTGTCACTGTGTCCGCGGTCTACGCGCGCGACATCTTAGGGGTTTGGCTCGGCCAGGACTTCGCAAGCAAGAGCACCGGGGTCTTGCAGCTGGTGTCGTTCGCCGTACTAGTGAACTCCCTCGCGTTTGTCCCGTTCACACTGCTCCAGGCCCAGGGGCGTCCTGACCTGACGGCGAAGTTTCACTTGGTTGAATTGCCGATCCAGATTCTCCTAGTCCTTGTCTGCGTGCGACTGGGAGGGATTACTGGAGCCGCAGTCGCCTGGTCAGCACGGGTGACCCTTGATGGGCTACTCCTTTTTTGGTCTGCCTTTAGGCTGCGAGCAATGTCATTTAGCTTAATGTTGACCTGCAGGGTGCCGCAGACCGCCGCGGTTCTGGCCGGGGCGGCATGCATTGTTGCCATAGGGGCGTGGGCTGTGACCGCCCCATTGGTTCGAGTAGTGTTTACCGCCACGGTGTTTGCCGTTTTTGTCGGTGTCGCTTGGCGCTATCTTTTGGACGAAGCGGAGAGGGCCCAAATCCATCGTCTGCTGCGGGTTGTGTCAACACCGAGTTGACGCATGTTGTGGGCGCTACCGATAGGAGCCGGTTCAATGGTAGGCATAGGCAAACCCGAGTCCCCTGAGCCTCATCCGCTCGAAGCTGTGGCACTGGAACTCACGCGTCATTGGCGAATGCTCGTCGGTCTGCCCACGCTCGCTGCGCTCCTTGGTGGAGCTATAGCCCTGTTCGCCAGTCGCAAATACGACGGTGTCACGGTATTCGGACCGTCCCAACAGGTCGGCAGCAAGTTGCCCAGTAACCTGCTCTCGATCGCTTCGTCATTCGGTATTGCAACCCAGGAAGGTGGCTACAGCGTCTACTACTTCGCGCAAATCCTCCAGTCTCGCGAAGCGTTGAAGCTCGTCGCCAATGACACACTCATGGTTGAGGGGACGCCCATAGGAGTACTGGATGTCCTTCGCGTCTCTGGAGGATCAGCCGAGAAACGCTTGGAACGGGGCATTAGGGCACTCAGGAAGCGCCTTACCGTGCGTACGGACGATCAGGCGAAGCTCGTAACCGTCCATGTTCTCGGGCCGTCGCCAGCAACAGCCACTGCTCTTGCCGAATCCTTCCTCCGCGCCGTGAACACGATCGCGATGGCATCGGTCACGTCCGGCGGGTCATTTGAATGGCGTTTTGCGCAGGCCCAGGCTGACAGTGCCCTAGGCGCCCTCCGGACAGCCGAGGATGCTTTGCGCGACTTCTCGATGGCGAACCGCAGCATCGCATCTTCCCCAACGCTCCAAATCCAGGAAGCAAGGTTGCGTCGGGAAATCGAGATTGAGCGTGACATTTACCTCACACTCGTGCAGCAGGCTGAAGCAGCGAAGCTTCAGGCAGCTCGCAACACCCCTGCGATCTCGATCGTGCAGCCCCCTCAAGCGAGCGTGGAGGTGGCGTCACCCAAGCGCTCCGTCTGGGCGCTAACCGGCGCGTTGGCAGCACTCACCATCGTTCTTGGATGGCTCTACGTTGTGGAGCCCATCCTTCCCGCGCGAATCAGAGGTTCGTGGCGCGCACCCCGGCGCGCGCCGACAACGTAGCCTCTTTGAGGATCCGATGTTCGTCATAGCCTGGCTGACGCTGCTGCTGTTGGCAGCGCTTGTCATAATCGCCGTTGGTGCATGGCTACGACGCACTGGGGAGCTAGTTGCGCCTCTTCCCATATGCCTAGGCACTATCGCGTTCTATGTGGTCATACGGGCAGCCTACCTCCTGTGGTTCGAGCGGGCGCCACTCACTTCGGCTGGCCTTCCTCTCGAAGAGCAAGTCTTCCTCATCACCAAAACCATCGGCATCACGATCGTGGGCGTCCTAGCGTTCCTGATTGGTCATCATTCTAGCTCAGCAGCCTTCGCTGGAACGAATCTACGGTTCTCGTTGCCTCGCCCTGATCGCTCGCGCGCTATGGTGCTCGGCACCGTCTTATGGGTGACCGGATTCGCTGCGGCTGCCTATCTTGTTGTTGAGCTAGGGGGCGTCACATCCGCCTTCGCACATCAGCACGAAATTGGTGTCGTGCTTGCGAATCGCGAACTGTTCTTTGAACTAACTCGCCTGCTAATCGTTCCGACCGCCCTTTTACTAACTGACCCCCGCGGCCATGGCTCACGCTGGTGGGTTTGGTTGCTGGCGGCGGTCACGACCGTAGTCGTGTTGCCGCTCGGCCGGCGCGCTATTATCGCGCTCGCAGCCTGTTATCCGCTAGCGCTGTACCACCTCACCGTGCGTAGGATATCGGCCCGAGCATCGATAACGATGTTGACGGTGGGGGCGGTGGCACTCTTCTCGTTCAGTTACATCCGACTCCTAGGCCCTCGCACACTCGGCAAGGCCGTCAGGGTCTTCGCCTCCGATCCGAGCTTGGCAGTTCACTTTGGGTTTGCGTCCAACGGCGAGCTGATGATCTTTGACGCTACGACGATTGTGGTCCGGGACGTGCCATCCGAGATGCCGTTTAACTATGGCAGCACCATAGCCCGAGTGCCGGTGTGGGCGATCCCGCGGGCGATCTGGTCGGATAAGCCAGTCACACTCGGCCGAGAAATCGTCACTCGGTATTTGCCGAGCTCGGGTGCCGCATACCCTCCGATGGCAATTGGTGACTTGTACGCGGCCGCTGGTGTGTTCGCGGTGATTCTCGGCTTTGCCTGTTTCGGATGGGTCTCGCGGGCGGCGTGGGAGTGGCATCTTCGACACACCGGTCCAGGAAACGCGAGTGTTTACCTCGCTTTTTGCTTCTTCGTCTTTGACTACAGCCGCGTGGGCGACCCGAGCAGGACCGTATGGTTCTTTGTAGTCGCCCTCGCCTCAATGACAATGGCCTTTACTCTTGCGGCGCAACCTAGGGACCGCTCATTCTCCGCTGTTCCTGAGGTGTGAGTGGGGCAGGAGATCAAGCCCGAAGTCCCTCGCACTTTGCCTAGCAACGTAGTGATCGTTCGAGACGCTGGTGCCGTTGTTCGTACAGTAGCGCGCAAGGCTCCCCATCACCGGCTGGCGTGACGTGACCGACACCTACGGGAATTCGATGTTGTCCTTCGTATTGTTGAATTGGAACACTGCCGGTCTCTCGCAAAGGCTGATCGATTCCTTGGCGCGACAGACCTGTCGGGAATTCGAACTCATTGTGGTCGACAATGGATCCAAGGAGGCGTTCGAACCGGCCACGCCGTCGTGGTTGCGGACACAATTCTTACGCCTGGATCGCAACTGGGGGTTCGCGGGAGGTATGAATCGCGGAATCCAGATGACAGAAGGACATCTGATTTGCCCAGCCAATTCCGACGTCGTCTTCCCACCAGATTTCGTGGCGACGGTCCTCAACCTACGCCTTGATACTCTACCTCACCCCCCAGGCACTCGGATCGGAGTCTTGGGCGGATTAGTATTGATCGGATCCTGCCATGACACGCCAATCTTGCCTGATACGTTTTCTCCGTCGCTAGTCGACGCGGCCGGCCTTGCTCTCTCCTGGCAAGGTCGCCTAGTCGACCTGCCGTCGCAGTGGACCTTGACATCGAAACCTGTCTTCGCGGTCAGCGGAGCATGCCCCATCTTTACGCGAGACTTCTGCGAGGGCATCTCCGTAGACGGCGAAGTGTACGACGGGCGCTATCACTCGTACTGCGAAGATATTGACCTCTTCATGCGAGCCAAGACGCACGGGTGGGCTGTCGTCTATGCACCCTCGGTGCGTGCCTATCACTGGGGATCGATGAGCAGTGGCGGGAAACGTCGGATCTTTGAAAAGCCTCCCGAATTGCAGCGACAAGTCTTTCGCAACATGACGTGGAACATCATGAAGAACTTTACGGCCCTTGAGCTCGTTCTTTACCTCCCGCTCCATATCCTCAACGTGTTGCTCGTAGCGACCTGGGCCGCGTTTCCGCTGAGCAATCTATCCTTGAAGGCAGCCCTCCGCGGATACATCAGGGACCCCTTGCGAGACTGGCCTTGGGCCACGGCCAGAAGGGCAAGACTGCAGGTTCGCACTTGGTACGACTGTCGCCTGCTGCGAGAGATGCTCGACGGAGGGTGGGGAGCGAGACAGAATAGGAAGGCGTGACTAGGCGTTTTCACCAACCCTCCCATCTATCACGTGTGCGGCATTGTCCGACGCTAAGGAGTCACTTATGGATAGCAGTCCTGCATGAAGAATTCGCGTCCACGACTTCATCGCAGCCTTCCTTCGCGCCCATTCAGACGTGTGCCGAGTCATGTACTACTCGGATAAGACCGAAACCCTAAGAGCTGTTTTCGGAGCTCACGACGTCAGTATCGAGACCCATAGGGCCATAGTTGATGGCCGAGTATTTCCGATCGTGAATGATGTCATCATTTGCCTTGACGAGTCCCAATGGCCACCAGCGTTGAGAACAAGCCTTGGTGTAAAGTCACGCGAACCGGTACAGGAGGGGTTCGCGGAGGACATCCAGTACACTTTTGGGCAAGAATGGAAGACTTTCCCATCGGTTCGGCCTGAGCACGAACCTAGCTTTCGTGCGTACTTCGATTTGATCGACCTGCGTGAGTTGGCTGAGGCTCGACTCTGCGATCTCGGGTGTGGAATGGGTCGATGGAGCTACTTTGCTAGTTCTTATTGCCGTGAAATCATCTTGGTCGACTTTTCGGATGCAATCTTCATTGCGCGAGAGAATCTGCGAGATCGCCCCAATGCCCTCTTTTTCATGGCCGACGTGAGTCACTTACCATTTGCGAAGGACTTCGCAGACCTGATATTCTGTCTCGGAGTCCTACATCACCTTCCAACGCCAGCCCTGCAAGAGGTCGTCGCGCTGCGTGACTACGCCAAGCAACTTCTAGTCTACCTGTACTATGCCGTCGACAGCCAACCGGTCTACTTTCAGGTTCTCTTGGCACTCGTAACGCCCGTCCGTCTGCTGTTAGCAAGAATCCGGAGCGAACGGGTTCGCTATGCCCTTGCCGCGACCATCACCCTCTTCGTGTATCAACCGCTCATCGGTCTCGGCGCGTTGCTGAGGCGGCTCGGTCTGCAAACTCCGGTACCCCTCTATGAGGGATACCACGGCAAGAGCTTTCAAATCGTTCTGCAGGATGCTTACGATCGGTTCTTTACGCGCATCGAGCAGCGCGTTTCCAGGAAGGATGTTCTAGCTCTGGATCGTCACTTTAGCCGAGTCACTGTCTCCGAGAAGTTACCATACTGGCATTTTCTTTGCGTCCGGTAGACATGACGGCGCGCCGCCGCCTGTGACCAAGCGGCGGCGCCCCGCCAGAGCGATTACCCCATTTACCAAAAACGGAAGAATGCCTGCCCTTCTGCGGCCCTGGAGCATCTTGCTGATACGATTTCAGTGACGTTGTCCTGTCGCCGTTCTTCAACTACCTCTTTGGACAGACCAGAGATCCTGAAGGTGAGGCTCTAGGGTGTGCGGCATTGCTGGATTGGTTGGTATCGAGACCTCAATGGCTCGCGTGCGCGTACAAGAAGCACTGCGTCGCCTTATCCACCGTGGTCCTGATGGTGAGGGTTTCTTGCAGGACCGCGACGCAGTACTCGGGATGCGGCGCCTCGCTATCATTGACATCAAGGGCGGCGACCAGCCCATCTACAACGAGGATCGCACCGTCGCCGCCATCTGTAACGGAGAGCTCTACAACTACGTCGAGGGATTTCGAGACCTGAAGCAGCGGGGCCACCGGCTGCAATCCGCTTCCGACGTCAATCTCATCCCCCACTACTACGAAGAAAGAGGTCGCGAAGCGTACTGCTCGATCCGCGGGATGTTTGCGGCAGCCATCTGGGATTCGGCGCGGCACACTCTCGTCTTGGCGCGCGATCGGGCCGGCAAGAAACCACTATTCTATGCCCCCTTCGGTCAGGGCCTCGCCTTTGCTTCCGAACTGAATGCACTCCTCGCGTTGCTGGACGCACCCCCACGCCACTCGAGGCGAGCACTCGCGGACTACTTGCGTCTGGGATTCGTTCCCCATCCCGAAACGATCTACGAGGGCGTGTTCGCCCTGCCGCCAGGATCGACGCTGGCGTTTACTCCCGGTGGAACCCCCAACATCGCCCCGTATTGGACGCCCCCCGCCCCGGCGCCTTTTGCGGGCACGAGGGATGACGCTCTGGCGGAACTCGACACGCATCTTCGAGAGGCGGTCGCTCTCAGACTCCGTAGCGACGTTCCGGTTGGGATGTTTTTATCGGGCGGCATCGACAGCGGCCTCGTGGCGACGTACTCAAGAGACCTAGGCGCCCGGGACCTCCTGTGCTTCGTCGCTCAGGTGCCGGACGCACGTCTCAACGAAGCTCCCGCCGCACAAGCTGTCGCAAAACATCTGGATCTGCCGATCGAAACGATCCCCCTCGAGTTCGCCGCCCTCGAAGCGCTCGACCGCGTACCCTACCTGTACGGGCAGCCGTTCGGCGACTACAGTGCCATTCCCAGCTACTTCGTAGCGAAAGCTGCCAGCGCGCACCGCAAAGTTGTCTTGAACGGCGACGGAGGCGACGAGATTCTGGCCGGCTACAGGCGGCACTGGGTCGCGAGAGCCGCTCCGTGGCTCGTGCCCGTGAGCGCTCCCGTCCGAGGCTTGTTCAACGCGGCGGGCAGACGCCTCGCACGTGCACGAGACCGGCGCACCCCGTTGGGATTCGTGGCGCGGGTGCTGCGCGGCCTGGGCACCGAGCGCGAAGACCAGCGCTACCTCGCTTGGAGTGTCGATCTGCTCGACGACGCTGACGTGTCCCGGTGCTTCCCCGACCTCTCGGCCACGGGATCGACCCTGCCCCGCCTCGCGGAACTTCGAGGCGAGCCGGTCTCGTCCAATGGCCTGAAGGCGTGCATGCGCGCAGACTACCGCTTGATCCTCGCCGACGGCCTGTTGCCGAAGATGGACATGGCCACGATGGCGAATTCCCTCGAAGCTCGGTCCCCATTTCTCGACGTGCCCCTGGCCGAGTTCGCTTGGTCACTTCCGGAGAGGTGGCTGGTATCCGCGACCAGAACGAAGCCACTCCTGCGCGATCTCGCCAAAGGCCGCTTACCCCAGTCGATCGTGGCCGCTCCAAAGCGCGGATTCGAGGTCCCCGTCGGACGCTGGTTGCAGAACGATCTCCGGGATGCCGTGAGAGACCTCTTGCTCGGCTCCGACAGCCGCGTCGCTGCGCTCGGCGAGCGCGAGGCGATCCGTCGTCTTGTTGCGAGAGAGGATGGCTTCGTGGGGAACTACGAACGCGTGCTCTGGAGCCTCTTGATGCTGGAGCTCTTCCTTCGTGCTCCAACTCCACAAACAGCCCCTGAGTGAGTCCTACTCACGGCGCGAGTGACTGAGCGCCGAGGAGGTCACGATACACGGCAAGCGTTTGCGCAACTACCCTTTCCTCGGAAAACTCCGCCAATACGATTTCTCGACCTGCTCGGCCGAATTGCTCCCGCAACTCGCGGGACGCGAGCAGCGCCTTCACAGCCTCCACCAGCTGCGGGCCATTGCCCAGGGCGACGAGCATGCCGTTTACGCCATGGCGGACAATCTCGCGACACCCGGGCACATCGGTAGCAATGATCGGCCGCCCGCAGGCCGCCGCTTCCAACAGAATCTTGGGAACGCCCTCACCGTAAGCCGTCGGAAGAACAACCATGCTGGCCTGCCCCAGAACGGCCGGCATGTCGTCTCTTTGCCCCCACCACTCGACCGCACCTTCACGAGACCAGGCTTCCATCTGCGCGGTGTCAATCGCACCGGGGTTCCCGAAGTCGGGTTCTCCAGCGAGAACGAACCGAGGCGTCTCGTCCTCGGCGCGAACGAGTCGTGCAGCCTCGACGAATTCCCTCACACCCTTGTCCCACAGCATCCGAGAAGCTAGCAACACCACCGGACGACCAGTCGGCTCGGGCGTCGGATGGAATGCCGATACATCCACACCAGACCCCCGGATCAGGACTGCCTGGCCACCCTTCACCAAACCCATCCGCACAAAGTCATTCAGGTCGTCAGGATTCTGAAATACCGTTCTGCTTCGTGGCTGGCGAAGCGCCAGACGGTATAACGTCCGAAGGAGTGGGCGTAGGACCCTTGCACGCAGATCGCCGGAGCTAAAGACGTACCCGAGGCCGCTGATCGCGTTGACGACCGCGATCCCGCCCACAAGTCGAGCGGCGATGCTTCCATACAAGACCGGTTTGATCGTAACGTGATGCACAAGGTCGGGCTTCAGGCGCGCATATGTCCGGCGAAGGAACCTGAGCGTCTGCAACTCACCGAAGGGATTCAACCCCTTTCGGGCGATCGGCATCGGTACGAACTCAAATCCCTGGGCTCTGATCGCCGATGCCTTTCCACTGTCACCAGCGACAACGACAACCTCCGCGCCGGCGGCCCGAAGCGCCTGCGCTAATGTCAGGCGGTGCGACAGGAAGAACCAATCTTGATTGACGACGATGAGGACCCGCACGGGCTTATTCAACGGACGTCAGCCACGCCGCACCAGAGGGTGAATCCGCTCGACCAAGAGGTAGAGGATCATGAGACAGACCGCGCTCACCAAGGACACGGGAAGCAGCCAATCCTTCTCGCGCCAGCCGAGCCAGGCCAGCACGCCGAGACCCACGTTCACGACGACGACCACCCATCCAACCTTGGCGTGGCTCCACCCTGCCTGCACGAGCCGCTGGTAGGCGTGACTACGGTGCGCCTCGTACCACCGCTCTCGGCGCCCGACGCGGCGAGCGAGCGTAACGGTAGCGTCGAAAGCGAACACCCCCAGGAGAATCAGCCACACGACGAGCGGTACCGAGCCGCTCCGGTCAGAGGCGATCGCCAGCGCCGCGAAATAGAAGCCGAGCAACCCGGAACCCACGTCACCCAAGAAGATCTTTGCGGGCTGCCAATTCCACGGCAGAAACCCACCGGCGGCACCGGCAATCAGAAGCGCGATGAGTGCAAGACGCACATCGCCCGCCGCAAACAGGAGCGCGCCTCCGATGCACCCCACGACCAGCGCTTCAGACGCGGCTAGGCCGTCAATGCCGTCCATGAAGTTGTAGGCGTTGATCGCGCCTACGACCCCGGCAATAGCCCACCACGGGCCGCCAAGCCAATAGACGGCCCATACCGCCGCCCCAACGTGACAGAAGAGCCGTACCGGCGCAGAGAGGCCGCGCGCGTCCTCGACCCAACCGAGCGCCGCGAGCACAGCTCCGCCCCCGCCAAGCGCCAGCGCCGTATTTGTGGGCATCCGCCCCATTGCTACGGCGAGGATGAGGCCACTCAGCGTGACGACGGCGATCGCCAAGCCGCCACCACGAGGCGTCGGCGATGTGTGGGAGCTGCGGGGGTTCGGGACATCGAGGATAGACCGGCTCACCGCGTAGCGCCGCACCAAGCCGGTTAGAGCAAAGCTCGCTAGAGCCGAGACAACGAGAACAACAAGGGCATGCAACGTCATCATCGGCTCTTCCCAAGCCCGCGAAACCACGTGGCCGTCTCGCGTAGTCCCTGGTCGACCGTATGGGGCGGCACGAATCCTGTAATGCGCGTCAATTTTGAACTGTCCACGGCGAGCGAGTCGGTGAGACGCCTGACGGCGCCGGACATACGTCCCGCCAGCCGCAGCACGGCGCCAGGGACCGCGAACATCCGCGCACTCCGGCCGAGTGCCGCCCCGATCCGTCGGGCCAGTTCCGGAGTCGAGAGATCCTCCTGGTCGCTGACAAAGAATGTCTCCGATCGTGCGCCTGGCGCGCCGAGTACGGCATCAATCGCGGCGGCAACATTCCCCGCGTACACAACGCTCCTGCGGTTTTGGATTCCGGCCAGCGGCAATGGTAGTCCCTTGGAGATCCAGGCAAACAGGTTGAGCATGTTGGCCTTGACGCCCGGACCGTACGCCAGCGTCAGGCGCAGGATTGGCGCGGCTACACCGCCCTCCTCGCTGAGGCGTCGCACTACCCGCTCCGCCTCGAGCTTGCTGACGCCGTACGGGCTCGTGGGCGCCGGGACAGCGTCCTCCGTCCAGGGAACGTCGGTCTCCTCGCCGACCGCCTTGACCGAGCTGATGAATACGAAGCATTCGGCCCGCGCCGCGATGCTTTCCTCCAGCAGCACCCGGGTTCCTTCGACGTTGCTACGTCGGAACTCTTCCAGCGCTTGCGGACCCGTTGCGTTGGCAACGTGGGCACGTCCCGCCAGATGAAGGACCGCCTCGACGCCGTTGAGCGCCGTTTTCAATGCCTGCCGGTCGCTCAGGTCCCGGAACAATGCCGTCGCTACGCCGGGGGGGAGCGTCGCACCCGTACGGCGCGTGAGCCCGACGACCTCGTTTCCACGTGCCACGAAGTGCCGGCAGACGTGGTGGCCGAGAAAGCCGCTGGCCCCTGTTACGAGTATGCGCGTCAGTCCCTACGAGCCCTTCGGCAGGTAATCAGGGCGTCCCGAACGCCCGTTCAGAAGAGAAATGGGCTGGACCCGATGGCCGATGCCGCACCCGCGCCCCGTGCATGCTATGCCCATTCGTGAGCCCGACGCTCTCCGCGAGGAGATTGTGCAAGAGGATCGGATCGTCCTTCTCCACCAGCTCGCGGATCACCGGGATCAGACCGCGTAACCCGCCCGCCGGCCCGCCCACCTCGGCCAACATGATCTTGGGATGGCTGCTCGGCGTCGCGTTGTTGGCGTCCCACCACAGCTCCTCGTGCAGCTTCTCACCGGGCCGGAGCCCCGTCTCCACGATCTCGATGTCCGCGCCGGGTCGGAACCCGCTCATCCGGATCAGGCGCTCCGCCAAGTCCCAGATACGGACCGGCGTCCCCATGTCGAGCAGCGCCACCTTCCCCGCTGACTCCGACATCGCCACCGACTGAAGCACTAGTTGCGCGGCCTCGGGCGTCGTCATGAAATAGCGGGTTGCCTCGCGGCTCGTCACCGTCACGGGCCCGCCCGCCACGATCTGGCGTTGGAACAGGGGCACCACGCTGCCGTTCGAGCCGAGCACGTTGCCGAACCGCACGATCACGCCTTTCATCTCCTGATCGCGTGTCCCCTCGGCGACGAGGATCTCGGCGAATCGCTTGGTCGCCCCCATCACGCTCGACGGGCGCACCGCCTTGTCGCTCGAGATCAGGACAAACTTCTTCGCTCCCGCCCCCCGCGCCGCCTCGAGTGTCGTCCACGTCCCGAGGATGTTGTTCTCCACCGCCTCGGTGACATGAGACTCCATCAAGGGGACGTGCTTGAACGCCGCGGCGTGGAACACGTGCGTCGGCCGGGCCTTCTCCATGATCCGCGCCATTCTCCGCCGGTCGCGCGCATCCTGGATGACGTCGACGCGCGACGCCTTCACGTCCGAACGGTCCAGCTCGTCGCACAGGAAGTAGAGATCGTTCTCGTTCCGGTCGATGAGATAGAGGACCGCCGGCTCGAGCTTCACGAGCTGGCGGATGAGCTCCGAACCGATCGAGCCGGCCGCCCCCGTAATCAGGATCCGGGCCCCCTGGAACTCGGCGCGCAGCTCCTCGACACGCAGATCCACCTGCGCGCGCCCGAGCAAATCGCTCGGCTGCACGCCCCGCAGCGTGCTCGGGCCCGACCGGCCCCGCAGCACATCCTCCGGGTCGGGCGCGATGCGGAACGGCAGCCGTGTGGCGGCGCAGGCATCCACGACGCAGCCGATCTGATCGCGACTCGCCGATGGCATCGCGATCACGATCTCATCCGCCTGGTACTTCTCGACGATGCCCGCCAACTCGGCGACCGATCCGGCGATGGGCGCGCCGTGCAGGCGGTTGCCGTGCTTGTTGCGATCATCGTCCACCACCGCGACCGGCTCCATGAACAGTTTCGGGCTCCACTGCATCGTCTTGATGAGGGCGGCGCCCGATTCGCCCGCTCCCACGACCACCACCCGGCGCAGCGCCCCCCGCGACGTCGCGCCCGAGCGCCGCGACCAGTCGTGCAGCCAGCGCGTGCACAGCCTGAGCCCGCAGGAGAGGACGACGTAGATCGACGTGTAGGCGGCGACGACCCGCAGACTGGTGTTCACGAGCTGCAACCAGTGCAGCAGAATCAACCCCGCGCCCGCCGCGATCAGCGCCGAGCGCGTGATCGTCATCGCGTCGCGCAAGCCGACGTAGCGCCACCGGCTGTCCAGAGCGCGGGTGACGACCCCCGCCAGCAACTGTGTGGCAACGAGTATGGCGCCAGCTATGTAGAGGCGGAACGGCCAGTGCCAGAACTCGCCCGAATGCACGATCGCGATGGCCGCGATCGCCGCCGTCAGGCCTAGAAGGACCTCAACGGTCGCCAAGACCCAGGCGCGCAACTGGCGACGGGATGCGATCTCGTCGAGTGTGCGGGACAGGCCCAGGAGCAGGGGGTGGAGCGCGTGCGGCATCCCCGGACGGTGAGACCCAACCGTGGAGGATGGCTGCTCTCGGATGTCGCTGGGCAAGGGCTCCACGGCGATCCGTTTCTCCCACACGTTAGAGTTGTCGCGCCGACGCGACAGCGGCACGCTCTCGCCGCTTCGAGGGACGGTCAATATACGGCCACCCCCGGGACGTGACTAGGGCGAGACGCAGTGCGGCGCCCGCCCTCGGACACTGCCCAGAAGGGCCGACCGAACGAACTCCTCCGTCCGTGGGGCCCACACGTCCAACACTGCGCTCGCGCTGATGCTCCCAACGGCGTCGACACTTCGATACTCCACGCGGCAGGCCCCTACCGGCAGAACATCGAGATTCGGCACGGTCTCCCAGGTCCCGCCTTTCAGGCGTCGCTCGAACCGTTCATGATTCGGGAATGTCGTGGAGAGCTGCACGACGTATACCGAGTCATCCAGGCGCAAGTCTTGCACGAAGGGGCCCAGCGTTGGGAAGGCCTCAGTCGATGTCACGCGGGCGTACGTGACCGGATCGTTGAAGGGCCACTCTGCATCGAGGCGCGGAACATTGATTTGGACGAGAAGCACACTCCAACCTGGCATCCCAACCGCACGGTTGTGAAGCTGGCTCCCCATGATCACCATACCATTGGGGTGCCCCGAATTGATGTACGTGGCGCCGTCGATGTAGCTCTGAGGATCGAAGCTCGGACCAGTGCGCTTCACGGCCCGGAGCTGACCCGCCTCTCCAACGGAGCTCACTGTTAGTAAATCCGCGGGAGAAAGCGGCTCTCCTGTCCCGTCAAGGACGTACTCCTCATTATAGGTTGGATCCTCGTACGCCCAGCGACCGAGCTCGGGAATAAACACCGCGGCAGCATCGTGGTCGACCGTCGAAATGAGCATGCCGTGGAGCCCTGCGGCCGCCCACAAGACGTTCAGCATGACGTCCTGGAAGGTGCACAGCGCGTATCGGTAGGACTCGATGTCGCGAATACCGTAGCGTACCCCGTCGACGTGCACCATCAAGCCGTCGTCCGCACGCCGCCCCGTGCTAGGATCGAGGGTACCTAGGAGGCGGTTCAGCATAGCGTAGCCGTCGTAGCCGACGCTCCACCAATAGTCTCTGTCTTCGAACGTCTTGAGCCACGGCAAAGCATTGACGTCCGCCCAAGTCGTTCCTGTTGGAAGTACGCTGAGATTCCGCGTGCTTCCGTCGGGATGCAGCGATGCTTGGGGGTGGATAGCCGTGCGTGCTAGCCAATCGCGCAAGGCGCCAGCGCGCCCCAGATTGCTTGCCGGGTTGCCATACGCGGCGAGAATGTCCTGCACCAACGGACGCAGGGCCAGGATGGACGGATTGGCGAGATCCTCGCCAACGAATCGAATCCGCTCCACATCGGTCAGCGGCTGTGCCGCCGCAACGACGCTGACGGAGTCTCCGGTGGAGACCGTCACCGGAACCCGCGCCTGCGCTGTTCCCAGGGCGAAACGAAGCGTGTCGTAGCCCGAGTGCACGATGCGCGCGTCGCTGCACCCGGCGCCCCCGACCGTTCCCTTCACGCTCCCGACGAGGAGAGGTTCCTGCGCGACTTCAAAGCCGTTCTTGTCGAACGCCTGACACGTGAGCGGCAAGCTCGCCCCAGCAGGCATCGTGACGATCGGGCTGCCAAACGTCACCGCGACGTTCAACCTCGTCGCGACTTGTTCCACGCTCACGGGGGCCGTCCCCACCGTCCCGGTTTCAGGATCGCGCACCGTCAGCACCGCCCGCCCCGGGGCGACCGAGAGGAGCTGCGCTCCCGACTCGAGCACCGCGACCGCCGTGTCGCTGATGGAATAGTCCAGCGCCACGCCCGGTACGACGGACCCCAAACGGTCTCGTGCCGTGGCGGATAAGCTGATCGCCTCGAAGAGCGCGTCGAACCGGACCTGCGTCGGCGTGACCTCGATCGCCGCGACGCGCTGCCGCACGACCACTGGTGCGCTGGTCGAGATCCCGGAGACCGAGTCGCGTACCGTCACCACGGCGGCGCCTGGATTGACCGCTTCGAGCGTCCGACCCGCCGAGAACGTCGCGACCTGCCGGTCGCTGACGTCATACGAGAGCGCCGGCGCGGCGATGGGCGCCCCCAAACTGTCGTGCGCCACGGGGACCACCGAGGTCGTATCCATCAGGGCGTCGAGGCGGATGGTATCCCGCACGAGCCGGAGCGATCCGACGCGCTGCTGCACGCCCGCGATCACCGTCGCGGCCGCGGACCCGAGCGTCAGGCGCAGGGATGTGATGCCCGGCGCTACGGCACGCACCTGATTCCCCACGACCTGCACCACTCCCGCGTCGGCCGCCACAATCGCCGCGATCGTGTCGGCGACGATCCGGCCACGGTCATCGCGCACGACGTAGACCACCGGCACCTCGGCGCCGAGAGCCGAGAGTTGGATGACGTCCGCCGCGGGAACGATCGTCGCGACGTACTGCGTCACCTGCATCGGAAACTGCGCCGCCACTCCGCTCGCCGACACATGTACGACCAACCGGCCGCGCTTCGGCCCCCCGACGATCCCCGACCCCACCACTGACCCAACCGCGGAGTCGGCCACGGCGACGGTGAAATCCGGCGCGGGGAACGGGTTGCCGTAAGGATCGATCGCATCGACGCGCACGGGCAGCGTGTCGCCGAGCCGCACCACCGCTGGCGTGTCAAGCACGACGCGCAGCGCGGTGACGATGTGGGGCACGGCCTGCGCCCGGACGACGAGATGGCTCTCATGACCAGGGAACAGCACGGTCAAATGCAGCTGCTGCTCCTCGGTCGCATCGGTCCCAAGAACCCAGCGTGCCGTCGCTTCCCCCGCCCTGTTAGTCACCGCCGCCGGCGCGACAACCTGGGCATTGAGCCCCACCGCGGTCCACACGACCGACACGCGCGGAATCGCCGTCCCCGCCTCGTCCATGACCCGTACCCGCACTGGCGACGAGAGCGACTCGCCCGGCGCCCCGATCCAGACGGTGTCGAGCGTCGCGCCATCCACCGCAACGCGAATCACCCCGGGACCCACCGGGTCGCCGAGGCAGGCGGAGATCGCGAGGAGCAAGAGCAAGTGGGGCGCGCGCCACACGGCGGGCCCCGTCAAACGAACGGGCGGCGTCATAGTGCGAAGCGCATAGGCAGGAAACGGACCGATCGGGCTCGCTGTGTAACTGACTACGTGACAGACAGATAACGGCGAGCGCCCCGTCGTTCCAAATTGGCCAACCCCGCAAACCGCAAGGATTTAGGCGCTTCGCCGTGGCTTGCGACTCACCTTTGACGCCGCGCCCGCACGCGCGTTAAGCGCGGTTTGTCGGGATGGAGAACGGCTCGGCGAAAGCGCGCGCCCTTGAGGGCGTGTGTCTTGGCCGAGCCGGCTCTCTAGAGCACGGACCACCGCACCGACGCCGCGCCCTGGAGCCATTGACTCGGCGCCCCCGCCGAGCGCATCCTCGGCGGGAGCCCGGCCGGGCGGCGTTGAGTGACGTTCACCCCGGGGCGCCGCCCCGGGGTCAGCCGAACGGACGCCCTCGGGTCGGCTAACCCCGGGCCGATGGCCCGGGGTTTTTCTACGAGACGTTCGGGGAAGACGTCACCAACGAACTGGTGGATTGGTTCAACAACGTGGACGCCACGTACCGGGCTGATCTCCGCGAGTTGAATGAGCTGAATTTCGCACCGTCCTCGCCCGTTGACGCACCCCCCCCGCCGCACCGAATTTGATCCATGCCTCCCCGCCACCTTGCCATCGCCCTCGTCGCCCTCGGCGTCCTGGGACAGCAGGCCCCGACCCCCGCGGCCCCCGTCTTGGTCGGCGCCGGCGACATCGCGGGCTGCCGCTACGACCACGACGAAGCCACCGCCAAGCTGCTCGACTCCATCCCCGGCACCGTCTTCACCGCCGGCGACAATGTCTACTCGAGCGGCACGCCCGATCAGTTCACCCGCTGCTACGAACCGACCTGGGGCCGCCACAAGGCCCGCACCCGCCCCTCCCCCGGCAACCACGACTACCAGACCCCCCTCGGCGCCGGCTACTACGCCTACTTCGGCGACCGCGCCGGCGACCCTGGACGGGGCTACTACAGCTACGACTTGGGCGACTGGCACATCATCGCACTGAACAGCAACATCCTGATGGCCCGCGGGTCCCCGCAGGAGCGGTGGCTGCGCGCCGATCTCGCCGCCCACCCCACCCCCTGCACGCTGGCGTACTGGCACCACCCACGCTTCTCCTCGAGCGAGCACGGCAACTCCCGCGCTCCCGAGGCGCTGTGGCAGGCGCTGTACGACGCCAACGCCGACGTCGTGATCAACGGGCACGATCATACGTATGAACGCTTCGCCCCCCAGACACCGACCGGCCAGCTGGACACCGCGCGCGGCATCCGTGAGTTCGTCGTCGGCACGGGCGGCGCCTCCTTCTACGACTTCCCCACCGTTCACGCCAACAGCGAGCTGCGCAACAACACCACGCACGGCGTCATCAAGCTGACGCTGCGAGCCAATGGCTATGACTGGGAGTTCGTGCCAGTGGCCGGCGGGGGGGGTGCGTTCCGGGACTCCGGGAG
>Ga0210382_10000196_pt1 | contig 24452 bp, 13 predicted proteins | sample PLMedo_FD_155452 | JGI IMG/M metagenome (GOLD analysis project Ga0210382, IMG submission 155452) | Groundwater sediment microbial communities from an aquifer in East River, Colorado, USA - PLM0_60_coex redo | ecosystem: Environmental > Terrestrial > Soil > Riparian zone | place: USA: East... | reverse complement strand
CGTCGTCATGTCGGCGGACCACAGGATCTGAGGCAGCGCCGACACCGGGGTCGTCACGGACAAGGGAGCGGACAGCGCCGAGACATTGCCCGCCGCCTCGAAGGCCGAGACGGTGAAGGAGTATGTCGTGCTTGCCGAAAGCCCGGTGATCGAGGCAGACGTGCCGCTGGGAGAAGCCGCCAGCGTGCCGTTGCGATACACCGCGTAGCCGGTCACTCCGATATTGTCGATGGAGGCGTTCCACGAGAGCGTTAAGGACGTCGAGGTGACCGCGGAAGCGGCAAGGCCGGTCGGCACCGTGGGCGCAGTGGTGTCGAGAAGCATGACTCGGATCGAGTTCAGGTTGAAGTACTGCCGGTCCGCGAATATCTTCAGAACATGCTTGCCGGTGGCAATTGGCACGCCCTGCTTGCCGACCCACTGGAATGCGTTCCACTCTCCGGTGTTGGGCACGATGATCAGTCCGGTCACATCCTGCCCATCGATTTCGACGTGGAAGGCGCTGTTTGCGAACGCGCTGCTCGCCCGGATTTCGATGCCGTACTGGGCGCTGGCGGCCACATTGATGGTGTAGGCGAGCCACTCCCCGGTCTCGAAGTTATTCACGACGTAGCCGCCGCCCAGGGCGTCGGAGGACATGACGATGTCCACGTCTTCGGTGATCCGGTAGAGTCCGCCCTGGTTGCCCGGGGTGTTGTCATGGTAGGCAACGCCCTCGCCGCCCAAGTCGAAATTCTCCGCCTCGAAGCTCCCGGGAACGGCGATCGGTGTCCCGGTATAGGGGGTGGGAACGGTGCCGCCGGTGCCGGGCGCCTGCGTGGTCGCGCTTGCCGCCATTGACTGGCCTGAGACATTCCCCACCGCATCAAAAGCTCGGACAGCGTAGGAGTAATTGGTAGAAGCGGTGAGGCCGGTGTTTTGAAATGTGGGGACGACTCCCAGGGCGGCGATTTGCATTCCACCACGATAGACGTTGTATCCCGTTACCCCAACATTATCAGTCGCAGCAGTCCAGGAAAGATTGATTTGGCTCGAGGACACTGCAACACCGACCAGGCCGGTGGGCGTCGAGGGCACAGTCGTATCGGGAGGCGCTGGGGTCGTCGCGGACAAAGGAGCGGACAGTGCCGATGCGTTGCCCGCCGCGTCGACGGCCGCGACGGTGAAGGAGTATGTCGTGCCTGCTGAAAGGCCGGTGATCGAGACGAACGTGCCGCTGGGAGAAGCCACCAGCGTGCCGTCGCGATACACCCGGTAGCCGGTCACTCCGACATTGTCCGTGGCTGGGCTCCACGAAAGATCGATCTGCGAAGATGAAACCGCGGTTGCGGCCAAATTCGTCGGGCTACTCGGGGCTTGGGTGTCAGCCAGCGCTTTGGTGGTGGCGCTTACCGCGCTGCTCTGGGCCGACGCGTTCCACGAAGTATCGTATGCTGCGACCGTGTAGCTGTACGTCGTTCCAGCCGAAAGTCCCGTATTGGAATAGCTTGTCCCGGGAACAATCGCGATTTGAGCGCCATCTCGATAAACGCCATATCTGATCACGCCGACGTTGTCGGTTGCAGCGAGCCAGCTGAGGTTAATGCGTGACGAAGACGCCGCCGACGCGGTGAGACCAGCCGGCGTCGAGGGAGCGACGGTATCCCAGCCGCTCGCGTCCGCCAGGGTCGTCGCGGACCTCGGCATCCAGTACGGATCGGCCATTGTGGTGACGTAGCCTTGGGAGGCGATCGCCCACCCGTTCATGAAGTACACGTTGTTTTCGCCCGTCGTGGTGTTGCGCCACAGGATGTCGGCCTTGCCGTCGCCGTCGAAGTCGCCGATCCCCTTCACCTGCCAGGCCTGATTGGCCTCGAAGTTGACCCGACCCTCCGCGGCGACCCACAGCCCATTCATCAGCCAGAGGCGGTTCTCGCCTGTCGAGGAGTTGCGCCACAGGATGTCGGCCTTGCCGTCGCCGTCAAAGTCGCCGATTCCCTTCACCTGCCAGGCCTGATCGCCCACGAAGTTGACCCAACCCTCCGCGGCGACCCGCAGCCCATTCATTAGCCAGATGTAGTTCTCGCCCGTCTTGGAGTTGCGCCACAGGATGTCGGCCTTGCCGTCGCCGTCGAAGTCGCCGATTCCCTTCACCTGCCAGGCCTGATCGGTCGCAACGTTGGTCGAACCCTGCGAGGCGATGGTCCACCCGTTCATCAGCCAGATGTAGTTTTCGCCCGTCGCGAGGTTGCGCCAGAGGATGTCGGCCCTGCCGTCGGCGTCGAAGTCGCCGATCCCCTGCACCTGCCAGCCTGAGGTCGGGTCCACAACGTTGATCAAACCCTGCGCGGTGATCGTCAGCCCGTTCATCAGCCAGATGTAGTTCTCGCCGGTCACGGCGTTGCGCCAAAGGATGTCGGCCTTGCCGTCGCCGTCGAAGTCACCCATCCCCTGTATTTGCCACGCCGGATCGGCCATCGTGCTGAGATAGCCTTGAGAGGCGGTCGTCAGCCCGTTCATCAACCAGAGATAGTTCTCGCCCGTCGCGCTGTTCCGCCACACGATGTCGGATTTGCAGTCGCCGTTCAAATCCATTTGCGCGCAGACCGGCAGAGCGTGCGCGGATGAAATCGCCAAACAGATCGTCGCCGCAGTGAGCCCGGCTCGTAGTAGTGTTTTCATGACGCCTCGTAGTCATCGAACTACAAATTCGTAGTCGTCAAACTACAAGGCGGGCGTGTGCGGCTCGATGACGCGCTTCACGCCGCGTCAGAAAATGTCAGAGCAGCGTGCGGAATTTGTGTAGCGCGCGTGTGCACGAATACGCGCGAGTGAGTGGCGCGCTCGTTTGTGTGCAGGAATACACGCGAGCGAGCGACGCGCTACTAGCGGATAAAACCGAGACCTGGAAACTCGAAGAGGTGAGCGGCGCGCCTACGCCGCAGGAGCAATCCTCGCTCCGTCAAATTCTACTGATCGGAGAATCAACTCGCGGCCTGGTCGTCATCCTTCGACCAATGTCGCTTCAGCACTTCATCCATCTCCAGCGCCAGCTTCGGATGGTGCTCGCGGATCATCGAAAGATGGTCCCCGACCATCGGAATGATCTCCAGTCCGCGGGTGAATAGGCTGTTCCAGCCCTGGCTGTCGTCGTCGCGCAGAACGGCATCGCCTTTGATCTGGTCGGTACGAAAAAGCACTCCCCGGCTATCCAGGCGGCGCGGCCGGTAAGAATCGCCGATCCTTTTATACACTCGGCCGAGCATCCCCCCAGGCAGCGGCACACCCTCTTCGTCGAGAACGGCGGTAAGGTCCTGTGGATCCAGCCTCAGAAGATTGAAGAACGACCATACCCTGTACTTTTCCTGTCCGAGCAGCCACCGTGTTATACGCCAGGAGTCCCTGAGGCGGGAACCGCTCGGCGCTTGCTTCCAGTCTTGTCGCCATCGATGCCACGCGACTCGATGGGGAATCGGAGGCGTCGCCCAGGCATCGAGCAGGATCACAATTTCCACCTTGCCGCCCTGCCGCTGGAATTGGTGGGCCGCCTCGAACGCCATGAGCCCGGCAAAGGAATGTCCCGCCAGGACGCAGGGGGAAGCCCCCGTATGCGCGCTCAGCGCCGCCACATAGGGAGCAACCAGTTGCTCCATGGTTGGAAAGGCAGACTTCCGGTTGCCAGCCACCGCGTCACGCCACGCCAGCGGCCACGGCGCCTCGACGCCGAATACCGCGTGCCTGTCGTCCATCAGCTTCGCGAGGCGGAATTCGTCCGGTCCGGCGTAGATGAAATATACGGGAGGCTCGGTCTGTCCTTTCCGCAACTGGACCACCGCGGGCTGCCGCTTGCTCCTCGGTTGCTGCGCATCGATCAGCCTCGCCAGTTGCCCTACGGTCGGATTCCGGAAGAGCTCCGCCACGCCGAGACTCAGTTGATGCCTTTGGTTTATCTGGCTGATCAGCCTGACGATCATCAGGGAATTGCCGCCCAGGGCGAAAAAATTATCGTCTACGCCCACCCTTTCGACGCGCAGAAGCTCGCGCCAGAGTTGCGCCAGCCTCAGTTCCCACTCGGTGCGCGGCGGGACGAACGCTTCCTTGAGCTGGTGCTCGAAGTCCGGCGCCGGCAGAGCAGCCCGGTCCACTTTGCCATTGCGGGTCAGTGGCAGCCTGTCCAAGGCGACGAACGCGGACGGCAGCATGTAATCCGGCAGGTGCTGCTTCAGGAGGCTGCGCAATTCGCGCGGCGCATCGGCCTGCCCCGGCTTGAGAACCACATACGCCACGAGCCGGCGCTCGCCCGGATCGTCCTCGCGCAGCGCCACGACGGCCTCTTGCACCTGGGGGAGCCGGCCGAGCACCGATTCGATCTCACCCAGCTCGATGCGAAAGCCGCTGACTTTGACCTGGTCGTCGCGGCGCCCGAGGAATTCGATATTGCCGTCGGGCAGATAGCGTGCGACATCCCCGGTCCTATACAAGCGCGTCCCCGATCCCGGGTTGAAAGGATCGGCGATGAATCGCTCCTTTGTCAGCTCCGGTCGATTCAGGTAACCGCGCGCCACGCCATCGCCGCCGATGCACAATTCCCCCGCCACCCCGATCGGCACGGGCTGCAGGTACCGGTCCAGGATGTACAGCCGCGTGTTGGCGATGGGTCGGCCGATGGGGATCGGTCCGTCGCTCCGGGTCTCGGGCGTCACCGTGTACACGCAGCATCCCACGACGGTTTCTGTCGGCCCGTATTCATTGACGAGCAAGGTGCGCGGCGCGTGCTGGCGCCAGAACGCCACCGCCTCGGCCCGCAGTTGCTCACCGCCGATGACGAACGTTCGGGTCCGCTCCGCCACTTGCTCTGGCCGCAGCTGCAGTTGCAAAGCGAGCAGGTGGGCAGGGGTGAGCTTGACCAGGCTGTATCCGGCCGCTGTCCGCAGCGCCCTGGCGAGCGCCTCGGCGCCCTGATCATCGGGCAGCAGCTCGACGGAGCGACCGACCAGGAGCGGTGTGAAAATGCTCGTGACGGTCAGGTCGAAGGCGATGGACGAATGCACCGGGGCCCCTGTGCCCTCGGCGACCTTGTAAGCGCTTATGGCCCAGCTCAAGTAATTGACCAAGCCCCGGTGCGCGATGCACACACCCTTTGGCTGTCCCGTGGATCCGGAGGTGTAGATGACGTAGGCGAGGTGTGTGGGGTCGGCGAGGCCGGGCGGGGAGCTCGTGGGCAGATGCGCAAGCCTGTGCCAGTCGCTATCCAGGCACACGGTGGTGGCGCCGTGGCTCGGCAGGCTGGGTAGCAGGCACGCTTGGGTAAGCAGCACCTTGGCCTGACTGTCCTGGAGCATGAAGGCTTGGCGCGCTGGCGGGTAGCCTGGATCGATCGGCATATAGGCACCTCCCGCCTTGAGGATGCCCAGCAAGCCGATGACCATCTCCAGGGAGCGTTCCACGCAGATACCGACCAGCACCTCGGGACCTACGCCCAGCTTGCGCAAATGATGGGCGAGCTGATTGGAGCGGCGATCCAATTCCCGGTAGGTCAGGTGCTGATCTTCGAATCTGACTGCTATCGCCTGCGGGGTGCGCTCCGCCTGCGCCTCGAACAGTTCGTGGGCACATGAATCGCGCTGGTATTCCACCGCCGTTTCGTTCCACTCCGTCAGCAGTTGACGCCGCTCGGCTTCGCTCAACAGCGGCAGCTCCCACACGCAGCGCTCGGGCGAAGCGACCATCCCTTCAAGGAGCGAGCGCCAATGAGTGGCCATGCGCGCGATGGTCGACTCCTCGAACAGCTCGCTCGCGTATTCGAAGCTCGCGCTGAGCCCCTCGGCGGTCTCCCAGACGTGCAGCGTGAGGTCGACCTGCGCCGTGCTACGGTCTATGTCGAGCGGCCTTAGCGTGATCCCCGCCAGCTCGAGCGGCTGCTGCGGCGCATTCTGCAAAGCGAACATCACCTGGAACAGGGGATTGCGGCTCAGGTCGCGCTCGGGCCGCAGCTCCTCCACCAGCCGCTCGAAGGGCAGGTCCTGGTGTGCAAAGGCGTCCAGGCACACTTCGCGCATGCGGGCGACAAACTCGCTTGCCGAGGGATCGCCCGACAGATCGGCGCGCAGCACCAGGGTGTTGATGAAGCAGCCGACTACATCCTCGATCTCGGCGCGGCTGCGGTTGGCGACTGGCGTACCCACCAGGACATCTTGCTGGCCGCTGTGACGCGAGAGCAGCAGCGTGAAGCCGGCCAGCAGCGTCATGAAGAGAGTCGCTCCCTCGCGCCGCGCAAGCCCACGCAGTGCGTCGGCCAGCTCGAGGGGCAGCATGAAGGTATAGATCTTCCCGCGTTGACTCCTCACGGACGATCGCGGCCGATCGCTGGGCAGCTCGAGCACTTGAGGGGCCCCCGCGAGGCGGGCGCGCCAATGCGAGAGCAGGGCCTCCAACGTTTCGCCCTGGAGCCAACTGCGCTGCCAACGCGCGAAGTCGCGGTACCTGAGCGGAAGCGCCGGCAGCGTGTCCGCCTCTCCCCGGGAGAGGCGCCCATACAGCTCGCCGAGCTCCCGGGTCAGGATGCCCATCGACCAGCCGTCCGAAATAATGTGATGCATCGCCAGCAGCAGCACGTGCGCGTCCGCCGCGAGCCGGTAGAGATGAGCGCGGAACAACGGCCCGTGCGCCAGGTCGAAGCCGCGCGATACTTCCTCGCGCCGCCGTTCGCGTGCGTCGGCTTCGCCGCTCACCTCCGCCAATGGCAGCGTCCACGCTGCCGGCTCCGAAACCACCTGCAGCGGCCCTCCGTCGCCGTCCATGAACACCGTGCGCAGCGACTCATGGCGGCGAACGAGCGTCGCTAGCGCGCGCTCTAGCGCCGTCACATCGAGCGCGCCGCGCATCTCGAGCGCGAGCGCCATGACGTAGGCTGCGCCTCCCGGCTCCATCTGATCCAAAAACCAGAGCCGCTCCTGCGAGAACGAGAGCTCCGCTGGCCCCCGCAGGAATTCCATGATTTCGCTCTTGCGCTGGCGCAGCTGGTCGCGCAGTTCAGGCGTCAGGGCACCCGCGGGCGCATCGCACTGCAGCCGCTCGCCGTCGGCCCAGACCTGGATATCGCGGCTGCGCAGCTCTGCAAGCAGGGTCGCTACCCTCACAACTCGGCCTGCTCCCTGTTTCCGGTGACCTCGGCCGGCCGGCTGAGGGCGTCGGTGGTGAGCACCGGCCCGGGCTGCGCCCCCAGTGCCTCGATGCGCACCGCCAGGCGCGAGACAGTCGGGGCGGCGAAGAGCTCGCGCAGCGGCAGCTCCACGAGGAGCTTCTGCCGCACGCGGGAAACCACCCGCATGGCCAGCAGCGAGTTGCCGCCGAGCTCGAAGAAGTGGTCGTGGCGGCCGACGCGTTCGAGCTTGAGCACGTCGCACCAGACCTGCGCCAGCGCGGTTTCGATCTCGCCGACCGGGGCCTCATAGGTGCGGGAGACGTAGTAGGCGGCTGCGTCGGGCGCCGGCAGCGCCTTGCGGTCCAGCTTGCCGTTGGGGGTGAGCGGAAAGGCATCCAGCAGGACGAAGGCTGCCGGAACCATGTATTCGGGCATGGCGGCGCGGATGAGCGCGCGCAACTGATCCACCAGGTCGGCGGGCGGGTTCTCGGTGACCAGGTAGGCGACCAGGCGCTTGTCGCCCGGAATGTCCTCGCGCGCCATGACCACCGCCTCGCGCACGGCAGCGTGCCGGGCGATACCCGCTTCGATCTCGCCCAGCTCGATGCGGAAACCGCGAATCTTGACCTGATGGTCGATGCGCCCGAGAAACTCGATGTTGCCGTCGGGCACCCAGCGCGCCAAATCGCCGGTCTTGTACAGCCGGGCTCCAGCTTTCGAGTCGAACGGATTTGCAATGAACTTTTCTGCGGTGAGATCTGGCCGATTCCAGTAGCCCGAGCTCAGCTGCGCTCCGCCCAGGAGCAGCTCGCCTGGCACCCCGATCGGCACCGGCTGCAAGTGACGATCCAGCACGTATGCACGCGTGTTGGGAAGCGGACGGCCTATTGACGGTGCAGCGTTCCGCGCGCCTTCGGATGTCACCTCGGCGCACGTGCTCACGACGCTGTTCTCGGTGGGGCCGTAATGATTGACCAGCCGGAACGGCAGCTGCTTCGCGGGCCGTTGATTGAGCTTGTCACCGCCGGTGAGCAAAACGCGCAACGCCGCACTCTCGGGCCAGTTCTCTCGCAACACTGCCTCCGCGAGCGGCGTGGGCAGAAAGCTCAGGGTAATTTGCCGCTCTGCCAGCCAGCGCACCATCAGCCCGGCATCCAGGCGCGTGGAGTCATCTGGAATATGCACACTGGCACCGGCAGCGAGGTACGGCCAGACCTCCCATACCGAGCCGTCAAAGGCCGGTCCGGCGACCTGCGTGGCACGATCGGCCGGCTTGACGTCGTAAGCCTGCTGATGCCAGCAAATCAGGTTGAACAGGCTCGCGTGCTTGATCGGCACCCCCTTCGGACGGCCGGTCGAGCCCGAGGTGTAAATCACATAGGCCAGTTGTTCCGGCGACATGGGGCGGCGCTTGGAGCTTCCCTCGACGCTGCCCTGCGGCGCGTCCACGTGCAGAACCGTCGCATCCGAGGCCGGCAAGGCTGCGGCAAGATGCTTCCGGGTCAGCGTCACGACCGCCTTCGTATCTTCCAGCATGAAGCGAATGCGTTCGGCGGGATACTCCGGATCGATGGGCACATAAGCCCCGCCCGCTTTCCACACGCCCAGAATGGCGACGAGCATCTCGATCGAGCGCTCGAGATAGACGGCGACCAGGGAATTCGACTGCACACCCTGCGTACGCAGTTGCCTGGCCAATGCTTCCGCGCGCTCGTCGAGCTCCCGGTAGGTCACCCTTCGCCCGCCGCCTTCTGCCGCGAGCGCCTCCGGGCGAATGCGAGCCTGCTCCTCGACCAGCTCGTGCACGCAGCGCGCCGGCGGATAGGCGACCGAGGTCCGATTCCAGAGCTCGACTAACTGACGGCGCTCGGCTTCGGTCAAAAGCGGCAGGTCCTTCAGCCTGGCCTCAGGACGAGCGGCCATCGCCTCGAGCAGCGTGTGCAGATGGCCCAGCATGCGCGCGACGACCGCGTCATCGAAGCGCTTGCGCGAGTACTCGATCTGCAGCAGAAGCTCGCGGTCACCATAGGCAACGACCGTCAGCGGATAGTTGGTATGGCCCAGACCTAGAAAGCGGCGCTCGCTCCAGGCCCCACCCAAAGCCCGCAGCTGCGCATCGAGCGTATGGCTATCGAACACCAGGATGCTTTCGAACAGCGGCATGCCCCGGGGCAGCTCGCTCCAGCCCTGGACCCTGACCAGCGGCGTGTGCTCGTAGTCGCGCAGCGCCACCTGCTGAGCGCGCAGTTGCCGCAGCCAGCTCACGAGCTCGGCTTCAGGATCAATGCGCATCCGTACCGGCAGCGTATTGATGAACAGGCCGACCATGTCCCCGGCACCGTCAAGGGACGACCCGCGACAGGCGCGGGTAACGCCGAAGACGATGTCCGATTCGCCGCAGTAGCGGTGCAGAAGCAGAGCCCACGCGCCCTGCAACAGCATGTTGAGCGTTACCGACGCCTCGCGCGCCCGCTTTCTCAGAGCGGAGGTGAGTGCGGCCGACAGACGGACCTCATGAGTTCCACAGGCGTCCCCTTGGACGTGCTCGGCTTCGCGATCACGCGCCACCACGAGAGGGGTAGGCGCGCGATAACCTGAAAGAACGCCCTGCCAGTAGGTTTTGGCGGAGTCGTAATCGAGTTTTCGCAGCCACTCGATGTAGTCGCGATACGGGCGAGGCAGCGGCAGCTCGGCGTCTCCGCCGCGCAAGAAGGCCTCATAGAAAGCAAACACCTCCTGCCAAAGCAGAAACCTTGAGCGCCCGTCGAGAAAGCCGTGATGAGTCGTCCACAGCACCCAATGCTCGCGCTCGGCGGCGCGCACGAGCACCAGGCGCATGAGGGGCGCCTGATCGAGCTCGAAGCCACGCATGCGTTCGCGGTCCTGGAGCGCCTGAAACCGTTGCTGGCGCTCAGCCTCCGCGACGGCGCGCCAATCGAGCCGCTCGACGGGAATCTGGACTCGCTCGACCACCTCCTGCACGGGTTGCGCGACGCCTTCCCAGCGAAAACGGCTGCGCAGAACCGGATGCCGCTCGGCGACCCGCTGCCAGGCGCGAAGGAACTGCGCTTCGTCCAGCGGCTCGTGCAGCGTTGCGACCACCTGCTCGATGTAAGCGTTGGCATCTGCTCCGCTCAGGCCGTGGAACAGCATTCCCGCCTGCATCGGGGACAGTTCGTACGTATCGACTACAGAAGTCATGGCGCCTCTCCAGAACCGGCGGATCAGCGCATATCCGTAGCCGTTTCTGCCACGGACGCGACCCTGCGCGCGAAAACACGATGCATGTCCCCTGAGTTCAGATAGAGCCTGCCGCGATGGATCAGGCCCAATGCGTCGCTCGCGGCGCCGTTAACCATTCACGATGGCCGACTTGATCATGTCGCAAGCCAGGCGACCCTTCTGCAGAAGCTCCCGGCTGGGCGGACGCCGCGTGGATTGCTCGAGATAGCGGAGCGCCTCGGCCGCGGTCAGGCGCGGCCGGTGGAGAAACGCGTCGCGTGCCATCAGATAGCGGTCCACGTCGAGCAGCTTCTCCTGGTAGACCGAAATCGTCGGAATGCCGAGTACCGCCATTTCGCGCGTCATCGTTCCGCCCGCACCGATGAAAAGGTCGCAGTCCGGGGCGATCTCCGCGATGTCGAGCGCGCCGGCGACGACGCGGATTCCCTCGAAGCGGGGCTCGCCGTAGTGTTGCGCCTGCTCGCGGTCACGGGGCAGGAGCGTCACGCTGGCTTCGTTCTTCAAGCCAAGCAGCAAATCGTCGAGAAAATTGACGGCTCCGTTGTAGTACTGCGCCGTCCAAGGTTCCGGGCGCACGTAAATGGAGCGCCGGAGCTTGCCGTTGCGCAGTTTGTGCGATTGACCTAAGACCTGCTCCATGCGGTGAAGGTAGATGCCCTCCTTTACCCCGGGGTAGCGACGCAGCTTTCGCGGAGAGGCGTATTGTCTTCGCAAGCTCTCCGCCGACAGGCACTCCGGAACCAGAATCGTGGACGCGGCGAGAAAGGCCGGAATATTGCCGAGAGCGTGTTCGTTGTCGTTCATATAGATGGAGCGCACGCCGAGGAGCCGCGCGACGACTGGAGAATGAAAGGAACTCTGCGAAACTGCTACATCTATCTTTTTGTCCTTCAAGAAATTCCACAGCTGACCTACGCGCATCGGATAGCCGCAGGCCTTGGCGAGACGTCCGGCGCCGTAGTGCTTCCCGACCACCGTGTGCTTGATCCCGTGGAGCTTGAGCAGTTGAACCGTGTTCGCCAGCGGTCGCGCGGTGACGATGAATTCATGCGCACGGGCGAGATCCTCGAGCATCTCGGAGAACATGTTGATGTGCGGGGAGTTGGAGATTTCAAGCCAGATATTCATGCCTCACCACCGGCTTCGGGATGGCCCTTGGCCCCCCTTCTTGTCCCAGCCTGATAGGTCCTTTGCCATGCCAATTCCATGAGCGTGGGAACAAGCCTACGTTAGACATGTGTTACAAGAGTGAGCTAAACAATAGCTCGGGTGGGCCAGATCTCTTGAGGCTGCGGTCGCCGAATTTATCGGCGCGTCCGCAATTTGTAGCTCGACCGCTACACCTTCACGGCGAGGCATACTGTCTGCTTCCGGCGACAGGTGCTCCGGTTCATATAGATGGAGACTCGATGCACGCATCCAGGCCTAGAAAGGGTTCAGTGTGAAAGTAGTGGCCATCTATCCGGCCTTCGCTCCCGAGATCAACGAGATGGCGGTGACGTGGCAACGCCTCACCGCTGCGGGGCTCGTCGAGTGTCGTGTGGTTGCGGGGGAGAACGACATCCTGAGGGCCACTCGGTCGGCAGTAGGCATCCAGCGCTTGCCCAATCTCGAGATTTTCCGTGTACCCGGATTGCTGGCGCCTGGACAGGTCGACGATGCCGCCGTCGAGTGGGCGGCGGACTTCAAGCCGGATGTCATTTTCTGCGCTCTGCAGCTAAATGTCCGCCACGCGCGGCGCATCGCACGGCGCTGCGGCGCGCCGATCCTTTTGCACGCCGAGGCCTGGCTCGATTCAACCAGCATGCAACGGCGCCTGTACCTTGGCATCGAGCCCCTGCGTCCGATCGTCGCGAGCGCGCGTCGGGCCTGGTATCGACGTCAAGTAAAAGCGGTCGCCTTCTCGAATCCGCAGGAAATCCCGGACCTGCAGGCAAGCGCAGGTATGCACTACCTGGCGTGGCCGCATCCCTGGTCCGCATCCCCGAGACAAAAAAGAGAGGCGCGTGCTCTCGACACGGTGGTGCATGTTGGCTCTCTGTATCGATGGAAGGGCGCCGAGCGCCTGGGTGAGTACTGCGAGCGCTTGCTGCGCGACGATCCAGAGAGCAAGCTGCTGATCGTCGGGCCGGTTGGCGACAAGGTGGCGAGGCGCGCCATCGACAGACTGCAGGGCTGGTTGGCCGATGGGCGCTTTCGCCACATCGAGCGATTGCCGAGAACCGAGGCCATGGAACACATCGGGCATGCGCTCGCCGTGATCTCGCCGTACCACTTCGGGGGCTGGGGCTTGATCGGCGACGCATGGCAATGCGGCACGCCGGTGATCGGCGTGGACAGCCACTACGACCTACGAGAGGGATTGAACGCGCTGGTGGCTCCATCGGCCGCAGACTTTGTCTCAGCGGTGCGACGACTGCGCAGCGACGCTCAGCTTTGGCAGGCCTTATCTTCCGCAGGGAAGCACACGGCCGAGTCCAAGCACGGCGTTGACGTCGTTGCCGGTCAGCTGCTCGAATTCCTGCGGGGAGGCAGTACAGTTTCACCGTACGCCCGTTTGGCTTGACCAGAGACAAAACGAGGTGAGCGCAAACAACTGCCGGCCCCTGTCCCGCTTGCCGCTCACGTGCTCCCGCCAGAGACCCTGAATCGCCTGCCTGTTGAGCCATGCCCAGTGCGACGCCGAGGGATTCAACAGGACATCAGCTATCCGGTCCTTCCAAACGGTACCGGCCCACGTGCCAAACGGCACCAGGAACCCCTTCTTGGGACGGTTGACGATCGAGCGCGCGAGATGCCGGGCTGCGGCGAGCTTGTGGGCAATCTTGCCGCCGCGCAGAGATACGCGGTGCTCGCTGGGCAGGGACTCGACAAATCTCACCAGTTCGATATCCAGCATCGGCACGCGCGCTTCGAGGGAATGGGCCATCGAGATCTTGTCTCCATAGAGGAGGAGGTCATCGGCGAGCCCCATGCGGGTATCGATCGCCATCATGGCTTCCACGCCGGAAACGTCGGTTGAGCCGAGCCAGTCCAGCCAATAGCGAATCGCGCCGGCGGCACAGCCCGGCTCGGGCGATCCCGCAAGCTGACTGCGCATGTCGGGCGAAAACAGCGCGTAGGCCTGCTGGAAGCGTTGCGCGCGATCGGCGATCGGGATGGAGGCCGCAGCGCGCTCGATGAATTCCGGCACCTTGGGCAGACGCTGCAGGAGGGGTCGAAACAACGCGAGCAACGACGGAAAGGGAAGACGGTCGTGCCAGATCTCCCCCTGGTAGCGGCGGTAGCCTCCCCAAGGTTCATCGGCGCCTTGCCCGGTGAGAACCACGGTCACGTCCCGGCGGGCGCGCTGCGCCAGGTACCACATCGGCAGCACCGACACAGTCCCCAAGGGCTCCTCCACGGCCGCAACGCAGTTTTCGAGCGCATTCCACAGCTCGCTCGGCGTGACGGTGAGGGGGTGATGCTCAAGCCCCAGCACAGCAGCGGTTTCGGCCGCGTCTGCCAGTTCACACGCAGCGTGGTCCGCCCCGAAACCGACCGTGTAGCTCGGCAGCTTTCCAACCTGTTGCACCGCGAGCGCAGCCACCAGCCCGGAATCGACTCCACCTGAGAGAAAGATTCCAAGGGGCACGTCCGAAAGCAGCTGCCTCTTGACTGCCCGCGATAGCAGCGCGTAATAGGTCTCTACGGCGTCGTCGAGCGTTCCGCGGTACCGTTCCGATGGATATCGCGTATAGCAGCGCAGATCTTGCTGCCCCGTTCCCAGTTCCCTCACGAGGGCGTGCCCCGGTGGCAGCCGCTTGATTCCCTCGAGCAGGGTGTTCGGCGAGGGAACGAACCTGAGGGTCAGAAATGCCCGCAAGGCCTGGAGATGCAGGTGCGGCGCCTGGTTCGCGAGAGGCAGCAGCGCCTTTATTTCGGAAGAAAACGCCAAACCGCCGTCATTCGCCAACGCGTAGTACAGCGGCTTCACGCCGAACGGGTCGCGCACCAGGTAAAGCCTCGCGGCGACCACGTCGAGCGCCCCGAAGGCAAACATTCCGTTCAGCCGCGGTAGCGTGCGCTCGAGACCCCAGGCAGACAGGCATTCGACCAGCGTTTCCGTGTCGGAATGCCCTCGCCAAGCGACGTGAAGCTCCTTTCTGAGCTCCAGGTGATTGTAGATTTCTCCGTTAAAGGTCACCCACCAGCGCCCATCCTGGCTGCGCATGGGCTGGCGGCCAGCCGGAGAGAGATCGAGGATCGACAGTCGCGTATGCCCGAGCCATACGTGAGCCGGACCGACGCGCAACGATTCCGACGCGGATCCGTCCGGGCCTCGGTGGCGCAATGCGTCCAGCGCCGACTGCGGGACGGGAGCGATGGGAGAGCTAGAAATCAGTCCTATTACGCCGCACAAGCTTTACTGTCCTCGCTGATTGAATGGACCTGAATGCCAAGCTCGCGATACAGCGTTTCGAGATCCTTGATTACCGATTCAGAGGAAAACCGCTTGCGGATGTCGCAGCGGGCCGCCTCCCGCAGTCGGGATCGCAGGGCGTCGTCGGTGAGAATTGCCACGATCGCCCGGGCGAGCGCGTCGGGCTGCCCGGGCTCTACCAGCAGACCATTGACGCGATCCTCTATCACGTCAGGAATTCCCCCCACAGAGGTGGCGACCACAGGGACCCCGCAGGCCATGGCTTCCAGCACGCCGACGGGCAACGCCTCGTAGTAAGAGGGCAACACGAAGACATCGGATTGCCGCAGCAGATCGCCCTTGCCTTTGCCGTTGACCCATCCCGGCAAACGCAGCGCGTGCTCCACGCGCAACGATCGCGCGAGACTCGCGATTGAATCGGCGTCGCCGCTGCCGGCAAGGACGAACGTCGCGTCCGGCACGGAGCCCAGAACGATGGGCATCGCCTTCACGAGGTCGAGAACGCCCTTGTCCTTGTGCAGCCACGCGAGAAATAGCACCCTGCGTGCCGGGCGCTGCAGCGGCGCGACGCAGACCGGTACGGGTACGGGGTTGCCGATGATTGTGGTGCGTGCCGCCGGTTCGATCTTGTGCACCTCGTCGCGCCAACGCCGGCTTAGCACGACAACGCAGGCGGCCCTGCGCAGCACGACTCTCACCCAGGACTTGGCGAGAGCGTTGCAGCCGCGCTGGTAGAAATCCGGCAAGCGGCCGTCGTGGAGGTGAATGACATAGGGCACCCGGAACGCATAAGCCATCGCGCAGAGCACCGACTTGCGCCAGAAGCTGCCGTACGCGGCGCTATGCACGTGGACCAGCGCGACACGCCTTCGCGCCAGCCCGATGAGCACGCTGCATACCGCGGACAGCCACGGCCGCAGCTTGGCCGCGAAGTCCCGCCCGGCGTACGTCGAGATGTAGCGCAGCGGCCAGGCCTCGAAAACGCCCGCTGCGGAATACGCCCTGATCACCTCGGTCATGCCGCCCGGATAATCCATGCTCGGGCCGAGCATGAGGATGAGTCGCGCGTCACTGCGCATGCAGCAGCTCGGCATACTTGTCCGCGACAAGTTTGGCCAGGGTCTGGTAGCCGCGGGATGCGCGCACGTAGCTCTGGCCCGAGGAGGCCATGGCGCGACGCAGGGGCTCGTCAACGAGCAGACGGTTTACGGCCTGCGCGAAGTCGCGTGCTGTATGCGGCACGCACAGTCCACCCCCTCCCTCGCGAAGCACGCGCTCCTGGTCGGGGTTGTCGTTGGCGACGACCGGGATACCCAGGGCCAGGTACTCCAGGACTTTGGTCGGCGAGCCGGAGTCCAAAAGCGGGCCCCGTGGATAGGGAGCCAGCCCGACTTCCGCGGCGCGCACGTATCTCCACGCTTCCTGGTTCGGTAGCCACCCGGTCCAAAGCGTTGCATCAGCGACTCCCGCCTCGTCGGCGCGCTTTCGCAACCATTTCTCCTGCAGCTCATCTTCGGCCTCACCGACCATCAGGAGCAGCACGTCGGGAAACTGCTGCCGCACTAACCTCAGCATATCGAACAGAATCTCGATGCGGCGACCGCGAGCCATGGTGCCGAGGTAGACCAGTACGCGCTTTCCGCGGAGACGCGCGTCGTCGGCGGGGGCAATGCGCTCCGGCACCGAAACCTCGAGGTCAACACCCATGACGACAGGAGTCAGTTTCTGCCTCGCGATTCCTTTGCGCTCAAGATCCTCCCGCATCCTGTCCGACTGCACGAAGACATGGTCGGCTCGTGGAAGCACGATGCGATAGAGCAAGAACAGATGTATCCACCCTCGCCAGATCAATGGCAGCAGGTACCTCATCAAACCAGCCGACAGCCCTCTCTTCCGGGCGAGCATGATCTGGCCCTCGGGCGTCGGGAATGACATCCAGTAAAAAAAGGGCAGCTTCTTCAGCCGCGCTGCAAGCAGCCCTAGCAGCGCCACCAACGGCATGTCGCGCACCTGAATCGCTTGATACTTCGCTCGATCCGCTCGCAACAGCGTGAGAGCGTAGTGCAGCAAATTCGCGGCGTATCTCCCGGATCTGCCGCCACGGCTCGAGATCAACAAGGCCTCGCCACCTCCCCAGCTCACTTCGCCGGCAACGCCGGGCGCACGCTCGGCGACTAGATCGCTAGTTACTCCGAATCGCGGCAAGAACTTGCCGAACAGCGCAGCGACGTCGGGCCGGAACGTCGGGCAGGGCTCGATCGTCGCAAACAGCAATCGCATCGCGGGCGCTCGAGGCTTCAAGGTATCAATTGCCGGCCCAGAAACGCCGGCATATGTGCCGCCAGGAACAGCCGCAGCCAGAACCGCGGCAGGCGCAGGCAGCCAGGATCGTAGAGCAGCTTGATCGCGCGGCGGCGCTGACCCCTGAGCAGCAAATGGCGCGCGATGACTAGCCGGCCTGCGCCCAGCGTGCGCGACACGCCCTTGCGGTGATGTGTTGGAATGGCGTTGGCGCGAAATCGCGTCGCCAGGCGTTCGTAGGCGGGCAGGAAGTCGTCGGCGAACGAGCTCGCCAGACTGCCCGATACGCCGAGTCGGTAGCCGACCAGGGGTCGTCCTAGATACCCGATGGGCCAGCGCTCTGCAACCCGAAACCAGACATCTTGATCTTCCCCGTGCTGCTCGCCCTCGGGAAAGCGGATGCCGCAACCGCGCAGGATGTGCACCGGCAGGACCGCCGAACAGGTGCAAAAGAAAACCCCGTGGGACCACATCTCGAAAAACCGTTCAATCTGCTGGGGGGTGGTATTGGCCTTGATTCCCCATAGCCGCGGCACTTCTCGAAAGCCATCGTCGCGAAAGTAATAGAAGTGCGTCGCATACAATCCGCATTGCGGAAAGCGCTCGATCAGATCCGCGATGGCGGGCAGATACTCCGGGGTCCAGTAGTCGTCCGCATCGAGAAAGGCGACATAGTCGCCGGTCGCCTCGCTGATGCCGCGGTTGCGCGCCGCCGAAACCCCGCCATTGGGCTGCCTGATCAGGCGCACACGCGGATCACCCATGGCGGCCACGCGCTGCGGCCCATCGTCAGTCGAGCCGTCGTCGACCACGATCACTTCATGAGCCGGGTACTCCGATTGCAGAACCGACGCCACGGCCCCTTCAACATAGGCTTGCTTGTTGTAGAGGGGAATGACTGTCGAGATCCTGGGCTGCCGCTGGTTCAAGGTGCTCCCTACGCCGTAACGAGCGATGTCGCAGGGCGCGCGACGCGGACCACGCGAGGGGCATGAGCGAGGGCGATGTGAAAGAGCAAGAGGTGCGCCGCGAAAGGGCCGTTCAAGAAGGAGCCGTCGAACGCGAGAGGCGTTTCGGTGAGGCAGCGCACGAGCAGGACGATAAACAGCACGACGGACAAGCCCCGCGAACCACGCCGAGCGTTGATGGCGTAGAGCAAAAGGCCGCCGAGATAGACGAGCAGGCCTATCAAGCCCATCACCCCGGCCACGCTCAGAGACTGAAGGAACTGATTGTGAGCCGAGACCGCATGGTCCAGGCCGATTCTCATGCGGTATGCGTCGTCCCACATCGTCACGCCGTAGCCGAACAAGGGATTGTTCATCCACTCCTGGAGCGCGAGGCCCCAGATGAGATCCCGGCCGTCTAATGTAGCCGCCTCGTGACCCTGCTTCGTTGCCAAGACGTCCTCGACGGAGACTCCCAGGGGAGGGAGCAGCAAGAAGGCGAGCGCGACTAGAACGCCCAGCGCCAGCAGCGAAAATGCCGCCGGCCCCCATGCGCGAGAGCGCAGCACAAGCAGCAAGGGGACCGTAATTGCCGCGGCAATCCAGGTCGTCTTCGACTGCGCCAGCACCAACACGGCAACGCCGAGGACCCATCCCAGCCGCTGCAGCCAGCGGCGTTCGAAGGGCTGGTGGATCGCGAGCAGCAGATACACCAAAGCCACAGGTGCCATGCTGTTGGCGTGGCTCTCCAGTCCCCAGAAGCGTATCGTGACGCCCGGCAACAAACTGGGGTAGTTCCGCTCTATCGTGAGATCCGGCGCCACGATCGAGGCCACGCAGCTAGCGGCCAGGAAGATCAAAAGCGCCGATTTCGCAAAACGCATCGCCGTCTCGGGGTCTTGCGTCCGGCTCGCGTACACGGCCAAGAAAGGAAACAGTGCGTAATATTGGTCGTGCTTGAATAGCGGGTGAGTCCCCAAAGTACTGCTCAGAACGGTATTGGTCAGGAAAAACAAGCCGAAGGCGACAAGCAGACCGCCCCCGCCGGCACCACGATTTTCCCTGGAGAGCGTCGCCGCCAATAACCGGGCCACGCAAGCCGTGAGCGCTGTGAGGACAACCAGGCGCATGAACCATTTGCCCACGCCGCTGGGAGCCGCCAACAAGACAGGGGCGTACAGGTCACGGCCGCTGAGGATCGGGGCTATGCAATTGTAGAGGAGGATAAGCGCGTACAGCGCCGGGATCATCAGCCGGCGCAAGCGTCCTTCCACTTCCATCGTTGCGCCCAGCGCCAACACTGCCGCCGTGGAGAAGATGAGCGCCGCGCCCACGTAGATCGAAAAGCCGATGATTTGCCCGGTCGTCATGTTCGCTTCCGGGCGAGCAGGATGGACTCGCCAAAGGGCGCAAGGCTGCGCGGCAGCCTTGCCAGAAGCATTTCGAACAGGCTCAGCACTTCAAGCGAGAACCACGGTCTGAACAAACGCAGCGCCATCACTTGAGTGACCGCCCCCGTTGCGACGTCCAGGGCCAATACGACTGGGCGCTGGCCTGTCATTCGCAATGCTAGCCCGTCCACGAGCGCTATCGCGCCCGCAACGAGCATCGTCACGGCGACCCCCGCGCGAAACGCAGTGGCGATATCGCGAACGCGCACGTCGAGTGCAATGCAGGCCGCCGTCGTGATGACGATAGAGCGCAGCACGAAGATACCTAGTACGGCCCAAGCCACCGCTGCCAGGGAATGTTGCGCAGCCATGTAAGCCGCCACCGCGAGCGCAAAGGCGATGGGGAGCTGAAACTTGAATTCCTGGGTGGTCCGCCCCGATGTCCACAGCATCGGTGTTCCGATTGCAGTCGCGAGAAAGAACGGCATGGCGAGCGTAAAGGGACGCAGCAAGGGCGCGCTTTCCCCCCACTCTTGTCCGTAAAGGGCCAGCATGATGGTTTCGGGCACGACCGCCATGCCGACAAAGATCGGTGCGGCGAGGAGGGTAGTCGCGGCGAGCATCTTGAGAAACACCGTTCGCAGGCGTGCTACGTCGTCTTGAACGCGTGAGCTGGCTGAAAAAAGCGGGGGTTGCACTGTGCCCATCACGGCCCCCGCGAGCTGCAGCACGAGGTTGTAGGAAAGCGCGTAGAGTCCCATCGCAGCGCTGGGAAACATTCGGCCTACCACGAGCCGGCTCAGATGCACCAGTACCCAATTATTGATGTTGGTGGCGAACACGGTGAACCCATAGCTCCAAAGCGCGTGAGCATCGCGGTGCCAGATGACGAATCCCAGCACGTGCCGCTTGCAGCCGTAGAGCAGCGCGAGGTTGAGCAGGGTCTGCGTGATGAAGGCCATCACGAGAGCGTTCACGCCGTAGCCGCTGATGGCAAGAGGAATGCCGACAAGGCCGTAACCGACCGCATAGCTTGCAATGCCGGCCAGGTAAATGGACTTGAAATCGAGATCTCGATTCAGGAGGTTGGCAGATGGGCCGGCGGCAGCCTGGAGCAGGCATACGATCGACATCGCCCGAATCAAGGGAGCGACCCGCGGCTCGTTAAAAAATCCGGCCGCGGGGTCGGCAAGCAGGAACGCCGCTATCGCAACAGCCGCTCCCACGGACAATTGCCAGAAATTGACGAAGCGCACGTCTTCGTCGGTGACGGTACGCTTCTGGATCAGCCCGTACGCGAGGCTGATGGTAAAGAAGCTGCTCAACAGGATGACCACGGCGGCCATTGCAAACAGACCGTACTGCTCGGGCCCCAGCAGCCGCGCAAGGATGACCTGGATACCGAGCTGCAGGGTCAGCAGAACCGTTGAGCCCGATGCCCCCCACAAAGCGGCAGAGATGCTGCGTTGCGAGAGGTCGGCTGCTTCCGACATCGCTACTCAAGCAGCAGCGCCGGCTTGCGGCGGACCAGGGAAAGCCTGCCCGGCCGCTGGCCTCGCGGAATCACGCCCAGCATGGGCAGCTGGAGCATCTCGGCGACATCCCAGGCCGAGCGCACGCGCCGGTCGAAGATCTCGAGTCCGAACACCGCGCCGATGGCGCAGAAGGTGCCCAGGAAAATGGCCGCGACGGTGTTCAGCAGCAGGTTCGGAAAAGACGGCGCGGCCGGCTCGGACGCCAGCGTCAGCACTGAAACATTGGATTGGGTGAACTGGCTCTCGAGCCTGCTCTGCGTGAGGCGTTGCGAAACGCCGTCGTAGGCTTTCTGCACGTTGTCCACGTCGCGCTGCAGCGTGGCGAGCTCGTCTCGCGCCTGCCTCATCCCGAGCAGTTTCTGTTTCTGCGCAGCGATGGCGGCCGCCAGCTCGGCTTCCTTGTCCTTGCTCACCGCGGTGGCGGTGCCAAAGCCGCTGGTAATGAGGCGCGTCTCGGTGTGCAGCCGCTGCTTGAGCGAAGCAAGCTCGGATTCCATGCGCTGGTACTGCGGATGGTTCTTGCCCAGGTTGCCCGCGAGGTCCTGCAGCTTGGCCTCCTGACGGGCAAGATCGCCCTTGAGAGCGTTGATCAGCGGGTTCTGCACCACCTCGGGCAGGCTGCTGGAGGCGCTGCCCGAGCGCAGTTTGCCTCTCGAGTCGGCGGCCTGCCCCTGGACGACGGTGAGCTGCGCCGAAAGATCGTTGAGCTTGGCCGCTTCGCTGTCGAGGCGCTCGTCGCTTGCGACGATGCCGTATTTCTGCTGTTGCTCGGACAAGCGCGCCTGCGCCTTCTCCAGGTTCTCGCGCAGCCCTTTGTCCTGCTCGCCGAACCAGCGCGCATACTGCCGCGCCGGCTCGGTCCTCAGCTCGATGCTGGCGTCGATATAGGCCTGCGCGAAGGCGTTGGCGACGGCCGCGGCGAAGGCCGGGTCGCCCGCGCTGTACGAGATGTCGATGACGTTGCTCTCGCGCGAGGGCTTGACGTCCAGCTTTTTCTGCAACCCGTCCGCCAGCCAGGCCACGAAGCTGCCCTTGCCCTGGGTGCTTTCCAGCCACTGTTGTTTCGTGCCCGGCCTCTCGTCGAGCTTGAGCAGCCGCACTGCCATCTGCGCCACGCGATCGCTGCTGATGATGTCGCGCTGCGTTGCCATGTAACCGGGCATCACCATCGCGTGAAGAATCGTTCCGGAGACCGGATCCGGGGATCTCACGTCGAGCACCACGGCGGCGGTAGCGGTGTATTTCTTGGGCAGCACCAGGCTCGCCGCCACGATCGCCGCTACGGTCGCGAACAGGATCAGCACGATGATCTTGAACCGTGCGCGCAGAAGCGCCAGGAACTGATGCAGGTTCATTGTGTCCCCGGCTTCAGAACTCGTTGAGCACGGCGCCGACGATGGTGCACTTCGCCTGCACCACGCTGTCGGAGATGCCCTGAACCCGCCACAGGCGGGAGGAATGTTTTTGCACCACGATCAGTGCGGTGCCGGCGCGCACGGCGATGGTCTGCGCGTCTGCGCTCTGGGCGACGGCCGGGCAGTCGAGCAGGATGAGGTCCACATGCGCGGCGAGCTGGTGGAGCAGCTGCGCGAACATCGGCCGCGCCAGCAGATCCTGCGGACTGGGCGGCGCCGCCCCGGCAGGCAGCACCGAGAGGTTCGGCAGCGACGCGACGCGCTCGAGCGCCTCGAAGGCGGCAGCGCGGCCGGACAGCACCGCCGAGAGGCCTGCGCGGTTGTCCAGGCCGAATAGGCGGTGCTGGCAGGGCTGGCGCAGGTCGGCGTCGATCAGCAGCGTGCGTGCGCCGAGCTGCGCGAACACCACGGCGAGATTGGCGGCGATGAAGCTGCGGCCCTCCTTGCGAGCCGCGCTCAGGATGGCGAGCGCCTTGCTCGCGGGCTCGGCGTCGAGCCAGCGCAGCATGAGCTGGCCGCGCACGGCGCGCAGCGCTTCCACCTGCGGGCTGAAGGGCTCGTAGGCGGCGACCACCTCCTCGCTCACCTTGCTCTCGCCGCGCCGCAGGTAAGGGTGGTCGAACTGGCGCGCAAGCGCGAACTCGATGTCGGCCTGCGTGAGCAGGCCGACCTCTTTGCCGGCGTCGCCGAAGCGCAAGCCCTTTTGCCGTTGCAGCTGGAGGATGTGCTCGACGTCCTGCGGCCGCAGCCTGCCGGCATGGATCAGGACGGCGCCGAGCCTGCGCTCGGCGGCCTTGAGTGCTACGGACTGGCTCGGCATGGACTCGCTCACGAGCGCTACGGTGTGAGGTTCCATGGCCTAGAACAGGCTGTCGCCGACGTAGAACACGTCGCCGGGCTGGACCAGGTCATCGAGCCTGGGGCTGGTGGCTTCAAGCTGGTTGCTCGGGCCGCGCCGGTGCATCCGCAAGCCGCGCTCGGTGCCGCGCTGCGTCGGCCCTCCGCCCTGCGCCAGGGCTTGCCTCACGCTCATGCCGCGCTCGACGCGGTACGAGCCGGGACGCTGCACTTCGCCGTAAATGTAGAACAGCGGCGCGCGATTGACGTAGATCACATCGCCGGGGGCCACCGTCACGTCGTCGTCGTGCTTGTTGTAGAGGAACAGCGCCGGGATATCGATTTCCTTGCGGTATGGCTTGCCTGCACGCTCGCCGCTGACGATGGCGACGTCGGCGCCGGCCGGCGTGATTCCGCCCGCGAGGGCGATCATCTCGGAGACGCGGACGTTGGAGGTGTCCAGCGGGAAGCGCCCGGCGCGGTTGACGAGCCCGAGGACCGAGACCTGGTTGCTGCGCATTTGCAAAGACAGGATGCTGACCTGCGGTTGCTTGATGAAATTGCCGTCGGCGAGCGCCTTGGCGATGGCTTGCTCGGCGAGCGGGATCGTCATGCCGCCTATCCTCACTCTGCCGATCAGCGGATACGTGATGATGCCGTTTTCGCCCACCCGGGTCTCGAGCGTGAGATTCGGATTTTCGAACACCGAGATGCGGATGCCGTCGCCCGGTCCAAGCCGGTACTCCGGCAGCTTGTCCTGCGCCCGCGCGCCCACGGCGAACGTTGCGGCGAGAATGAGCAGCGCGGCGCCGGGCAGGCTACGAAGTCTCATTGGATGAATATCCACAGTTCTTTACAGACACTCGCGATGTCGAGCGGCAAATCCGCCGCGGAAACGGGGTATTCGCCGCGACCGCCGCGGCGTGGCTAGTCGGTCGCGTTGAGCACCCTATGGCGGCGACGCGCGATGAATCCCAACAGGGCAAGGCCCGCTAGCGCCATGCCGTAGGTTCCAGCGCCCCGCTTTGCCGTCGCCGCGGTGTTCGGGGTTTCGGGGCGAGGGTTCGGCGTCGCCGCGGCGTTCGCGGTTTGAGGGCCCGTGCTGGGATGCGACGCGAAGTGAAAATGAGCGGTGTCGACGCAAGACACGCTGCGCGTATCATCCACGCCGAGGACGAGCGAGTTGTGGATCGCGTCCGGAGCCGAAGAAATCGAATGCTCCAAAAGTAACGCGCTC
>Ga0210382_10000195_pt1 | contig 24653 bp, 26 predicted proteins | sample PLMedo_FD_155452 | JGI IMG/M metagenome (GOLD analysis project Ga0210382, IMG submission 155452) | Groundwater sediment microbial communities from an aquifer in East River, Colorado, USA - PLM0_60_coex redo | ecosystem: Environmental > Terrestrial > Soil > Riparian zone | place: USA: East... | reverse complement strand
TTCGCCACCGACCAGCAGCGGAAGGATCGCCAGCGATTTGATTCCTCGCTCGTCCAGCTCCTTCCTCATCAATCTCTGCGGGTCATTCGTGACGTCGTTCGAGATCACCGGCTTCATGTCCCTGACTGCCCGTCCCGCGAGACCGTGGCCGCCGGGCTTGGTTTCAGTCACCGCCAGGGGTGCCGACTCGAAGAAGTCCCCCACCTCGCCCGCCGAGGCAACCGGCTTCACCAGCCCGGCCGCGCGATCCACGACCCCGACCCAGGCCATGCGGAATTTTCCATGCTCGATCGCGATGCGGCAGGCTTCCTGGAACAACTCCTGCCGATCGCGGGTTCGCACGATCGCCGCGTTGATTCCGCTGAGCACGGCGTAAACGCGGGTCAACCTCTCGACCTTTTCCTCCTTCTCGATGTGATCGAGCGCGAATGCAATGTTGCCGGCAAGTTCGTTGAGGACCTTCATTTCCTCTTCGTCGAAATAGCCGGCCTCGCCCGAATGCAGGCCGAAGCTGCCCACTGCCCTTCCCGACACGATCAAGGGCAGGATTGCAGCCGAGCGAACGCCCCGTTCATCGAGCCCCTTCTTGTGCCGGATACGCGGGTCGCTTTGCGTGTCGTCCACGACCAGCGCCCGCTTCTCCCTCACCGCCACGGCGCCGATGCCATGGCCGCCCGGCGCTTCATCGCGCAGCGAAAGACCGCTCTCGATCATCTTCAAGAACCCCTCGTCGGCCCCCGCCGAGGCGACCGGCTTCAGGCTCATCTCTTTCTCATCCACGATGCCCAGCCAGGCAAATCGAAGACCTCCTGTATCGACCGCAATGCGGCAGGCCTCCTGAAACAGCTCGCGGCGATCCCGGACGCGCGCGATGACCCCGTTAATGCCGCTTAGCATCGCGTTCACGCGGGTGAGCCGCCTCAGCCGCTCTTCTTTCTGCATGTGCTCGAGCGCGAACGCAATGTCGCCCGCCAGCTCGCGCAGCAGCTTCATCTCTTCTTCATCGAAGAATCCGACTTCGCCGGCGTACAGCGCCAGTACACCCACTGACTCCTCCGCGATCATCAGCGGAAGCATGACCAGAGAGCGGAACCCACGCTCGAGAGCTTCCTTCCTCAACAGGATGCGCGGATCCTGCGTCATATCGTCGACACTGATCGCCGTGCGTTCCCTGACCGCCCGACCCGCCAGGCCGCGCCCCTGGGCGTCGGTGTCGACCAGCCCCAACGGCATCAAGTGGATGTACTCCGCATCGGTTCCATGCCAGGCGACAGGCTTCACCAACATCGCTTCACGGTCCACGAGCCCGATCCAGGCCATGCGGAATTTTCCATGGTCGATCGCGATGCGGCAGGCTTCCTTGAGCAACTCCTCTCGATCTCGCACGCGGACAATGAGTGCGTTGATGCCGCTTAGCACGGCGTAAACGCGGTTCAGCCGGATGATCCTTGTTTCCGCCTCCTTTGCCTCGGTCACGTCCTGCAGCGTGCTGAACCAGCGTTCCGATCCGGCCGCAACGGATTGCCCCGGCATCGGCTCTATGACTTGCCGGATGTGCATCCACGCGCCGTCGGGCCGCTGCAGCCGGTATTCGACGTCGACACGGGTTCCCTTGACGCTCGCCTCGATGCTTGCGCTCCGCAATCTCTCTCGATCGTCCGGATGAAGCATGTCCAGCCACTCACGTGTACTTTTCGGCGTTTGCGAGGGCTCGACGCCGATCAACGGCGGCAGCGTCTCCGACCAGCTCTCAAAAACGCCATCGGCGCCGGTAATCACGTGGCCAAGCTTTGCCATCACTTGCGCGCGGTTCAGACCCGCCTCGCGCTCACGCAGGCGATCGCGCGCAACGTCGAGCTCGGCCTGAGCGCGCCGCCGCTCGCCGCGCTCCTTTGCCTCGTCGAGCGCGCGCGTAACTGCGACGGGCAAGCGCAGGAGATTGTGCTTGAGCACATAGTCGACGGCGCCGCCCTTCAGCGCCCGGATCGCATGCTCTTCGCCGATCGTGCCGGAGACGAAGACGAACGGAGTGTCCGGCGAGATCTCGCGGGCGAGCGCGAGCGCCTCCATGCCGTCGAAGCCCGGCATCGAAAAATCCGAAAGGATCACGTGCGGCGTGAACTCGCGCAGCGCGGCCACAAAATCGTCGGGACGATCGACGATCCGAGGTGTTACGCGCAGTCCCGCGCGCTTCAGCTCGCGGATCTCGAGCTCGGCCTCTGCGGCGACGTCCTCCGCGATCAGAACCCGGATTGTCGGCGCGATCATGTTCTTGGTATGGCCAGCAATGTCGAACTTACTCTTAGTTCACTATGAACGGCTTTCTTTCCATCTCTCCAAGCTGGACAAACAGATAACTAAGCGCGAGGATCTCCTTCCTATAATCCACCATAAAGCCCAGTCGCCATGAACGGTCCCCGCGAGGTGCGCCGGGCAATCCGCCGCGGCGAGCACTCGGGCCACACGGCAGGTCTCGCGCCGGGCTACGTGCAAGGCAATGTCTGCATCCTGCCGCGCGAATATGCGGAGGAGTTCGCGCTCTTCTGCGAGCGCAATCCCAAGCCCTGCCCGCTCCTCGCCGCTTCGCGGCCGGGGGAGGCGCAGCTGCCCTCGCTCGGCGAAGACCTCGACATCCGCACCGACGTGCCGCGCTACCGCGTCTTTCGCGACGGCGAGCGGGTGGCGGAGGTCGGCGACATCCGCGCGCTCTGGCGCGAGGACCTGGTCGCCTTCGTCCTCGGCTGCTCGTTTTCCTTCGAGCAGGCGCTGCTCGAGGCGGGCCTGCGCCTGCGCTACGTGGAGGAAGGGAAGAACGTGCCGATGTACCGCACGAGCATCGACACCGCGCCCGCCGGCCGCTTCCGCGGCAAGCTGGTGGTGTCCATGCGGCCGTTCAAGCCCGCGGACGCGATCCGCGCAATCGAGATCACCTCCCGCTATCCGAGAGTGCACGGCGCGCCGGTGCACCTCGGCCGGCCGGATCTCATCGGCATCGAGGACCTCGCGCGCCCGTGGGCGGGCGATCCCACGGAAGTGCGCGAGGACGAGCTGCCGCTTTTCTGGGCCTGCGGCATCACGCCGCAATCGGTGGTGCTCGACGCGCGTCCCTCGCTTTGCATCACGCACGCGCCGGGCCACATGCTGGTAACCGACCTGACGAACGCAAGCCTCGTGAGCCCGTGACACGCGAGCCCGCGCTTGCCGAAACGCAATCCCTCGCGACGCTCGCGAACCGCTGGCTCGCGACGTTCGAGAAGGCTCTTGCGGAACGCGACGACGTCCTGCTCAAGACGCTCTTTCATCCCGACAGCCATTGGCGCGACGTGCTGGCCCTGACCTGGCACATCAGGACGGTCAACGGCCGGGAAGCTGTACTTGGAGAGCTGAAGGCGCATGCCGGGCGAGCCCATCCGACCGGTTTCAGGACCGATCCGCATCGGACTGCGCCCCGCCATGTGACGCGCGCCGGCACTGACGCGATCGAGGCGATCTTCCAGTTCGAGACGGATGAGGGCCGCGGCAATGGAGTATTGCGTCTTCGTCCTGACGAAAAAAATACGCTGCGAGCGTGGACGCTGCTTACAGCGCTCGACGGAATAAAAGGCTTCGAGGAACAGGTCGGCACATCAAGACCCAAGGGCGAGAGGGATCCAGTTGTGCTGGTGGTGGGGGGTGGCCAGGCCGGGCTTTCGATCGCCGCACGCCTGACTCAATTGCAGGTCGACACTCTGATCGTAGACCGCGAACAGCGCATCGGCGACAACTGGCGCAACCGTTATCGCGCCCTGACCCTGCACAACCAGGTGCAGGTCAACCACCTTCCGTACATGCCTTTTCCACCGAACTGGCCGACCTACATTCCCAAAGACAAGCTTGCCGGCTGGTTCGAGGCCTATGTGGAAAGCATGGACCTCAGCTACTGGACCGCTACGGAATTCAGGGGCGGGGCTTACGACGAAAAAGAGGAGCGATGGTCCGTCGTGCTGGATCGGGCGGACGGCACGGCGCGGGAAATGCGTCCGCGACACATCGTCATGGCCACCGGGGCCAGCGGAATTCCGAACCTTCCCGACATCCCGACGTTGCGCAACTTCGGCGGCAAGATCCTGCACTCCAGCCAATATGTTGACGGCGAGGAATGGAAGGGCAAGAACGCCCTGGTCATCGGCACCGGCAACAGCGGCCACGATATTGCGCAGGACCTCTACTCGAGCGGGGCAAAGGTCACGCTCGTTCAACGCAGTCCGACCCTGATCGTCAATATCGAGCCGAGCGCGCAACTTCCCTACGCGCTGTACGACGAAGGACCTCCTCTGGAGGACTGCGATCTCATCAATACCTCCATACCGCTTCCCGTGGCAAGGAAGAGCCACAGGCTCCTGACCGAGCAGGCGAAGAAAATGGACCAGGACCTTCTCGATGGGCTCGAGCGCGTGGGCTTCAAGCTCGATTTCGGGGAGGACGGAACCGGCTGGCAGTTCAAGTACCTCACCCGCGGCGGCGGCTACTACTTCAATGTCGGCTGTTCCGATCTGATCGTTGCCGGCGAGATAGGACTGGTGCAATTTTCCGCTATCGCCGGGTTCGTCGCAGAGGGGGCGCGGATGCGCAGCGGCGATACGCTCGCCGCGGACCTGGTCGTGCTGGCAAGCGGCTACAAAGGACAGGAGCATCTGGTTCGCAAGCTGTTCGGCGACGAGGTTGCCGCTCGCGTCGGCCCCATCTGGGGATTCGGCGATGAACAGGAGCTGCGCAACATGTTCACGCGTACCGCCCAGCCGGGCCTGTGGTTCATCGCCGGGAGTTTCACCCAGTGCCGCATCTACTCGAAGTATCTCGCGCTGCAGATCAAGGCCTGCGAGATAGGGCTGCTGCCCGGAGGCGCAAACCACGCGACCGGAGCAGAGCGGCGGGTTAACATGTAGCGGAGTCGAGCCGATTCGCCGGCGTTCGTGGAGGCCGCCCATGCCAAGGCACCCAGATTACGTTCCGCACGGGGTGATCCCCGCCGTGCTGCTGCCGTTCGACGACAACCTCTCGATCGACGAGGCCTCGTACCGCGCGCACCTGCGCGACGTGAGCTCGGTCGAGGGCGTCGCCGCGATCACCACCAATGCGCACGCCTCCGAGGTCGCGTCGTGCAGCTTCGAGGAGCAGCGGCGCGTGCTGGGGATCACCCTCGACGAGATCGGCGCGCGCATGCCGATCGTGAACGGCGTGTACGCCGAGAATGGGCTGGAGGCCGCTCGCATTGCGAAAATGGCGCATGAGGGCGGCGCCTCCGCGCTGCTGGTGTTTCCCTTGGGTGTCTATACCTTCGGCCAGCGCCCGGAGATGGCGCTCGACCACTTCAAGCGCATCGCCGACGCCACGGACCTGCCATTGATCGTGTTTCAGTATCCGCTCGCCGGCGGCCAGGGCTATCCGATCGCGACCCTCTCGAAGATCCTCGACGCGGTGCCGACGGTGCGCGCGATCAAGGACTGGTGCTCGAACCCGCAGCTGCACGAGCGCCACATCCGCGTGCTGCAGTCGCGCACCCCGCCTGTCAACGTGCTCACCACGCACAGCGCCTGGCTGATGGGCTCGCTGGCGCTCGGGTGCAACGGCCTGCTCTCGGGCAGCGGCTCGGTCATCGCCGATTTGCACGTCCAGCTCTGGCGCGCGATGCAGCAGAATGACCTCACCGCGGCGCGGCGCGTGAACGACCGTATCTGGCCGACCGCCGAGGCGTTCTACAGCGAGCCTTCGGTCGACATGCACAACCGCATGAAGGAAGCGCTGGTGCTGCTCGGGAAACTGCCGCGCGCAGTAGTGCGGCCTCCGCTCGTCAAGCTGCCGCAGACCGAGATCGAGCGCATCCGCACCGCCCTGATCGCGGCGGGGCTGCTGAAACCGGGTGCTGCCCAAAGGCTTGCGGCTCTAAGATAGGAAATATCACAGGGGAGAGGGACCGTGCACTTCGCTAACAAGCTGGTTATTGCCATGACCGCCGCCGCATTCGCGCCGGCCGCACCGCTCGCCCAGGAAGCGCCGCTCAAAATCGGCGTTGTCACCTTCCTCTCTGGACCGGCCGCAAGTCCGTTCGGCGTCCCGGCGCGCAATGCCGCGGAGATCATGGTCGAGATGCTGAATGGCACCAAGGTGCCTGCGCCTTACGCGGCGAGAGGATTCGGCGGCGCTGCGCTGCAAATGCAGCTGGTCGACGAATCGGGCCCCGCCACCACTCAGGTGACCGAGTTCCGCAACCTGGCGCAGCGCGACAACGTCGACATGGTGATCGGCTACGTCTCGAGCGGCAACTGCCTTGCCGTCGCGCCGGTGGCCGAGGAACTGAAGAAGCTCACCGTGTTCTTCGATTGCGGCACGCCGCGCATCTTCGAGGAAAAGAGCTACAAGTACGTGTTCCGCACCGCCTCGACCGCGACCATGGACAGCGTCGGCGCGGCGCTCTATGTCAAAGAGCTCAAGGCGGGCAAGATCAAGAGCATCGCGGGCGTGAACCAGAACTATGCCTGGGGCCAGGACTCCTGGGTCGACTTCGAGGCATCGATGAAGCAGCTCACTCCGGGCGTCCAGGTCGCGACCTCGCAGATGCCGAAGCTCTTTGCCGGGCAATACAACGCCGAAATCTCGACGGTGCTCGGCGCCAAGGCGGACGTCGTGCACTCGAGCTTCTGGGACGGCGACCTCGAGGCGTTCATCCTGCAGGCCGGCCCGCGCGGCCTGTTCAAGCGCAGCACCGTGATCCTCACCACCGGCGAAACCGCGATGTACAAGCTCGCCGAGCACATCCCGGACGGCGTAGTGATCGGCGCGCGCGGACCCTACGGCCCCTACGCGCCGGACAACGAGCTGAACAGGTGGTTCTCGAAAACTTTCGCCGACCGCTACGGCGTGCCGCCCAACTACGCTGCCTACCAGATGGCGCAGGCGATCCTCGGCACCAAGGCGGCGTGGGAGAAGGCCCAGTCCGCGAACGGCGGCAACCGCCCGAGCACCGACCAGGTGATCGCGGCCTTCGAGCGCCTGACTTTCGAGAGCCCGGCCGGCAAGGTCGAAATGGTTATCGGCGCCGGCCACCAGGCGATCACCGAGACCGCCTACGGCGTGAGCAAGCTGGTCAAGGGCAAAATGACGGTCGCGAACGTCAAGCGCTACCCGGCTACCATGGTCAACCCGCCGGACGGCGTAAAAGCCGCCGACTGGATCGCCAACGGGTTCAAGAAGTAAGCGTTCCGACTGACGAACGGCCGCCCTGAGGGCAGCCGTTTTTCGTACCGGGAGAGCGTGGAACAGCTCCTAGCCGTCCTCATCGACGGCATCATCTATTCGTCCTGGCTGTTCATCGCGGCGGTCGGACTGACGCTGATCTACGGCGTCATGAAGATCGTCAACGTGACGCATGGCAGCTTCTATGCCCTCGGCGCCTACGCCGCGGCGTCGATCACCGGGGCGCTGCTGGCCAAGGGCATGCCGCCGTCGCTGTCGTACGCGGTCCTGCTCGGCTCGGCGCTACTTGTGTCGGTGATCGTCGCGCCGCTGATCGAGCGCGGCATCCTGCGCTTCATGTACGCCAAGGACGAAGTGGTGATTCTGCTCATCACCTATGCCCTGTTCCTGATCCTTGAGGACGTCATCAAGATGATCTGGGGCGTGAACCCGTATTTCATCGCCGAGCCCTACGGCCTGCTCGGCAGCTTCGACGTGCTCGACCTCACCTACCCGTACTACAACCTGATCCTGGTCGGCGTGGCGATCGCGTGCGGCGCCGGGCTCGCCTGGATGCTGGGCAGCACGCGCACCGGTAAGCTGCTGGTCGCGGTGATTCACGACACCGAGGTGAGCCGCGCGATGGGCATCAATGTCGACCGGATGTATCTCTACACCTTCACCTTCGGCTCGCTGCTCGCGGCGATCGGCGGGGCCTTCACCGCGCCGACCGTGTCGGTGGTTCCCGCACTGGGCGTCGAAGTGATCGTGCTGTCGTTTGCGGTGGTGGTCATCGGCGGCCTGGGAAGCCTCCCCGGTGCGGCGCTCGGCGCGGTGATGGTCGGCCTGGTGCGCTCGGCCGCCATCCATTACCTGCCGCAGGCCGAGCTGTTCGTGATCTACCTGGTGATGGCGATGGTGCTCGCGTTCAGGCCGCGCGGGCTGTTCAGCATCGCCGAGGCGAGGAAGATATGAGCCGCGACCGCACGCCGCGCACGCTCGGGCTGATCCTGCTCGCGCTGCTGGTCTTCGGCCAGTTCCTGCCTCAATGGACGCTGTTCCTGGTGACCGTGGCGCTCGCCAAGGGGCTGGTAGTCCTCGGCCTGATGATCATGCTGCGCTGCGGCCTGGTGTCCTTCGGCCAGGCGCTCTATTACTGCATCGGCGCCTACGCCGCCGGCATGCTTGGACGCCTGTTCGGCGCGAGTGACGTGTTCACGCTGATGCTCGCCGGCATGGCGGCAGCGGGACTGGTCGGCTTTGTGCTTGGCTTCCTGCTGGCGCGCTACCGCAGCATTTTCTTCGGCTTGCTGAGCCTCGCGGTCTCGATGATCCTTTACGGGCTACTGGTGAAGACCGAGGCGCTCGGTTCAACCGATGGCTTCCACGTGCTGCCCTCGACGCTGTTCGGATTGCGCCCCGCCGACGCCTGGGTGCGCTACACGGTGCTCGCGGTGGCGCTGCTAGTGGCGTTCATCGCCGCGCTGCTGGTGCACCGCTACCTGGGCACGCCGCTCGGCAGGCTTGCGCCGGCGATCAAGGACAACGAGATCCGGGTCGAGTACATGGGCGCCTCGGCGCGGCACGCGATCCACGTCAAGTACGTGATCGCCGCGGCGCTCGCGGGACTGGGCGGCGCGCTCGCCGCCACGACCGTCGGGCATATCGACCCGGAAATGGCCTACTGGACGACCTCAGGCGAGTTCATCTTCATCACTATCCTCGCGGGCACCGGCAACGTCATCGCGCCGTTCCTCGGCGCGCTCGTCTTCGGCGTCATCCAGACGGTGGCCTTCGCGATCTCGCCCAATACCTGGCAGATGGTGCTCGGCGGCTCGTTGCTGGTGGTTATCGTGTTCCTGCCGAACGGACTGTGGTCGCTGTTCCGCGGGCGCAAGGTGGCTTGAGATGACGGCGATTCTCGACGCGCAGGGCCTGAACAAGAACTTCGGCGCGGTCACCGCGGCGAGCGACATCAACGCGGCCATCGAAAGGGATTCTGTGGTGGGCCTGATCGGCACCAACGGCGCCGGCAAAACCACCTTCATCAACATGATCACGGGCTATCTCAAGCCCGACCGCGGGCGCATCCGCTACGAGGGCCGCGACATCACCGAGCTCGCGCCGCGCGACGTCACGCGCCTGGGCATCTGCCGCTCGTTCCAGATCCCGCAGCTCTACGCCTCGCTCACCGCGTTCGAGAACATGCTGGTCGGCATCGGCGTGGTGCTGAGGAACGCGGGCCGCGGCGGATTCTTCTCGCGCGGCCGGGCGCTGGTGCCGGGGCACGACCTGCCGGCGGAAGATGTCGCCGAGCGCATCCTCGAGCGCTTCGGCCTGGCCGAGTACCGCGACAAGAACGCGCAGGTGCTGCCGGGCGGAGTCAGGAAGCTGCTCGATATCGCGCTCACCATGGTGGCCAAGCCCAAGATTCTGCTGCTTGACGAGCCCACCAGCGGCGTGTCGGCCGAGGAAAAGTTCGTGATCATGGAAATGATCATGACGGCGGTGCGCGCCGAGGGCGCCACGGTGCTGTTCGTCGAGCACGACATGGAGGTGGTGAGCCGCTTTGCCGAGCGCGTGCTCGCGTTCTACGACGGGCGCATCATCGCCGACGCCGCGCCGGAGATCGCGCTCGCCGATCCGGAGGTGAAGCGCTACGTGGTGGGTGGGGTGCTGCGTGCTTAAGGTCGAAAACCTCAACGTCTCCATTCAGTCGGTCCAGATCCTGCGCGATGTCTCGCTCGCGCTGCCTGTCGGCACGATGGCCGGGCTCATCGGGCGCAACGGCGCCGGCAAGACCACGCTCATGAAGAGCATCATGGGGATCCTCAAGGTCTCGAGCGGCGCGATCAGCTTCCACGGTGCCGATCTGCTCGCGACGCCGACCTGGCGCCGCACGCGCATGGGCATTGGCTATATGCCCGAAGACCGCCGCCTGATTCCCGACCTGACGGCAGAGGAGAACCTGTTGCTGCCCGCCTGGGCGGCGAAGCAGCCGGACGCCGCCCAGCGCCTGGAGAAGGTCTATCGGCTGATCCCGGAGCTACGCGGCTTCGCGCTGCGCAAGGGATCGCAGGTTTCGGGAGGCCAGCAGAAGATGGTGGCGATCGGCCGCGCGCTGATGTGCGGCGACAAGCTGCTGCTGCTCGACGAGCCTTTCGAGGGTGTGGCGCCGGCACTGGCGCAGCGGCTGGCGGAGGTGGTCGGCAGGCTCAAGCTCGAGGGCATGTCGGTGATTCTGTCGGAGTCCGACCTGCAGCATTCCGAACGCATGGTAGACCGCATCATGGTCATCGATCGCGGCGCGGTCAGCATGAGAAACTGAACCAACAGCAATACCCATAGCTACCGCAGCAAGGTGCGCAGATCGTCCGCGAGATCCTCGCGGATGCGGTCGTGGCGCACCAGCAGGCGCAGGCGTCCCTGGGGGTCGATGACGTACGCCTGCGCGCTATGGTCGATCGTGTAGCTGTCGCCGCTCTTGCGCTTCTCGAAGTAGATCTTGAATTCCTTGGCGGTGCGCTGCGTGGCCGCCAGGTCGCCGTGAAGCGCTAGAAAACGCGGATCGAAGGCACCGACATACTGCGCGAGCGCCTTCGGGTCGTCTCGTTCTGGGTCAACGGTAACGAAGAGAACTTGTACGCGCTCGGCATCCGCGCCGAGGCTCTTCAGCGCGTTGGCGACATCGCCCAGCGTCGTCGGGCAGACGTCGGGACAATGCGTGAAGCCGAAGAACAGCACGACCGCCTTGCCGCGAAAGTCCTCGAGGCGACGCGGCTTGCCGTTCTGGTCGGTGAGCTCGAGCGTCCTGCCGTACTCGACGCCGGTGATGTCGGTGCTCTTGAACTTCGGGCCGGCGCTGTCGCAGGCGGCGAGCAGCGCAAGGCTACAGATAATGATCGACGAGAAGCGCGGCAAACAACGCGGCCAGGTAGGCAATCGAATACCGGAACGTCTTCTGTGCGACGAAGTCGCTGTACGCGAAATAGATGCGCAGCGCGTAAGCGACGAATACCCCTCCGAGCGCGATCGCAGCACCGAGATAGAGCCACCCGCTCATTCGCACCACGTAAGGCAGCAGGCTCACGGCGAAGAGAATCAGCGTGTAGAGCAGGACCTGGAGGCGAGTGTACGGCTTGCCGTGGGTCACCGGAAGCATGGGGACGCCGGCCCGCGCATAATCCTCGGTGCGATACAGCGCGAGCGACCAGAAGTGCGGCGGGGTCCAGGCGAAGATGATGAGGAACAGCAGCATCGCCTCGGTGGTCACCTCGCCGGTGACCGCCGCCCAGCCCAGCACCGGCGGCATGGCGCCGGAGGCGCCGCCGATGACGATGTTCTGCGGGGTGGCGGGCTTCAGCACCAGCGTGTAGAGGACGGCGTAGCCGATGAAAGTGGCGACGGTGAGCCACATGGTGAGCGGATTGACGAAGCGATAGAGCAGCCACAAGCCCAGGCCGCCGATCGCCGCGGTGAACACCAGCGTCTGCTGCACCGTCAGCTCGCCGCGCGGCAGCGGCCGCCAGCGCGTGCGCTGCATCACCGCGTCGATCTTCTGCTCCACCAGGCAATTGATCGCCGCCGCGGCACCAGCGACCAAAGCGATCCCGGCGGTCCCTGCAAGAAGAATTTGAATGGAAACCACCCCTGGCGTGGCGAGGAACATGCCGATCACCGCCGTGAAGACGATGAGCGACACCACGCGAGGCTTGGTGAGCGCGTAGTAGGCGCGCAGTTTCTGCGTGAAGCTCTGGGAGAGGACCTGGGTATTCATTGGAACGGGCGCAAGCCGCGGAAAGCAAAAAAGTTTAGCACGACGAGCGAGACGAGCAGAAGCGCGGCGCCGGCATTGTGGGCGGCGGCGAGCGCCAGCGGCAGGCCGAGCGCCACATTGGCCACGCCGAGCGAGAACTGCAGCAGGAGAAGGATCCCGGTAAGCGCCGCCAGCGGCCGTAACGCTGCAATTCCGGATGCTTTTAGGGCGGCCCAGCCGACGACGGCCACCAGCGCGAGCGCGAACGCGCGGTGCGTCCAGTGAATGGCGGTGAGCGCCTCGCGCGGCAGGAGCTCGCCTTCGCCGGTGTGCCCCAGCTCGCGCAGCGCATGGAAGGCGTTGGCGAAGTCCATCGGCGGCAGCGCCTGCCCCAGGCATCCCGGGAGATCAGGGCAGGCGAGCGCGGCGTAGTTCGCGCTGACCCAGCCCCCCAGCGCGATTTGCACTACCCCTGCGACAAGACCGACGCATGCCGGAAAGCGTACCGCACGCGTTCCGGGGTCTGCGACAAAATCGAATGTTTGAAGCGCAAGCCATACGAGCAGCGCGAGCGTCGCCATGCCGCCGAGGAGGTGGGCGGTGACGATCGCCGGCTTGAGCAGCATCGTCACGGTCCACATGCCGAGCGTCGCCTGGAACACGACGAGGAGGACGAGCGCGGCGGCAAGCAAGCGGGATCGCCGTTTTTTCAGGGACATGAAGAAAACGAAAAGGATCAGAAGACCCAGGGCCGCGGCCAGATAACGGTGGCCCATCTCCGTCCATGCCTTGGCATGCGCGAGGTCGTCGGGCATCTGCGCGGGAACGGGCTGACCGTAGCACAGCGGCCAGTCCGGGCAGCCGAGGCCCGCGTCCGAGAGCCGCACGTACGCGCCGACGACAACCACCACGAAGGCGAGCGCGAGCGTCGCGAGCACCACGGCGCGGTAGCCCCTCACCCGATCCTCGAGTATTTCAGCAGCCGCTCCAGTTCCTTGATGATGCGTGAAGGATCGGGATCCGGCGGAAAGCGCAGCATCAGGTTGCCGAGCGGATCGACGAGATAGATGTGCTCAGCGACGTTGCCGGGGAACTGCGGCACGACACGGCGATCCGCCGCCACGTAGGTGCCTTCGATCGCCGGGAAGAGATCTGTGCGTGGAACTGCGGAATCGGTCACTACCCACAAGCGCTCGACGCGCTCCATTTCCCGGCCCTGCGCGCGGCGCACCTGCCGCAGGTAGTAGAGCTTCCTTTCGCAGCGCGCGTCGCAGGCGGCGGCGTCGAAGCTCACCAGCAGCCACTTGCCGCGCAGTTGCTCGAACGGCGGCCCGGAGAGAGCGCGCGGCGCGATCAGCTCGCCGTAGCTGCCGCTCTCGCCCGGCATCCAGCGGTGGAAGTAGGCGAGCGTGCCGAGCACCAGGGGAGCGGCGCAGACGACGCCGATGAGAAGCAGTTTATTTTGAAAAATCTTCATTTTTTCCGAATGCAAGCACCACCGCGAGAACCACGGCCAGCGCGGCGAGCGAGTACCACTGCAGCGCATAGGCAGCGTGCTTCTCGATGCCGGCGTCCGGCCGCGGCCATTCGCGCAGCAGGCCGTCCGCAGGCCCGCCGTGCTGCTCGATCACGACCGGCTGCAGCGCGAGCCCGGTTTCCCTGGCGAACTCGGCGATGTCCAGGTTCTGCCGGATTTTACCGCCCGTATTCCTTTCCAGCTCCAGCGCATGCGGCAGGCGCTCGAGCGCGATACCCTCGATGCGCACTTCGCCCGCCGGCGTGCGCAGCTCGGAAATCCGCTCGCGCTCGATCCAGCCGCGGTTGACCAGCACATGCATCGAATCTTTCAGCTTGAGGGGGGTGAGCACCTCGTAGCCGACGCGGCCGCGGCGGGTCTTGTTGTCGAGCAGCACGGTGCGCCCGGCGACGAATTCGCCATGCACCGACACCTGCTCGAGGCGCGCGCCGAGCGCGCGTTTCTCCTCGGCGCGCCGGCTCTGCCAGTTGCCGAGCGCGATGCCCGCGGCGCAGGCGGCGAGCGCCAGCGCGAGTGGCCAGGCGCGCGGACGGAAAGAGTATCCTGCAAGCATGCTTCGCTACTTCGTGATCGCGGTGTTCGTGCTGATCGTGGCGAGCCTGTTCTTGGCGCTGGTGTTCATCTACCAGGACCGCAGCGGCTCGAAGCGCGCGGTCAAGGCCCTCGCCTTGCGCGTGGGCCTGTCGCTAGGTCTGTTCCTGTTCCTGATGGCCGGGTATTACTTTGGCTGGATCAAGGGCAGGCTCTAGAGCCAGTAGACGAAGATAAACAGGCCCAGCCAGACCACGTCCACGAAGTGCCAGTACCAGGCCACGCCTTCGAAGCCGAAGTGATGGTCCGGCGTGAAGTGGCCCCGGATGCAGCGCACCAGGATCACCGTCAGCATGATCACGCCGCAGGTGACGTGGAAGCCGTGGAACCCCGTCAGCATATAGAAGGTCGAGCCGTAGATGCCGGTCGAGAGCGTCAGGTTCAGCTCGCGGATGGCGTGGCCGTACTCGAAGGCCTGGAGGCCGAGAAACAGCACCCCGAGCAGGACGGTAAGCGCGAGGAACGCGATCAGCTGCTTGCGGTTGTTCTCCTTGAGCGCCCAGTGCGCCATGGTCACGGTCACGCCCGACGAAAGCAGCAGCAGCGTGTTGATCGCCGGGATGCCCCACGCCCCCATCGGCTTGAACTGCTCCTCGAAGGCGGGCCCGGCGCTGGGCCAGTGGGGCGCGAACCCCGGCCACATCAGCGCGTTGCTTTCGATGCTCCCCAGGTCCGGCACGGAATAGATCCGCGCCCAGAAAAGGGCGCCGAAGAATGCGCCGAAGAACATCACCTCCGAGAAAATGAACCAGCTCATTCCCCAGCGGAACGACAGGTCCTCCCGCTGGCCGTACTTGCCGCCTTCGGACTCGCGGATCACCTCGCCGAACCAGCGCGCCATCATGTACAGCAGCAGGATGAAGCCGGCGCCGATCGACACCCAGCCGGCGCGGTTGCCGTTCATCGCGAACACGCCGCCGATCGCCATCAGGAAGAGAGCGGTCGAGCCCATGATCGGCCAGGGCATCGGCTGCGGCACCGCGTAGTGCTGCTGCGCGCCATGCGTGGGTGCGTTTTGCGCCATTTTGTTCCCCTGGTTCAGCTGGTCACGAAGTGCACGATCGTGGCCAGGGTCAGTATGAAAAGCACGACGAACACCACGGCGAGGATGATCACGTGCACCGGGTTGAGCGGCGTTTTCTCGGCGTCGGCCCTGCGCCGGATGCCGATGAAGCCGGAGAGCACGGCTTTGACCGCCTCCATCACGACTTGCCCCCGCGCCCCGCGACCTCGAAGAAGGTGTAGGAAACCGTGATCGTACTGACGCCCCTGGGCAGCTTCGGATCCACCACGAAGGTCACCGGCATGCGCCGCGTCTCGCCGGGCGCGAGCGTCTGCTGCGTGAAGCAGAAGCATTCGAGCTTCTTGAAGTACTCGCCGGCGAACTGCGGGCCGTAGCTCGGCACCGCCTGGCCGGTCACCGGCGCGGCGCGCTGGTTGACGATTTCGTACTCCACCGTGGCGAGCTCGCCGGGGTGGACCTGCACGTGATTCACCAGCGGCCGGAAGCGCCAGGGCAGGTCGCGGGTGTTGGAATCGAGCTCGATGGTCACCGTGCGCGACGCATCGACCTGCGAATTGGAAACGCTGTCCGGCTGCGTCAGGCTGTTCACTCCGAGCGCGGCACAGATCTGGCTGTAGAACGGCACCAGCGCGAAGCCGAAGCCGAACATGCCGAGCGCGATCACCGCGAGGCGCACGGACAGGCGTCGGTTTGCCTGCTCGAGGTTCATCGGCTCAAAAACCAGTACTTCGCGATGATGCCGGCGAAGAACGTCAGCGCGATGGAGGCCAGCACGAGTGCCGTCTTGAGGTTCTTGGTCACCGTAGGAATAAGCCCATCACTTCAGTACCGGCGGGGTTTCGAAGCTGTGGTACGGCGCCGGCGTCGGCAGGTGCGTCCACTCCAGCGAGTCGGCGCCGTCCCAGGGCTTCTGCGGCGCAGGCGCCCCGCTGCGGATGCACTTCACCACGATATAAACGAACAGCAGCTGCGCCAGCCCCATGCCGAACGCGCCGAGCGACGAGATCTGGTTCCAGGTCTCGAACATCAGGGGATAGTCCGGGATGCGCCGCGGCATGCCGGCGAGGCCCAGGAAGTGCTGCACGAAGAAGATCATGTTGAAGAAGACGAGCGTCAGCCAGAAGTGGATCTTGCCGAGCGTCTCGTGGTACATCCTGCCGGTCCACTTCGGCAGCCAGAAATAGATGCCGGCGAACGCCGCGAACAGCGCCCCGGCCACCATCACGTAGTGGAAATGCGCCACCACGTAGTAGGTGTCCTGCAGCTGGATGTCGACCGGCACGATCGACAGCACCAGGCCGGTGAAGCCGCCGAGGGTAAACATGAACAGAAAGCCCATCGCGAACAGCATCGGCGTCTCGAACGACAGCGACCCCTTCCACATCGTCGCCACCCAGTTGAACACCTTCACGCCCGTGGGCACCGCGACCAGCATCGTCGCGTACATGAAGAACAGCTGGCCGGTGACCGGCATGCCCGTCGTGTACATGTGGTGCGCCCACACGATGAACGAGATGATCGCGATCGCCGCGGTGGCGTACACCATCGAGGCGTAGCCGAACAGCGGCTTTCTCGAGAACGCCGGGATCACCTGCGAGATGACGCCGAAAGCGGGCAGCGCGACGACGTACACCTCGGGGTGGCCGAAGAACCAGAAGATGTGCTGGTAGAGCACCGGGTCGCCGCCCCCGGCGGCGTTGAAGAAAGTGGTGCCGAAGTGCCGGTCGGTGAGCGTCATGGTGACCGCGCCGGCGAGCACCGGCATCACCGCCAGCAGCAGGTAGGCGGTGATCAGCCAGGTCCACACGAACAGCGGCATCCTCAGCAGCGTCATTCCGGGCGCGCGCATGTTGAGGATGGTGGTGATGATGTTGATCGCGCCGAGAATCGAGCTCATGCCGAGCAGGTGGACGGCAAAGATCGTGAAATCCATACCCATGCCCATCTGCACCGTGAGCGGCGCGTACATCGTCCAGCCCACTCCGGGCGCGCCTCCCGGCGTCAGGAACGACAGGACGAGCAGCGTAGCCGCGAACGGCAGCAGCCAGAACGACCAGTTGTTGAGGCGCGCGAACGCCATGTCGGGCGCGCCGATCATCATCGGGATCTGCCAGTTCGCGAAGCCGACGAAGGCCGGCATGATCGCGCCGAAAATCATGATCAGGCCGTGCATGGTGGTCAGCTGGTTGAAGAAGTCGGGGTCGACGAACTGCAGGCCCGGCGAGAACAGCTCGGCGCGGATCACCACCGCCATGATCCCGCCGACGCCGAACATGAGGAGGCTGAACCACAGGTACAGCGTGCCGATGTCCTTGTGGTTGGTGGTGGTGATCCACCGCATGATCCCGCCGTAACCACCATGGTGGTCGCCGTAGTCGTGTGCGTGCCCGTGTCCGTGGCTGTCGACGACTGCGCTCATGGTTTTCTCCCAAATCCTATTTGCGCCGTGCTCTGACTTCGCCTGGCTGTACTTCCCCCGCCCGATTGCCCCAGGAATTGCGCTCATAGGTGATCACGGCGGCGATCTCGGTGTCGGCAAGCTGCTTGCCGAACGCCACCATGGCGGTGTTCGGCTTGCCGTTCAGCACCATGTCGATATGCCGCGCCTTGGCGCCGGTGGCGATCTTCGAGCCGTCGAGCGGCGGGAACACCGGCGGCATGCCTTTGCCGCTCGCCTGGTGGCAGGCGACGCAGTTCGCCGCGTAGACCTTCTCGCCGCGAGCCTTCAGGTCCTCGAGGCTCAACTTCTTGCCCGGGTCATCGGCCTGCCCGACCAGCGCCTGTTTCTTGTCGCCGACCCACTTGCTGTAGTCCTCCTGCGAAACCACGCGCACCACGACCGGCATGAAGCCGTGCTCCTTGCCGCACAGCTCGGCGCACTGGCCGCGGAAGACTCCGGTCTTCGCGGCCCGGAACCAGGTGTCGCGCAGGAAGCCGGGAATCGCGTCCTGCTTGACGCCGAAGGCCGGGACCCACCACGCATGGATCACGTCGGCCGCGGTGGCGATGATGCGGATCTTCCTGTTGACCGGGACTACCAGCTCGTTGTCGACCTCGAGGAGGTAGTGTTCGCCTTTCGCCTGGCGGCCTTCGATCTGTTCGCGCGGCGTGGTCAGGGTCGAGATGAAGCTGATGCCCTCGCCCTCGCCGTCGATGTAGTCGTAGGCCCATTTCCACTGGATTCCGGTGACCTTGATCGTCAGGTCGGCCGCGGCGGTGTCCTTCTGCGCCACCACGAGGCGGGTCGCCGGCCAGGCGATGATCACCAGGATGATCGCCGGGATCACCGTCCACAGCATCTCGACCGTGGTGTTCTCGTGGAACTGCTCGGCCTGGTGGCCCTTCGACTTGCGGTGCGCGTACACCGACCAGAACATGAAGCCGAACACGCCGACGAAGATCGCGGTGCACAGGATCATCACGTACTCGTGCAGGTCGTGAATTTCGGCGGCGAGCCTGCTCGCGGCCGGCTGCAGGTTCCACTCCAGCGCCAGCGCCAGGCCCGAAAAGGTCAACCCGAGGAAAACGGCCGCGCCGGCTGCGATGCTGGGTGCCCGAGGAAATCGGGCAGTTGCACTTGAGATCGGCATCGAAGCGGCTTTGCGAGTCTGCGCAGTATAGCCAAGAACACGTTTATGATGGCGCCGCAGGCAGTTTTATCTCAACCGTGTGGAGACCATTTACATGAAGCAAAACCGTATCAATACCGGCCGTCGCGATTTCCTGAAAGCGGGTTCGCTGGCAGTGGTGTCGGCCGCCATCGCAGGCAGTGCCGGCAAGGCCGCCGCGCAGGCCGCCAGGGTGGACGAGAAAGATGCGCAGGCGCAAAGCCTCGGCTACAAGCACGACGCAACCAAGGTGGACAAGGCCAAGTTCGCGAAATACCTGGCCGGACAGAACTGCGCGAACTGCACGCTTTATCAGGGCAAGCCCACCGACGCCTGGGGCGCCTGTCCGATCTTCGCAAACAAGCAGGTAGCCGGCAAGGGCTGGTGTTCGGCGTACGTGAAGAAGGCTTGACCGTCATAACTTTCAATGTCTCTCAAGTTCAGCATCATGATCACCAGCGTCGCGCTGGCCGCGATCCTTGCCGGAGTGTGGCTCGCTGACGTCTATCGGGAACACGATTCGCGGGCCATGTTGCTGCCGGATCGGGTGATCACCTTGTTTCCCGAGCCGAAGCCACTTGCGGCCTTTGCGCTCACCGATCATAAGAATCGGGTATTTGACCTCGCAAGCCTGAAGGGCAAATGGTCGTTTCTGTTTTTCGGCTTCACCTACTGCCCCGACGTCTGTCCGACGACCCTGGCGGTGCTGGCCCGCGTGCGCGACATCATCGCCAGGAATACGCTCGGTGCCGAGGATCTCCAGTTCGTCTTTGTCTCGGTAGATCCAAATCGCGATACCGCGAGCAAGCTCGGGCAATACGTGGAATATTTCGATACGGCCTTTCTCGGCGTGACGGGAGACAACGCGCAGATCGGTAACCTGGCGGGTCAGCTCGGCGCCGCGTATGAGGTGGCGATCACACCGGGTATGGAAAACTACCCCGTCTCTCACACTGCGGCGGTATTTCTGGTGGATCCGCAAGCCCGCTACCATGCCGTGTTCACCCCGCCCCATGATGCGGAGGCGATCAGCAAGCGTTTCAAAGTGGTGCGGGAGCTTGAGGCCCTGACCCCCGGCGTTGCTCAGGGGCGGCTGGGCGCCGGCGCAGTCGCCGCTTTTTTCACCGGCTCCCGCTGAGTTTCCGCCGCAGGGACGCCGACCCGCTCGGCCGCACTCGACCCGGCGCCCAGCAGCTCGCTGCGGTCCTGTCGGACCCGCTCGGGGATGTTGCGGTGATGGCCCACGAGAAGGAAAATAAACAGCATCAGCACCACGCTGATCCCAAGAATGATCGAAAGGCTTTTGATCATTGCTAGAACAATCCCTTCAGGAAAAACACACCCCGCGTAAAAAAGGTGTAGTCCGCTTCGAGTGCTCCAATGCCCAAAAGCACCATCAGCAACGTCGTCGGGACCAAAATGGCGTACACCATGGCCAGCCGCTCCCAGAGCATGTGCATGAAGACGGCCACGATCAGTCCCGCTTTCATCAACATGAAAGTGATGATCAGAAACCACCTGAGGTAACCCTGGAAATGGAAGTAGTCGACCAGATAAGACGCCGTGCTGAGAACGAACAGCAATCCCCAGATCTTGAGATAGATGCCGATCGGATGTTGCTGCCCCTCTACGTGCGCCGCCACGATTTACCTCACCAAAGATAGAAGACTGCGAAGATGAATACCCACACCAGATCGACGAAGTGCCAATACAGGCCCATGATCTCGACGATCTCGTATTTTCCCTTCCTGCCGGTCAGAAAGCCCGGCCTCTCGTGATCCAGATCTCCCCGTATGACCTTGATGGCCACGATGATCAGGAAAATCACCCCGATCGACACGTGAGTGCCGTGGAAACCCGTGATCATGAAAAAGGTCGAGCCAAACTGCGCCGCGCCCAAGGGGTTGCCCCAGGGACGGATCCCCTCGTCGACGATCAGCTTGGTCCACTCGAACGCCTGCATGCCGACGAATGTGGCCCCCAATGCCGCGGTGATCAGCAACAACACAAAGGTTTTGACGCGATCCTTTCGATAGCCGAAGTTGACCGCCATGGCCATCGTGCCGCTGCTGCTGATCAGGACGAAGGTCATGATGGCGATCAGGATGAGCGGGATCTTCTTGCCCCAGAGCGTCAAGGCGAAGACCTCGCTCGGGTTGGGCCAGGGGTCCGTGGTGGACATGCGCACCGTCATGTACGAGATCAGGAAACAACTGAAGATGAAGGTATCGCTGAGGAGGAAGATCCACATCATCGCCTTGCCCCAGGGGACGTTCTTGAACGCCCGCTGGTCCGAGGACCAGTCGGCGACGATGCCCTGGATGCCTTCAGGCAACGCAACGGGATCTGCCGTACTTGTCCGAATAGCTGGTGTCATTTTCTTTTGGGCCTGTTACCTGATCCCGCAGAGCTTCAACAAGACGTCCAAATTATTCCCTGAAAACAGCAGACCAAAAAGGACCACCCAAACCCCAAGCAGGAAGTGCCAGTAAAGAGTACACAGCTCGACGCTGTGCCTGATCTTCGCAACGTCAAAATCGCCCCACACTCTGGCGACGGTCCTGCCCCAGGCCACCAGACCGCCCAGCAGGTGCAGCCCATGCAATCCTGTGATCAGATAAAAAAACGCGATGGCAGGGTTCGTCATTTCGAAATAAACCATCGCGCCCAGCTGCCGCCAGGCGAGGACCTGCCCGAACAGAAAAACAACGGTGAAGGCGCCGGCAGCAAGCAGGCCGACCCGCATGGCGTCCATCTGCCCGCGACGCACTGAATACTGCGCCCATTGCAAGGCGACGCTGCTCAATATCAGCACCAGCGTATTCGCCCATAGCAGCTTTAGCTGAGGCGCGGGACGCCAGTCCTCATACGCCATGCGGCCTGCATAGGCGATGACCAGAAGCGTGAACAGGACCGCGACCACCGCAAGAAACACCCTCAGAGCGAGTTTCCTCGCAGCCCGGGAAGTGGTGTCTCTATCGCCAAGATTTTCGACGATACCCTCAGCGGGCACCCAAGGCTTGACCATCAGCTCATGGAACCTACTCACGTCGTTGGATTCCTCGCCGCCTACGTCTTGTTGCTGGTACGGGTGACCTCTCGCGGCGGGACGTTTTGCGGTATGAAGTCCTGGTCGGCGCCCGGCACGCTGTAATCGTAGGCCCAGCGGTACACCAACGGCAGCGTCGGGCCAAAGTTGCCATGCCGCGGCGGGGTGTGAGGAGTTTGCCACTCCAATGTGGTGGCGTTCCAGGGATTGCTGCCCGATGGCTTGCCTTTGAAATAGCTCCAGACCAGGTTGAACAAAAACACGCTTTGGACGGCGCCCACGATCAACGCCGCAATCGTGATCCACTCGTTCACGAAGTGGGCCGATGCAGGGATGAAGTCCGTGCCGCCAATTGCATAATACCGGCGCGGCACGCCCAGCATGCCCAGGTAATGCATCGGATAGTAGATGCCATAGCTGCCGAGGAAGGTGACCCAGAAGTGAAATTTGCCCAGGGTATCGTTCAGCATCCGCCCGGTGATCTTGGGGTACCAGTGGTAGATCGCCCCGAACACCACCAGGATGGGCGCAATCGCCATCACCATATGGAAGTGCGCGACCACGAACATGGTGTCCGAAAGCGGGACGCTCACGGTCGCGTTACCGAGGAACAGGCCCGTCAACCCGCCGTTGATGAACGTGAAGATGAACCCGATGGCAAACAGCATCGGGACGGTGAGGTGGATGTTACCGCGCCACAGCGTCAGCACCCAGTTGTAGACCTTGATGGCCGTGGGAACGGCAATGATGAGCGTGGTGGTGGCGAAAAAGAAGCCGAAGTACGGGTTCATGCCGCTGACGTACATGTGGTGCGCCCAAACCAGGAAACTGAGCGCGCCGATGGCCACGATCGCCCACACCATCATCCGATAGCCGAAGATGTTTTTTCTTGCATGGACACTGAGCAGGTCGGAGACGATGCCGAAGGCCGGCAGGGCGACGATGTAGACCTCGGGATGGCCGAAGAACCAGAACAGGTGTTGAAACAACAGCGGTTTGCCTCCCGCGTGGCCAGTCTGTTTTCCCATCGAGACGACGGCGGGCATGAAGAAACTCGTGCCCAGTGTCAGGTCCAGAATCATCATGATGGCGCTGACGAACAAGGCGGGAAAGGCCAACAGCGCCAGGACGGTGGCCATGAAAATGCCCCATACCGTCAGGGGCAGCCGCATCAGCGTCATCCCTCGCGTGCGCGCCTGCAACACCGTCACCACGTAGTTCAGACCGCCCATGGTGAATCCGATGATGAAGAAAGCCAGGGAAACGAGCATCAGGATAATTCCCCAGGTCGCCCCCGGAGTGCCCTGGGAAATCGCCTGGGGCGGGTACAGGGTCCAGCCGGCGCCCGTGGGCCCGCCGGTCACGAAGAAGCTCGCGGTCAGCAACAGCACGGCGAACAGATAGACCCAGTAGCTCACCATGTTTACGTAGGGGAAAACCATATCGCGCGCCCCGACCATCAGCGGGATGAGGTAGTTGCCAAACCCCCCCAGGAACAACGCGGTGAGCAGGTAGATCACCATGATCATGCCGTGCATGGTGACAAACTGAAGGTAGCTGCTGGGGTCGATAAAGGCGAAGCTGTTCGGGAACCCCAGTTGCAGCCGCATCAACCACGACAACACCAGCGCCACCAACCCTATCCCGATCGCGGTGATCGCGTACTGGATGGCGATGATTTTGGCGTCCTGGCTCCAGATGTACTTGCCGACGAAAGTTTTCGGATGGTAAAGCTCTACCTCCTCGACTTCCGCAGGCGGGACAAAAAGGCTTGCGTCATGCGCGACGGAACTCATCATTTCCTCCGCGTGAGTCTCATCATTTCATTATAACAATGCCGGTCATCGCAGGCTATTGATGTAGGCAACGAGGTCACTCGCTGCCTGGTCATCGGCCAGAATTGCGGCCATCGATGCCATCTGCGGACCGTACATGTCTTTTGGATGGGCGCCGCGAATACCCTGTTTGAAATTCTTCAATTGAGTGACCAGATACCAGTCGCTAATACCCGCCAGCCGGGGGGCATTCGTTGCCTGCATGCCCCGCCCATCAGCACCGTGGCAGGCCCCGCAGGTCACATAAAGCTTTTGAGCATTGGTCGTAGTCTTCGTCACCGTCCGCGGCGCAGGATTATCCGGCAGCGTGCTGATATAGGCGACGACGTTATCGATGGCGGCGTCATCACCCAGCGTCGCCGCCATCGGCGCCATCATCTTGCCGAACACATCCTTCTCGTGCGTGCCCCGAGCGCCGTTCTTGAAATATTTCAACTGCCGCTTCAGATACCAGTCTCCCTGCCCGCTCAATTTCGGCGCGTGCAGCGCAGGGTTACCCTCCGCTTGCGAGCCATGGCAGGCGGCACACACTGCATAGAGCGGCTTGCCTGCTGCAGCATTGCCGGCTGCTTGCGCCGAAGTTTGCGCGAACGTCGGATGGCTGCTTAACCACGCCTGAAACTCGCGCTCTTCTTCCACTACCACTTTGCCACGCATGACGAAGTGCCCGACGCCGCATAGTTCGTTGCAGAGGAGGTCGAATTTCCCGGTCCGGGTGGGGGTGAACCAGATATAGGTGACCAGGCCTGGCACCAGATCCATCTTCGCCCGGAACTGTGGTACCGCGAAGTCGTGCAGGACGTCTACGGAGCGAAGCAGCGCCTTGACCGGCCTGCCGAGGGGGAGATGGAGCTCGGGGCTTGCTACCAGCACATCGTCCTGTCCGTCGGGATCGTCTGGATTCATGCCAAACGGATTCTTATCGGTGATGTACCGGGCATCTACGGTCCCCAGCTTGCCGTCCTTCCCGGGGAAGCGAAAGCTCCAGTTCCACTGCTGGCCCACGGCCTCGAACACCGCCGCGTCTTTCGGCACTTCGAC
>Ga0210382_10000193_pt1 | contig 24715 bp, 26 predicted proteins | sample PLMedo_FD_155452 | JGI IMG/M metagenome (GOLD analysis project Ga0210382, IMG submission 155452) | Groundwater sediment microbial communities from an aquifer in East River, Colorado, USA - PLM0_60_coex redo | ecosystem: Environmental > Terrestrial > Soil > Riparian zone | place: USA: East... | reverse complement strand
GATCCGCCCGGCGGCGAGCCGCAGCACGCGGCTGCAGCGCCCGGCGAGGCTCTCGTCGTGCGTCACGATGACGAGCGTCGTGCCGTATTCGTGGTTCATGTCGAAGAGCAGGCGGATCACGCCGGCGCCCGAGTCGGCATCGAGGCTGCCGGTCGGCTCGTCGGCGAGGAGGAGCTTCGGCCGCACCACGAAAGCCCGCGCCAGCGCGACGCGCTGCTGCTCGCCGCCCGAGAGGTGTTTCGGATAGTGATTGAGCCGTTCGCCAAGACCTACCCTGTTGAGTATTTCACTGGATAGCCTTTCCGCTTCCGGGTGGTCGGCCAGCTCCAGCGGCAACATCACGTTCTCAAGGGCCGTGTAGCCGGGCAGGAGCTGGAACGACTGGAACACGAAGCCGACCTGCAGCGCGCGCAGCCTTGCGCGCGCGTCCTCGTCCAGCGCGAACAGATCCGCGCCGTCGATCTCGACCCGGCCGGCGCTCGGCGTGTCGAGGCCGGCGAGGATCGCGAGCAGCGTCGACTTGCCCGAGCCGGAGGCGCCGACCACCGCCACCGCCTCGCCGCGCGTGATTTCCAGCTCGATGTCCCGCAGAATGACGAGATCGCTCGCGCCGCTCTTCACCACCTTGCCGATGCCCTTCGCCGTCAGAACGTTCTTGTTGTGCATAGTTTTCGCATGCAGCGCCCAGGCCGCTGGGAGATCCATTCTGGTCTATGGGGACAGCTTGTCGGCGGCTTACGGCATCAGCCAGGCGCGCGGCTGGGTGGCGCTGCTTGGCGAGCGCCTCAAGCGCGAGCGCCCAGATTATATCGTCGTCAACGCGAGCATCTCCGGCGAGACGACCGGCGGGGGCCTGGCGCGCATCAAGCCGGCGCTGGAGCGCCATCGCCCGGCGATCGTGATCCTCGAGCTCGGCGCCAACGACGGCCTGCGCGGCCTGCCGGTGGCGCAGATGAAGAAAAACCTCGGCGCCATGATCGAGCAGGCGCAGAAGGCGGGCGCGAGCGTGCTGATCCTCGGCATGCGGCTGCCGCCGAATTACGGGCCGGACTACACGCGGGCCTTCGAAGCCGCCTTCGGCGATCTGGCCAAGCGCTACCAGAGCGCGCTGGTGCCGTTCTTTCTGGAGGACGTCGTTAAAAAGCCCGACTTGTTCCAGCCCGACCGCATTCACCCCACCGCCGAAGCGCAGCCGCTCATCCTGGAACGCGTCTGGACGAGGCTGCGGCCCCTGCTCAAATTACCGTGAGCCGAGCCGGGCCGACGCCCAGGCGCCCGATGGTGCTCGCCTCAAAGCCCTGCTTTTTGAATATCTCCAACACCTGAGCTTCGGAAGAAGTCGCCACCAGCAATCCGCCGCTCGTCTGCGGGTCGGTGAGGAGCTTCTTCTTCCAGTCGGGGAACCCGGCGGGAAGCTGCACTTCGTGGCCGTAGCCTTGCCAGTTGCGCTCGGAGGCGCCGGTGGCGATGCCCTGCTTCGCCCACTCGACCGCCTCGGGAATCACCGGCAGCGCATCGAACTTCACTTCGCCGGAAAGCCTGGAGCCGCGCAGGATCTCGAGCAGGTGGCCGGCGAGGCCGAAGCCGGTGACGTCGGTCAGGGCGTGCACGGCTTCTATCTCGGCCAGCGCCTCGCCCGGCGTGTTGAGCCTGGTGGTCCATTCCACCATGCGCGCATAGCCTTCTGCGGAGAGCTTGCCCTTCTTCAGCGCCGCCGAGAGGATGCCGACGCCGAGCGGCTTGCCCAGGATCAATGCATCCCCCGCCTTGGCGGAACTGTTTTTCTTCACCTTGTCGGGGTGAACCAGCCCGAGCGCGACCAGGCCGTAGATCGGCTCGAGCACGTCGATCGAATGCCCGCCGGCGATCGGGATGCCCGCCTGCGCGCACACCGCCTGGCCGCCTTCGAGAATGCGGCGGATCACCGACACCGGCAGCTTGTCGAGCGGCATGCCGACGATGGCGAGCGCGAAGATCGGCCGCGCGCCCATCGCGTAGACGTCCGAGAGCGCATTGGTCGCCGCGATGCGCCCGAAGTCGTACGGGTCATCGACGATCGGCGTGAAGAAATCGGTGGTGGCGACGAGCGCCTGGCTGTCGTTCAGGCGGTAGACCGCCGCATCGTCCGCGGTCTCGGTGCCGACGAGCAGCTCCTTCGGTAATCCGCGTATCGGCGTCGATGCGAGAATTTCAGTCAGCACCGCGGGCGCGATCTTGCAGCCGCAGCCGCCACCGTGGCTGAACTCGGTCAGGCGAATCTTCTCGGGAGCATTCATGGGGTTAGAATTTTAAACATGAATGCCTCGGTGCAGATTTCGGCGTCGCTATCCACGCAGTTTGACTCGATCCTCGACGCCCGCTCGCCCGCAGAATACGCCGAAGACCACATCCCCGGCGCGGTCTCCGCGCCAGTTCTAGACGACGCCGAGCGCGCCACGGTCGGCACCCTCTACAAGCAGGTGTCGCCGTTCGACGCACGCAAGCTCGGCGCCGCGCTGCTGGCGAAGAACATTGGCCGTCACGTCGAGACCCTGTTCCGTGGCAGGGACAGCCACTGGCGCCCGCTCGTCTACTGCTGGCGCGGCGGCAAGCGCTCCGGCGCGATGGCGCACATCCTGCGCGAGATCGGCTGGGACGCGAAGACCCTGGAGGGTGGTTACCGGGCCTACCGAAGATGGGTCGTCGCCCAGTTGGAGGTTCTGCCTTCGACCTTCAGCTTCGTCGTGATCCACGGTCCTACGGGGAGCGGCAAGAGCCGCTACCTCAAGACCCTGCAGCGCACGGGCGAACAAGTACTGGACCTCGAAGAGCTGGCCGCGCATCGCGGCTCAGTTCTAGGCAACCTCCCCGACCGCGCGCAGCCTTCGCAGAAATGGTTCGAGAGCCAGCTCCTCGCCGCGCTCTCCGCGCTCGATCCCGCTCGTACTGTCTACGTCGAAGGCGAGAGCCGCAAGATCGGCCAGGTCCAGGTCCCGGAAGCGCTGATCGCCCGCATGCGCGCCTCGCCCTGCATCCTGCTCGAAACCGACCTCGAAACCCGCGTCACCCTGCTCCTCGAGGAATACCAGCACTTCCTCGAAGACACGAGCACCCTCAACACACAGCTCGACTGCCTCGTCGGTCTGCACGGGCGCGACAAGATCGCCGAATGGAAAGCCCTCGCCGCGCGCGGCGCCTGGCGCGAGTTCGTCGAGCGGCTCCTGGTCGAGCACTACGACCCCGCCTACCGCCGCTCCTCGCTCCAAAACTTCACCCTGCTGCACGAGGCCGAGAAAGTCAGAATCGCCGCATGAGCCGGTAGGCAATGCCTGTCCTGACCGTCGGCCATTCCACGCGTCCGATCGACGAGTTCATCGAGCTGCTTCGCGCGCACGGCGTCACGCGCGTGGTCGACGTGCGCACCGTGCCGCGCTCGGCGCGCAACCGGCAGTTCAACAAGACCTCGCTGCCGACGTCGTTGAAAAAAGCCGGCATCGGCTACATCCACATGCCGGGGCTCGGCGGCTTGCGGCATGCCAGGCGCGATTCGATCAACAGCGGATGGCGCAACGCCTCTTTTCGCGGCTACGCCGATTACATGCAAACGCCTGAGTTCGAGAAGAATCTCGAGCAGTTGATCCTTCTTGCGCGCGAGGACCGCCTCGCCCTGATGTGCGCCGAGGCCCTGCCCTGGCGCTGCCATCGCTCGCTCATCGCCGATGCCCTGCTCGTGCGCGGCATCCAGGCCGAGGACATCATGAGCCCGACCCGCACCTCGGCGCACAAGCTGACCCCCTTCGCCAGGGTCGAAGACACCGCCATCACCTATCCGCCGCAGCAGGCGGACCTCCTTACTTAGAAGCTGTAAAGCGATGTCGGACCCGCTTGTGAATCTTCAAGAAGTAGAGAGATCCTGTGCGGAGCGATATCTTTCACTTCTTCGAAACACACTTGGAGACAATCTTCGAGTAGTGTGGCTCTTCGGATCTTTTGCGCGCGGGGATATGTGGCCAGCGCACATGCCAATGAATTCGGACATTGACCTTCTCGTAATCACCGAGAGTGAAGTATCGTCGCAGACGCAGGAAGCACTCCTGAACGAAACCTATCCGCTTTACCTTGAGTGCGGGCGGCAAATCTCACCACAATTTTGGTCGGCCAGGAAGTTCGATCAGCCTTCTACCGAGAAGGAGGAGGCGCTCAGGCAGCGCGTTCTTGGCGATGGGAAAATACTGTTGTCACGAGTACAGCTTCCACCGTCGCCTGTCCCGACCCTCCGCACTATCGAGCTCACGCCCGACGATGAGCCGCTCCTGCAACGCTTCTTCGAGGAGAATCCGGAATACTTTGTCGCTGCGTATGGTGAGCCGCCGGGCCCGCAGGAGGCGCACGAAGCGATCCACGGTGAACTGCCTGCGGGATGGAGCTTCACCAAGAAGTGGCTTGTCGGCTACGTAGATGAAGCCGGTTCGCTTGTCACAATGGCGAATGTCGTCACCGATCTTCTCGCGAAGGACGTGTGGCACATTGGCCTGTTCATCGTCGCTACTGCTCGCCATGGGACGGGCGATGCGCAGGCGCTCCACGAGGGAATCGAACGTTGGGCAAGGGATAACGGAGCGAAGTGGTTGCGTCTTGGCGTGGTTCGGGGCAATGCCCGGGCGGAGCGCTACTGGGAGTCGCTTGGCTACATCCAGACTCGAACCCGCGAGGGCATGCAAATGGGAAAGCTGACGAACACGGTGCGCGTCATGGTCAAGCCACTCGCCGGCGGAGCCATCGAAGAGTTTTTGTCGTTGGTTCCGCGCGATCGGCCAGAGGCGCTCTAATCCGACGAAGGGCCGCGCAGGACTGAATATCGTTAGGCCGCTCGAAGGAAAGCCAAGCGTGACGAGCGACATCCGAGCCAACGTAGCCCAGTACTACGACCTCAATCCGGAAGTACCGACCGATGTCGGGTTCTATACCGCTCTCGTTCCTTCGCCCAAGGCATCAATTCTTGAACTCGGTTGCGGAACGGGCCGCGTGCTTCTACCCCTCGCGCAACGCTGTGGTTACGTCCAAGGCATCGACCTGTCCGAAGCAATGATCGCCGTATGCCACGACAAGCTGCGACGGGCGAACATTCCAGTCACGAAAGCCCATGTTGCCCTCGGCGACATCTGCGATTTCAACCTAGGGCGTACCTTCGATTTGATCATCGCTCCATACCGCGTGCTGCAAAATCTAGAGACCGATTCCCAGCTTCACGGACTTTTTCGTTGCCTACACACCCATTTGTCGTCCGGCGGTACGTGCGTTTTGAACGTCTTCAGGCCGAAGTGGGATGCCGAGAAGCTGCGCCGGGATTGGGTCACGAACCAAGAGACCTTCCGCTGGCAGGTCGCGGTCGAGGACGGTCGAGTTACCTGTCACGACAGGCGTTCTCACATCGACCCCGACCACCTGATTCTCTATCCTGAACTCATCTGGCGGCGGTACCGGCATGAGGCCCTGGTCGACGAAGCAGTTCTCGGGATACCGATGCGTTGCTACTATCCGGACGAGTTCGGCAGACTCATCACCAATCATGGTTTCCGAATCATCGATCGCTGGGGCGGGTACGCAGGTGAGACTTATGGCGTCGGACCGGAGCTGGTGGTTCGCTTCCAGAGAACGGCCTAACAACGCAATGCAGCGGCGCCGCGCATGAACGGCGCGTCCTCTGGCGAATGCCAGTGGGCGCGGGCCGCTGATCGCGGGCGGTTCGGCTGCTCCAAATGAGCGCCTTGCTATACTGAGCACATGAAGGAGCTAGCCATGAAATTCACCGCGGTTTTCGAGCAAGTGCCTGAGGGCTACATTGCCTTCGTTGAGGAGTTGCCGGGGGCTAATACCCAGGGTGCAACTCTCGACGAGGCAAGAGAAAATCTAGCGGAAGCCGTAGAGCTCGTTCTCGACGCCAATCGGATGTTGGCGGAGGAGCTCATGAAGGGCAAAAGTGTCATTCGGGAGAACTTTCCGCTTCGGGCGGCATGAAGCGCAATGACCTTATTCGGCACCTGGAACAGCATGGTTGTCAGTTCCTTCGAGAGGGCGGTAAGCACACTGTTTACGTGAACCGCGCAGCGAGCCGTACTTCGACGGTTCCTCGTCATCGGGAGATCAACGACTTTCTCGCCCGAAAGATCTGCCGTGATCTCCAAATTCCCCAGCCGTAGCACGCTAATCACCGCATCTGCCCGAACGCGCGCAAGAGCGGCGCGCGCCGGTAATGCAGCACGTTGGGCGCGATAGACAGGACATGACGCATTTTCCGAAACTGCTGCGTGACCTTCCGCCATTTGACGGGCCTTTCGACGCGTTCAAATTGGAGGCGAAGAACTGTGATGTCTTGTTTGCCTCTTACCCCAAGGGCACCGTCATACCGCCACACAGTCACGATACCGAGAATGTCGGCGTCATTACCCAGGGCGAGCTCATCCTGACCCTTGATGGCAGAGAGACTCGCTACCGCGCCGGCGAGTGGTATCACGTGCGTGCGAAGGCAACGCATGCGGCGCGCTTCGACGTGGAAACGTCAGAGATAGAGTTCTGGTTTCATCTTCAACGATGACGACAGTCGCGAATATCGCCGTTGCCCTGGTCGCTCTTCTGCATGTTTATTTTCTCGTTCTGGAGATGTTCCTCTGGGACAAGCCTCGCGGCCTGCGGACTTTCGGCCTGACACCGGAGTTTGCTTCGGCATCAAAATCCCTGGCCGCGAATCAAGGCCTGTACAACGGCTTTCTCGCTGCGGGACTGATATGGGGTCTTGCCCTCGGTGCCAACGGAGACTCAATCAAGATCTTCTTTCTTGCATGCATTACTCTCGCCGGTATATTCGGCGCCGTCACGGCGAATCGGAAGATCCTTTGGGTGCAAGCAGTCCCCGGCGCCATCGCCCTGGCGCTGGTTTTACTTTCGTGAGACCGCACAGCCGACGGGATTCATCGCCGGTGCCGCTGCATTCGCCGCTGCGACATGGCTGCCGCATCGCGCGGCGGCGCAAGGCGCGAAGACAAAACTCATCCTCCTTGGCACCGGCGGCGGACCGCGGCCGCGGAAGGTCAGCTCGGCGTCGGCGCAGGTCATCGTCTCGAACGACGTGGCGTACGTGATCGATTGTGGCAACGGCGTCGCGCGCCAGCTCGTTTTCGCGGGCGTGCCGCTGACCCGGCTGCGGCACGTTTTCATCACGCATCACCATTCGGACCACAATGCCGATTACGGCAATTTGATCCTGTTGGCGTGGACTGCCGGGTTGCGGACGCGGGTCGACGCGTGGGGGCCTCCGCCCCTCGAGAAGATGACCAGGCTGTTCTTCGAGATGAACGCGTATGACATCAACACGCGCATCGCCGACGAGGGCCGGGTGCCGCTCGCTCCGCTGGTCCAGGTCCACGAATTCACTCAAGGCGGCGCCGTCATGCAGGACGAAAACGTGAAGGTGACAGCGGCGCTGGTCCACCATCCGCCCGTCGTGCCATCGTTCGGCTACCGGTTCGACGCGGCCGACCGCTCGATTGTCATCTCCGGCGACACCGCGCCGTCCGACAATCTCATCAAGCTTGCCCAGGGCGCGGACGTTCTCGTCCACGACGCTCTCTATGTGCCGGGCGTCGATCGCCTGGTCGCTCGCGTCCCCAATGCGGCCTCCCTCAGGCAGAGCATCCTGTCGCACCACACCACGGCAGAGGATGCCGGGCGGGTGGCGCAAGCGGCCGGCGTCAAGCTCCTGGTGCTGTCGCATCTCGTGCCCGCCGACGATCCTGCAATCACCGACCAGATGTGGATCGATGCCGCCCGCGTGCACTTCCAGGGCCCCGTCATCGTCGGCCGGGATTTGCTGGAGATCTGATGGAGAATGACGTTTCGGACGACGCAGCCCATGAACCAGACACCGAAGATCGCCTGCCTGCCCAACGGGCCGTATTACCTTCTCAACGACATGACCGCGGCGCCGGTGCCAAACCTGCGCCGTGCCGACGGCGAGCCGTGCGCCACGGTGCGGGGCGTGGCGCTGTGCCGCTGCGGCGGCTCTCGGAACAAGCCGTTCTGCGACGGGACGCACAGCTTGATCGGGTTCAAGGATCAGAAGAGCGCGAACGCGACCCCGAATCGCCGCGAGAGCTACGCCGGCACGCGCATCACCATCCACGACAACCGCGGCATCTGCTCCCACGCCGGTTTCTGCACCGACCGCCTGAAGTCGGTCTTCCGGATGCGCGCGGAGCCCTGGATCGATGCCGATGGCGCGAGCGCCGAAGAGATCATCGAGACGATCAGGAAATGCCCCTCGGGCGCGCTGAGCTACTCGGTCGAAGGCGTCGAGCGCCGCGACCAGGAGCGCGAGCCGGCGGTCACGGTGACCAACGACGGGCCTTTCGCGATCACCGGCGGGATCGAGCTGCTCGGCGTGACCTTAGGCGAGGGCGCATCGAAAGAGCACTACACGTTGTGCCGCTGCGGCGGCTCGAAGAACAAGCCGTTCTGCGACGGCACGCATTGGCAGATCGGCTTCCGCGATCCGGCAGAGAAATCACGCATCGAGAAAAAATAATCGGGCTCTGACCCCGATTTCAGTTACGCGTTTAGCCCTGCCATCACCCGCAGGTGCTGCACCACGCTGCGGCCGAGCGCGCTGAGCGCGTAGCCGCCCTCCAGCACCGAGACCATCCTGCCGCCGGCGTGGCGCTCGGCTACGTCCTTCACCTGCTCGGTCACCCAGGCGTAGTCGGCGTCGCTGAAGCGCAGCATCGCCATTTCGTCCTCGGCGTGCGCGTCGAAGCCGGCGGAAAACAGGATCAGCTCGGGTCTGAAACGCCTCAGGGCCGGAATCCAGGCTTCCTCCACCGCGTCGCGGAACTGCCTCGAGCCCGCGCCGGCGGCGAGCGGGATGTTGACCATGTTCGGCGCCGGGCTCTCGGTGCCGCTGTACGGATAGAACGGGTGCTGGAAGGTCGAGACCATCAGCACGCGCTCGTCGTCCTCGAAGATGTCCTCGGTGCCGTTGCCGTGATGCACGTCGAAGTCGACGATCGCCACCCGCTGCAGGCCGTGCGCCTGAACTGCGTGCCTTGCGGCGACCGCGACGTTGTTGAAGATGCAAAATCCCATCGGCCGCGCGCGGCAGGCATGATGCCCGGGAGGCCGCACGCTGCAGAACGCGGAAGAGGCCTTTTTTTGCAGCACCAGATCCGTGGCGAGGACCGCCGCGCCCGCCGCGCGCAGCGCCGCCTGCAGGCTCCAGCGGTTCATCGCCGTGTCCGGGTCGAGGTGGATGGTGCCGTCCCGCGGCGCGACCTCGCGGATCGCCTTCACGTATTCGATGGGATGCACACGCGCGAGCTGCTCGTCGGTGGCGAGCGGCGCATCGTAGCGCTCCAGGTGCTGGCCGATGCCGGAGGCGATCAGCTGGTCCTCGATCGCCGCGAGCCGCTCGGGGCGCTCGGGGTGACCGGCGCCCATCTCATGCTTGAGACAATCGGCGTGTGTGACAAATGCCGCGCGCATGACGATTTCATCATATCCCATCGCGTGTACACTCGGCGCATGCTCCTGAAGGCCGAATTCCAGCCGCAAAGCGCTGCGCGGGCGCCGGTCGATCGCGTGATCGAGGCTGCCGGCCAGATCATCCTCGGCAAGGAACCACAGGTCAGGCTGGCCCTGGCCTGCCTGCTCGCCCGCGGCCATCTGCTGATCGAGGACCTGCCCGGCGTGGGCAAGACCACGCTCGCGCACGTGCTCGCGAAATCGCTCGGCCTGCAGTTCCAGCGCATCCAGTTCACGAGCGACATGCTGCCCGCCGACATCCTCGGCGTGTCGATCTACGAGCGCGACACCGGCAGCTTCAAGTTCCACCCCGGCCCGATCTTCGCGCAGGTGATCCTCGCCGACGAAGTCAACCGCGCCACGCCGAAAACGCAGTCGGCGCTGCTCGAGGCGATGGAAGAGCACCAGGTCACCGCCGAGGGCGAGACGCGCAAGCTGCCCGAGCCGTTCTACGTCATCGCCACGCAGAACCCCTCCGAGCAGGTCGGCACCTTCCCGCTGCCCGAATCCCAGCTCGACCGCTTCATGATGCGCATCGAGCTCGGCTATCCCGACCGCGACGCCGAGCGCGCGCTGCTCTCGGGAACCGACCGCCGCGACCTGCTCGCGACGCTCGACCCGTGCATGTCGCCTGCCGAGCTGATGGAGCTGCAGTCCAGCGTGCAGCGCATCCACGTCGCGCCGGCGCTGCTCGACTACGTGCAGGCGATCGTCGAGCACACGCGGCGCTCGCCGCACTACGTCGCCGGCCTGTCGCCGCGCGCCGCGCTCGCGCTGGTGCATTCGGCGCGCGCCTGGGCGCTGCTCGAAGGCCGCGACAAGGTGATCCCCGAGGACGTCCAGGCGATCCTCGCCGGCGTCGCCGTTCACCGCCTGCGCCCGGCGCACGACTCCGCGCGCCGCATCGACGTCGGCGCCCAGCTCCTGTCGGCCGTTCCCATCCCATAGCAGACCTGGCAGACGGCTGGAGCGCCATCGAGCGCGACGATTTCCCCGCCGCGGAGGAGCTTGCGCGGCAGGCGCTGCGCCAGGATGGGCGCGATGCCGAGGCGCTGCGCCTCCTCGGCGCGAGCCTCCTGTTCCAGAACCGCTTCCAGGAAGCGCTCGCGCCGCTGCGCGAAGCGCTGCAGAAGGCGCCGCGGCGCGGTACCGGTCACCGGCTCGGATATTGCTATCTCGCGCTGGGCGACTTGAGGAACGCCGAACTGGTCCTGCGGCGCGAAATCGAGGCGTATCCGGACCTCGTCGACGCGCGCAACGCACTGGGCGTCGCGCTGGCCAATCAAGCGAGGCGCGAGGAGGCGCTTGCGGTGTTTCAGGCGGCGGCAGGGCTCGACCCGCGCTCCGCCGAAGCCAACAACAACGTCGGCAACGTGCTCAACGACCTGGGACGCTACGCGGAGGCGGTTCCCTATCTGGAAAAGGCGCTCGAAACCAACCCGCGCCTTGCCGATGCGCATCACAGCCTGGGGATGGCGTTTCAATGCCTGAAGCGCCACGAGGAAGCCATTGCCTGCCTGGAGAAGGCGCTGAGCATCGCGCCCGACATGACGTACTCGTTGAGCCATCTGCTGTGGAACGAGATCGCGATCTGCCGCTGGGACAAGCTCGGCGCGCGCATCGACGCTCTGCGCACCCAGCTGCGCGAGCGCAGGATCGCCGCCGCGCCGTTGATTCTGGCGGCCGTTTCGGAATCCGCCGAGGAGCAGCGGCTTTGCGCCGAGCTTCACATGCGGGAGAGCGCGCGGGCGCAGCCCGCGCCGCTGTGGCAAGGCACGCGCTACCGGCACGGCAGGATTCGCCTGGCTTACCTGTCGGCCGATTTCTGCGAGCACGCGACGGCGCAGCTCAGCGCCGGGCTGTTCGAGCTGCACGACCGCTCGAAGTTCGAGCTGTTCGCCATTTCCTACGGGCGCGACGACGGCAGCCCGATGCGCAGCAGGCTGACGCGCAGCTTCGACCGGTTCGTGGAGGCGCGCGAGTACGCCGATGCCGACGTCGCGCGGATGCTGCGGGAGCTGGAAGCGGACATCGCCATCGACCTGAAGGGGCACACCACCGACGCCAGGCCGGGCATCCTGGCGTTTCGGCCGGCGCCGATCCAGGTCGGCTACCTCGGCTTTCCGGGCACCAGCGGCGCGCCGTTCGTCGATTACCTCATCGCCGACCGCTTCGTGCTGCCCGAGGGGGAGCAGAGATTCTACAGCGAAAAAGTGGTCTATTTGCCCGGTTGCTACCAGGTGAACGACGCGCGGCGGGCGATCGCCGCCAGCACTCCGAGCCGCGCGGCAGCCGGACTGCCGGCGGAGGGCTTCGTATACTGCTGCTTCAACAACAACTACAAGATCAGCCCGCGGCTGTTCGACATCTGGATGCGCTTGCTGCGCGAAGTTCCGGACAGCGTGCTGTGGCTGCTCGAAGACAACAGCGCCGCCCGGCGCAATCTGCAGAACGAGGCGCAGGCCAGAGGCGTGAATCCGGCGCGGCTGGTGTTCGCCGCGCGCCTGCCGCATGCGGAGCATCTCGCGCGGCACCGCCTGGCGGATCTGTTCCTGGATACGCTGCCGTACAATGCCCACACCAGCGCGAGCGACGCATTGTGGGCGGGGCTGCCGCTCGTGGCGTGCGCAGGAAGCAGCTTCGCCGGTCGCGTCGCAGGCAGCCTCCTGCACGCGGTCGGCCTGCCTGAGCTGGTGACCGAAAACCTGGAGGACTACGCGACATTGGCGTTGAAGCTCGCGAAAGACCGCGGGCTGCTGGGAGAAGTGCGGGCAAAGCTCGCGCGCAACCGTTCGACCGCGCCGCTTTTCGCCACCGATCTCTTCCGCAGGCACATCGAGTCGGCCTACCAGACCATGTGGCAAACATGGCAGCGCGGCGAGCCGCCGCGGGCATTTGCAGTCGAGCCGATCAATTGACCGGGGGGCACAAATCGGGGTCAGAGCCCGATTTTGCTTATACTGGTCGCTCGAGGTACACCAATAGGGGGAGGTAGAAAAAATGGGTAAAGCCATGGCAGCAGCCATTCTGGCCGCGCTTGCAATCATCGCGACTCCGGCCTTCGCCATCACCGGCAATTGGGTGAAAGACACCGTTCATCCCTATGTCGGCCTGGTCGTCTTCTATGACGCCAGCGGCCAGTTCATCTGGCGCTGCAGCGGCTCGCTCATCAGCCCGAGCAAGCTGCTGACCGCCGGGCACTGCGCCGACACCGCCGAGGGCGCCGCTTCCGCGCGCGTGTATTTCCAGCAGGACGCCGGCACGCACTTCGATCCGGCCACGCAGCACGATCCCGTCACCGGTTATCCCGACACCTGCGCCGACGGCACGCTGGGGGTCCTGTGCGCAACGTCGAGCCGCATCCACAACTACGGCTTCGCCAATTTCGCCGGGTTTCCCAACATTCACGATGTCGGTCTCGTGATCCTCGATCAACCGATCGCCATGCCGAGGTACGGCAAGCTGCCGACGGCCGGGCTGCTCGATGCGCTGGGCACCGCGCGCGGCACGAAGGGCACCGTGTTCACGGTCAGCGGCTACGGCCTGAGCCTACGCGTGCAGGACCATTCCGCGCTTTCCAACATTTCGTTTCGCGAGCGGCTGATGGCGCAATCCACGCTGGTGAACCTCAAGAGCGCGCTCACCGACGGCTACAACTTGCAAACCCAGGGCAACGGCGACGGGCGCGGCGGCACGTGCTCGGGCGACTCGGGCGGACCGGTGTTCCTGGGCGATTCCAGGTCCGACGTCATCGTGGCAGTCACGTCCTTCGGCCTGAACGCGCTTTGCCGCGGCACCGATTTCGGCTACCGCCTGGACAACGCCGACGTGCTGGATTGGATCAACAGCCACCGCTAGGCTCCCCGGCTAGTTCGGGGGCAGGAGATAGCTCCAGGTCTCCGAAAGGGTCTGATTTCCGCTGCGCAGGAAACCGCGCAGCTCCACCGGCTTGCCGTCGTCGAGGCGGCGCACGCGCAAGGCCATGCGCCAGCCGCCGGTCACGTCGTGCCGGTAAATCTCGCGCTCGACGATCTGGCCATTCGCGTCGGCGCTCAGCACCGCCTCCACCTTGGCATTGCGGCCTAGCTTGCTCAGCGCAGGACCGCTAAAGTCGACGAGCAGCGCGATCGAGGTGTCGCCCTTGCGCAGGAAGCCGTGGCCGCGGCGCGTCTGCACCACCCAGGCATGCGGCGGGCGCGCGTCGCCGTCCTTCTGCCAGCGCATGCGGTACTCGAAGTCGTAGGGCTCCTGGGGCGGCGGCAGGTTTTCCGGCACCCAGTACGCGACGATGTTATCGCTGGTCTCGTCCGGCGCCGGGGACTGCACCAGCTCCACCCGCCCGGCGCCCCACTTGCCCTTCGGCTCGATCCACGCGCTCGGCCGCAGCTCGTAGCGCGCTTCGAGGTCCTCGTAGTGGCCGAAGTCGCGGTCGCGCTGCATCAGGCCGAAGCCCCGCGGGCTGGTGGTGGGGAAGGCGCTGAACAGCGGCCGCCGCGGATTCACGAGGGGCCGCCACAGCCACTCGCCGCCGCCGGCACGCAGCGCGAGACCGTCGGAGTCGTGCACCTCGGGGCGATAATCCTCGCGCTGCGCGCGCTGGTTCTCGCCGAAGGAGAACATGCTGGTGAGCGGCGCGATGCCGAGCTTGGCGACCTTCTCGCGCAGATACAGCCGGGCTTTCACCTCGAGCACCGTCTCCTCGCCCGGCTGCAGGACGAAGCGGTAGGCGCCGCTCGCGCGCCGCGAGTCGAGCAGCGCGTAAATGGTCAGCTCCTCGGCGTTCGCCGCCGGCTTCTCGAGCCAGAATTCGGTAAAGCGCGGGAACTCCTCGCCCGCCGTCGAAACGGGGTCGATGGCCAGGCCGCGCGCCGACAGCCCGTAGAGCTGCGACTTGCCCAGGGCGCGCAAATAGCTCGCGCCGAGGAACACCAGCACCTCGTCCTTGAAGCGCGGCGTGTTGAGCGAGTAATGCACGCGAAAGCCGGCGAAGCCGAGGTCGCGCAGCTTCGCCGGATCGATCTTGTTCGAGCCGTAGTCGAACGACTCGGGATCGAACTTGATCTCGCGCGCGGCGCCGTTGACGATCTCGCTGATCTTCACCGGCTGGTCGTAGAGCCAGCCCGGGTGGAAGAAGGCCACCTCGAACGGCAGCTTGGCGCGGTTCCAGAGGAAGCGGTTGCGGCGGAAGCGGATATCGCGGTACTGGTCGTAGGTGATGCCCTGCAGCTCGCGGGGAAGCGCGCTGCCCGCGCGGCTGAACGGCGCGGCGGCGAGCTCTTTCGCCCGCGCGTCGACGTCCTCGAAGCCGAAGGCGCGCGCCTCGCTCGCCGCGAGAAATGGCAGCGATAAAAAGATTAAACGAGCAAAGCTACGGTAGCCGCGGTCAGGCATGTTGCGAGTGTTCCTGCGATGATGGATTTGATGCCGAGCGCGACGACCTCGCCGCGGCGCTCCGGGCACATCGTGCCCAGGCCGCCGATCATGATGCCGAGGCTGCCGAAGTTGGCGAAACCGCACAGCGCGTACGTCAGCAGCAGCCGGCTGCGCTCGGACAGCGCGGTGCTTTTCGCCAAGTCGATGTACGCGACCAGTTCGTTGATGATTGTTTTGGTTCCCAGCAAGGCGCCGGCGGCCGGCGCATCATGCCATGAAATCCCGGCCAGCCAGGCGAGCGGCGCGAGCGCCCAGCCGAGAATCCCCTGCAGAGTATACGGGGCGATAACGAAATTCACGAGCGATACCAGGGCCACGAACACCACCAGCATGGCGACGATGTTGAGCAGCAGCTGCGCGCCCTCCAGGGTGCCGCGCGTGACGGCGTCCATGCTGCCGGTCGCCTCCGACTTGAGCTCGAGCCGGGCGCCGGTCGCCGCGCCCTGCGGCGGCACCATCACGAACGCCACCACCAGCGCCGCCGGCGCCGACAGGATCGAGGCGATCAGCAGATGCGCCACCGCGTCGGGCAGCGTCGGCCGGAGAATGCTGCCGTAGAGGAACAGCACCGTGCCGGCGATCGACGCCATGCCGCCGACCATGATGGCGAACAGCTCGCCGCGCGATACGCGCCCCAGGTAAGGGCGCACGAGGAGCGGCGCCTCGACCATGCCGACGAAGACATTCGCCGCCGTGGACAGCCCGACCACGCCGCCGACGCGCATCGAGCGCTCGAGCAGCCAGGAGATGCCGCGCACCACCGCCGGCAGCACGCCCCAGTAGAACAGCAGCGCCGAGAGCGCGCTGATGAGGAGCACGATCGGCAGCGCGCGGAAGGCGAGCACGAAGTTCGATGCCGCGTCGCTGACCGCGAAGGGGGTCGGCCCGCCGCCGAGATAGCCGAAGACCAGGCTGGTGCCGGCCTGCGTGGCGCGCTCGAGGACCAGCAGGGCGTCGTTGATTTTCAGGAACACGGTTTTCACCGGGGAAAATCTGAGAAAGACAACTCCCAGCAAAACCTGTAGTCCCAACCCCACTGCAATCGCCCGCCAGGGCACGGCACGGCGGTTCTCGCTCAGCAGCCAGGCGAGCGCGACGAGTCCGGCGATGCCGGCCAACGCATGGAGCCAATCCGCCATCGTGCTCAGGGAAAGATAGCCGCGATGGTGCGCTGGAGGGCTTGCGCCGCCGCCCTCGGGTCCGCGGCCGAGCGGATCGGCCGCCCGACGACGATGTAGTCGGCGCCGTTCGCGAACGCCTGCGCCGCGTCGACGGTGCGCTTCTGGTCGTCGTCATTTTTCACCGGGCGGATGCCCGGCGCGACGACCAGCAGCTTGTCCTGGAATTCGGCTTTCAGCTTCCGCGCTTCGAGCCCGGAAGAGATTACGCCGTCGCAGCCGGCCTGCAGCGCGCGCCGCGCGCGCGACAGCACCAGGCGCTCGAGGTCGCAGGAGAAGCCCAGATCGTCCAGGTCGCCGCGGTCGAGGCTGGTCAGCACGGTAACCGCGAGGATTTTCACTTCGCCCTTTTCCCGCGCCGCCGCCTCCATCATGGCCTGGTTGCCGTGCACGGTGGCGAAGCTGATGCCGCGGCCGCGCAGGTTGGCGACCGCGCGGCGCACGGTCTCCGGCACGTCGAAGAACTTGAGATCGACGAATACCTTGTTGCCGCGCTGCACCAGCCAATCGAGCAGCTCGAAGTAGCCGCCCGCCATGAAAAGCTCCAGGCCGAGCTTGTAGAAGCCCGCCGCGTCACCCACCCGCTCGACGAGCGCGCGCGCCTCCTGCGGCGTCGGCACGTCGAGCGCCACGATCAGCCGCTCGGCGCGCGGAATCGGCGTCATGCCTTGCGCTCCTTTTGTGAGAATTCTCTTATCGTCAACCCGAACTCACTTTCTGGAATGCCGATCGCCCCGGCATCGTAAACGAAGGCGCGGAAAACGTCGGCCACGCGAAGGGTCTCGGGGTCGCGCGCGAGAACCCAGCCGTCGTGCCCGGTACGCGCCACCCAGCCGAGCTGCGCGGCGCGCTCGAGCACGCGCTCGCAGCGGTACGGCAGGATCCGCAGGTGACAGTAGATGCGCTTGAGCGACACGACGCGCCCATCCTGGTGGGCGCGCGCGAGGACCGAGAGCGCGCCCAGCGCCTCGGCGAATTCGATGCCGGGAGGCCGCCGGCGCTCGGTGCCGGCGAAGCGGTAGCCCGGCAGCATGGCGGTGACCGTTGCGCCGGCGAGCACCACCAGCCAGGACAGGTACAGCCAGACGAGGAAGATCGGCACGGTGGCGAACGCGCCGTAGATCAGCGTGTAGGTGGGAAAGCGGGCGAGGTAGAGGGCAAAGCCGCGCTTCGCCAGCTCGAACGCGATCCCTGCAAGGATGCCGCCTGCGAGCGCATGCTGCAGCTCGATCCGCCGGTACGGCACCACCGCGTACAGCATCGTGAGCGCCGCGCAGGTGAACAGGAAAGGCAGCACCCGCAGCACCGCGTCGGCGGCCAGGTTCAGATTGAGCTTGCCGAGCGAGGCGGCGACGGCGAACGAGGTCATCGACAGGCTGCCGCCGATCAGCACCGGGCCGAGGGTGAGCACCGCCCAGTAGGTGAGGACCCGCTGCGGGAGCGCGCGGCGCCGCGCGACGCGGAAGATGCGGTTGAGGGCGTTGTCGATGGTGAGCATCAGCATGACGCCCGTGACGAGAAACGCCGCCAGGCCGATCGCCGTCAGCCGCCCGGCGTTGCGCGAGAACGAGTGGATCAGCTCGGGGACCGCGCTTACGCCGGGCGCATCCGGCAGCACGTTCTTGAGGATGAAGACCTGCAGCGCCGCGACGGCGTCATCGAACACCGGGAAAGCGGTGGCGATGGCGAGCGCCACGGTGAGGAGCGGGACCAGCGCGAGCAGCGTGGTGAAAGCCAGGCTGCCCGAGGTCTGCAGGCCGCGCTCCTCGTGGAAGCGGCGCGCGACGGCATGGAAGAAATCGACCGCGGTGCGCCACCCATTCTTCTCCATTATCCTTTTATCATAGCGCGGTGGCGGATATCCTCGTGCTGTACTACAGCGTCGGCGGCTCGGTACGGCGCATGGCCGAGCTGATCGCCGAGGGCATCGAGCGCGTCCCCGGCGCCGCGGCGCGCCTGCGCACCGTGCCGCGAGTCTCCGCGAACATCGCCAATGTGAATGCTGCCATCCCGGAATCCGGACCGCCCTACTGCGAGCTGGGCGACCTCGAGGAATGCGCCGGCCTCGCGCTCGGCAGCCCGACGCGCTTCGGCAACATGGCGGCGCCGCTCAAGCACTTCCTCGACGGCACCGGGCTGCTCTGGCAGCGCGGCACGCTGGCCGGCAGGCCGGCTTGCGTGTTTACCTCCACCGCCAGCCTGCACGGCGGGCAGGAAGCCACGCTGCTGTCGATGATGCTGCCGCTCCTGCACCACGGCATGCTGGTGATCGGCCTGCCCTATACGCAGGCCGAGCTCAACGCGACGCGCGCCGGCGGCACGCCGTACGGCGCGAGCCATTTCGCCGGCCTCGCCGACGATCAGCCGGTGAGCGACGATGAGCGCACGCTCTGCATTGCGCAGGGCAGGCGCCTCGCCGAGCTCTCGCTCAAGCTATGCCGCGCGTAGTCTTTACCTCGAACCTGCAGCGCCACGTCAGCTGTCCTGCCTGCGACGCCGCGGGCGAAACCGTCTCAGCCGTTCTCGAGGAAGTGTTTGAAAGAGAGCCCCAGATACGTGGTTACGTGCTCGACGAGCAAGGCGAGCTGCGCAAACACGTGTTCGTGTTCGTCGACGGGCAGCGCGCGCGCCTGAGCAACCCGGTCGACGAGAAGAGCGAGATCTATGTCCTGCAGGCATTGACCGGAGGTTGAACGTGAAGTTGTTCGTAGCCACCCGCAAGGGATTATTTATTTTAAGAGACTCTAGAATCGAGAAGCCGCATTTTCTGGGCGACCCGGTCACCGCAGTGCTGCAACACGACGGCTCGTTATACGCCGCGCTCAACCTCGGCCACTTCGGCGTCAAGATGCGGCGCTCGTCCAACGACGGCGCGACGTGGGAGGAGATTGCGGTGCCGGCGTATCCGCCGCAGCCGAAATCAGACGAAAAAACGCCGTGGAAGCTGGTGCAGATCTGGGCGCTTGAAGCGGATCCCGCCGGCACGCTGTGGGCGGGCAGCATTCCGGGGGGCCTGTTCAAGTCGGGCGATCGCGGCGCAACCTGGACCCTCATCGACAGCCTGTGGCGGCGGCCCGAGCGCGCCGAGTGGCTCGGCGGCGGCTACGATCATCCTGGCATCCATTCCATTTGCATCGACCCGCGCGACCACCGGCGCATCACGGTGGGCATTTCCTGCGGCGGCGCCTGGCAGACGCGCGACGGCGGCGAAACCTGGAATATCGCCTCGCACGGCATGTACGCCGAGTTCATGCCGCCCGAGCGCCGCAACGATCCCAACATCCAGGACCCGCATCGCATCGTGCAATGCGCCTCTCGTCCCGACGTGCTGTGGGCCCAGCACCACAACGGCGTGTTCCGCTCGACCGACGGCTCGAAAAGCTGGCAGGAAGTCACCGCCATCAAGCCCTCGAAGTTCGGCTTCGCCGTCGCCGTGCACCCGCACGATGCGGACACGGCGTGGTTCGTGCCTGCGGTGAAGGACGAGTGCCGCGTGCCGGTCGACGGCAAGCTCGTCGTCGCTCGAACTCGCGACGCGGGAAAGTCGTTCCAGGTGCTGGGAAAAGGCTTGCCCGAGCAGCACGCGTACGATCTCGTCTACCGGCACGGCCTCGCCGTCGATGCCTCGGGCAAGCACCTCGCGCTCGGCTCGACCACCGGCGGGCTGTGGATTTCCGAGAACCAGGGGGACTCGTGGGAATGCCTCTCGACGCAGCTGCCGCCGATCTACTGCGTGCGCTTCGCCGACTAGCGCATGTACGAGCATCGACGCTCGCCGCTGCTGCCGGTTCGCCTCTATTACATGAGGCTGGCGCGGCACGCCGCCCTCGCCTGCGCCGTCGTGCTCGTCTCCCTCGGCGCCGGCATGGCGGGTTATGCGTATTTCGAGAGGCTCGGCTGGATAGACGCGTTTCTTAACTCGGCGATGCTTCTCGGCGGCATGGGCCCGGTGGACGCGCCGAAGACACCGGGTGGCAAGCTGTTCGCGGGCTGCTACGCGCTGTATGCGGGCCTCGTGTTCCTGGTGACCGGCAGCATCCTCCTCGCGCCGGTCGTGCACCGGCTGTTTCACCGCTTTCACCTCGAGGAGCTCAACCGGTAAGACCCACTGCATCCTGCGCGCTGATCGCGCTGATCGTCCTGTGCCTCGCCTGGGAGCTATGGCTCGCGCCCCTTCGTCCCGGCGGATCGTTCATGGCGCTGAAGGTGCTGCCGCTCGTCCTCGCGGCGCCGGGAATCCTGGGCGGCAGGCGCTACACCTACCAGTGGTCGAGCATGCTGGTGCTCGCCTACTTCGCCGAAGGCGTGACCCGCGCCTGGGCCGAGCGCGGCATCTCCCAATCCCTGGCGCTCGGAGAAATTCTTCTCAGCGTGATTTTTTTCGCCGCGGCGGTGAGCTACGCGCGGCGGACTCGAGCAGGCGCTTAGCCGACGTGCGGCGCGTCACGCGCAACCGCGAGCCTGCTCGCGCAACTCCTCGATCCGCTGGTCGCGGCTCTCGTCGGGCTTGCCGTCGCGCCGCGCGGACTGCATCCTCGTGTGCTCCTGCGCCGTGCGCGCGCAGCGGCGGTTGATCTCGGCGGCCGTTCCGGCCGCGGCCGGGACGCTCGGCCCGCCCGTCCCTGTGGGCGGCGTGGCGCGGATTTTCACCTCTCCGCCCTTGCAGCTCGGCGGCAGCGGCTTGTCCGAGTAGTGCGTCACGCCGCGCTGGTCGACGCATTTGTACATCTGCGCGTACGCCGGAGCGCAGGCCAGCAGCAGGACGGCCAGGGCAAGTGTTTTCATGGCTGGTGTTGTGGATTCAACCTCTCGATCTTACTCTCAAGCTTGTTGAGCGCGCTGATGTAGGCTTTCGCCGAAGCTACCACGATGTCGGTGTCGGCGCCGACCCCGTTGACGATGCGCCCGCCCTTCGCCAGCCGAACCGTCACCTCGCCCTGCGACTCGGTGCCCGTCGTCACGGCGTTCACCGAGTAGAGCAGCAGGTCGGCGCCGCTCCTGGCGATGCTTTCGATCGCCTTGAAGGTCGCATCAACCGGCCCGTCGCCCTGCGCCTCGGCAGCAACTTCCGAATCAGCCTGAAGAAGGACCACCCTGGCGTGCGGACGTTCCCCCATGCCGCTCGCCTGGTTCATGGTGACCAGCTTCCAGTGCTCGTCGGAGGACCTGCCGGCCTCCTGCGCGACCAGCGCGAGCAGGTCCTCGTCGAAAATGTCGGCCTTCTTGTCGGCGAGGTCCTTGAAGCGCTGGAAGGCCTTGTTGTAGGCGTCCTCGCCCTCCAGCTCGACGCCGAGCTCCTTCATCCGCTGCCTGAAGGCGTTGCGGCCCGAGAGCTTGCCGAGCACGATCTTGTTGGTGCTCCAGCCCACGTCCTCGGCGCGCATGATCTCGTAGGTCTGGCGGGATTTCAGCACGCCGTCCTGGTGGATGCCCGAGGCGTGCGCGAAGGCGTTGGCGCCGACCACCGCCTTGTTCGGCTGCACCACGAAGCCGGTGATCTGCGACACCAGGCGCGAGGTCGGCACGATGTGCGTGGTGTCGATCCCGGAATCCAGCCCGAAGAAATCGCTGCGGGTCTTCACCGCCATCACCACCTCCTCGAGCGAGGTGTTGCCGGCGCGCTCGCCCAGGCCGTTGATGGTGCATTCGATCTGCCGCGCGCCGCCGATCATCACCGCGGCGAGCGAGTTGGCGACCGCCATGCCCAGGTCGTTGTGGCAATGCACGCTCCACACCGCCTTGTCGGAGTTGGGGATTTTTTCCCGGAGCTGTCTGATGAATTCCCCGAATTGCTGCGGCACCGCATAGCCGACGGTGTCGGGAATGTTGATGGTGGTGGCGCCCTCCCTGATCACCGCCTCCAGCACCCGGCAGAGAAAATCCGGCTCGGAGCGCGAGCCGTCCTCGGGCGAGAACTCGACGTCGGGGCAGGCGTTCTTTGCGAATCGAACCGAGAGGCGCGCCTGTTCCAGCACCTGCTCGGGACTCATGCGCAGCTTCTTCTCCATGTGCAACGCGCTGGTGGCGATAAAGACATGGACGCGCCAGGCCTTCGCGCCTTTCAGCGCATCGATGGCGCGCTGGACGTCGCGGTCGTTGGCGCGGCACAGGCCGCACACCGTCGAGTCCTTGATCACGCCGGCGATCGCCCGCACGGCCTCGAAGTCGCCGTTGGACGCCGCCGGGAAGCCGGCCTCGATCACGTCGACGCGCATGCGCTCCAGCGCCCGCGCGATGCGCAGCTTCTCGTCCTTGGTCATCGACGCGCCCGGGCTCTGCTCGCCGTCGCGCATGGTGGTGTCGAAGATGATGAGTCGGTTATTGCTCATGGAATGATCCCTGTCCGCCTCGCTAGGCGGCAATTAGGCACTCGGATTGTGGGTAGGAGTATTTAGCGCGCGGGGCGCAGCAGCAGGCCCGCCAGCGCGAGAAGCGCGGCGGTGAGGAGGATGCTAAGAAGCATGGCCTGATGCATGGCCCGGACTATAGCCCGAAGAACCTGACGAAAGCAACTTTTGCACTCGCGGACGCGGTTCTCAGCGAAGTGCGTCGGACGGCAGCTTCCGTGACTATTGCCCTCAACCCTTTTCCTTCCGAGACAGAAAATCGAGTCTGACTCCTAGCGGCGCTGTCGAAGAGATCCTTATGAGCGTGTCTGGCTTCACCGTCGAACTCGCGGTGCCCGAACAGCGCCTGCTGGGGGAGAGCGCGACCATGCGCAGCGTGCGGGCGCAGATCGCCAAGATCAGCTCGACGCCCAGCAACGTCCTCATCACCGGGGAGAGCGGGACGGGCAAGGAGATTGTCGCCCGCGCCATCCACGCCGCCAGCCCGCGACATGCGCAGGCGTTCGTTCCCATCAACTGCGGGGCGATTCCGGAGGCGCTGCTCGAGAGCCAGCTGTTCGGGCACGTCCGGGGAGCCTTCACCAGCGCGGTGCAGGCCAGTCCGGGACTGTTCGCGGCGGCCGATCGCGGCACCATCTACCTGGACGAAATCGGCGACCTGCCGCTCCACATGCAGGTGAAGCTCCTACGGGTGATCGAAGAGAAAATCGTCTGGGCCGTGGGCAGCACCAAGCCGGTCCTCGTCGACGCGCGGATCATCGCCAGCACCAATCGGGATTTCGTGAAGGAGATCGAGGACGGGCGGTTCCGCAAGGACCTCTTCTACCGCCTGAACGTGGTCCATATCGCCCTGCCCCCCCTGCGGGAACGGCGGGAGGACATCGCGCTCCTGGTGGAGCACTTCGTCCGCGCGCTTAACCTGAAGCTGTCGACGAAGTTCCTGGGCGTCGACCCGGAGGCGCTCAGCGTCTTGATGAACCATCCCTGGAAAGGCAACGTCCGCGAGCTGGAGCACGTGCTCGAGAGCGCGATGATCCTGGGCGAGGGGAATACGATCTCCCTGCCGGATCTCCCGGACTACCTGGTGAGCGCGACCGGAGAATTGGCCGCGAGCGATGTGCTTCGTGACGTGACGCGCCGCTTCGAGCGCCAGCACATCATGGCGGTTCTGACGCAGACCCAGTTCGACAAGAAGGAGGCGGCCCGCCGGCTGGGAATCAGCCTGGCCTCCCTCTATCGCAAGATCGGCGAGTACGCGATACAGGCGAACGACACCTAGCGCGCCCACAGAGCGGCCGTTTCTCACCTTAGCGAAACCGTGCTCATAACGTTCTCAGAAACGAGAGCGATAAGAAAATCAATGCCCCTCGTCGTTGAACTACAGCGCGTCGCTTTTCAGCGACCACCAGCAATCAGTTGGTTAGCAGCGGGTTGGGAATCTCCGCCCCCGAACAGCCTCGGGCTGAATCGCACATCTGCACGTTCACGCTCGCCTATCGCGCGTCCAATCGCCGGATTTCATTGATTAGTCTTGTTGGCACGGGCCTTGCGAAGTCTCCTGCGCAACATCCTACTAAAGGAGACGGTCAATGAATCAACGAATGCGGCAATATGTAGTGAGCCTCGCAGCGACGGGGTTGCTGGTGGGCGCAGCGACAACGAACACGCACGCCAACAGCGTCAGCGGCGAGGCGTTCGGGGTCTTCGTGAATGCTGCAGGCGTCAGGGTGGGGCCGCTCCCCCACGTGGTGCTCCCGCCCGACGGCGGTATGGTCAGCGATCGGCTGCTGCGCATCGCTGTTCCCAATGCCGCGACATCGGGCACGCTGGAGGTCGTCACCACCGGATCGATCGGGCCGCACTGCGCCAGTGCCCAGAGCAGCGCGACCGCGGAGCAGGTTAACCTCGTCAACGGCACCGTCGCGGCCCAGGTCGTGGTCGCGATGTCCAGCAGCACGGCTGACGGGTCCACGGCGACGAGCTCGTCCGAGGGCTCGACCATCCTCGGCCTTTCCATAAATGGCAGCGCACCAGTGGACGTGACGCCCTCGGCGAACACGACGATCCCGATCCCGGGCGGCGCCGTGATCCTGAACGAGCAGATCCTCGAGGGGGATGGAGTGCATACGAGCGGTCTCACCGTGAACATGATCCACGTCGTGCTTAAGGAGCCATTGACGGGGACGATCACGGCGGACATCGTCG
>Ga0210382_10000192_pt1 | contig 24743 bp, 23 predicted proteins | sample PLMedo_FD_155452 | JGI IMG/M metagenome (GOLD analysis project Ga0210382, IMG submission 155452) | Groundwater sediment microbial communities from an aquifer in East River, Colorado, USA - PLM0_60_coex redo | ecosystem: Environmental > Terrestrial > Soil > Riparian zone | place: USA: East... | reverse complement strand
CGGGCAAAGGCACGCAGGCTCGGCTTCGTTCACCCCTACGACGATCCGGACGTGATCGCGGGCCAGGGCACGATCGGAATGGAAATCCTGCGCCAGACCGCGCACCCGATCCACGCGGTCTTCGTGCCGATCGGCGGCGGCGGGCTCGTTTCCGGCATCGCTTCCTACATCAAGCGCCTGCGCCCGGCGATCAAGGTCATCGGCGTCGAACCGGTGGACGCCGACGCCATGGCGCGCTCGCTGAAGGCGGGACGGCGCGTGGTGCTGGATCACGTGGGCCTTTTCGCCGACGGGGTCGCGGTGAAGCAGGTCGGCGAAGAGACGTTTCGCCTGTGCAGGGAGCTCCTCGACGGCGTGATCCTCGTCGACACCGACCAGATCTGCGCTGCGATCAAGGACGTGTTCGAGGACACGCGCACGATCCTCGAGCCCGCCGGCGCGCTGGCGATCGCGGGCGCCAAGGCCTACGTTGAAAAATCAGGGGTGCGCGGAAAGAAGCTCGTCGCCGTCGCCTCGGGCGCCAACACGAATTTCGACCGGCTGCGCTTTGTCGCCGAACGCGCCGAGATGGGCGATCGTCGCGAGACGATCCTCGCGGTGACCATCGCCGAGCGCCCGGGCAGCTTCAAGAAGTTCTGCGCCACGCTCGGCGCGCGCAACATCACCGAGTTCAACTACCGCATCGCCGATCCCAAGGACGCGCACGTATTCGTCGGCGTCGAGGTGCATAGCCGCGACGAGTCCGCGAAAATCGTCAAGGTCCTCGAGCGCCAGGGCCTGAAGACGCTTGACCTCTCCGATGACGAGATGGCCAAGCTCCACGTGCGCCACATGGTCGGGGGGCACGCCCCGCTCGCGATCCGGAGGGACGCGCGCCGCGCTGCCGACGAGTTGCTCTACCGCTTCGAATTTCCGGAGCGGCCCGGGGCGCTGATGCGCTTCCTGTCGGGCATGCGCACCGACTGGAACATCAGCCTGTTCCACTACCGCAATCAGGGGAGCGACTACGGCCGGGTGCTGGTCGGCATGCAGGTGCCGCGCCACGAGATGCGCCAATTCCGGCGTTTCCTCACCGAGCTCGGCTATCCGTACGTGGACGAAAGCAGCAATCCGGCGTACCGGCTGTTTCTCGGTTGAACTAGGTCTTCGGTTCCCCTCCGAAGTATCCGGGCGCGATCTCTCCCGCGTAGCACGGCGGGGAGGAGTAGGCCTGCGGGTCGTCGAGGAACTTGAGCCCCTTCGGCTCGTGGCGGTATACGCCGCGTTCGGTGACGACGAAATCCATGGGAATGTCGTGCGGCTGCGGGTGTATGGTCTTCAGGAAGGCCTGCTCGTAGGCGATCCCGATGACGCGGGGCCGCTTGGCGAGCGCCGCCAAGGTGCGGTCGAAAAAAGCGCCCCCATATCCCAAGCGGTATCCGTCCGCGTCCCATCCCACCATGGGCACGAGCACGTGATCCGGGTTGACCTCGGTCGAAGCGACGGGGTAGGGGATCCCGAGCGGCCCGACGGCGAGTTCCAGCCCGGGTTTCCATTCGCGAAAAACGAGCGGAGTCTTGGAGGCGACGACGACCGGAAGCGCGGTCCTCGCCCCGAGCCGCCGCAGGGCCGCAGCCAGATGGCGCGCGTCGTATTCGTTCCTGTACGGCCAACAAAATGCCAGTATTCCGTCCACCAAGTCAGGAAATGCACGTTCAAGGTGGTGGTCGATCCGTGAGCGCAGCCCGGCGAGCGTCTCCTGGGCAAGCGCCTCGCGTTCCCGCAAAAGCCGTGTGCGCTCGCCCTTGCGCCAGGCGGAAAGCTCGGAAGGAGTCATGTGCGGGGTCCTTCATCTGGCACGAAAAATGCCTGTATTCTATCAAAGGAGGAAGCAAATTTTGATACGAGCGCTGCTCCGTCCGGTTTGCCTTGCCGTCGTCCTCGCCGCGGCCGCGCCAGGCCACGCGGTGAAGCTCGATCCGCAGGACGCGGCATTGCTTGCCGCCCGCGATGCGTTCGAAGCGAATCACCGGGCGAGGCTCGCCACACTCGCCCCCGAGCTCAGAGGCCATCTGCTCGCACCTTATGTCGAGTACTGGCAGCTCTTCTTCAAGCTTCCGGGTGCGCCGGCCGGAGACGTTCGCGACTTCCTTTCCCGATACTCGGGTACCGTGCTCGCCGAGCAGTTGCGTGTCGATTGGCTCAAGGTGCTCGGCAGGAGCGGACGATGGGAGTTGTTCCAGGCGGAGTATCCGGCCCTCTCCGGTGACGATCCCGAGGTGACGTGCTACATGCTGCTCGCGCGCTGGAAGCGCGAGGATCCCTCGGTGCCCGGCGATTTCAAGCCCGTCTGGAACGCGCCGCGTGAGCTTCCCGAAGGCTGCCTCGCTGTGGCCCGGGCGATCCACAAGGCCGGCCAACTCGGCTCGCGCGAAGCATGGGAGCGGTTTCGCGTGCTGGTCGGCGCCGGGCTCATGGGTGCAGCCAAGCGCACCATGGAGTTTCTGCCGCGCGGCGAAGCCATCGACGCGAAACGCCTCGGCGCTGTCATTCGCGCGCCGGTCAAGTTTCTCAGGAACCCACAGGTTGATCTGGCCAAGGTGAGCGATCGGGAGCTGGTCATCGCCGCCCTCAGGCTGGCTGCTGAAGCGGACGCGCGGGCTGCCGCGGGGTTCTGGGGCGGCGGCCTGAGCGACGCCTTCGCAGTCGAAGACCGCAGGTACGTGTGGCTGATGCTGGCCGTGAACGGCGCGCTCCGACAGGTGCCCGAGGCGCTCGACTGGTTCGGCGAGCCCGGAGCGCTCACCGACGAGCAGCTCGGCTGGCGTGCGCGAATTGCGATGAGGACAGACAGGTGGGCCGAGGTCCGAAGCTCGATCGACCGGATGTCTCCGCTCGCGAAGAACGACCCGGTCTGGATCTACTGGTACGGCCGGGCCGAGCGCGCGCTCGGCAGCCCGCTGGAAGCCGAAGGTTATTTCGAACGCATCGCCGGGGAACACAGTTTCTACGGGCGCCTTGCCGCCGAGGAGCTCGGCGTGAGCTTGCAGATTCCCGCCCGGGCTCCTCTGCCCACCGAAAGCGAGATCGCCGAGGTCGCGGCGATCCCCGGGCTCGCTCGCGCGCTCGCGCTCTATCGCCTGGACATGCGGACCGATGCGACGAAGGAGTGGCTCTGGACCATCCGCGGCATGGACGACCGGAAGCTCCTCGCGGCGGCGGAGCTCGCACGCCGCAACGAAGCCTGGGACAGGGCCATCGGCACCGCGGACAGAACGGTCTTGGCCCACAACTTTTCAGTCCGCTACCTTGCGCCTTATCGCGAAGTGCTCGCCGAAAAAGCGCGCTCGCGCGATCTCGAGGAGCCGTGGGTGCTGGGCGTGGTGCGCCAGGAAAGCCGGTTCATCACCGGCGCAAAATCCTCCGCCGGCGCGACCGGCCTCATGCAGGTGATGCGCCCGACCGCGAAGTGGGTGGCGCAGAGAATGCGCATGAAGAACTTTTCCTCGGCGCGGCTGCACGAACCGGATCTCAATGCGGCGCTCGGCACGTATTACCTCAAGCACGTCCTCAATCAGTTCGACGGCAGCCCCGTTCTCGCCGCGGCGGCGTACAACGCCGGGCCCACACGCGCGCGCCTGTGGCGCGGCACGGCTCCGGTCGAAGGCGCGATCTTCGTCGAGACCATCCCTTTCGGCGAGACGCGCGACTACGTCAAGAAGGTGATGACGAACACGGTTTACTACGCCGCCATCCTCGGCATCGAGCCAATCTCATTGAAGGCGCGCCTGGGCATGGTCCTGCCCCGCCGCTCCTCCGAGGGCGTGGCGGCGATTCAGAACCCGCCGGTCGTTCAATAGGGCTTGCAGCGGGGCCGTCGAAGCGGTCCGGCGCACCTGCCCGGCGCGCTTCGAGGTTACACTAGCGCTTTCCCTGGCAGCAGCATGAGTCGCATTCTGGTCATCGGCGGCAGCGGCTTTGTCGGCCGGCATCTCGTGCGCCAGCTCGTCGAGGACGAGCACTTCGTCGTCGTGCCCACGCGCCGGCGCGAGCGTGCCAAACACCTGATTCTCCTGCCGACGGTCGATGTGGTCGAGGCCGACGTGCACGACCCGGAAACCCTCGCGAAGCTCACCGCCGGCTGCGACGCGGTCGTGAATCTCGTCGGCATCCTGCATGGACGCCCGGGCCACCCTTATGGACCGGAGTTCGCACGTGCCCACGTCGAGCTCCCGAAAAAAATCGTGGAAGCGTGCAACAAGAGGCGCGTACCGCGCCTGCTGCACATGAGCGCGCTGCACGCCCACGCCGATGGCCCCAGCCAATACCTGCGCTCCAAGGGCGACGGCGAGGCCTGGGTGCTCGCAGCGCAGAACGAGCAGGCAGTGACGGTGTTCCGGCCTTCGGTGGTATTCGGGCCCGAGGATCAGTTTCTCAATACCTTCGCCAAGCTCCAGCGCTGGCTGCCGCTCGTGCTTCTCCCCAGTCCGCGGGCGCGCTTCCAGCCCGTCTACGTCGAGGACGTGGCGCGTTGCTTCAGGGCGAGCCTCGCCGATCGCGACAGCATCGGCAAACGCTATGATCTGTGCGGGCCGCGCGTTTATACCTTGCGCGAGCTGGTGAAGTACGCCGGTAGCGCGAGCGGCCACCCGCGGCCCGTCATCGGCCTCTCCGACCGTCTTTCTTTCCTCTCCGCCTGGGCCATGGAATGGAAGCCGGGCAAGAAGCTCATGTCGCGCGACAACTACAATTCGATGAAAGTGGACGGCGTTTCGGACGCTGCTTTCCCCTTTTCCATCCAGCCCACGCCGCTCGAGGCGGTCGCGCCCGTCACTCTCCGCGGCGTCTTCCCGCGCTCGCGCTACAGCTGGTTCCGCTACAAGGCGGGCCGCTAGGCATCTTCCCTGATCATGGCGGCCCGGGTCCTGGTCATCGGCAACAGGAACTACTCCTCCTGGTCTCTGCGGCCGTGGTTGTTCATGAAGCAGAACGCAATCGCCTTCGAAGAAGTTCGCGTTCCCCTGTACCAGGCGGGCTCGAAGGAGCGGCTGCTGAGGTACTCGCCATCCGGAAAGGTTCCGGTGCTGATCGAGGGGGAGACCTGCGTCTGGGATTCCCTTGCGATCCTCGAATATCTCGCGGAAGCACATCCGCTCGCCCGTGGCTGGCCTGCCGACCCGGTCGCACGGGCTGCCGCACGGTCCGTCTGCGCCGAAATGCACTCGGGCTTTCCCGCGCTGCGCCAGAACCTGTCGATGAACGTGCGCAAGGTTTTCGCACCGCGTACCTGGCCCGCGGAGGTCGGCGAGGAGATCGAACGCATCCAATCGCTCTGGCAAAGCTGCCGCGAGCGCCACGGGACGGACGGGCCGTTCCTTTTCGGCCGTTTCTCGGCAGCCGATGCCATGTACGCGCCGGTCGTGTGGCGCTTCATCGGCTACTCGGTGCCGCTCGCGCCGGCGGCGCGCGCCTACTGCGACGCAATTCTCGCCTTACCGCCGATGCAGGAATGGCGCGCGGCCGCAAGAGCCGAGGCCGAGACGTTGCCGCAGTTCGAGACGGCGCCCTGAAAGGCGGGTCCCGGTGAAGATTTACGCCGTCGGCGGAGCGGTGCGCGACGAGCTCCTCGGGCTGCCCGTGGCAGACCGCGACCATGTCGTGGTCGGGAGCACGCCGGAGGAAATGGTGCGGCTCGGCTACAAACCGGTGGGCAGGGATTTTCCGGTGTTCCTGCATCCGCGAACCCACGAGGAGCACGCTCTCGCGCGCACCGAGCGCAAGGTCGCGCGCGGCTACAAGGGCTTCCAGATCCACGCCGCGCCCGACGTCACGCTCGAGCAGGACCTCGCGCGGCGCGACCTGACGATCAACGCGATGGCACGCGACGAAGCCGGGCGGCTCATCGATCCCTTCGGCGGCGCGGCCGATCTCGAACGCGGGCTGCTCCGGCACGTGAGCCCCGCTTTCGTCGAGGACCCGGTGCGGATCCTGCGGGTCGCGCGCTTTGCTGCGCGCTTCGGTTTTGCGGTCGCGCCGGAGACCATGGCGTTGATGCGCTCGATGGTCGCAAACGGTGAGGCGGACGCGCTCGTGCCGGAGCGCGTGTGGCAGGAATTTTCCAAAGGCCTGATGGAGGGTAATGCGGCTCTCATGTTCCCGGTGCTCGCCGAAGCGGGGCTCCTCGAGAAGCTGCTGCCCGAGTTGAACCTCGCTTTCGATCACGGCCGCCCGGCGAACGATTCCGCGCGCGTTCTCGTCCGCGCACTCGAGTGCGCTGCCGCCGAGCGGCTGGGCCTCGCGGCGCGTTTCGCCCTGGTCGCTTGCGGCGCGCCTTCCGTCCAGGCGACGCGCGCGCTGAGCGAGCGCCTCAAGGCGCCAGGCGACTGCCGCGACCTCGCCCTGCTCGCCCGGCGGCATGGCGAGACGATAAGGCGCGCTCACACGCTCGGTGCGCCGGACCTGCTTGCACTGCTGGAGAATTGCGACGCCCTGCGCCGGCCCGAACGCTTCGACGACCTGCTCGCGGTCCTCGCTTGCGTCGAGCGGGGCGGGCGCGGCTGGACGGAAATACCCTACATGCCGCGCGTGGTCCTGCGGCGGGCGCTCGCCGCGGCTGCAGGGGTCGATGCCGCGAAAATCGCCGCCCAGAGCGCAAAATCCGATATCGCCGCAAAGCTGCGGCGCGCGCGCATCGCCGCGATCGAAGCGCTCGGCTGAGATGGAACCTCGATCCGAAACCGCCATGCTGTTGGACGACCTCAAGCAGAACCTCCTCGCCGGTGCGCGCCTCGCGCTTTTCCTGCCGGTGCGCGCACTCGATTTCCGCATCTCGATCGGGCAGTACGTCGCGCTGGTGTTCGCGAGCCTGGCGTTCTGGTTCGCCGGCGGCATGCTGCGCGCGGGTTTTCCGGGCACCGTCGATTTGGGCGCGCTCACCGCAGGGCTCGCGGGGATCCCCCTTCTGCTCGGCGCCTGTCTTCTTGCCGCGAGAGTGTTTCGGGAAGCGCAGCTCGCCGTGGCGTTCGCGGTATTGCTCGTCGCGACGGACCCCGTTTTCGAAGTCGTGGGCGGCGCGGTCCAGGCGGCGACGAGCCTGGAAGCGATCGAACTCGACCCGGACGCCGTGTACTGGGCGTTCGTCGCCTGGGGCTTCGCCGTGCTCCCGCGCACCCTGTACGTTCTCACCGGCTGGCGCGGCCTTCCCTCGGTGCTGGCGTTCGGCCTTTTTGCGGGACTCCTTGCGGTCCTCGTCGCGGTTTTCCCGCGCAGCGAGCTTTGGATCGCGACCCGGGATGACCGAGCCGAAGCCGCGCGTCCGCGGCTGACTCAGGAGGAAGTGTTCCACCGGCAGGGATTCCTGCTCGACGAGCAGCTTGCCGCGCTCAGCCCCGAGCGGCCCGGCGTCGTGGATCTGTATTTCGTCGGAGTCGCAGGCGACAGCGGGCAGGACACTTTTTACTCGGAGCTCGTTTCGGTCAAGGAGCTGCTCGAGGAGCGTTTCGACGCCGCGGGCAGGTCGATCGCGCTCATCAACAACCCCGCGACGCTGAAGGATTATCCCATCGCCACGGCGAGCAACCTGCGCGCTACGCTGGCGCATCTCGGCAACGTGATCAATACCGACGAGGACATCGTGCTTCTCCACATCACCACTCACGGGGACACTGAGTACAGGCTCGCGCTTGATCTCCCGCCGCTCGAGCTCGCGCAGCTCACGCCGAGCGCCCTCGCGCGCATGCTCGCCGACAGCGGCATCAAGTGGAAGGTGATCGTGATCTCGGCGTGTTTCTCCGGGGGGTTCATCGAACCGCTCAAGGACGACAACACCCTCATCATCACCGCCGCCGACGCGTTTCACTCCTCCTTCGGCTGCGATTACGAGAGCGACTACACCTGGTTCAGCCAGGCGTTCTACGACGAGGCGCTGCGCGACACCTTCTCGTTCGTCGAGGCGTTCGACGCTGCGAAGGAGACGGTAGGCGACCGGGAACGGGCCGAGGGCTATCCGCCCTCCAACCCGCAGATGTTCACGGGCGCCGCGATGCGCAAGAAGCTCGCTGCGCTCGAGAAGCGCCTCGCCGCGAGGGCGACGCAGCCGCCTCAGAGGAGGCGTGCCAGCAGCGTCAGGGCGAGCGAAAGCACGATCGTGCTGGCGAAGGGAAGGTAATAGAGCCGCCCTTTGTAGCGCACGGTGAGGTCGCCCGGCAGCCTGCCGAGCCCGTATTTCGACAGCCACGGCGAAAGCACCGTGAGCACGACAAGCGCGATCGCGACCGCCAGGAACCATTTCAGCATGGCTTTACTTTACCGGGCTTCGCGATAAACTGCGCGGCTTCCAAACTGTCGGGGAAAACGATGATCGAGCTCTACACCTGGAGCACGCCCAACGGGCGCAAGGTTTCCGTGATGCTGGAGGAATGCGGTCTTGCGTACAACGTCCACAAGATCAACATCGGAGCGGGCGACCAGTTCGCTTCGGATTACATTGCGATCAATCCCAACGGCAAGATCCCGTCGATGGTCGATCCCGAAGGCCCCGACGGAAAGCCGATCGCGATGATGGAATCGGGCGCGATCCTGATCTACCTTTCTGCGAAGACCGGAAAATTCCTGCCGAAAGCGGATCGCGGAAAGTACGTGGCGCTCCAATGGCTGATGTTCCAGATGGGTCACATCGGGCCGATGTTCGGCCAAGTGCACCATTTCCTGCGTTCGGCGAAAGAGCAGGTGCCCTACGCCATCGAACGCTATACCAAAGAGAAGGACCGTCTTTACGGAGTTCTCGACCGGCGCCTGGGCGAGGCGGAATACCTCGCCGGCGAGTATTCGATCGCCGACATCGCAACCTATCCCTGGGTCGCGCGCTACGAATGGCACAAGACGGACTTGAATGCTTTTCCGAACGTCAAGCGCTGGTTCGACGCGATCGGCGCAAGGCCCGCGGTGAAACGCGGAATGGCCGTGCCCTCCTGAATCAGCCGTTCCTCGCGTACTTGATGAGAAAGGCGTTGATCTCCTCGACCTTGAGCTGAATCTCGCGGGGATCGGGCTGATTGCCGACCACGCGGTTCATCCACTGCATGTTCTTCTCCATGCGCGCCACGACCGCCGGCCATTCGGACGCCTTGTGGCGTTGCGGATCCGGAAGCACGTGGCACTGCTGGCAGGCGAGCTTGAACGACTGGCCTTCGGGGAGATTCACCGCGGGATACTTGTTCGGGTCGAGCGGTCGCTGGCTGTATTTCTGCAAATAGGCGAGCAGGATTTCCGCCTCCGCCGCGGTCGGGGCCTCGATCCCCGCCATCATCTCGTGCATCAGCTCGCCCAGGTTGCCCCTGCCTCTCATGCGCACCACCATGCGCTCGAAGATCGCCGGCCACTTCGCCGCGTGATGCATCGCCGGACTGGGAAGGTTGTGGCATTGCACGCAGTACTGCACCGCGAGGCGTGCGCCGCGGGATTTCGGCGCCGGAAGCTGGGGCAGCCCGAATGTTGGGGGGAGGATGCGTTCGAGCATCGGCCCATGCGGGCTCTCGGCCCAGCGCGTCTTGGCTTGCTCGACGAGCTGCGCCAAGTCCTGAGCTGAAGCGCTCGCCGCTACGATGAGTAGGCCGACGGGAAGCACGGCGGCGAGGTGCATGCCGCGATTATACTGGGACGCACGCATCCGCCCGAGTAATGGCAAGGGGCGTCCCAGCGACAAACATCATTTCCGGAGGCAACATGAGCGCTTACGACGCGATCGTCATAGGCACGGGTCAATCGGGGAAGCCGCTCGCGCTGGCGCTCGCTCGCGCCGGCTGGAAGGTCGTGGTGATCGAGCGCGAGCACGTCGGCGGCACCTGCATCAACGTCGGCTGCACGCCCACCAAGACCCTGGTGGCGAGCGCGCGTGTCGCCTATCTCGCGCGGCGAGCAGCAGACTACGGCGTCGATGCGGGCGCGGTGACGGTCGAGATGAAGCGCGTCTACGAGCGAAGGCGCGCCATGGTCGAGCGTTTCCGCGGCGGTGGGCAGAAGGCGCTCGAAACCACGCCCAACGTAGAGCTCGTCTTCGGCGAGGCACGATTCAAGGACACGAAGCGCATCGTCGTGGAACTGAAGGCCGGTGGCACGCGCGAGTTCGAAGGCAAGCGCATCGTCATCAACAGCGGCTGCCGGCCGGCGGTGCCGCAAATCCCCGGGCTGGACAAAATCCCTTTCCTCGACTCCTCGAGCATCATGGAGCTGACCGTGCTCCCCGGGCACCTCGTCGTCCTCGGCGGCGGCTATATCGGCTTGGAATTCTGCCAGATGTTTCGCAGGTTCGGTGCGCGGGTGACCGTGGTGAACCGCGACCCGCGGCTGATTCTGCGCGAGGACCCCGACGTCTCGGCCGAGGTCGAGAAGATCCTGAGAGACGACGGCATCGAAGTGCTCAACTCCACGCAGGTGACGCGTCTGGAAAAAAGCGGCGCCGGTGTGCGCGTGCTGCTGCAAGAAGGCGCCAAAGTCTCGGGCAGCCACCTGCTCCTCGCGCTTGGCCGCGTTCCGAATTCCGACCGCCTCAACCTCGGCGCCGCTGGCGTCGAGACCGACAATTCGGGCTTCATCAAGGTGAATCAGAAGCTCGAGACCAACGTCCCGGGGATCTACGCGATCGGCGACGTGAAAGGCGGCCCGGCCTTCACGCACATCTCCTACGACGACTTCCGTATCCTGCGCGAAAACTGGCTGAATTCCGGCGATGCGACCATCGAAGGCCGGCCGGTGCCCAATTGCATGTACATCGATCCCCAGCTCGCCACCGTCGGCATCAACGAAACCGAGGCGCAGAAACGCGGCATCGACTACCGCGTGGCGAAACTGCCGATGACCGGCGTGGCGCGCGCGCAGGAGATGAGCGAGACGCGCGGTTTCATGAAGGCGATCGTGGACGCGAAGACGCAGCAGATTCTCGGCTGCACCGTTCTCGGCGTGGAAGGCGGGGAGATCATGTCGATGCTGCAGATCGCGATGATGGGGAAGCTTCCTTACACCGCGATCAAGGAGGCGATCTTTGCGCACCCGACGCTCGCCGAGTCGCTCAACAACCTCTTCATGACGCTCGACCCGCGCTGAAACCGCCTAAGACCCGCTATACCAGTTGTAGCCCTGGTCCTCCCAGTAGCCGCCCGGGTACTCGTTCGTGACGTCCATCGCCGTGATGTGCTTGGGGTTCTTGAAGCCGAGCTTGGTCGGCATGCGCAGCTTCATCGGGAAGCCGTACTTCGGCGGCAGTATCTGATCGGCGAAGCGGAAGGTGAGCAGCGTCTGCGGATGCAGGGCGGTCGCCATGTCGATGCTCGTCGTGTAGTCGTCGGCGCACTCGAACCCGATGTATTTTGCCGTGGTGTCGGCGCCGATGCGCGCGAGGAAATCCGAAAAGCGCACGCCGCTCCACTTGCCGATCGCGCTCCAGCCCTCGATGCAGATGTGGCGCGTGATCTGCGAGGTCTGCGGCAGGGCATAGAGCTCGGGCAGCGTCCAGGGTCTCTTCTCGCGGATGAGGCCCGAGAGCTCGAGCTTGTAACTCGCCCCGTCCACGAGGCGCACCTCGTCCTCGCCGTAATAGGCATTGAACGGGAAGGGCCGGGTGATCGCGCTCTCGGGATATTCCGGCGCGAGCTTGTTCGGATTGAACAGCCAGCCCTGAGCGCGGTCGTTCCAGCGCGACATCCCCATGAGCAGCCTCTGCACGCCTTCGTCGTCGGTCAGCTCGCACCCCGAGAGCAGCGCGAGCGTCCCGAGCGAGAGGCCCTGCTTCAGGAACAGCCGCCGCTCGATCGAGCGGATGAGCTTCGGGGAATGTCCGGCGAGGCTCGTTTCCATCGTCCGTTTCTTCATGACGCCCTCCGTGCACGGCCGGTGATCATCGTCGGGAAAGTGCGCGGCACGAGAATCACCATGACGACGTGCACCGCTACGATCAGAACCAGCAGAGCCATCGCGAGAAAATGCACCACGCGCGCGCTTTCATAACCGCCGAGAATCGCCGTGATCTCCTGCAACTGAACCGGCTTCCAGATCGCCAGGCCCGAAAAAACGAGAACGACGAGGCACAGGATGATCGCGAGGTAGGCTGCGCGCTGCGCCGCGTTGTATACGGAAAGATCCTCGTGCGCGAGCTTGCCGCGCAGGGCCCCCAGCACGTCGTGAAATACCGCGCCCGGCGTCAGCGGGAAAAACTTTCTGCGAAAGTGTCCGGAGACGACGCCGTAGGTCACGTATACGACGCCATTGATCACCAGCAGCCACATTGCGGCGAAGTGCCACTGCAGGGCGCCGGCGAGCCAACCTCCGAGCGTGAGCTCGTTCGGGATCCTGAACGGGAAAAGCGGCGACGCATTGTAGATGCGCCAGCCGCTCGCAACCATGACGAGAATGCCGAACGCATTGATCCAGTGTGTGATGCGCACGATGCGCGGGTGGACCTTGACCCATTGCGCTTGCGCAGCTTCCATCGGAGTTTCCTCTGGCGCCCGGCCCCTTTTGGGTCGGAGCGGATAGGTTACACCCTACAGCGCACTCCGCCTGTCGCCTTCGCCGAAACCGAGCAAGGTCTGCGGAAAGCCCCGCGTGAAAGCGATCACCTTGAAGAGCTCCCCCATTTCCGCCGGGCTCATCAGGCGGTTTGCCTGGTTGGCGAGAGGAAGGAACCTCGCGCCGTCCTCCGCCGGTGTGCGCGACATCACCTCGGTAATGCCGCAGTTGACGAGGAACTGAGCCTGGCTGGCGTAGCCGGCGACTTCAAGCCCGCCCTCGCGCGCGGCCCCGGCAATGGCGCTGAAATCGACGTGGCTGGTGATGTCCTGCAGGCCCGGCAGGAAGAAAGGATCGGCGTGCGCGTGGTGGCGGTAATGGCACATGAGCGTCCCATCCTTGCGCTGCGAGTGGTAGTACTCCTTTTGCGGAAAGCCGTAATCGACGAAAAACGCCACGCCTTTTTCGAGTACCTGCGCGAGCGAGCGCATGAAACCCTGAGCGGCCTGCTGGATCTCGGTGCGATAGCCCTCGGGCAGCTCGAGCGGGCGCGCGGCAGCGAGCGGCCCGCCCGAAGCCAGCCGCCAGGACCAGCCGAGACGATCGTTTCGCACGCCGACCCCCCCTTCCTCCAGCTTTCCGCTGTGAACGCGAACGACATGGGCGGGCATCGCATCGAGCACTTCATTGCCGAGCACGACGCCGGAAAACACCGGAGGCAGGCGATTGAGCCAGGCCACGCGCTCGAGCAGGTGCGGCACTCTCGCCGCGAGCGTGTCCCGGCTTCGCTCGCGAAGATCGGCCGAGAGCTCGAGGATGAGATAGTTGCGCGGCGCCGCGCCGGAGCGCTCCAGCTCCTCGAGCAGCGTCGCGGCGAGCGCGCCGCTCCCCGCGCCCACTTCGAGCACCTCGTCGAACCCTGCCCCGAGCACCTGCTTCACCTGGCGCGCGAGCGTCTGCCCGTAGAGCGGCGAAATCTCGGGCGCCGTCACGAAATCCCCGCCTTTGCCGAGTTTTCTCGCGCCCGCGCTGTAGTAGCCGAGCCCCGGCGCGTATAGCGCGAGCTCCATGTAGCGCGCGAAGCTGATCCAGCCGCCGCTCGCCGCGATCTCGCCACGAATGTGCTCGGCAACGCGATTGCTGTGTTCGCGCGCTTCAGGCGTAGGCTCGGGGGGTGCCATCTCGGGAACGGAAAGAGTATTCCGGTATCATTCTAGGCCATGAGCGAACCCCTTTCAGGGAAAGTTGTGCTCGTCACCGGCGGCGCGAAACGCGTCGGCGCGGCGATCGTCCGCCGCCTGCATCGCGAGGGTGCGAACCTGATGCTTCACTACCGGGGATCGGAGCGCGAGGCGAGGGCGCTGCGCACGGAATTGAACGCCGCGCGCGCCGATTCCGTCGCGCTGGTTCAGGCCGACTTGCTCGATATCGCGGGTTTGTCGGAAATCGTGAGGAACACGATCGGCCGCTTCGAGCGGCTCGACGCGCTGATCAACAACGCTTCGACTTTCTTTCCAACTCCGATCGGCGAGATGACTCAGGCGACCTGGGACAGCCTCATGGGCGCGAATCTCCGGGCGCCGCTTTTTCTCTCGCAAGCCGCTGCGCCGCACCTCAAGAAGACCGGCGGGGCGATCGTCAACATCACCGATATCCATGCCGACCGGCCGCTCAAGAATTACGTGATCTACTCGATCACCAAAGCGGGCCTCGCGGGTCTCACGCGCTCGCTTGCGCGCGAGCTTGCGCCCGATGTTCGCGTGAACGGGGTGGCGCCCGGTGCCATCATCTGGCCCGAGGACGGATCCTGGGACGACCTCACGCGCCAGCGCATCGTTTCGCACACCTTGCTCAGGCGCACCGGCGATCCCGACGACGTCGCCCGCGCTGTTTATTATTTGATTGCGGAAGCGCCGTACGTTACAGGCCAGATAATCGCGGTGGACGGAGGGAGGAGCATCAATATATGAACGCGCCCGAGAAAATCCACTTCACCCGCAAGCAGCGCTTCGAGGCGGGAAAGCTCGAAAAACGCCTGTGCCGGCTCGTCGGCGAGGCGATCGGCGACTACGACATGATCCGGGCGGGCGACCGCGTCATGGTGTGCCTCTCCGGCGGCAAGGACAGCTACGGCCTGCTCGACGTGCTCTTGAAGCTACGCGGGCGCTCGCCGGTTTCCTTCGAGCTCATCGCCGTCAACCTCGATCAACGCCACCCCGGGTATCCCGAGCGCGTTCTGCCCGATTACCTCGCCTCGCTCGGCATTCCCTACCGCATCGAGGTCCAGGACACCTATTCCGTCGTGAAGCGCGTCGTTCCCGACGGCGAGACGATGTGCGGGCTGTGCTCGCGGCTGCGCCGCGGCGTCCTCTATCGCGTCGCGCGCGAGGTAGGCGCGACCAAGATCGCTCTGGGACATCACCGCGACGACATCCTCGAGACCTTTTTCCTCAACCTCTTCTTCGGCGGCAGGATGAAGGCGATGTCGCCGAAGCTGCAGTCCGACGACGGCAAACACGTCGTCATCCGGCCGCTCGCCTACGTCGCCGAAACCGACCTCGAGGCCTACGCCAAGGTGCAGGGATTCCCCATCATCCCCTGCGACCTGTGCGGCTCGCAGCCCGCGCTCCAGCGGAAGCAGGTGAAGGAGATGCTGCGCGAGTGGGAAAAGCGCCACCCCGGCCGGGTGGACTCGATGTTCCGCGCTCTTTCCAATCTCGTGCCTTCCCATCTCATGGACCGCAAGCTCTTCGATTTCGCCGCGGTGCGGGCGTCCGGAAGAACGTCTGGCGACGGCGACAAGGCGTTCGACTAGAACGCCGAGCGTGGAGTATTACCGGTCGTCGCCTCCCAGGGCGTCAAAACCCCCCCTTTCGGCCCCGTTGAACGAAATGAAGCCGTCACGCTCTATCTGTAAAACGGGCAATGAAAGATCAATGAGGCGTCGCGTGAGCATCGTCACTCTTATCCTCGTCGCAGGCGCGGTCGCGCTCGCCGCCGCGATGGTGGGCCGGGTCACCGCGCGGGACTGGCGCACTGCGAGCCAGGAACCGGTGGGACTCGCTCCCGATCCGTCGACCCACGGCGAGGCGATCGTCCAGGTCTACGCCGCCCGCGTCATCGGCTGGCGCGGCGTCTTCGGTGTGCACACCTGGATCGCCGTGAAGCCCGCCGCCGCGAACGAGTACACCGTGTACGAGATCATCGGCTGGCGCCTGCGCTCGCAGGACACGGCGCTCGTGGTGCGGCATCGCGCGCCCGACATGCGCTGGTTCGGATCTGCGCCCGAGCTCGTCGCAGAAAAACGCGGTGCGGGCGTCGAAGAACTCGTCGACCGCATCGACGCGGCCGCGCGCTCCTACCCGTGGGCCGGCGAATACACCATGTGGCCCGGGCCGAACTCCAACACCTTCACCGCCTGGGTGCTGCGCGCGGTGCCCGAGCTCGACGCCGATTTGCCGCCGACCGCGATCGGCAAGGACTATTCCGGGAGGAAACTCGTCGGGTCCGCCCCGAGCGGCCGCGGCTTCCAGTTTTCGCTGTTCGGACTCGCCGGCTTCACCGCGAGCGCGGTCGAGGGCTTCGAAGTGAACCTCCTCGGCCTGAGCTTCGGAATCAATCCTTTCGATCCCTCGCTCAAGCTGCCTCTCGTAGGCCGCGTCGGCCCGGCGCGCACGTTCGCGTCGAAGGCCGACGAAGGCGCTGCGCACGAACACGCCCTTTAGCTCGTTCCCTCATTTTTCAGTAAACCTGCGTTATCCGCGCCCGTTACAATTGAGGGCGTGAAGCCCGATTCGCCCTCCGCCCGGGAAGTGCTGCTCGTCGGCAGCGTCGGTCTGAAAGACAGCGAGGAAGTGTTCCGCACCGTGGGGCCGCTCCTCGGCGGTCGCATGAAGCGCATCCCCGACGGCGAGACCGGGCTGCGGACGTCGTGGGTGTCACGCCTGCGCTTCGTGCTCGAAGGCAATCCCTCGTTCGAAGACGATCCGCGAGAGGTCGCTGCAGGGGGGCGCATCACCCATCCCACCGAAGGCACGCGCACCTGGAAGGGCTCGGGCGTCATTGCGCGCGGCGCGGTGCCGCCGCCGCGCCTGCGCCTCAAAGCCGGCGTGCGGCCGGAAGATATCCGCATCGGCGGGCTCGGTTATCCCGAAGCCGCGATCGACTCCTACAAGCGGCTTTGCGCGTTGCGCGGTCAGGGCGTCGTTCCGAAGCACCTGCGCTTTCAGGTTTCGCTGCCGACTACCGCGGCGTTCCTGAACGCGCACGTCGTCTACGAACACCACGCGCTCGTCGAGCCGATCTACCGCGCGCAGCTTTTCAGGGAGATCGTGGAGATCTGTGAAGCGATCCGGCACGAGGACCTTGCCATCCAATGGGACGTCTCGACCGAGATGGGGTAATGGGAAGGCGTGCGCCACGCGAGTTTTTCCGATGTCAAGGCGGGCGTCATCGAGCGCCTCGCGATGCACTGCAACCGCGTTCCGCGCGACGTGGAGCTCGGCGTGCACCTTTGCTACGGCAGCTACGGCGGCCGCCATTGGAAGGAGCCGGAGAGCACCGCCAACATGGTGGAGGTCCACAACCGGCTCATCGGGGAGCTCGACCGGCCACTGGCCTACATTCACATGCCGGTGCCGGCGGGTCGCAACGACGCGGCCTATTTCGCCCCGCTCCTGGAGTTGAAACTGCGTCGCGAGACGAAACTCTTCCTCGGGCTGGTGCACGACTCGGACGGAGTCGAGGGCACGCGAGCGCGCGTCGCCCTCGCGGCGAAATACACGAGCGACTTCGGCATCGCCGCCGAGTGCGGCTTCGGCCGCCGGCCGCCGGAAGCGATCCCGGGCTTGCTGCGCGTACACTCCGAAGTCTGAGCCGATCCTTCTCCCGATGAGCCGTTTCGCATCTCTGCTCGCAATGGTCGCAGCCGCGTTGCACGGACCGGCGCTCGCGCAAGCTCAGGCCTGGCCGCAGAAACCCGTGCGCGTCCTGGTGGGGCTCGCGCCCGGGGGCAATCCGGACACGCTCGCGCGCATGCTCGCGGTAAAGTGGGGCGACGCCTTCGGCCAGCAGTTCGTCGTCGAGAACCGCCCCGGGGCAGGCAGCACGATTGCGGCCGACCTTGCCGCCAAGTCCGCGCCCGACGGCTACACGGTCTTGATCAGCGACAGCAGCGTGATCACCACGGCGCCGCACCTCTTCAAGTCGCTGCCCTATGACCCGTTCCGCGATCTTCAAGCCGTGTCGCTCGCGGTGGTGGTGCCGATGTGGCTGGTGGTGCATCCGTCGGTGCCCGCCAACTCGGTCGCCGAGCTGGTGGCGGTCGCCAAATCGAGAAAAGACCCGATGCCTTACGCCTCTTCAGGCAACGGCTCGATCCATCACATCACGATGGAGCTCTTCAAGGCCGACACCGGAGTCAATTTCACCCACGTGCCTTTCAAGGGCGCGGGCCAGTCGGTTCCGGCGATGATCGCGGGCGACGTTCAGCTCGGTTTCATCGGCTACCCGGCCGCGGCCGGCGCCATCAAGAGCGGAAAGCTGCGCGTGCTCGCCTTCAGCATGGCGCGGCGCTCGAACCTCACGCCCGAGGTCCCGACGGTCGCGGAGACGGTAGCGCCTGGCTTCGAGATGGCGGCTCCGCTCGGCGTGTTCGTCGCCTCGCGCACCCCGCGCGAGATCGTCGCGCGGCTCAACCGTGCGGTGGACGCCGCGGTGAAATCGCCGGAGGTAGTCGAGCGCATGGCCGGGATCGGCATGGAGCCCGCCGGAACGACGCCCGAGCAATACGAGAAACTCCTTCGCCAGGAGTACGAGCGCTTCGGGGGTCTGATCCGAAGGATCGGGATGCGGCTCGAGTAGCCGTGACGTAGTCCGAGGGGAGTCTCTTTCCGGTTGTCAAATTCATTTTGACATGCTAGCCTTTTTGCAGGATCCAACATGACCTGCGCCACCCGCCTCGTGGAAATCTTCGGAAGCCAAGCGGAAGTCGCGCGAGCCTTCGGGCTCGATCGCGCGGTCGTCAACAACTGGGTCAAGTCCGGCTATGTGCCGGCGCGCTGGGCGACCGAGGTCGAGCGCGTTACCAACGGCGGCATCCACGCCGTCGAGGTGCTCAACGAGGCTTCCGCCAAGAAGCCAGTGAAGGTCAAATCGCGTCCCGACGACGTTCTCTTCGGGTCGCCTCTTTCGGGAAGGGAAGCCATGGACGATTTCGCCCCCGCCAAACGCATCAGCTCGTTCCATCCACCGCAGAGGACACTCATGGGACCCGGTCCGACCGAGATCCACCCGCGGGTGCTGACCACCATGAGCCAGCCGGCGATCGGATACCTCGACCCCGTCTTCCTCGAGATGATGGAGGACCTCAAGGGGCTGCTGCGCTACGTCTACCAGACGAAGCACTCGCTCACCTTCCCGATCTCGGGGCCAGGCTCGGTTGGCATGGAATACTGCTTCGTCAACCTCGTCACGCCGGGCGACAAGGTCATCGTGTGCAGGAACGGCGTGTTCGGCGGGCGCATGATCGAGAACGTCGAGCGCGCGGGCGGCAAGGCCGTCGTCGTCGAGGAGGAGTGGGGCGCGCCGGTCGATCCGCAGAAACTCGAGGACGCGCTGAAGAAGAACCGCGACGTGCGCGTGGTCGCCTTCGTGCACGGCGAGACCTCGACCGGCGTGCAGTCGGACGCGAAGGCGCTCGTGAAAATCGCGCACGAGCACGATGCGCTCGCCATCGTCGACGCGGTGACCACGCTGGGCGGGTCGCCGGTGCGCGCGGACGAGTGGGAGATCGACGCGATCTACTCCGCGAGCCAGAAGTGCCTGTCCTGCACGCCGGGGCTGTCACCGGTTTCCTTCTCCGAGCGCGTGGTCGACTACGTCAAAGCGCGCAAGGACAAGATCCGCTCCTGGTTCATGGACATGAACCTCCTGCTCGGCTACTGGGGCGCGGGCATCCGCACCTATCACCATACCGCGCCGACCAATTCGCTTTTCGGCCTGCACGAGGCCTTGCTCTTGCTGCGCGAGGAAGGCATGGAAAACGCCTGGGCGCGGCACCAGCGCCATCACAACGCGCTCAAGGCGGGGCTCGAAGCGATGGGACTCGAATTCCTGGTGAAGGAGCAGCACCAGTTGCCGCAGATGAACGCGGTACGCTGCCCGGAAGGCGTGAACGAGGCCGAAGTGAGGAAGACGCTCTTGAACGAATTCAGCATCGAGATCGGCGCGGGGCTCGGCCCGCTCGCCGGCAAGATCTGGCGAATCGGAATCATGGGCTACTCCTGCCGGCCGGACAACGTGATGCTGTGCCTGTCGGCGCTCGGCTCGGTGCTCTCCGACATGGGGATGCCAGTGCACGTCGGAGACGCAGAAGCCGCGGCGCATGGGGCCTACGCCTCGATGCACGCCAAGGCGGCGCAGCAGAAGCAGAAAAGCCGCGCCGTGGCGTAGGCAGAGAGAGAGTCCGTGCAAAGCACTCGCGTGCTGCCGGGATTGATCGCGGCGCTCGCGCTCACTCTTGCACCCTTGGGCACGTGGGCGCAAGGCTCCCCGCAGATCGAGCGCGGCCGCTACATGGTTTTGACCGGCCATTGCAACAACTGTCACACGGCCGGCTACGCGCCCAAGGAGGGCGACGTTCCCGAAAAGGACTGGCTCCTCGGTAGCGGGCCTCTCGGATGGCGCGGACCCTGGGGAACCACGTACGCCTCCAATCTGCGGCTGACCGTTCCTGCGATGAGCGAGGATGCATGGGTCGCGTACATCAAGACCTTCAGGCCGCGTCCCCCCATGCCGTGGTGGAGCATTAAGGAGACGACGGAGCCGGACCTTCGCGCCATGTACCAGTACATCAGAAGTCTGGGCCCGGCGGGCCAGAACGCGCAGCCCCATCTGCCGCCCGACAAGGAACCCAGGCAGCCGTACAACCAGGCCCCGCTGCCTCCGAAATAGACCGCGGCCCGAAACGGCTGCGGCCCGCTTGACATCGTGTTGAGCAATCGCTCATAATTCGTGAGCATTCGCTCAATTCAAACTCCACTCCCGCCCTATCCCGCATGGCAAGGCCTGCTGCAGCCCGCGTCAGCTCCCGTTCCCCGGCGATCGATCAGAGGGATAAGCTCATCGGCGCGACCGAACGGCTGCTGTGCTCGCAGGGGCTGGGTTGCGTGACCACGCGCGACATCGCGCGCGCGGCGAAAGTCGCCGAAGGCGCGCTCTACCACCATTTCCACGACAAGGCCGAGCTGATGCTCTCGGTGGTGCTGCACCAGCTGGGCGATTTCCCCGAGGTCCTGCAGAGCCTTCCCCTGCAGGTCGGGCAGAACACGGTAGAGAAGAATCTCGGACGGGTGCTGGAGAGCGCGTACGCCTTCCATCACCGGATCGCGCCGCTCGTTTGCTCGCTTTTCGCCGACCAGGAACTGCTCGGGCGCGTTCGCGGCATGATGCGCGAGCGCTCAATGGGGCCGGCGCGCACGACCTCGGTGATCGCTGCCTATCTGCGCGCCGAGCAGCAGCTCGGCCGGGTGATGCCCGCTGCGGTGCCCGAGACGGTCGCCGACCTCATGATCGCCGTGAGCTTCAACACGGCCTTGCGCGACCATTTCTTCCACGGAGGTTCCGGGGGGGAAGCCAAGGCGCACCGCCAGCTGCGCGAGGCGGTCCATGCTCTCCACATCGGCCTCGGCCCGAAAAACGAAGCAAGGCGTGCGAGGGAAAAGAGATGACCGCTCCGGCTACACTCTGCAGCTTTGCGATCGCCGCAACGCCCGCCTTTCTCGCTGCCTGCGCGGTCGGCCCCGACTACCACGAGCCGGTCGCCCCCGCGGTGGGCATCTACACCGAAAGGCCGCAGCCCGAGCGGACCGAAGCAGCCCCGGTGCGCGGCGGAGAGGCGCAGCGCTTCGAGGTGGGGGCAAAGATCTCCGCCGAGTGGTGGACCCTTTTCGGTTCGTCGGAGCTCGACGAGCTCATGCGAACGGCGCTCAGCGGCCATCCGACGCTCGCCGCGGCGCAGGCTGCGCTTCGTCAGGCCGAGGAGAACTTGAACGCCCAGTACGCGGTGCTCTATCCGAGCGTCGATGCGGGCTTGTCGGGGAGGCGCCAGCGCATTTCCGGCGCGTCTGTGGGCAATCCGGCGGTCCCCGGCAGCGTCTTCAATCTCTACAACGCTTCGGTCAACGTGTCCTATGCCATCGACGTGGCGGGTGGCGCGCGGCGCGAGCTCGAGGCGCTGCAGGCGGGCATAGACTTCCAGCGCTTTCAGCTCGAGGCCACCTACCTTTCGCTGACGGGGAACATCGCGACCACCGTGTTCCGCGAGGCGTCGCTGCGCGAGCAGATTCGCGCGACGCGCGATATCGTCGATTCGCAGGAACGCCAGCTGCAGCTGGTCGAGAAGCAATTTGCGCTCGGCGCTCTCTCGCGTGCGGACGTGCTCGCACAGCGCGCGCAGCTTGCGCAGACGCGCGCGAACCTGCCGCCGCTCGAGAAGGCCCTCGCGCAGACCCGCAATCAGCTTGCGGTCCTGATCGGCAAGTTTCCGGACGAGGCGCGGCTGCCCGAGCTCGATCTTTCAGTGTTCCAGCTGCCGCAGACCCTCCCGGTCAGCCTGCCCTCGGACCTCGTGCGCCAGCGGCCGGACATCCGATCGGCGGAAACCGTTCTGCACCAGACGAATGCGCGCATCGGCGTCGCGCAGGCGCTCATGTTTCCGCAGCTGACCTTGAGTGGAAGCTACGGCAGCGCGGCGACCACCGGAAGCAGCGTTTTCGGTGCGGGCACGGGGATCTGGAACATCGGCGCGAGCCTGCTTCAGCCGATTTTTCACGCAGGGCAGCTCCAGGCGAGGAAGCGCGGCGCGCAGGCAGCCTACGACCAGGCCTTCGCGCAGTACCAGCAAACCGTCCTCGCCGCCTTCCAGAACGTCGCCGACGTGTTGTTTGCCCTGGAGTTCGACGCAGTCGCGCTCAAGGCGCAGGCCGATGCCGAGGCCGCCGCGCGCGAAAGCCTCGACATGACGATGAAGCAGCTCCAGTTCGGCTCGGCGAGCTATCTCGCGCTTTTCAACGCGCAGCGCCAGTACGAGCAGGCGAAGATCGGGCTGGTTCAGGCGCAGGCGGCGCGCTACGCGGACACCGCGGCACTCTTCCAGGCGCTGGGCGGCGGCTGGTGGGAGCGTGCCGGCGAAGCGCCGTCCGCCTCGGCGAAGTGAATCAGAGTCTGCAAAACGGAATTTTACGGAGTCGCATTCGATGACTAAACGCATGCTGATCATGTTGGCTGTCGTAGGGGTCGTGTTTGGCGGGATATTGGGCTGGCAGCTTTTCGGCAAGCCCTACATGATGCGGAAATTCATTCCGGTCGGTGTGATCCCACCTCAGACCGTCTCGACGGCCAAGGCCGGATTCTCCGAGTGGCAGGGCGAGTTCCAGGCCGTGGGGACGCTGCGCGCGGTCCGCGGCGCTGACATTGCGCCCGAGGTGGCCGGTGTGATCACCGCCATCCACTTCCAGTCGGGCCAGGAGATCGAGGCCGGCGCGCCGCTGGTGCAGCTGAACGCCGAGTCGGATCTCGCGAGGCTGCAGTCGCTCGCCGCGGCCGCCGAGCTCGCGGAAGTCAACTACCAGCGCGATCAGAAGCAGCTGGAGATCCAGGCAGTGAGCCGGGCGGTGGTGGACGCCGACGCCGCGAACCTGAAGAGCGCGAAGGCGCAGCTCGCCGAGCAGCAGGCGCTCGTGAACAAGAAGCTCGTGCGCGCGCCCTTTGCCGGGCGCGTCGGGATCCGCGCCGTCGACATCGGGCAATACGTGACCGCCGGAACCAAGCTCGTGACGCTGCAGGCACTCGATCCGGCGTACGTGGATTTCTACGCGCCGCAGAAGTCGCTCGGGAAAATCGTGCTGAAGCAGAAGATCACGCTCAAGACCGACGCCTTCGCCGGGGAACAGTTCCCGGGCGAGATCAGCTCGATCGACCCGAAGGTGGATCCGGCGACGCGAAACGTCCAGGTGCGGGCCACCGTCCGCAATCCGAAGCGCGCGCTGTTGCCCGGGATGTTCGCGACCGTCACCATCGCCTCGGGGGAGCCGCAACGCTATATCACGCTGCCGCAGACCTCGGTCTCCTACAACCCCTACGGCGACACCGTGTTCGTCGTGGAGGAACACAAGAGCCAGGATGGGAAAGCATCGCTTCTCGCGCAGCAGAAGTTCGTCACGACGGGCAGCACGCGCGGCGACCAGGTCGCGATCCTCTCGGGCATCAAGGAAGGCGACACGGTGGTCACCGCCGGACAGATCAAGCTGCGCACAGGGGTGCCCGTCATCGTCAACAACTCCATCCAGCCGGCGAACGACCCGGCCCCCCGGCCCAAGGACCAGTGAGCGAGGAGCGCAAATGAGGAAGTTCACCGACATCTTCATCGAGCGGCCGGTCCTCGCGACTGTCGTGAGTCTCACGATCTTCGTGCTCGGCCTGCGCTCGATCGGGCTCCTGCCCGTCCTGCAGTACCCGCGCACGCAGAACGCGGTCGTCACCGTGACCACCGTCTACGTCGGCGCGGACCCGGCCCTCGTCGCGGGTTTCATCACCGCGCCGCTCGAAAACTCCATCGCTCAGGCGAACGGTATCGACTACATGAGCTCGGTCAGCCGCCAGAGCGTCAGCACGATCACGATCGCCCTGCGGTTGAACTACGAGGTCGACAAGGCGCTCACCGAGATCAACACCAAGGTCAACGCCGTCGTGAATCAGCTGCCGCCGGGCTCGCAGCAGCCGGTGCTCACCGTCACCGTCGGCCAGACGATCGCCGCGATGTACATCGGGTTCGCGAGCGACGTGATCGCGCCCAACAAGATCACAGACTACCTGATCCGCGTCGTGCAGCCGAAGCTGCAGGCGGTCGAAGGCGTGCAATCGGCCGACATCCTCGGCGGCAAGCTCTTCGCGATGCGTGCCTGGCTAGATCCGGACAAGCTCGCCGCGTACAACCTTACCGCGGCGGACGTCAGTGCCGCGCTCGTGGCGAACAACTTCCTCTCGGCGGTGGGCTCGACCAAGGGCCAGATGGTGCAGGTGAACCTCACCGCTTCGACCAATCTGCGCTCGGTCGAGGAGTTCAAAAACCTCGTCATCAAGCAGCAGGGTGGCGCGGTCGTGAGGCTCAGCGACGTCGCCAACGTGACGCTCGGCGCCGAGGACTACGATTCGGAAGTCGGCTTCGACGGCAAGAAGGCGGTCTATATCGGCATCAGCGTCGC
>Ga0210382_10000191_pt1 | contig 24759 bp, 23 predicted proteins | sample PLMedo_FD_155452 | JGI IMG/M metagenome (GOLD analysis project Ga0210382, IMG submission 155452) | Groundwater sediment microbial communities from an aquifer in East River, Colorado, USA - PLM0_60_coex redo | ecosystem: Environmental > Terrestrial > Soil > Riparian zone | place: USA: East... | reverse complement strand
CGAAGACGCGCTCCAGGTCGGCTTCGACTGCGGCGCGGTCCTTGCGGGTGTATGCGCCCAGGCGCAGGTTCTCCTCGGTGGTGAGGTTGAGGAAGGTGCCGCGACCGTCGGGAACGTGCGCGATGCCCAGGCGCGCGATGTCCTCGGTGCTGCGGCCGTCGATGCGCTCACCGCGAAAACGGATCTCGCCCTCGGTCTTCACCATGCCGCACAAGGCGCGCAAGGTCGTGGTTTTGCCGGCGCCGTTCGCCCCGAGCAAGGCCGTGATCGACTTTTCCTCCATTGCGAAGCCGATCCCGTGGATCACCCGCGTGGCGCCGTAGGCGGCGTGGAGCCCGGATACCTCGAGCAGCATCAACCCCCCAGGTAGGCCCGCACCAGCTCGGGATGCTGCCGCACCTCGTGCGGCGCGCCTTCGGCGATGCGGCGGCCGAAATTGAGCGCGACCACCCAGTCCGCGATGCTCATCACCAGGCTCATGTGGTGCTCGACGAGCAGGATGGTGAGCTTGAGCCGGTCGCGCAGCTCGCGGATCAGCGCCCCGAGCCTGCCGACCTCCTCGTGGTTCAGGCCGCTCGCCGGCTCGTCGAGCAGCAGGAGCTTGGGCTCCGAGGCGAGCGCGCGCGCGAGCTCGACGCGCTTCTGCGTGCCGAAGGGAAGCTCCGCGACGGGCTTCGCCGCGAGGGCCTCGAGGCCGAGCAGGGCAAGCACCTCGCGCGCCTTGGCCGCGGCGAGGCGCTCGGCGCGCACCGCGTGGGGCAGGCGCAGCGCGTTGGCGAGGAAGCCGCCGCGCGAGCGGCAGTGGTAGCCGACCATCACGTTGTCGAGCACGCTCATGCTGCGGAACAGGGCCAGGTTCTGGAAGGTGCGGCCGATGCCGAGCGCGGCAACGCGATGGCGCGGCACGGCAAGCAGCGAGCCGCCGTCGAACGCGATCTCGCCGCGGTCGCAATCGTAGAGGCGGGAGACGCAGTTGAAGAGCGTCGTCTTGCCGGCGCCGTTGGGCCCGATCAGGCCGACGATGCGCCCGCGCGCCACCTCGAACGACACGCCGTCGAGAGCGACGATACCGCCGAAGTGCACCGCCACGTCCTTTACGCGCAGCAGGGGCTGCGCCTCGGATTGGACCATGTCCTCCTCATCCCCCGCGGGGATTGTAGCCGCCCCCGAAGCGGCTAGAATCCCTATTCCCCTGGAGATCCATGAATGAGCGAAGCGGCGCAGCGCATTGTTCACTATTCGGTCCGTGACGGCATCGCCGTCATCACCCTGAACAACCCTCCCGTGAACAGCCTCGGCAACGCCCTGCGCGCCGCGATCATGGAATACCTGAAGAAGGCCGAAGGCGATCCGGCCGTAAAGGCGGCGGTGCTGATCGGCTCGGCGAAGGCGTTTTCCGGCGGCGCGGACATCCGCGAATTCAACAAGCCCCGCGAGAAGCCCGACCTGTCCGAGCTCAACGACCAGCAGGACGCGATGACCAAGCCGCTGGTCGCGGCGATCGGCGGCTTCGCGCTCGGCGGCGGCCTGGAGCTTGCCCTCGCCTGCCACTTCCGCATCGCGCTGCCCAAATCGCAGCTCGGGCTGCCCGAGGTCAAGCTCGGCATCCTTCCCGGCTCGGGCGGCACGCAGCGCCTGCCGCGCATCATCGCGATGCCGGAGGCGCTGCGCATGATGACCAGCGGCAACCCCATCGCGGCGGAGAGAGCGAAACTGCTGGGGCTGGTGGACGAGATCGCGGAAGGGGACTTGCTGGAATCGGCCCTGCTCTTTCTGGCCAGATTGCTCAAGGAAGGTAGGCCGCGCCGCCGCATCCGCGACATGCAGGCGAAGGTGGACGGCGATGCGAAGGCCTTCTTCGCCCAGGCGCGCGAGCAGGCAGCGAGGGAGTGGAAGGGCTATCCGGCGCCGCTCGAGATCGTGGCCTGTGCGGAAGCCGCGGCTACGCGGCCTTTCGACGAAGGACGCAAGTTCGAGCGCGAGCGCTTCGCGCACCTGGTCAACACCACCGAGTCGAAGGCGCTGCGCCACATGTTCTTCGCCGAGCGCCAGACCACCAGGATCCCCGGCGTGCCGGAAGACACGCCGGTGCGGGAGATCCGCAAGGCGGCGGTCGTGGGAGCCGGCACGATGGGCGGCGGCATCGCCATGTGCTTCGCCAATGCCGGCATCCCGGTCACCGTCGTCGAGATGAAGCAGGAGGCGCTGGACCGGGGACTGTCCAGCATCAGAAGCAATTACGCCGGCACGGTGGCCAAAGGGCGGCTGAAGCAGGAGGAGATGGAAAGGCGCATGTCCCTGATCACGCCGTCCCTGAAGCTGGAGGACATGAGCGACGCCGACATCATCGTCGAGGCGGTGTTCGAGCGCATGGACGTCAAGCAGGACCTGTTCAAGAAGCTCGACGTCACGGCGAAGCCCGGCGCGATCCTCGCCACCAATACCTCGACCCTCGATGTCGACCAGATCGCCGAGGCGACCCAGCGCCCGCAGGACGTGATCGGCACGCACTTCTTCTCTCCGGCCAACGTCATGCGCCTGCTCGAGGTGGTGCGCGGCAAGAACACCGGCAAGGACGTGCTTGCCACCACGCTCAAGCTGGGCAAGACCCTGAAGAAGGTGCCCGTCGTGTCCGGCGTCTGCGACGGCTTCATCGGCAACCGCATGCTCGAGAAGTACGTGCAGCAGAGCCTGTTCCTGCTCGACGAGGGCGCGACGCCGGCCCAGGTCGACGCCGCGCTGCAGAAGTGGGGCCTCGCCATGGGCCCGTTCGCGATGTACGACATGGCGGGCAACGACATCGGCTGGGAAATCAGGAAGCGGCGCGCCAAGGAGCGGCCCGACATGGTGTATTCGAAGTTCGCCGACCGCATCTGCGAGCTGGGCCGGTTCGGGCAGAAGACCGGCAAGGGGTTCTACCGGTACGAGGCAGGCAACCGTAAGCCCGTTCCCGATCCCGAAGTGGAAGCACTTCTGCAGAATTACAGGAAGGAGATCGGCGTCGAGGCGCGCCAGATTTCCGACGAGGAGATCATCGCGCGATGCATGTACGCGCTCGCCAACGAAGGCGCGTACATCCTCGAGGAGGGCATCGCGCTGCGCGCTTCCGACATCGACATGGTGTACCTCACCGGCTACGGCTTTCCGCCGTACCGCGGCGGCCCGATGTTCTATGCCGACAGCGTCGGCCTCGACAAGGTGCTCGCCGCCATCGAGCGCTTCCAGATGGGCTACCAGGGCGCGCAGTGGAAGCCTGCGCCGCTGCTCACGAAATTCGCCAAAGAGGGAAAACGCTTCAACGTCTGACCGAGGAGGATTTTCATGACCGAAGCAGTCATCGTTTCCACCGCGCGCACGCCGCTCTGCAAGAGCTGGCGCGGCGCGCTCAACATGACGCACGGCGCGAAGATGGGCGGGCACGTGGTGCACGCCGCGCTCGAGCGCGCCAGGGTCGACGCCGACGAGGTCGAGGACGTGATCATCGGCTGCGCCAATCCCGAGGGCGCCACCGGCTGGAACATCGCCCGGCAGATCGCGGTGCGCGCCGGCTGCCCGAGCTCGGTCCCCGGCATGACGGTGAACCGCTTCTGCTCCTCAGGCCTGCAGAGCATCGCCCTCGCTAGCCAGAGAATCCTGGCTGGCGAGGGCGAGGTATACGTCGCCGGCGGCGTCGAGTCGATCTCGCTGGTGCAGAACGAGATGAACAAGCACCACTTCCAGGACGAGTGGCTGCACCGCCACAAGCCCGAGAGCTACTGGCCGATGCTGCAGACCGCCGAGTACGTCGCGAGGCGCTACGAGATCCCGCGCGAGGAGCAGGACCGCTTCGGCGTGCAGAGCCAGCAGCGCGCGGCGAAGGCGCGCGCCGAGGGCAAGTTCAAGGACGAGATCGTGCCGATCACCACCAAGATGAAGCTGGTCGACAAGAATACCGGCGCCGAGACGATGCGCGAGGTGACGGCCGCCGAGGACGAGGGCATCCGCCCGGACACCACCTACGAAGGCGTGTCGCAGATCAAGCCGGCGATCGAGGGCGGCTGCGTCGCCGCCGGCAACGCCAGCCAGTTCTCCGACGGCGCCGCGGCGGTGGTGGTGATGAGCGGCCGCGAGGCCGCGAAGCGCGGCCTGCAGCCGCTCGGCATCTTTCGCGGCTTCGCGGTCGCCGGCTGCGACCCGAAGGAAATGGGCATCGGCCCGGTGCTCGCGGTGCCCAAGCTGCTCGAGCAGACCGGCAAGCGAGTCGGCGACATCGACCTGTGGGAGCTGAACGAGGCCTTCGCGGTGCAGGTGCTCTACTGCCGCGACCGCATCGGCATCCCCGACGAGCGGCTCAACGTCAACGGCGGGGCGATCGCGCTCGGCCACCCCTACGGCATGAGCGGCGCGCGGCTCACCGGGCACGCGCTCATCGAAGGCCGGCGCCGCAAGGCGAAGTTCGTCGTCGTCACGATGTGCATCGGCGGCGGCATGGGCGCCGCCGGCCTGTTCGAAGTGGCCTGAGAGCTACCTCAACGCCTTCAGCTTGAACGCCGGCACGGCCTGCTGAAAGCCGCGCAGCGTGAGCGGGCCGACAGGCTCGGTGGCGGCGACGGTGACGACCGCGCGCTCGGTCGGCGCGTCGAGAATGATCTCGCCGGCGCCCGCCTCGCCGCAGAGCCGCGCCGCGAGGTTCGGCACGTTGCCGATCGCCGCGTACTCCCAGCGCTGCTCGAAACCGATCACCCCGAGCGTCGCCTCGCCCTGCGCGATGCCGATGCCCAGGCCGACGTCATGGCCCAGCTTCGCCCAGGCGCGCGAAATCGGGCGAAAAGCGTGCTGCAGCGCCATCGCCATGCGCACCGCGCGCTCGGCGGGGCGCTCTACCGGGAACGGGTCGTTGAAGATGATCATCATGCCGTCGCCGGCAAAATGCTCGAGCGTGCCGCCGAACTCCTCGATGGTCGCGCCGAGCGTCGCGTGGTAGGTGCGCAGCAGCTCGAGCACTTCGTCGGGGTCGGCGCGGTCGGTGAAGGCGGTAAAGCCGCGCAGGTCGAGGAATACCGCGGTGATGTCGCGCCGGTGCGGCTTGAGGATCTCCTCGCCGCCGGCGACGATCGCTTCGGCCACCTGCCGCGAGAAGAAGCGCTTCAGCCGGGAGAGCCGCTCGAGCTGCGAGACCTGGTCGCGCACGCGTCCCTCCAGCTCCATGTTCCAGCTCACCACCTCGTCCTGCAGGCGCTTCACGCGCAGCAGCGACTTCACGCGCGCGAACAGCTCCTCCCAGTTGACCGGCTTGGACAGGAAATCGTCGGCGCCCGCCTCCAGCCCGTTGATGCGCTCGGCCTGCGGGTCGAGCGAGGTGACGAGCACGATCGGCAGCAGTGCGGTGAGCGGATCGGAGCGCACCTGGCGGCACAGCTCGTAGCCGTCCATCCCCGGCATCAGGATGTCCGACACCACCAGGTCGGGCCGCTCGGCGCGCACCTGGCGCAGCGCCGTCTCGCCGTCGAAGGCGGTAAACACCTCGTAGCCGCGCCCCTGCAGCACGCCGGTCATCATCTCCGCGATGGCGCGCTGATCGTCGACCACCAGGATGCGGTCGGTCATTGCGGAAACACGATCACGCCGCGCGCGTTCTTGCCCGACTCGAGGTCGGCGAAGGCCTGCGCCGCCTCGTCGATCGAATAGCGCCGGGTGATGAGCTCGTCGAGCTTCAGCTGCCCGCCCGTGTAAAGGCCCAGCATGCGCGGGAAGTCGACGCGCGGCACGCAGGACCCGAAGTAGCTGCCGGTGAGCGTCTTCTCCTCGAACGGCAGCGTCATGGTGCGCACCGCGGTCGAGTCGCCGGGCTTCGCCACGCCGACCACCACCGCCACGCCACCGCGGCAAATCGCGCGGTACGCGGCCGCGGCGAGCTCGCCGTTGCCGACGCACTCGAAGGCATAGTCGGGCCCGCCTCCGGTGAGCTTCTTCAAAGCCTTGGCAAGGTCCTCGTCCGGCTTCGCGAGCAGCGTGGCGGTCGCCCCGAACTTCTTGGCCAGCAAGAGTTTCGCTTCCATTGCGTCTACGGCGATGATACGTGCCGCGCCCGCGATGCGCGCGCCCTGGATGACGTTCAGGCCGACGCCGCCGCAGCCGAGCACTGCGACGGTGGACCCGGGCGTGACTTTGGCGGTATTGATCACGGCGCCGACCCCGGTCGTCACCGCGCAGCCCACCAGCGCCGCGCGGTCGAGCGGGATCTTCGGATCGATCCTGACGAGATTGTCGCCGTGGACCGTGGCGTACTCTGCCATGACGCCGCAGCCCGAGAAGACGTTGAGCGGAGCGCCCCGGGCGTCACGAGTGCGCAGCGTGCCGTCGGGCAGCGTGGTGATCGCCTTGCCCTGCTCGAGGCACAGCACCGGGCGGCCGGCCGAGCAGAAGCGGCACTTGCCGCACATGTAGATGAACGAGGAGACGACGTGATCGCCGAGCGCGAATCCGTCCACGCCCTCGCCCACCTCGACCACTTCTCCGGCGGCCTCGTGGCCGAGGATCAGCGGCGGCGGCATCGGGATCGTGCCGTTGGTCGCCGAAAGATCGGAGTGGCAGACGCCGCATGCGCCGAGCTTGACGGTGACTTCGCCGCGCCGCGGCGGCTCGACCGTGATCTCCTCGACCACCACCGGCTTATTCAGCTCCCTGAACACCACTGCTTTTGCTTTTCGTGGCATCGCGCGGAGTATATATCGGACACTCGGCTAAAATGTCGCGGTTCACGAGGAGAATCGGATGCTCGTCCGCGACAAGCTGTTCATCGGCGGCCGCTGGGTCGCTCCTTCCGGCGGTGAAATGATCGACGTGCACAACGCCGGCACCGGCGAGGTGATGGGCCGCGTGCCGGCCGGCAACGCGAAGGACGTCGACGCCGCCGTCGCGGCGGCGCGCGGGGCGCTGGACAAATGGTCTGCAACCTCCCCGAGCGTTCGCTCGGAGTTGCTTGAGAAAATCTCCGGCAGCCTCAAGGCGCGCGCCGACGAGCTGGCGAAAACGATCGCGCAGGAGGTCGGCATGCCGCTCAAGCTCGCCGGGCGGATCCAGGCCGGGCTGCCGATTGCCAACTTCGCCAATTTCGCGAAGCTTCTGAGGGAATTTGTTTTCGAGGAACGGGTAGGAAATTCCCTGGTCACGCGCGAGCCGGTGGGCGTGGTGGCCGCGATCACGCCGTGGAACTACCCGCTGCACCAGATCGCGCTCAAGGTGGCGCCTGCGCTCGCCGCCGGCTGCACGGTGGTGCTGAAGCCCTCCGAGGTCGCGCCGTTCAACGCTTTCATCCTCGCCGAAGCGATCGAAGCCGCGGGCCTGCCGCAGGGCGTGTTCAACCTGGTGACCGGCTTCGGCGCGGACGCGGGCGAGGCGCTCGTCAAGCACCGCGACATCGACATGATTTCGTTCACCGGCTCGACGCGCGCCGGCAAGCGGATTTCGGAGCTGGCGGCGCAAGGCGTGAAGCGCCTTGCGCTCGAACTTGGAGGCAAGAGCGCCTCGGTGATCCTCGACGACGCCGACCTCGCCGCGGCGGTGAAGGGCACCGTGAACGGCTGCTACCTCAACTCGGGGCAGACGTGCACTGCTTTGACGAGGATGCTGGTTCCTGCCTCTCTTTATCAAGAAGCCGCCAGGATCGCCGCGGAAGTCGCCAAGGGCTTCACCGTCGGCGACCCGCTCGCCGAAACCACCAGGCTGGGGCCGCTCAGCTCGCAGGCGCAGCTCGAGCGCGTGCGCGGCTTCATCAGGAAAGGCCTGCAGGAAGGCGCCGAGCTCCTTGCCGGCGGCGCCGAGCCGCCCGAGGGCGTGCCGCCGGGCGGCTACTACGTCAAGCCCACCGTGTTCGGCAAAGTGAGGAACGACATGACCATCGCCCGGGAGGAAATCTTCGGCCCGGTGCTGTCCATCATTGCCTACCAGGACGAGGAAGACGCGGTGCGCATCGCCAACGACACGGTGTACGGCCTGGCCGGCGCGGTGTGGTCCAGGGACGACGCGCGCGCGCAGCGCGTCGCGCGCCGCATCCGCGCCGGGCAGGTGGACGTGAACGGCGGCGCCTTCAACATGAACGCGCCCTTCGGCGGCTTCAAGCAGTCGGGCCACGGCCGCGAGGCCGGCGTCTACGGCCTCGAGGAATTTCTCGAGTACAAGTCGTTGCAGCTCAAGGGATGAAGGTTTCAGATCTCCTCAGCCTGAAGGGCCGCGTCGCCCTGGTGACCGGCGGCTCGCGCGGGCTCGGCTTGCAGATGGCGGAGGCGCTCGGCGAAATGGGCGCCAGGCTGGCGATCACTGCCCGCAAAAAAGAGGAGCTTGAACAGGCAACGAAGCAATTGGAGAGGCAAGGCATTGTTGCTGCCTCCTTCGTGTGCGACATGGGAAAGCGCGAGACCATCGCACCCGTCGCCGACGAGATCCTGAAGAAATTCGGCAAGGTGGACATTCTCGTCAACAACGCCGGCGCCACCTGGGGCGCGCCCGCCGAGGAGCATCCGCTCGAGGCCTGGGACAAGCTGCTGAACCTCAACCTGACGGCGGCGTTCGTGCTGACCCAGATCCTCGGCAGGAAATCGATGATCCCGGCGAAATGGGGCCGCGTCATCAACATCGCCTCGATCGCCGGCCTGATGGGGCAGGACCCGCGCATCGTGCGCACCATTGCCTACAACACCACGAAAGGCGGCCTGGTGAATTTCACCCGCGCCCTCGCCGCCGAGTGGGGGCAGCACGGCATCACCGTCAACGCCATCTGCCCGGGCTTCTTCCCCTCGAAAATGACCCAGGCGACGCTCGGCACCACCGGCGAGCTGATCCGCGACTGGACGCCGACCAAGCGCCTGGGGAACGGCGAGGACCTGAAAGGGCTGGTGGTGCTGCTCGCCTCCGAAGCCTCGCGCCACATCACCGGGCAGGCGATCGCCGTCGACGGCGGAGCGAGCGTGATATGACCGGCGACGCGAGGCTCGCCTTCACTCGCGACTACCAGAAGCGCATCCCCTTCGTCTCGCACCTCAAGATCCTCACCGAGACGCTCGGCGAGGGGAGCGCGCGGCTCTCGCTGCCGATCGAGCCGCACCTCGCCAACAGCATCGGCACCGTCCACGGCGGCGTAATCATGTCTCTGCTCGACGTCGCGTTGTGCACCGCGGCGCGCACGCTTCATCCGGACTCCCTGGGCGTGATCACCATCGACATGAGCACCTCCTTCATCGGCGGCGGCAGCGGGGCACGGCTGCTCGCCGAGGCCCGCGTGCTGAAGAACGGCCGCAGCATGATTTTCGTCGAGGGCGAGGCGAAGAACGAGGACGGCTCGCTGGTCGCCAAGGCGATTGCCACCGTGCGAGTAAGATTGAAGGAGAAGTAACCAAGGGGGATCCGCCATGACTCCGCAGCAGAATTTCGTTGCCGAGGGACATCCCGTGCCGGCCGGCCACGGCTGGACCTGGATCGCCGGCGGCTGGGAGCTCTTCAAGCGCCAGCCCGGCATCTGGGTCGCCATCGCGATCATCGCCATTGTTATAGCTATCGCGTTTTACTTCATGCACGCCTTCGGCAACATTCTTGGCATCCTGCTTACCCCAGTGTTCACGGCCGGCGTCGCGATTGGCGCCAAAGCGCTCGACGAGGGACGCAAGCTGGAGATCGCACACCTATTCGCCGGCTTCACCAACCGTTTCGGCGCTCTGATCGCGGTGGGCGCAATCTACCTTGCACTGTTGCTCGCGATCGTCGTAGTCAGCGCGCTGGTGACGGGAGTGAGCGTGTGGGTCATGCTCAGCGCCAGCCCCGATCTGACAGGTGCAACGATGAGCGCGATACTTTCGATCCTGCTCGCTTGGCTCATCGCCCTCGGGTTGATGGTGCCCGTCGTTATGGCGGTGTGGTTCGCGCCGCCGCTGGTGGTGTTCAACGGGCTGGGCGCGTTCGACGCGCTCAAGGCGAGCTTCCTCGGCTGCCTGAAGAACGTCGTGCCCTTCCTCGTCTACGGCCTGATCCTGCTCGGCTTCGCCTTCCTCGCGACGATTCCCCTGTTCCTCGGCTGGCTGCTGCTCGGGCCGGTGATCGGCGCGTCGATCTATACCTCTTACCGCGACGTCTACTTCACATAGCAACGAAATCCCTCAAGGAGCAATCGCTCGGCGTCACCGCGGCCCGCTTTGCCCGGCTGGCCGTCGATCCGGCGTTGCAGCAGAGAAGAACGACGTCCGATTACATTGCCGATGCCGTGCGCGTGGCCATCTACGACGGGCAGTTCGCGGATGGAGAAGAGCTCAACCAGGTAGAGCTGGCGCGCTATTTCAAGGTTTCGCGCGTGCCGATCCGCGAGGCGCTGCGCCGGCTTCAGGCAGAAGGGCTGGTCAGCAACGTGGCCCATCGCCGCGCCGTGGTGATCGGACTGGACCTCGGCGAGATGCTTGAGCTGATCGAGATCCGGGCAGTGCTCGAGGGACATCTGGTCGCCAAGGCCGGTCCTCATCTCGACGCGGCTGCGCTCGAGCGGCTGAACAGCCTGTGCGACGAGATGGACCGCATTCGCGACTACGGCTATAACTGGGTGCTCAAGAACTGGGAGTTCCATCGCACGCTTTACCAGCCCACGGAACTGAAGGCAGCGATCGCCCTGGTGGAGCGGCTCAATCTGAAGCTGGAGCGCTACGTCCGCCTGACCGGCGACCGACGCCGCTTGCGGGAGGCGGCCGCGGAACACCGCCGCATCCTGAAGGACCTCCAGCGCAGGCGCTTCGACGCGGCGCGGGTGCACATGCAGGAACACATCGTTCGCACCGGGCAGCAAATCCAGCGCTACCTCGACAAGGCCGGACGGCTCAGGAGCCGGTCTTCGGCGCGATCCGGCCAGCCGCTTGCCGGCGGGCGAGCCGGCGGACGAGCGGCGTGACCAGCATTAAGAAAGCGACCGCGAGCAGCACGGCCGAAATCGGCCGCGTCACGAAAATGTCGAAGCCGCCTTGTGACAGGATCAGCGACTGCCGCAAGGAAGTTTCCATCAGCGGCCCCAGCACGAAAGCGAGCACCAGCGGCGCCAGGCTGAATCCCGTGCGCTCGGCGTAATAGCCGAACACGCCGAAGCCGACCATGACCAGGATGTCGAAGGGATTGTTGTTCACGCCATACGCGCCGACCAGGCACGCCAGCACGATCACCGGGACGAGATAAGCCGCCGGCATGCGCGTGACCTTGGCAAACACGCCGATCAGCGGCAGGTTCAGCACCAGCAGCATGACGTTGCCGACGAACATGCTGGTGATGAGGCCCCAGAACATGTCGGGCTTCTGCGCGAGGAGCGTAGGGCCGGGCGTGATTCCATGCAGCATGAAGGCGCCGAGCATGAGCGCCATCACGACATTCGCCGGCAGGCCGAGCGTGAGCAGCGGGATGAAGCCGCTCGCCGTCGCGGAATTGTTTGCCGATTCCGGCGCCGCAACGCCTTCGATCGCGCCGCGGCCGAAGCGCTCCGGATGGCGCGACAAGCGCTTCTCGATGGCATAGGCGACGAAGCTCGAGATCGTGCCGCCCGCGCCGGGCAGGATACCGACCAGAAAACCAACCAAGCTGCCGCGGCCGATGGCGGGCGCGGCATCGCGCCATTCCTGGCGGTTGGGGAGGAGCGCGAGAAAGCCGCGCGGCGCCTGCGCCACGGCCTCGGCAACCAGCGGCCGCGCGACCAGATGCAGCACCTGCGAAAAGCCGAACAGGCCCATCACCATCGGGATGAGATCGATCCCGCTCTGCAGCGACAGCACGCCGAAGGTGAAGCGCGCCTCGCTTCTCACCGGATCGAGTCCCACGGTGCCGAGCAGCAACCCAAGCGCCGCCATCGCGAGCGCCTTGGGCGCCGAGCTCGTGCCGAGAAAGCTGACCAGCGTCAGCCCGAGCGCCGTGAGCGCGAAATACTCGGGCGGCCCGAAATCGAGCGCGAACTCCGCGAGCGGCGGCGCAAGCAGCATCAGGCCGACGAGCCCGAGCGTGCCGGCGATGAACGAGCCGAACGCCGCGATGCCGAGCGCCGCGCCGGCGCGGCCGCGACGCGCCATCTCGAAGCCGTCGATGCAGGTCATGACGGAAGCCGACTCGCCCGGCACGCGAAGCAGGATCGAAGTGGTCGAGCCGCCGTACATCGAGCCGTACCAGATGCCGGCGAGCATGATGAGCGCCGAGGTCGGCGGCATCTTGTAGGTGACCGGCAGCAAGAGTGCGATCGTCGCCGCCGAGCCTAGACCTGGCAGCACGCCGACCAGCGTTCCGAGCAGCACGCCGGCAAAGCAGTAGGCGAGGTTTGCTGGCGTCAAGGAGACCGAGAAACCGAGCGCCAGGCTTTCCCAGACGCCCACGCGGTCGCCTTAGATCGGCAAAACACCCGCCGGCAGAGGCATGCCGAGGCGGGTGAAGAGCCCGTAAGTGGCGATCGAAGCGCCGAGCGCAGCCACCACGGATGCGGTCCAGGGCAGCCGACCGATGCCGCGCAGGAGAAGGAGGAGCAGCGCCGCCGTGCAAATCAGGAAGCCTGCCGGCTGGATCAGCACCCCGTAGGCAGCGGTCGCGCCGGTGACGACCCAGAGGCGCCCGCCGCCGCCGCGCTCGAGCGGCGCCGGATTCTCGGGCCGCTCAGCGAGCGCAAGGCCGCTGAAGAGCACCAGCGCAAGCGCGATCAGCGTCGGAAAAAAGCCGGTCTCAGGCGCTCGCGCGCTGCCGAAGGCAAGTCGCGAAGCCGCATAGACCGCGGCGACACCGAGCAGCACAAGCAGCGCGCAGGCGGCTCGCGTCACCGGTTGTTCCAGGGATCAAGCGCTTCGTAGTGGCCCCAGACGTGACTGAAAAACTCTTCGTAGCGAGCGCCGGTCATCACGCGCCTTACTTCGGCGCCGGAGACCGGCTCGACCTTACCGAGCTGCGCCGCGCGCCAGTGCAGCTCAGCAGTCTCCTCCAGCGCGAAAAGGCTGATGCACACGTTCTCGATGGTGTCGGAGGTGACCACCACGCCATGGTTCTTGAGCACCACGGCGCAGCCCGAACCGAGCGCCTCGACCACCATCTTGCCGCGCTCGGGCGTGTCGATCTGCTTGTCGAAGCCGAGGATCGGCACGCGCGGCGCGAAGATCGCGCCGCGGTTTCCCACCGGCAGGATGTTGACGTCGGCGATGCCGAAGGCGGTCGCGATCGGCGGGTGCGCGTGCGCGACTGCGTGCACGTCCGGCCGCGCCTTGTACACCTCGGTATGCGCGAAGCGCTCATCCACCGGCTCGATGCGCCCCTCGATGAAATTGCCTTCGAGGTCCACGGTGACGATGTCGGTCACGTCGGTGCTGGCGAGGCTGCGGCCCTCGGAGTGAATGTGGCCGAGGATCAGCACCTGGTCGGTGCCCGGCACCCGGCAGCTCACATGCCCCTTCGTGAGCGGCCAGATGCCGCCGGCAGTGATGATGCGGTGCACCTTGGCAAGGCGCTTCTTCAGGGCAAGCACCTCGGTCTCGTGCTTGACGTGCGGGGCGGAAGGCTGATTCATGGCATTCTCCTCTGGTGTTACTTTACAGGAGCGACCATCAAGCCGAGGTTCTGGATGAGGGGCTTGATCTGCGCCTCCTGCGCACCGAAGAAGCGGCTGAACTCGGCGCGATTCATGTAGCGCACGCCGAGCAGGGCGGCGTCCATCTGCCGCACGAATTGCGCATTGCGCGATACCCTCTCGAGGCCGGCTTCCAGCACCGCGATCACCGGCGCTGGCGTGCCCCTGGGCGCGAATACCCCGTGCCACGAGTGGATCACCAGATCCACGCCCTGCTCGCGCATCGTGGCGAGGTCGGGATAAAGCTGCGTGCGGTTCTCGGCGGCGATCCCAAGGATGCGCAGCTTTCCGGCATCGCGCATCGGTTTCATCGCCGCGACGATGTCGAAGTCGAGGTCGATATGCCCGCCTGCGATTGCGGCGGCGCGCTCCGAGCCGCCTTTGAAAGGCACGTAGATGACGTCGAGCCCGGCGGTGTTACAGAACGCGGCCGCAAAGAGATGGGCGGAGCTGCCGGGGTTGATGCCCACCACAATACTTCCGGGCTTCGACTTTCCGACAGCGAGGACCTGCGAAATGGTTTTCCAGCCCTTCGCGCTGGAAGCTGCGATCGCAGCGGGATCGAAATTGATGAGCGCCACCAGCTCGTACTCCCTGACGTCGGTCGGCGTCGGCACCGTGTACTGCGTGGTGAGAAAGCCGGTCGAGAAAAATCCAAGCGTGTAGCCGTCGGGCGCGGCAGCAGCGACCTCTTTCGCGCCGAGCACTCCGCTCGCCCCCGGCTTGTTGACGATCACCACCGGCTGACCAAGCTCGTCCTTCAGGAACTGCCCGACCGCGCGCGCCGTCAGGTCGGTGCGCCCGCCCGGCGGGAACGGCACCACGAATGTTACCGGCTTTGCCGGATAGGCCTGCGCAAAGGCAGCCGACGCCAGCAGCAGAGCCGGCAACAAGAGCGCTCGCGACTTCACTTCTTTGCTCCGACGCGCATGCCGAGATCATCGATGATCTGGCGGTAAACCGCATCCTGCTGGTCGAGGAAGGCGTTTGCGGCATCGCCCCTGCGGAACAGCACGCCCGCGCCCGCGGTCGACATCTGCTCGATCAGCTCTCTGGAAGTCATAGCCTTCTCGAGCGCGGCGACCAGAGCGTCGCGAACATCCGCGGGCAGGCCGCGCGGCCCGTACACGCCGTGGAATGCGCCGATCACGACGTCGACGCCGTTCTCGCGGAAGGTCGGAATGTCGCGGTAAAGAGGCGAGCGCTCCTCGGCTGCCACGGCAAGCACGCGCACCTTCTTCGCCGCTACCAGCGTCTGGTAGGAGACGGGCACCGCGACGTGCACATCGATATGGCCGCCCGCCAACGCAATCGCGCCGTCGGAGTCGCCCTTGAACGGCACGTTGATCAGCTTGATCCCGGCTGCTTTCGCCAACGCCCCGGCGAAGATCTGCGCCGACGCGCCCGGGATCATGCCGATTTTCAGCCGATCCGGGTTCTTGCGCGCTTGCTCGATGAGCTCCTTGAGCGACTTCCACGGCGCGGTCGCGTTGACCGCGACCGCCGCCGGGTCGACGTTCACGATCGCAAGCAGGTCGAAGTCCTTGATGTTGGTCGGTGTGGAGACCGTGTACTGCGCGGTGACGATCGAGGTCGAGAAGAAGCCCAGCGTATAGCCGTCGGGGCGCGCCTGGCTCACGTCCTGAGAGCCGAGCACCCCGCTCGCGCCCGGCTTGTTCACGATCACCACGGTGCCGTTGAGGTGCTCGTGCAGGTGCTGCGCCACGATGCGCCCGATGAGATCGGTGCGCCCGCCCGCCGGGAACGGGACGATGAGGGTGACCGCCCTGGCGGGGTAACGTTGCGCTTGGGCATCGACCGTGAAGGTGAGAAGCAGGCAGAGGATCGCGTAAAACAGATTTCTCATTGGATGGCGTTGGCGCGGCGCATGCTGGCGATCATCGACGACTTCATCAGGATCTCCTTGGCGAGCGCCGGCGTCCGCGCGGCGCGGCGATACTCCTCGAGCCGCCGGCGGCGTACCGCCGGATCGCGCTCCTCGAGGGTGCGCTTGTTGCGGATCGACGCCTCCTGCACGTACTCGATGTTCGCAGTGCGGCGCTGGCGCACGTAGCGGTCGAGCAGGCTCGCGTCGGCCTCGCCGCGCCACACCGCGCCGAGCTTTTGCGTGAGATTGGCCGCGTCCTGCAAGCCGGCGTTCATGCCGAAGCCGCCGATCGGGTTGTTGAGGTGCGCGGCGTCGCCGGCGAGCAGCACGCGCCCGGCGCGGAAGGTACTCGCCACGCGCTGGTGGACGCGATAGATCGTGCGGTGCTTGGTTTCGTAGGGCTCATCACGCGGGATGAACGCCTGCAGTCGCGTTTGCACGACTTCGTCCGACAGCGCCTGCTCTTCGGTCTCATCGGGCCGGCAGCCGTAGAGGAAGCGCCACAGGCCCGGCGGGCCTTCGTCGGGCAGATGGAATACCGCGCACCAGTCGTCGGGATGCGCGATGTACGCGGTCCCGGTGTAGCCGATGGCGCCGAGATCGAACGGCGTGCTGACGAGCGAAAAGCGCTCCGGGAAAGTGTAGCCCTCGAACCCGATGCCGCACGATTTGCGCGTCACGCTGTGGCCGCCGTCCGCGCCGACGACCCAGCGCGCCTCGAGGTCTTCCATCCCGTCGGCTGTCTCGACGTGCAGCGTGACGTAGCTGTCGGTTTGCTCGAGGCCCGCCACGCGCGCGGAGAAGCGCACCTCGACGTGCGGCATTTCCTTCAGCATCGCGTGCACCATGGGCGTGAGCTTATGCTGCTCCAGATGCAGGCGGAACGGGTACGGCGTTTCGTCCTTGAGGAGCGAGAGCTCGAACACGCCGATCACGCCTTCGGCACGGTCACGGAACTGCCAGCACGGCACCACGATGCCGAGCGCGAGCAGCTTTTTCGTCACGCCGAGCGGCGCGAGCGCCTCCAAGCTCGGCGGATGAAACGAGCCGGCGCGCAGGTCCTTGAACAGCGTAGGCTGGGATTCGAGCACCAGGACCGGAATGTCCTGCACGGCAAGGCCGAGGGCCGAAACGAGGCCCACCGGCCCTGCCCCCACGACGATCACCCGGCCGGCGCTGTTCGCGGCGCTCAATACACGTTGCAGACCATGCTCTCGTACTTGGCGTTCGGCCCGACGAGATCCCAGGTCAGCATCCAGTCGTAAGCGCGCTGGAATTCCTCCTGCGTGTAAGGCGCCGGGTCGACATAGCGCAGCCGCGGCAGGTAGAAGTCCGACGGCGCGATCTGCTTCGCGTATTTCTCGGGAATCTCGTCGATCATGTAATGCACGTAGCGGCGTGGGTCGGCCTGTATCAGCTTCACCGCCTTCTTCACGGCGCGCGTCAGGGCATTGACCTTGTCGGACTGCAGGTCCGCGGAGATGTTTTCCACGCCCTGATAAAACGTTCCGAGAACCATCTTGCATTTATTCTTTTCCGCGAGCGTGACCCAGGGCTCCATCAGCGTCGCGCCGTCCACCGTCCCCTCCATCAGCGCTTCGTAGCGCTCCTGCACGATGCCGGCATGCACGACCTTGATACTTCTGCGGCCGACGAAGCCTTCGAGCATCGCCAGGGTCGAGTAATGCGATCCCTGGTGGAATTGCACCCCGACGCTCTTGTTGCCGAACTGGATCGGCGTATTCAGCGGCGAGTCCGGCCGTACGTAAATCGCCTGGTAAACCATCGCCGGGCGCTTGCCGGCGATCGGCCCCTTGCGCGTGCTGTCGTAGGTGCGGCGGATCTGGCCCCATTCGCAGGCGCGGTAGACGTCGCATTTGCCCTGCTCCCAGGCCTTCTGGTAATTCCACGAGGACACGAGGTGGTGGTCGTGCGCGCGCGGATCGGAGAGATCGAAGCGCGTCTTGATGCCGGGGATGATGATCTTCAGCTCCAGGCCTTCGTCAGCGGCGGTGAAATCGCGCGCCACAAACCAGTGCAGGCCGAGCACCGCCTCGGCGCTTTCGATGGTGATGAGAGTCCTACTCGCGACGGTCATGCTGCCTCCTCGATTTGGCACCCCGGACGGTAAGTGGCAACTGTATACATTTGCCTACCAATTGGCAAATAGGCGCCGGCCGCGCCAGAACCAGGCGAGCCCGGCGAGTTGCAGCAGCCACAGCGCGCCGAGCGCCCAGTGATAGGCCTGCGGCGGGTAGCCGGCGCCGCTGCGCGGCCAGAGCTCGAGCACCAGCCCCACCAGCCACTGCCCCAGGAACATGGCGAGAAACACGAAGCTGTTGACGGTCGTGTTGAGGCGCCCCGCCATCTCCGTCGGGAAGCGGCGCAGCAAAAGCGCATAGGCGAGTGTCGCCGCGCTGCCCGAGAAGGTAAATATGCCCCACAACGCGAGCGCACCGGTGGTTACGCCGAGCGCGAGGAGGGCGAGGCACAGCGACGCTGTCCCAACGCCGCCGGCGATCAGCGGCAGGATCGAGGCGCCGCGCCGGGTGCGCAGGTCGGCCAGGCGACCGAAGGCGAGGTAGCCGGCGATGAGGGTGCCGTTCACCGCCAGCAGGCCGCGTCCGACCTGCACCGGATCATAGCCGGCGACGTCGCGCAGCCAGGTCGCGATCCAGAGCGTGCCCAGGGACATGGCGGCGCACTGGCTGGTGCTGACCATCACCACCGTGCGCCGGAACGCCGCATCGGCAATCAGCGCGCGCACGCCGCCTAGCGCCACGGCGAGGGAATCGGGCGCGGCGGCGCGCTTGCGCTCCGGCGCGGCGCAGAACACCGCGGCGCTGGCGGCGAGCGTCGCCAGCGCGAAAAAAGCCGCGATGGCGCGCCAGTCGATGGCGCGCAGCGCCATCTCGAGCGGCACGGTCACCGTCATTGCGCCGAGGATGCCCACCGCGAAGGCACGCGAGTTGATCGCGGCGAGACGCTCTTTCGGATACCACAGCGCGAACGCCTGGAACGAGCCCATCAGGCACACCGAGACGCCGAGACCGACCAGGGCGCGTCCCAGGATGAGAAAGCCGAACGAGGGGGCCAGGGCGAACGCGAAAGCGCCGGCGGTGGCCACCAGCAGCAGCGCGGCATCGACGCGGCGCGGACCGTAGCGGTCGAGCAGCACGCCCATCGGGATCTGGGCGAGCGCAAAGGCGAGGAAATAAACGCTCGTCAGCAGCCCCAGGTCGGCGGCGCCGAGATCGAACTCCGCGGCGATGTGCGGGCCGAGCAGCGCGTTCATCGAGCGGAAGGCGTACGACACGTAGTACCCGGCGACGAAGGGCAGGAAGACGCGCAGCGTCAGCCACGCATCCGATCGATGGTTGGAAGAGCTCACCGGGGCATCGGCGTAAGATGCAATTCTGAAGGAGAGCCCGGTTGAGCGCTGACGATTTCGAAATGCTCGCGCGGCTGCTGGTGGCGCTCGGCGCCGGCGCGGCGATCGGCTTCGAGCGCTCCTACCACGGCCGTCCGGCCGGTTTCCGCACCCACGCGCTGGTCTGCACCGCCTCGAGCCTGCTGATGCTGGTCACCGTATACGAAGGTCACTGGATGCGCGCCGCCTCCGCGCTGGTGCAGCTCGATCCGACGCGCATGGCGCAGGGCATCATGACCGGCATCGGCTTTCTGGGGGCCGGCGTGATCATCAAGGAAGGCCTGTCGGTGCGCGGCCTGACCACCGCCGCCTCGATCTGGATCACCGCCGCGATCGGCATCCTGGCCGGGATCGGGTTCTACTTTCCACTGCTCGTGTCGGTGGTGCTCACGCTCGGCGTGTTGTCGCTATTCCGCATGATCGAGGCGCGCATGCCGACTCAGAGCTATTTTCATTTCGACGTGCGCTTCGCGCGCTCCGCCGCGATGAGCGAGGAGAAGCTGCGCAGCCTGGTCGAGAGCCACGGCTTCAGCATCGCCAATTTCAGCTACCGGCTCGACGGCGAAGGCCGCGTGCGCCACCACAGCATGGTCATCCGCTCCTCGGACCGCGCGAGCGCGAGCCGCCTTGCCGAGACCCTGGAGCGCACCGAGACAGTGCTGGAATTCCGCATCGCCCCCACTGGAGACTGAAGAGGAAACTCAGCTCTTCGGGCTCTCCAGGCCGCCGACGTAGAACCGGTTCCAGGTCGGGCTGATGACGATCTCGTTGACGCAGGCGCGCGCCGGCAGCGTGGCGATGAACAGGATGGTCTTGCCGAGGTCCTCGGCCTGCAGCATGCGCGCGCGCTCGTGGGGCGGCGGCGGCACCGGGCGCTTCTCGAGGATCGGCGTCGCCACTTCGCCGGGCAGGATCGAGGTGGCGCGGATGCCGTTGGCGCCCTCTTCCATGTTGAGGGACTCGGTGAGCGCGACCACGGCGTGCTTGGTAGCGTTGTAGCCGGGACCGGTCAGCGTGCTCGCGTAGCGCCCAGCCCACGACGAGATGTTGATGACCAGGCCTTCCTTGCGCTCGCGCATCGCCGGCAGCACCGCCTGGCAGCAATAGAACATGCCCGAGAGGTTGACGGCGACGATCTGGTCCCAGCCGTCGACGGAGACGTTCCTGAAGTTGCGCTTGGGCAGGTTGATGCCGGCGCTGTTGACGAGGATGTCGATGCGGCCGTGCCGCTTGAGGACGGCCGCGGCGATCTTCGCCACCTCGGCCTTGTCGGCGACGTCCACCGCCAGCGCCTCGCCCTTGCCAGCCGCTTTGAGCTGCTTTTCGGCGGCGGCCAGCGTTTCCTTGCTGCGGCCGGAGATGACGACGTGGGCGCCGGCGCGCGCGAGCTCGATCGCGCCAGCCAGGCCGATGCCCGAGCCGCCGCCGGTGATCCAGGCGACCTTACCGGCGAGCATACTGAGTGGTGCCGAAGAGTACTTCCGCCTGCTCCTTGCTGAAGCCGGGGGTTTGCCTGCGGCGCTCCGCCAGTACTTCGACGCCGCGCTTCACCGCCGGCCGCGCGGCAATGCGGTCGCGCCAGCGCTTCACGTTGGGGTAGTCGTCGATGTTCACGCCCTGGCGATCCGGCGCGCGCAGCCACGGCATGATCGACATGTCGGCGATGCTGTATTCGCCGCACGCCACCCACTCGCTGTTTTTCAATTGCTTCTCAAGCACCCCGTAAAGCCGGTTGGCCTCGTTTTTATAGCGGTTGATCGCGTACTCGATCTTCTCGGGCGCGTACTGCAGGAAATGGTGCGCCTGCCCGAGCATCGGCCCGATGTGCCCCATCTGGAACATGGTCCACTGCATCACCTGCCAGCGATCGCGCAGGTCGCGCGGCAGGAACCTGCCGGTCTTCGAGGCGAGGTAGAACAGCATCGCGCCCGACTCGGCGAGCGCGAACGGTTTTGCGCCCGGGCCTTCCTGGTCGACCATCGCCGGGATCTTGTTATTGGGCGAGATGGCGAGGAATTCCGGCTTGAATTGGTCACCCGCTCCGATATCGATGGGATGAACTTCATATTGAAGACCAGTTTCCTCCAGCATGATGTGGATCTTGTGGCCATTGGGCGTCGGCCATGTATAGAGGTCGATCATGGTTTGCCTTTATTCGTCGTCGGGGATCACTACGGTGCCTGCAATCTTATCGTGCCAGCCCTGCTTGCGGCGATCGATCGCGATCCAGAGAAAACCCAGACCAAGCGGCAAGGCTGAAACGAGATAGGCGAGAAGACGCACCACGAGGCGCCCCGTACTGGGCGCTCGCCGGGTCTCGGCGTCGACGATCCTGGCCGCGATGGCGATCTTGCCGGGTGTGGCGCCCTGGTAGCGCCAGAACAGCAGCGTCCCGACCGCGATGACGAGGCCGGTCGCCGCGTCCCAGTAGCGCGGCACGTCGAGCGAGAAATACTCGGTGCCGAACGCCGTCACGACGAGCGGGCCGTACACGACGAACACCACCATCCAGTCGATCAGGAACGCAGCCAGGCGCTGCCAGAAGCCTACGTAGCCCGGCATCGCGCCCTCAGGCCAGCTTCACCAGCTGCTTGCCGAAGTTCTGGCCGCGGAGGAGCGCGATCAGGCCCTTGGGCGCGTTCTCCAGGCCCTCGACGATCGACTCGCGGTACTTGAGCTTGCCCTGCGCGAAGTACTCGCCGAGCGCCTTCAGCGCCTCGCCGTAGCGCGCCTTCCAGTCGAACACGATCATGCCCTGCATCCTGATGCGGTTGATGAGCACGAAGCGCAGGTTCCTCACGGCGTACGGCTGGGTCGCGCTGTAGTCGGCGATCATGCCGCAGACGACGATGCGCGCAAAGAGGTTAGTGAGCCGCAGCATCGCGTCGAGGATCTCGCCGCCGACGTTGTCGAAGTAGACATCGGCGCCCTTCGGGCACGCGGCCTGCAGATCGCGATGCAGGTCGCCCGCCTTGTAATCTACGCAGGCATCGAAGCCGAGCTCGCCCGTCACGTACTCGCATTTCTGGGGGCCGCCGGCGATGCCGACGGCGCGGCAGCCCCAGATTTTCGCGAGCTGCCCGACGACGCTGCCGACCGCGCCCGAGGCCGCGGACACCACCACGGTCTCGCCCGGCTTCGGCGAGCCGATTTCCTTCAGGCCGAAATACGCCGTGATGCCCGGCATGCCGAGTACGCCCAGGTAGTAGGTGAGCGGCGCGCGCGTCTCGTCGATCTTCACAGCATCTTTAGTACAACCATAAAGCTGCCAGCCGAGTTGCGTTAGTACCTTGTCGCCCTTCTTGAGCTGGGGATGCCTGGATTCAACGACTTCACCCAACGTCTGCCCAACCATCAACTCGCCGATGTCGACGCCCTTCGCGTAGCTTTTCGCATCGCTCATGCGCCCGCGCATGTACGGGTCGAGCGAGAGCCAGAGATTCCTGACCAGCACCTCGCCGTCGCCGCACCTGGGCAGCGGCGCGCTCTCGATGCGGAAATTGTCTTCGCTCACCGCGCCCTGCGGGCGGCTCGCAAGCACGACGCGCCTGTTTTCCATCTACAGCGAAGCGAAGCGCGCGAGGTGATGATCGGCGTCGCCGAACTGCTGCGCCGCCACGGTCAGCCGCCGGAAGCTGTGGCTCAGCTTCAGCTCCTCGCTCATGCCCATGCCGCCGTGCAGCTGCACCGCTTCCTGGCCGATGTAGCGCGCGCTGTCGGCAATCTTGATCTTCGCGGCTGACACCGAGCGCGAGCGCTCGGCGGCATTGACCGCCTGATCGACTCTCGAGCAAGCCAGGCAGGCCATGGAGCGCGCCTGCTCATACGAGATGACCATGTCCACCATGCGGTGCTGCAGCGCCTGGAAAGTGCCGATCGGCACGCCGAACTGCTTGCGGGTCTTGAGGTACTCGAGCGTGGTGTCGCAGGCGAATTTCATCGCGCCGACGGCTTCGGCGCAGACCAGCGCGGTAGCGAAGTCGATGGTTTCTTCGATCGCCTGATCTGCGCCGGGCATGGGCTCGGCTTGGTCTCTGGAAAAGATCAGGTCCGCGGCAACCATGTTGTCCATGGCGCGGTACGGTTTCATTTTGACGTCTGCGCGATCGGCGAGGAAAAGCCCGTTGCCGGAAGACACGACGAGCTTGTCGGCCATCGGCGCGCCAACCACGCCGAGCCTTTCACCCTCTTTTCTTTCCATGTGCGCGAAGGCGAGCTTCATCCTGCCTTCGACGACGGCCGGCAAGATGGCCCGCTTCTGTTCCGCGCTGCCGGCGCGCGCAACGAGTTGCGCGCCCATGATGGTGGCGAGGTAAGGCTCGACCACCAGCGCCTCGCCGAAGGCTTCCATCACTCCCATCAGGTCCACTGCGCCGCCGCCGAAGCCGCCGTAGTCGGGCGACAGCGGCAGGCCGGTGAGGCCCAGCGCGGCGAGCTGCGACCAGACCTGCGCGCTGCAGCCCTCGGGCGAGGCGACGATTTTCCTGCGCGCCTCGAAATCGTAATCCTTCTGCAGGAAGCGCCGCACCGAATCGGCGAGCAGCTGCTGCTCCTCGTTGTAGTCGAAGTTCATAGACCCAACGTCTGTTTTGCAATGATATTTCTTTGAATCTCGTTGGACCCGGCGTAGATCGTCGTCTTGCGCATGCTCAGATAACGGCGGCCCAGTGCCGCGGCGAACTCGTCGCTGCCGGCCTGGCCCGCAGCCTGCATCATCAGCTCGGCCAGCGCCTGCTGGATCTCGGTGCCCTTGATCTTCAGCATCGAGACGTCGGCGCCGGGCGGCTGGCCGGTGCGGCGCATGCGGTCGAGGAAGCGCAGGTTGGTGATCTCGAGCGCCGTGAGCTCCACTTCCACCCGCGACAATCGGTCGCGGAATCTGACGTCATTCAATTTTCCGGAAGAGAATTCCTTGAGGCGAGCGAGCTGGCGCTTGGATTCGCCGATGCGCCCGGTGTTCATGCGCTCGTAGCCGAGGAGATACTTCGCCACCGTCCAGCCCTTGCCTTCCTCGTGCACCAGGTGTTCGGCCGGCACGCTTACGTCGTCGAAGAACACCTCGTTCACCTCGTGCGCGCCGTCCATCAGGATGAGCGGGCGTACGCTGACTCCCGGCGTCTTCATGTCGATCAGCAGGAACGAGATGCCTTCCTGGCGCTTCTCGCTCGTCGGGTCGGTGCGCACCAGGCAGAAGATCCAGTCGGCGTAGTGGGCGAGCGTGGTCCAGGTCTTCTGGCCGTTGACGACGTAGTGATCGTTCTTTCTGGCGGCTTTTGTCTTCAGGGAGGCCAGGTCGCTCCCCGAGCCGGGCTCGGAATACCCCTGGCACCAGAAATCCTCGCCCTGGTAGATGCGCGGCAGGAAGCGTTTCTTCTGCGCCTCGGTGCCGAAGCGCAGCAGCACCGGCGCGCACATCGCCAGTCCGAACGGGATGAGCGGTGGCGCGCCGACGTAGCCGAGCTCCTCCTCGAAAATGTAGCGCTGCACCACGTTCCAGCCGGTGCCGCCCCATTCCTTGGGCCAGGCCGGCGCCACCCAGCCTTTGCCGGCGAGGATGCGGTGCCAGCGCAGCAGGTCTTCCTTCGACAGGTGCGCGTAGCGGTCGACTTTTTCCTTCAGGTCCCTTGGCAAGTTCTCGGAAAGCCAAGCGCGTACTGCGTCCCGGAAGGCGACTTCCTCAGCCGAATAGTTGAGATCCATCAGAGAATGGTAAACCCGCCGTCGGCGACGATGCACTGCCCGGTGATGAACGCCGCGGCGTCGGAGGCGAGGAACACCGCGATGCCGCCGATATCGCGCGGCTCGCCGAGCCGCCGCAGAGGCGTGGCCTGAATGCGCTCGTTGCGCCGCTTC